>Ga0209692_10004871_pt1 | contig 11857 bp, 8 predicted proteins | sample tdDd472_FD_187129 | JGI IMG/M metagenome (GOLD analysis project Ga0209692, IMG submission 187129) | Marine sediment microbial communities from the Atlantic coast under amendment with organic carbon and nitrate - tdDd47.2 (SPAdes)... | ecosystem: Environmental > Aquatic > Marine > Coastal >...
GTATTAAATTGAGTTGTTCCTGATCGTAGGGCTTGTAGATTATTTTGTTATGCGACATCTTTTTGATGTCAATTTATTAATTATTTCTTTCTTTTTCAATGGGGCCAACTACTTTTTAGTCAGCCCCGTGCACTTTTAAAGCCTTTCTAAGGTGGAGTCTGAGCACTTCGGTAAGCTCAGTACATCGCCCGACGAACCCCTAAACCCCCATGCACTAAGTGTTTCCCACCCTTAAAGAAGCATAGCGACACAACTTATCCTGTCATTCCTGCCTTGAGCAGGAATCCCCGACAAAACCCTGTAAAACAAAAACGAGATGCCCGTTTTCGCGAGGATGACAATGAAAAAATGTTTGTCATTCCGTGCGAGGAGATGCAATCTCTGGCACAAAAACGTGTAAAAGCCAGAGGTCTGTTTAAATACAGTATGACGGGTCAAAGTGCATATCAACCATTCGTCCGGGGTTGTTAAAAAAAAGGCGGTAAAACTACCGCCCTCAATTGCAACCAATCTATTAAAGCTTTTTATTTTAAATAAATCATTTTTTTTGTTTCGGAATATCGTTGATTATCTAACTCTGACTGATACTCGATCGTGTAATAGTATATACCTGCAGAAATTCTTGAGGCATTCCAGTTAAACTCGTGTGTACCTTTATCCATAAATTGCTCAGAAATATACTCTACAACCTCTCCGAGTGGATTAGTAATATATATTTTCACTTTACCGGTTTCGGGTAATTGATAAATAATTCTTGTGGAAGGGTTAAATGGATTAGGGTAATTCTGACTTACAGAAAAATTATCCGGGACATTATTTTCAACTTTTACGATACTTGAGTATTCAAATGAGCCGTCGAAATCAATTTGTTTCAATCGATAATAAATTTCTCGCGAATTAAAATTGTCCGTATAAGTGTATGCCTGAATATTCTGAGTGGTACCGTGACCATCAATGAACGCGATTCTATAAAAAATATTGTTATCAATGCTTCTCTCTAATTCAAATCCCATGTTATTGATCTCAGAAGCAGTTTTCCAATTAAGAGTAACTTTACCGTCGGAAGCATTCGCAGTAAAAGATGTTAATTCCACCGGAAGTATTATGTTATTTAATTCAGCCTGAAAAGCAGAACGGCCATGTGTTCCAACGCGTACCAGTCTTTTTGATCCATCGGTATAGTAAGAAAAATCCATTGCAGGAACAATAGGCATCCCATTTGATTCGTAAGTCCAATTTTCACCCTTATCCAATGACATGTATACCCCAAAATCATTTAAAATCAGGTAAACGCTGGTATTTTTGGGGTCAATCATAAAATCATTATGAGGAATATCAGGCAGATTTCCGGAAACATCAACCCAATTGGAGCCAAGGTCATCTGATCTTAATAATTTGCTCCCGCCAAATCCTGATCGAACAATAAAAACAGTGTTGGGTTCGGTTGGGTGGAAATAAACTCGTGAAACATATCTTTTAGCACCCGGGATATTTCCGGTAATTATCGTCCAGGTAAATCCACCATCGGTCGATATCCTTATACGGGGATTGGAGGTGTAGCTGCCACTTCCGGCAAGAATCATGTTATTCGGATTGACCGGACTTTGTGCCATTGTATTTATCGCATCATTGGTCACCTGATTCGTCAGAGCTGTCCAACTGTTTCCTCCATTTGTTGTGCGCCAAACCACGCGCGAGGCTGTATAAAGTATCTCGTGATTCGTGGGGTGCATCAGGATTGGTACCGTCCACGCAGGTGTATCGGTGAATGGTGGCGAAACATTAAAAATGTTGGAACCACCATCTGTTGATTTATAAATTGAACCATATTGTGTACTTCCGTAAATTATATTAGGATCAGCATAATCAAACAGAGATTCCATACCATCGCCCGTACTCACGAATGACCATGGCACATCCCCATCCTGTTGACGCATAAAATTACCATTATCCTGTGCACCGCCCATGATTTGGGTTTCGTTAAAATAGCTGGAAGATAACCTGTAAAACTGAATAGTACTGAATCCATTATTAACACTGAACCAAGAAGTTCCGGCATTGGTTGATTTATATACACCACCGTCACAACCAACATAAACTACATTATTATCAGAAGGAGCAAAAACAATTGTATGATAATCTGTATGCATTGGGCTATCCCACGCAGTATTTCCACCGGGTTTACGAACAGGTGCAAAAGTAGCTCCATTAGTAGTTTTATGAAGCTCCACATTTCCTGTAAAAACAAGATTGGCATTTGAAGGGGAGATAGCAATCATTAAATCGTACCAACCCTGATCGTACCAATTGGCGCCACCATCATACGTACCCCCAAAACTATTTCCGGGCGACTGTTGCGTAAAAGTTTCACCACCATCCACTGACTTATATACACGTGTAACAGCGGAGGATGAGGAGTAGATTATCACGAACATTATATTGGGGTTGGATTCAGAAATATCAAAATGCATTTTGTTTAGTGCACCAACACCGGGAAGCCCTGAACCAATTTTATTCCACGAATTGCCCCTGTCTGTTGACTTGTAAATTCCGGGTACGGAACCACTCCCTCCAACTCCTGCATAGATAACGTCGTGATTAACAGGGTGAATTTCAAGCTCAAAACTAGGTGATGAGACTGAATTAATGGCTTTTACCCAGGTAACACCGGCATCGGTGCTCTTCCACACACCTTCAGTTCCGGGTGAACCATAATGCCAGTAACCTTGAGATAAAGTTGCAAAAATAAGATTTGGATCATCGGGATGAACTAAAATATCGGTAACATGTGTTTTTTCTCCGGGAGAGCCGATTTTTGTCCAGGTATCTCCTGCATTTGTTGTTTTATAAATTCCATCGCCACTATAGGTAGTAGGATTATAACCCAACAACGATTCTCCGGTACCGGCGTACACTATATCTGTATTGGAGGGGTCAATGGCGATAGCTCCAAAAGCATTGTTACTGAATTCTTCGCCTGAAAAATTCCAATTTGCTCCACCATCCGTTGTTTTCCACAACCCACCGGCAGAAGCTCCTGCATACACAATATCGGGATTGGTTGGATGGACAGCAAGTGCCCGGGTTCTTCCACTAATCCTACCCCATTGGGATGGCCATCCGGCATTAATTCCAACAGGACCAATCGGCTCCCACTGCAATTGGGTGGATTTTCCTTCAATCGCTAATTGTTGTATAAGTTTAGTTTTTTCTTCATTAAATTTTTTAATATCAATTTCATCGTTTGGTGCAGAACGTTGTCTGTAAAACCATTCTAATCGTTTAAATGCGTTCCTGTTTTTAATATAATCAGGGTATCTATCCCAAATAGAAAGTTGTTGGGCTGAGATTTGGGACATAGAAGCAGCAAGAATAAAGATAAATAAAAGTAATTTTTGCATTAGAACTCCTCAGAGAAATTTAATATTAAAGTAAAATATCCCGATTGATGTTAATGATCAATTAAAATCTATAATATAATAAGCTAAACCGGTATTAAATTTTTCTATTATTCTAAGATTATATTGCGAATTAAGGAAATTTTAATTAGTTATACGTTTCTTATTATTTACTGTTGGAAAGGTGCCGGAGTGGTTGAACGGGACAGACTCGAAATCTGTTGAACGGCGTATGCTGTTCCGAGGGTTCGAATCCCTCCCTTTCCGCAAAATATATTTTAGATTACTTAATTAGTGCCAAGATACTAAATTCTCACCGGATAAACAGTGTGAACCACGCAGTAAAACAGCCTTAAAACCAATACACATGGGGATTGGTTGTTTCAAATCTAATATATATTAGTTTGATTATTGTGTTATTAAAATCACAGGAAAAATAGTATAAAATATTTTTTGTGATTGCCGGTTAATTTTCTCAAAGATTAATCGCGGCGTATTTAAAACGCTAAAAACGAAATATTTAATCTCGAAAATTTATTTTAGTATAATAAATATTTATCCAGCTTTTACAATAGTTGATATTTTCGGTTTAAAGTCTATAAAGATACCTTATAAAAATAAACAGCATGTCCTCTTTTACTTAATAAAAAGAATAATTTTATTTGTTAATTCTCTTTTTTAAGAAATAAACTAGCCTCAATTTATCCAAATACATAAAGTTCAATAATAATCACATTGGTATGTTTATTGTTTGTATGAGTGTAGTTGTAACTCTTACAAACCAAAGGGTACAAATGGAATTTATTGATGAAAAGTTGATCAACTCGTATCTTGAAGATGAATCATTAAAGAATATTGATCTTCAAAAAGATATTATAAATAAAGCTGCTGAATCAAAAGGTATTACATTAAAAGAGAGTGCAGCTCTCCTTAATATTGAAGATGAAGATACACTCCAGTTACTTTATCACACAGCCAAAGAAATTAAGGAAAAAATTTACGGTAAAAGACTGGTACTATTTGCCCCGCTATACGTCACCAATCAATGTGTTAATAATTGCCTGTATTGTGCCTTTAGGCAGGATAATAAAGAGCTTATTCGCAAAACTCTCACCATTGAAGAAATTAAAGAAGAAGCTACAATCCTGGTTCAGCAGGGGCATAAACGAGCGTTGCTTGTAGCTGGTGAACATCCAAAACAATCCGCATTGGATTTTATCGGGCAAGCGGTGGATGCCATTTATAGTGTTAATTATAATGGTAACAACATTCGCCGGATAAATGTTAATACTGCTCCTTTAAGCCTTGAGGGTTTCAAAACCCTGAAATCCTTTGAGATTGGAACTTATCAATGTTTCCAGGAGACCTATCATTACGATACTTATGTAAAAATGCATCCTTCCGGACCAAAAAAAGATTATGCCTGGCGCTTGTATGCCATGGACAGGGCTATTCAGGCAGGAATTGATGATGTAGGTATTGGAGCACTATTTGGATTAACCGATTATAAGTTTGAAGCACTTGGAATGTTGAATCATGCGTTCAATCTTGATGAAAGATTCGGGATTGGTCCACACACGATGTCGATACCAAGATTAGAACCGGCACATAATGCACCTCTTTCCGAAAAACCCCCTTACGCGCTGGATGATAAAAGTTTCAGGAAGCTTATTGCTGTACTCAGGTTGGCAGTTCCTTATACCGGATTGATTTTATCTACGAGAGAAAGGGCAGAATTACGTCGTGAGCTTTATGAACTTGGAATTTCGCAAATTAGCGCCGGTAGCAGAACTTCACCCGGTGCGTACAACGAATCTGTGCGTAGTTTGAAAGAACATCAAATGGAACAATTCCAGCTTGGCGACCACCGCAGCCTGGAAGAAGTTGTTGCGGATTGCTGTGATCTTGGTTATGTGCCTAGTTTTTGTACAGCCTGCTATAGGTCCGATAGAACAGGTGATAGGTTTATGGCGTTGGCAAAGAGCGGTAATATTGGAAAACTTTGTACACCTAATGCACTTGCAACTTTCAAGGAATATATCAACGATTTTGCGAATGAGGAAACTGCGGTAAAAGCGGAAAAACTTATCGAGAATGAGCTTAAAGATGAGACCGAGACTGTAAAACGAAAAACTACAGAGATGATAAAACGAGTTGATAAAGGGGAACGGGACGTATTTTATTGATATGTTAATAGATGGTTTAAATATTAAGCATGCTCTTTCCAGGGAAGAAATTGTAAAACTGTTAAAGACTGATGAACCCAGTCAGGGTATACTATTTTCTTCTGCCGATAAGTTGAGAAAAAAGTTTTGCGGAGACGATGTACACCTGAGAGGTGTGATAATTTTCTCAAATTATTGTGAACAGAATTGTCTTTATTGCAGCATGCGGGAGGATAATTTTTCAGTTGACAGATTCAGGATGTCTGCCGAAGAGATAATTAATGCGGCAAAACATCTTTCCAATACAGGATATAAAACCATCGTGTTATCTTCGGGGGAAGATTCATATTACGATACAGATATTATTGCATATATAGTTTACACAATAAAACAGTTTGCTGATGTAGCCATTACTCTTAGTTTGGGGGCACGCGGGTTTGACGAATACAGAACCTGGAAGATCGCAGGGGCTGACAGGTATCTGCTCAAGTTCGAAAGTGCAAATCCTGAACTTTATAGTACTTATAATAAAAAAACTGTTTTGCATGACCGGATCCAACACCTGAAATACTTAAAGCGCATAGGTTACCGTGTTGGGTCCGGTAGTATTGTTGGTTTACCAAACCAGACCGTGGAAGATATAGCAGACGATATTTTACTTGTTAAAAAACTAGGGGTGGATATAGCTTCGTTTACTCCTTTTGTCCCTTCTCCGTTCACGCCGTATCAAAATATGCCGGCTGCAGATATAAATCTTGCATTAAAAACACTCGCAGTTGCAAGATTGTGCATGCCTGGAACCCATATTATTTCTTCTACCGCACTTGACAGGATCTCGGAAAATGGATGCGTTGACGGTTTAAATTGCGGTGCGAATGTAATCCTTTCTGATCTTGCATCTACTTTTTCAGTTGACCGTAAATTCAGGTTAAATAAAAATATTGTCTCTGATTACGCTGCGGATTCACAATCGCTTGAAGCAAAAATAGAAGCTAATGGCAGGCATATTGCGACGACAAAAGGTGATCCGCTTTAAATCCGGAAACTTTTTTCTACCCCTCAGGTTTAAACCAAATCTAATAACTCTATTTTATTTGTTAATTATTAGTTATTTTATAATCTTTCTGGTTTATAAAATTGTGTAAATTTAATACGGGTATAAAAAATGAAAAAGTGGATATTTTTTATTCTAATAAGTATTGCTTTAATATTCACCGCATGTAGTTCAAAATCTGACAAAGAGTATTATGATAACGGATTGCAACTTATTAAAACCGAAAACTATAGTGATGCTCTTATGGAATTTGAAACTTTACTTAAGGAGCATCCCAAAAGTGAGTTTGCAGAAAAAGCAGTTTTTGAAATTGGTAAGTTATACCATGGTAGGGTGATTAAAAATTTATCGGCTGAAGAATCTTTCCGCAAGGCAATTGAATATTACTCGCGTCTATACAAAGAGTTTCCCAACGCAGAAAATGCTCCTAATTCCATGTTCATGGTAGGGTTTATTCTTGCAAATGATCTGAAAGCTTATGATGAAGCAAAACAAGTATATTCCGAATTTTTGGCAAAATATCCTAATAGTGAGTTAGTTTCTTCCGCACAGGAAGAACTAAATAATATTGGTCTTGATCCGGAAGAAATCCTTAAACAAAAGTTAAATAAACCAGATTAGTGATTATCCAAGACACTTCATATAAAAACTATCTCGATCCTGCGGTAGTTTCCAAGTTAAATACTATCGAGCTCAAAGCTAAAATGGTTGTTGAGGGTTTTATGGTTGGAATGCATAAAAGTCCTTATCACGGATTTAGCGTTGAATTTAGCGAGCATCGCCCATACATGCAGGGAGACCCGATAAAAAATATCGACTGGAAGGTGTATGGTAAAAGTGAACGTTTTTACGTTAAACAATACGAGGAGGAGACCAATCTTATCTCGCATGTATTGTTAGATACCAGTCGGTCAATGGCATTCAAACATTCCGGAGTGGTTTCAAAACTTGAATATGGAGGGATACTTGCGGCTTCATTGATGTATTTGATGTTAAAACAACAGGATGCTGCAGGAATAGTTTTGTATTCCGATGAAATTGAAACATACATGCCCCCAAAATCACAACGCACTTATCTTTCGCCGTTGCTTAGAGCCATTGCCGCAGTAGAGCCCACAAATAAAACAAATACTGCTTTATGCCTGAATAAAATTTCTGAAAAAATTAAAAGACGCGGACTTGTAGTTGTAATATCTGATTTTTTTGATGATCCTGAAACAGTAATAGCAGCTTTAAAACGATTTCATTTCAAAAAGAATGAAATTATAGTATTTCAATTGCTTGATCCAATTGAAAAAAGTTTTGCATTCGGGAAAGATTCTATTTTTATTGATATGGAAACACGTGAAGAATTAACCACTCAACCGGGTCAGATTCAAAAAGCTTATCAGGAAACAATGGGCGAGTTTTTAAATAAAATTAAGACCGAGTGCCGAAACTCGGGTATTGAATACAACCTTATTACAACCGACACTCCTTTCGATAAAGCATTGTTAAATTACTTTAAAAAAAGGGCAAAGCTGGTCTAATCACTCAATTCTGATAATTGATTTATTTTTTAATATTTTCCACCAAAAACTCTCCCACTTTTACTTTCTTTTGCATTTTAAATGTTTTATATTCATAAAAGACCCCTGGACGTATTAAACTATTATCGCATATTTTTTACAATTGCAGTAAATGAACTTTGAATATAAAATATGTATAAACTACAAAAATATACTAGGGTGTATATAAAAAGATAAAAAATTCTGAAAATAAAACTTGTGAGAAAGCGCAAATAATTTTAATATTACTGGTAGAAATTTATTCTTTTATAATTATGTTGTAATTTAATATAAAAAGAATGAATAGTCTGATAATCTCTCCGAAAAATAAGGAGTACAAATGAGCGAAAAAGAAAATCCTTCAAAAGGGAGTATCTTCAAATTTATTCCGGCGGGCAAAATGAGAATTACATTCTTTATACTGCTCGGGGTTATCACAGGTTTGGGGTTAAATATTTTCTTTGCCTCAAACGCGGTTTCGTATCTTTCAGACGATCCCGAAACCTGTATCAACTGTCATGTTATGACACCGCAATATTTGACCTGGGAGCGAAGCAGTCATGGGCAGAGAGCCACTTGCAACGATTGCCATGTTCCACAAAATAATGTAGTTAGCAAGTACCTGTTTAAAGCGAGCGATGGATTAAGACATGCAACTTATTTCACATTCCGACTTGAGGAACAGGTTATCCAAATTAAAGATGCCGGTAAAAATGCTGTACAGGAGAATTGTATCCGATGCCATGAGAATAATATTCACCCGGTGGCTTTAAGAGCAATCAGTAATGCAGCAATTATTGATGAAGGAGACAGGTATTGCTGGGATTGCCATCGTACCGTTCCTCATGGCAGAGTTAATTCTTTATCATCAGTTCCATACGTAGCAGCGCCAAAAAAAGAAAAAATTTCAAAAAATAATTAACCGAGGATAGAATGAGCGAAAAAATGAAAAATCCGTGGGTTTACAGAACAGTCTTTCTTGTTTCAACAATTGTTGTTTTTTTATTGGGTTTGTTCCTTTCTTCTATTCTTGAGAGGAAAAACGAAACTTATACTTTACAGATGGTAAAACCTATTCCGGCAGGTGAATCACGTAATGAGGTTTGGGGTGCTAATTTTCCCCGTGAGTACGAAGGGTATATGAAAACCCTCGACACCAATTTCGCCAGTAAACATGGCGGCTCAAAAATGATTGATTATCTTGAGAAATATCCCGAACTGGTTGTTATGTGGGCAGGATATGGGTTTTCAAAAGATTATAACCAGGGCAGGGGACATGCTTACGCTATTGAGGATATCAGGAATACTCTTAGAACAGGTGGAAATGAAGTAAGCCCGATGCCCGCGACATGCTGGACGTGTAAAAGTCCGGATGTACCGCGTGTAATGGAAAAAGTTGGTATTGCCGAATTTTACGAGGGAAAATGGAAAGACAAAGGGCATGATATAGTCAACCCGATTGGCTGCCAGGATTGTCATGATAACGAAACCATGGAATTAAAAATAAGCCGTCCTGCACTGAAAGAAGCTATGGAACGCCAAGGAAAAGATATGAGTCAGTTTTCCCGCAATGAAATGCGTTCCCTGGTATGTGCCCAGTGCCACGTTGAATATTATTTCAAAGGTGAAGGTAAATACTTAACATTCCCATGGGATAAAGGTTTTAGTGCCGATGATATGGAGGCATATTATGATGAAATAGATTTTTCAGATTGGACACATAAACTTAGCCGTACGCCTATGTTAAAGGCCCAGCATCCGGATTATGAACTTTTCATGACCGGTGTGCACGCTAAAAGAGGAGTTTCCTGCGCAGATTGCCACATGCCATATAAAACAGAAGGTGGTGTTAAGTTTACTGAACATCATATTCAGAGTCCATTAAACAACATAAATAATTCCTGCCAGGTTTGTCATCGTGAAGATGCGCGCGATTTAATCCGGGATGTTTACGAGAGACAGGATAAACTTGAAGAATTGAGAAGATTGACTGAAGTAGCACTTGCAGCAGCACACCTTGAAGCAAAAGTTGCATGGGATAATGGTGCAACTGAAACTGAAATGAAACCTGTATTAAAACTTATAAGACATGCACAATGGAGATGGGACTGGGTTGCTGCGGCAAATGGACTGGGCTTTCATGCTCCGGTTGAAGCACTTAGAGTAATTGGCACTTCATTACAGAAAGCTGAATCAGCGAGAAAAGAAATTGCCCTTGTTTTAGTTCGTCATGGGGTTGATTATCCGGTAAAACTTCCAGATATTTCAACTAAAGAAAAGGCGCAGGCTGTTATCGGTCTGGATATGAATTTCCTCAACCAAGACAAACAAGATTTTCTCAAAACCACGGCGGTCAAATGGGATAAAGAAGCCAAGGAACGCCAGGGAACATTAATGGATTATACTACAAAATAGGGTGAACTAATGAAAAAAATATCAATTCTTCTCTTGTTAATGGTTCTTTCGAGCATTTTAGCAGCTCAAACAGATGTAAAGTTCGATGCACAGATACGTCCTCGTGCCGAGCTGGATGATAGAGATTTTTTTAAAGATAATGATATGTCAACCATTACTTATTTACGTACCAGATTTGGTGCCATGTTCACAAGTGGTAGTGATATCGAGGCGTATTTACAGTTTCAGGATAGCCGCTACTATGGTCAGGAAAAATCTACTACTGTTGACATGAAAAACGTGGATATTCATCAGGCATATTTCAAAATCAAGGACCTGTTTGGCCTGCCGCTTGATGTTAAAGCCGGACGTATGGAAGCAAATTATGGAACTCAGCGTCTAGTTGGGGCAGTTGGCTGGAGCAACGTTGGAAGAAGTTTCGACGGTGGTGTGGTAACACTTAAATTGGATAAAACAACATTTGATTTTTTCACCTTTCAGGAATCTGAAAACCTGAATCCGGGTGACACGCTCGATATGTCGTTTACCGGTATTCACGTGAACATTAACCCCGACGAAAACTTAAGTATTCAGCCTTATTTATATCTTCAAAGTATGGTTCCTTCAACAACATTGAGCCGTTTTACACTTGGTACTTTGCTTAAAGGGAACGTAAAAGGATTGTTTGGCGAGCTGGAAGCTGCATATCAGTTTGGTAAGACCACTCCAGTAATTACCGAACTTGATATCGCTGCATATTTGGTTGCGGTTAATGCCGGTTATAACTTCGATAGCAAGCTGAATCCTTACATCTCAGCCGGTGTTGAGATGTTAAGCGGCGATGAAAATGCAGCCGATGATAAATATGAAGCTTTTAATACTTTGTACGCCACAAATCATAAATATTATGGTTACATGGATTATTTCATCAATATTCCTGCTTCAACATTTAACCTTGGGTTGAGCGATATCCATGTTAAAGCCGGATTTACTCCTTTTGATAAATTTGGCGTTGATCTAGCTATTCACATGTTTAACACGCTTCAGGATTTCACACTGATTTCCGGTGATACCTCAACAGATTTGGGTACTGAAGTCGACCTGACTCTAAAGTATAAATACAATAAGAATGTTAATTTTAATCTGGGTGTTTCATTGTTCGGACCCGGAGACATCTTCAAACAGACACGCGGAGAAGATGGTGCATTCTGGTCATACTTTATGACTACTGTTACATTGTAGTATTTAGATGATATAGATATTAAAATGCCGCAATATATGCGGCATTTTTTTTCTCCG
>Ga0209692_10004878_pt1 | contig 11843 bp, 5 predicted proteins | sample tdDd472_FD_187129 | JGI IMG/M metagenome (GOLD analysis project Ga0209692, IMG submission 187129) | Marine sediment microbial communities from the Atlantic coast under amendment with organic carbon and nitrate - tdDd47.2 (SPAdes)... | ecosystem: Environmental > Aquatic > Marine > Coastal >...
ATCATGGAGCCGTGGGACGGCCCGTCGGCCATTGCGTTCACCGACGGGCACCTCGTCGGCGCCACCCTCGACCGCAACGGATTGCGCCCGGCGCGGTGGCTGGTGACGAGCGACGACCTCGTCGTCATGGCGTCCGAGTCCGGCGTCGTCGACGTCCCGGCGTCGCGGGTCGTGCGCAAGGGGCGCCTGCAGCCCGGCCGCATCTTCGTCGTCGACACCGAAGAAGGCCGCATCATCGACGACGACGAGGTGAAGGGCGACGTCGTCGCGCGCTGGCCGTACAGCAAGTGGCTCGAGCGCAACGTCTTCGCCATCGACCAGCTCGAGCCCGTCGCCCCGACTCCGGCGCTGACCGGGCAGGGGTTGCGGCGCCAGCAGGCCGCGTTCGGGTACACCGAAGAGCAGATCGACCGGGTCATCGTGCCGATGGCGCGCGACGGCCACGAGCCGATCGGCGCGATGGGCCGCGACACGCCCCTCGCTGTGCTCAGCGAGCAGGCGCCGTCGCTCTTCGCGTACTTCCACCAGCTCTTTGCGCAGGTGACGAACCCGCCGATCGACCCGATCCGCGAGCGGCTCGTGATGTCGCTGTCGACCGCGATCGGCATGGGCGGCAACCCGTTCGACGAGACCCCCGAGCAGTGCCACCGCATCGAGATCAAGGGCCCGGTGCTGACGAACCAGCAGCTGGCGACCCTGCGCGGGATCGACGACGGCGTGTTCGAAGCGACGACGCTCTCGCTCTGCTACCCCGTCGACGGCGGCGACGACGCCCTCGAACAGGCGGTCGACGCCCTGTGCCGCGCAGCGGTCGACGCCCTCGACCGCGGGTTCAACCTGCTCGTGCTCTCGGACCGGGGGGTCGACGCCGACCACGCGCCCATCCCCGCCCTGCTCGCGACGAGCGCCGTGCACCAGCACCTCGTCCGCGAGGGCATCCGCATGCACGGCGGTCTGATCGTCGAGACCGGCGACGTGCGCGAGGTCCACGACGTCGCCCTGCTCGTCGGCTACGGCGCCGCCGCCGTGAACCCCTGGCTGACCTTCGACACGATCACCGAGGCGTGTGAGACCGAGGCCCTCGCTCTCGACCCCGACGACGCGATCCAGCGCTGGGTGCAGGCGGCCGACAAGGGCCTGCTGAAGGTGATGTCCAAGATGGGCATCAGCACGATCTCGTCGTACCGCGGCGCGCAGATCTTCGAGGCCGTCGGGCTCGATCACGACCTCGTGCAGCGGCACTTCGCCGGCACGTCGTCCCGCATCGGCGGCGTCGATCTCGCTGCGCTCGGCCGCGAAGCCGCCACGCGTCATGCGCGCGGGTTCAGCGATGACGTGCGCGACGGCGCCCTGCCCGTCGGCGGCGAGCTGCGCTGGCGGCGCCGAGGTGAGCGCCACGCGTGGACCCCGACGACGATCGCCTCGCTGCAGCGGGCCGTGCGCGACGGCGACCGCGACGCGTGGTGGGAGTACGTCGAGGCGGTCCACGCCGACGACGAGGCCCCGACCGCCCTGCGCCGGCTGCTGGAGTTCGACACCGACGGCGTCACCGAGATCCCCCTCGACGAGGTCGAGGACGCCGCGAGCATCGCGACCCGCTTCGTGACCGGCGCGATGTCGTTCGGGTCCTTGAGCGCCGAGGCCCACGAGACGCTCGCGCTGGCGATGAACGAGCTCGGCGGCCGGTCCAACACCGGCGAGGGCGGCGAAGAGCCCGAGCGGTGGACCCCGGATCCGGACGGCCGCTCGCGCCGCAGCGCGATCAAACAGATCGCCAGCGGCCGGTTCGGCGTGCACACGCCCTACCTCGTCAACGCTGACGAGCTGCAGATCAAGATGGCCCAGGGTGCCAAGCCCGGTGAGGGCGGCCAGCTGCCCGGCCACAAGGTCAGCGACCGCATCGCCACCGTGCGCTGCTCGACGCCCGGCGTGACGCTGATCTCGCCGCCGCCACACCACGACATCTACTCGATCGAAGACCTCGCCCAGCTCATCTATGACCTGAAGTCGGTGAACCCGGCGGCGCGGGTCAGCGTGAAGCTCGTGTCCGAGGTCGGCGTGGGCACCGTCGCGGCCGGCGTCGCCAAGGCCCGCGCCGAGGCGATCGTGATCGCCGGCGCGTCCGGCGGCACCGGCGCCTCGCCGATCAGCTCGATCCAGCACGCCGGCCTGCCGTGGGAGCTCGGCCTCGCCGAGACCCAGCAGGTGCTCGTCGCCAACGGGCTGCGCGGGCGCGTGCGCCTGCAGGTCGACGGCGGCCTGCGCACCGGCCGCGACGTGGTGATCGCCGGCCTGCTGGGCGCCGAGGAGTTCGGCTTCTCGACCGCCCCGCTCATCGCTCTGGGCTGCGTGATGCTGCGGCAGTGCCACCAGAACACCTGCTCGGTCGGCATCGCCACCCAGCACCCCGAGCTCACGAAGCGCTTCGCCGGCGAGCCGGTCCACGTGATCCGGTTCTTCCTCTACCTCGCCGAAGAGATCCGGCAGTGGATGGCCCGCCTCGGCATTCGCCGGTTCGACGACCTCGTCGGACGCGTCGACCTGCTGCGCAAGCGCGACGACCTCGCAGGCAAGGCAGCGCACATCGACGTTGGCGCGATCCTCACCGAGATCAGCCGCCCCGGCGCCGCGAATCGCCATGCCGAAGCGCAGGACCACAGCCTCGAAGCGCACTTCGACCAGAGCCTCTTCGAGCCGGCACGGGCTGCGATCGAGACCGGCGAGCCGGTACAGATCACCACCACGATCACGAACGAACACCGCGCGGTCGGCTCGATGCTGAGCGGCGAGATCGTGCGCCAACGCGGCACGGACGCCCTGCTCGACGACACGATCGCGATCCACCTGGAGGGTTCGGCCGGACAGAGCTTCGGCGCATGGTTGACCCGCGGCGTGACGATGCTGCTCGAGGGCGACGCCAACGACTACGTGGGCAAGGGACTCAGCGGCGGGCGCATCGCCGTGTACCCGCCGCCGGACGCCGGGTTCGACCCCAGCGAGAACGTGATCGTCGGCAACACCGTGCTCTACGGCGCGACGTCCGGCGACGCGTTCTTCCGCGGGCGCGCCGGCGAGCGGTTCGCGGTGCGCAACTCCGGCGCACGGGCCGTCGTCGAAGGCTGCGGCGACCACGGATGCGAGTACATGACCGGCGGCACCGTCGTCGTCCTCGGCGAGACCGGGCGCAACTTCGCCGCCGGCATGAGCGGCGGCGTCGCGTACGTCTACGACCGCGACGGGCAGTTCCGGTCGCGGTGCAACCTCGAACAGGTCGAGCTCGAGGCGATCACCGATCCCGGCGACCGCTTTCTGCTCAAGAACCTGCTCGAGGACCACGTCCGCTTCACGGGCAGCCTGAGGGCCGGTCAGGTGCTCGATCATTTCGACGCGCTCCTGAACCGATTCGTGCGCGTCATGCCGACCGAATACAAGCGCGTGCTCGAGGCCCGACGTGCGGAACGACCGGCGCGGGTCACCCCCCAACCGGCAACCTGGCCGAGCGCGGTGGTTCGAAACTGGAGGACGACGTGAGCGATCCCGAAGGCTTCCTCAAGCATGGCCGGACGCCGATCCCCCGACGACCTGTCGACGAGCGTCTGAACGATTTCGCCGAGATCGAGGCCACCCGCGATCCGGCCGAGCGCACCGCGCAGGCGACCCGCTGCATGGACTGCGGCGTGCCGTTCTGCCAGCAGGGCTGCCCCCTCGGCAACCCGATCCCCGACTTCAACGAGGCCGTCGCCACCGGGCGCTGGCGTCGCGCGTGGGACCAGCTGCGATCGACGAACAACTTCCCCGAGTTCACCGGGCGCGTCTGCCCGGCGCCGTGCGAAGCCGCCTGCGTTCTCGGCATCAACGACGACCCGGTGACGATCGAGCACATCGAGCGTGAGATCGCCGAGCGCGCGTGGGCCGCCGGCTGGGCGCGCCCCGTCCTGCCCCGACGCCGCACCGGCCACCACGTCGCCGTCGTCGGCTCCGGGCCCGCCGGGCTCGCGGCCGCCGAGCAGCTCAACGCCGCGGGGCACCACGTGGTGGTGTTCGAGAAGGCCGATCGCCCCGGCGGACTGCTGCGGTACGGCATCCCCGACTTCAAGCTCGACCGTGAAGTGCTCGACCGCCGCATCCGACTCATCGAGCGCGCCGGCGTCACGTTCCGATGTGGCGTCGAGGTCGGCACGGACCCGACCTGGCGCGCCCTGCACAGCGAGTTCGATGCGGTGCTCGTCGCGATCGGCGCGATGCAGCCGCGGCGTCTCGAGGTCGACGGTGCCGACCTCGACGGGGTCGTGCTGGCGATGGACTTTCTCGAGCAGCAGAACCGGGTCGTCGCAGGCGAAGACGTCCCCACACGCGAGCGGATCGACGCCCGCGACAAGCACGTCATCATCCTCGGCGGCGGCGACACCGGCTCGGACTGCCTGGGCACGTCCCTGCGGCAGGGCGCAGCGCACGTGACGCAGATCGAGCTCTTCGAGCGCCCGCCGAGCGAGCGCGCACCGCACACCCCGTGGCCGCGGTGGCCGCACGTCTTTCGCACGTCGTCGTCCCAGGAAGAGGGCGGCGAGCGCGAGTGGGCGTTCATGACCACGCGCCTCATCGGCGAAGACGGCCGCGTCACCGGACTCGAGGGCGTCGACGTCGCCATCCACCACGGCGACGACGGGCCGCGCCTCGAGCCGATCGAGGGGTCGGAGCGCGTGCTGAAGGCCGACCTCGTGCTGCTCGCGATGGGCTTCACCGGCGTCCGCGCCGAAGCGCTCTTCGACGACGGGCTCGCGACGCCGTCGCCCCGGGGAGCGATCGCCGGCGACGACCGCCACCGCACGACGAAGCCCGGCGTCTACGTCGCCGGCGATGCGATGCGAGGCGCCAGCCTCGTCGTCTGGGCGATCCGCGACGGGCGCGAGGCCGCCCGCACGATCGACGCCGACCTCTGCGGCCGCGACCGCCTGCCCGCCGTCGGCATGGACGCCCGGTTCTGATAGGGTCCCGCCACTGCTCGGCCCCGGACGACACGATGTCGAATCAAGACGCGCACCGCCTGTACGACGCCGACGGGTCCCCGACCCGCGACCGCCCATGGATCCTGCGCACGTACGCAGGCCACACCACGGCGGCGGCGTCGAACGCCCTCTTTCGCGAGAACCTCGCGAAGGGCCAGCGCGGGCTGTCGATCGCGTTCGATCTGCCGACCCAGTGCGGCTACTCGTCCGACCACGACATCGCGCGGCCCGAGGTGGGCAAGGTCGGCGTACCGGTGAACTCGCTCGACGACATGCACGCGTTGTTCGACGGCATCCCGATCGACGAGATGAACACGTCGATGACGATCAACGGCACGTCGATGTGGCTGATGGCGCTGTACATCGCCCTCGCCCGCGAGCGCGGCGTCGACGAGTCGAAGCTGCGGGGCACGACGCAGAACGACCTGATCAAGGAGTACCTCGCCCGCGGGACGTACATCTTCCCGCCGGACGCGAGCTTCCGCATCATCGCCGAGATGTACGAGTACGCCCTCGAGCGCGTGCCGAAGTTCAACCCGTCGAACGTATGCTCGTACCACCTGCAGGAGGCCGGCGCGACGCCGGTGCAGGAGCTCGCTTTCGCCCTCGCGACCGCGGTCGGCGTGCTCGATCTGCTGAAGGAGCGTGGGGAGTTCGACGAAGAGGCCTTCGAGCGCGCTGTCGGTCGCATCTCGTTCTTCGTGAACGCCGGCATCCGCTTCGTCGAAGAGATGTGCAAGATGCGGGCGTTCACGGCCCTGTGGGACGAGATCACCCGCGAGCGGTACGGCGTCACCAACCCGAAGTACCGCCGGTTTCGGTACGGCGTGCAGGTGAACTCGCTGGGGCTCACCGAGGCGCAGCCCGAGAACAACGCGTGGCGCATCCTCATCGAGACGCTCGGTGTGACCCTGAGCCGCGACGCGCGGTGCCGCGCCCTGCAGCTGCCCGCCTGGAACGAGGCCCTGTCGTTGCCGCGTCCGTGGGACCAGCAGTGGTCGCTGCGCCTGCAGCAGATTCTGGCGTTCGAGACCGACCTGCTCGAGTACCCCGATCTTTTCGAAGGTTCGAAGGTCGTCGAATCGAAGACGCAGGCCCTCATCGAGGGCGCCCGCGCCGAGCTGGACCGCATCCTCGCCATGGGCGGCGTCCGGGCGGCGGTCGAGAGCGGCGCGCTGAAAGAAGCGCTCGTGGCGTCGATGTCCGACCGCGTCAGCCGCATCGCCAGCGGCGAGCAGATCGTCGTCGGCGTGAACCAGTGGACGGACGGCCTGCCGAGCCCGCTGGTGCAGGGCGACGACGGCGGTGTGTTTCGCGTCGACCCCGAGGCCACGAAGGCGGTGCTCGACCAGCTCGCTCGCACGAAGGCGGACCGCGACGAAGCCGCCGCTCAGGCCGCGCTCGACACGCTGCGCGCGGCCGCCCGCGAGGGCACGAACATGGTCGAGCCTTCGATCGCCTGCGCCCTCGCGCGGGTCACCACGGGCGAATGGGCCGATGCCCTGCGCGAGGTCTTCGGCGAGTATCGGCCGGTCACCGGCATCGACGGGCAGCAGCTCGCCCTCGAGGACGACCGGGTGATCAAACTGCGGGCCCGGGTCGACGCCCTCGCGACGTCCCTCGGGCATCGACCGCGCATCGTCGTCGGCAAGCCCGGGCTCGACGGGCACAGCAACGGCGCCGAGATGATCGCCGTCGCCGCGCGCCACGTCGGGTTCGACGTCGTGTACAGCGGCATCCGGCTCACCCCCGAGCAGATCGTCCAGAGCGCGGTCGAAGAGGACGTCGACCTCATCGGGTTGTCGGTCCTCAGCGGCTCCCACCTCGAGCTCGTGCAGCAGACGATGGACGCGCTGGCTCGGGCCGACGCCACCGACATCCCGGTCGTCCTCGGCGGCATCATCCCGGCGGCGGACGTCGAAGCGCTGAAGGCCATGGGCGTGCGCGCCACGTTCACGCCAGCGGATTTCTCGCTGACCGACATCCTCGATCGCATCGTCGACGTGGTCGCGGCGTGACCGTGGGCGCCCCCGACCCCGGCGCCCTCGTCGAGCGCGCGTTCGACGGGCACAAGCGGTCGATCGCTCGCCTCATCTCTCGCTGCGAGGACGCCCGCCCCGAGGCCGGCGCGGCTCGGGACGCGCTCTTTTTGACGCTCGCACGTTCGTCGCGCCGTCGACATGGGGTGACGGTGGGCATCACCGGGACGCCGGGCGCCGGCAAGTCGACCCTCGTCGGTGGACTCGCCCCGGCGATGGTGCGGCGCGCCAGCGAAGACCACCGGGTCGCCGTCGTCGCCATCGATCCCACGAGCCCGATCAGTGGTGGCGCCCTGCTCGGCGACCGGACCCGCATCCGGTTCGCCCTCGACGAGCCGCGGCTCTTCTTTCGGTCTCAGGCCAGCGCCCTCGCCCTCGGCGGCATCGCGCCGACCACGTGGCCGGTCGTCCGCCTGCTGACCCACCTCTTCGACACGGTGCTCATCGAGACCGTCGGCATCGGGCAGAGCGAGGTCGACGTACGCGCCCTCGCCGACCACCTCGTGCTGATCACGGCGCCGCTCGCGGGCGACCACGTGCAGTTCATGAAGGCCGGCGTGATGGAGGTCCCCGACCGCATCGTGCTCAACAAGTGCGACCAGCAGCAGGCGGCCCGGGCGAGCTGGTCCGCCCTGCGCGCCAGCGTCCGCATGCTGCGCCCCGGTGGCGACGCACCGCGGCTGCACCGGGTGAGCGCGCAGACCGGCGCTGGCGTCGACGACCTCGCCGACGCCCTCATCGCCCTGCCCCGCGACCCGACGACCCTCGCGAGCGCCGCCCTCAGCCGCCGCGCCGAGCGCCTGCGCCGCAGGGTGCGTGACCGGTTCGGTACGTGGGGCCTCGATCGAATCGCCGCAGCGGACCTCGAGGCGTGGCTTGCAGCGGACGAGGACGACGGCGTCTGGCGCCGCATCCTCAGCACCGTCACGCCCGACGATACCGCGGGCTGACGAACGCCCCGGGACGGCGGCGTGCAACGCGGCAGGCGCACGTCCGCCGATGATGCGACCGGGCGCGCCGCGTCATCGTCCCGCGACGTCCCACAGGTCGCGCGCCGTCTCGACGAGCGCGATGAACGCGAGCATGTCGGGCTGCTCGTCCGAGGCGGCACCGGTCGCCAGCACGATCACGTCGTCGAACCGTGCGCCTTCGCTGTGCCGGCTGTCGCGTAGGATCTCGGCAAACTCGGCGACGACCATGACAAAGCGCAGGGACGGGCTGGCCACGTCGTCCGAGGTACCCCGATCGCCGACGGTGAACGAGCGCATGACTTCGGTGCTCTCGTCGCCGTCGGGGGCCTTGAACCGCACCCGCACCTCGACCAGCCCGGTGGCGGCGTCCACGGCGCCGAGGTCGACATCGTCGACGAGATCGAGCTCCAGCAGGGCCGTCACGTCGTGCCCCGCCCCGACCTCCGCGGCGTCGACGGAGTCGTCGGCGAACTGCCAGTCCTCGAGCACCCGGTTGTCATACCCCACGATTCGATACCGCTCGACGAGCCGGGGGTTGAACGCCACCTGGATCTTCACGTCCTTCGCGATGACCTGCAGGGTGCCCACCAGCTCGGACCCGAGCGCGCGCAACGCCTCGTTGCGCGAGTCGATGTACGCGTAGTTGCCGTTGCCGCGATCGGCGATCTGCTCCATCAGGCGGTCGTTGGACCGGCCCACGCCAAAGCCGAGCGTGGTGATCGTGATGTCACGATCCCGGTAGTCCTCGATCAGCCGGAGCAGCGCCTCGTCCGTGAGACCGACGTTGAAATCACCGTCGGTGCACAGCACGACGCGGTTGATGCCACCGTCGCGAAACGCGCTCTCGGCCATCGCGTACGCGCGTCGAATCCCGGCCTCGCCCGCGGTGCCACCGCCTGCCGTCAGCCCATCGATCGCCGCGTAGATCTCCGCGCGATTGCGCACCGGCGTCGGCTCGAGCAGCACGGCCTCGCGCCCGGCGTACACGACGATGCCGAGGGTGTCGTCCGGTCCCAGCGACTCGACGAGCGTGCGCAGCGAGAACTGCACCATGTCGAGCTTGTGCGGCGCCGCCATCGAGCCCGAGACGTCGATCAAGAACACGAGGTTGGCGGGGGCCCGCTCTTCGGCAGGGACTTCCATCCCCTGTAGGCCGATGCGCAACATCTCGTGGCCGTCGCCGAAGACCGACGGCGCCGACTCGAGGTGGATCGCGAACGGCTCGGCGGCGTCGGGCCCAGGGGCGCCGTACCCGTAGTCGAAGACGTTGAGGTACTCCTCGACTCGCACACTTGCCGGGTCCGGCAGCCGGCCCTGCAGCACGTCCCGGCGCATGATCGTGTAGCTCGCCGTGTCCACGTCGACCGAGAATGTCGCCAGCGCATCGTCCGACACGGCCTCGAAGTCGTTCTCGACCCACGCCCGGTACCCTTCGGCGGACGTGGGCTCCGCCTCGTCCCCCGGCGACACCACCCCGGTCTGCGGCGTGCCACGCGGATCGATGCCCCTCGGGGGCTCGGCGCCGGACCGACCATCTCGACTGCACCCCGCTGCGACGGCAACGAGCGACAACGCGCTGGCAAACACCAGCGATCCACGAACTCCCACACCCATCATGTCGCCCTCCTCGCGGCGGAGTGTGTGTGTCACGACGCGATGCGCCGATCGACTCCGCCGGGGTGCGAACGTCGTCGGGCGACGCCCGGATTCCCGAACGGTCCGATCGAGCGCGTGACCCGGGGGCCACGAAGAACGAAGACGACGCGGCATGGGGCCGCGCCGTCTTCGCGATCACGCCGCCCGGCCCCCCGACCGGTCACGGCGGATCCCACTCATCGATCGGCGGCAGCCCACAGGGACTGAGCCGTCTCGACGAGCTCGATGAACTCGAACATGTCGGGCTGTTCGTCGGACGCGCCGCCCGTGGCGAGCTCGAGCACGTCGTCGAACCGGGCGCCTTCGCTGTGCCGGCTGTCGCGCAGGATCTCGGCAAACTCGGCGACCGCCATCGCGAAGCGCAGCGAATCGCTCGCCTCGTCGAGGTCGGCGCCCAGGTCGCTCGTCGCGAACGACGCGGTCACTTCTTCGAGCGCGTCGCTGTCCGGTCTCCGGAACCGAACGCGCACGTGTGCGACGGTCGCATCTGGGTCTGCTTCATCGACACGCAGTCCACTCACCCGTCCGAACTCCAGCATCGCAGTGGCCTGGTACCCCACCGGAACCGCAGGCGAATCGATGGGGTGGTGCACGAAGTCGTCGCTCTCGAACACTCGGTTGTCGTGTCCGATCAACCGGTACTCGTGCACGACGGTTCCCTCGAACTCGATCTCGATCTCCACGTCCGTCGCGATCACCGGCACTTCTCCCGCCCACGGCATCGCCAGCGCGTGCACGGCGTCGTTGCGCGTGTCGATGTATCCGACGTCGCCTCCGGTCGAGCCCGCGAGGTACTCGGTCCGCGCGCGAAGTTCGGGGGCAACGCCGAAACCGAGCGCCGTGAACTCGAGCCCCCGATCGCCGCGCGAGTGGACGCGCTCGATCACCTCTTCGTCGAGTCTGTCGATCACCTGGGGTCCGCCGGTGCACAGGACAAGGTGCGGCTGATGCCCGGGGAGCGCACCATCTGCCATCGAGATGGCGGCCTGGAGGCCCGAGTCGCTGGGGTACCCGGCGCCATCGTGCCAGTCGCCATCGCCCAGCCGCTCGATCGCTTCGTAGATCTCGGCACGGTGCCGGACCTCCGTGGGCTCGAGCACAATGCCGTCCAGTCCCGAGTACGCTACGATCCCGAGCGTATCGTTCGGCGAAAGGGCCTCGACAGCGAGGCGCAGCGTCTCCTGCACGAGCGCGATTCGTGGCGTCGGCACCATCGCGCGCGACGTGTCCACGAGAACCACGAGGTGCGTCGGTTCACGCTCGCCCGCGTCTGCGTGCACGCCGCGCACGCTGGCTCTCATCATCTCGTACCCATCGCCAAACGGGGACGTGGTGGACTCGAGATGAATCGCGAAGGGAGCCGCTCCCTCCGACTCGGGTTGGGCCTCAGACGCATCGAAGAACCCGAAGTAGTCCTCCACGCGGACCGTCGACGGCGCGGGCAGTCGCCCCTCTCGCACCTCGCGCCGCATGTGCATGTAGCTCGAGGTCCGCACGTCCGTGCCAATCGTCACGACAGCGTTCTCAGCCGTCGGCACGAAGCGATGTTCCCGTGCAGTGTCGGCGTCATCCGGGGTCTCGCCCCGGTACCGTGCGGTCGGCGATTCGAGTTCGACGTCGGCACCATTGCCGGGCCACACGTCGTCGTGGTCCCATACATCGTCGAAGTTGCAGTCGGTCACATCGACGTCCCGGTCGTCCCAGTGGGATCCGCCATGAACGTCCGGCCCGTGCCGCGCTGCGTCCTCGTCTCGACCTCCGTCGCCCGAGGGTCCCGCGTCGGACAGTCCCGCGTCTGGCCAGAATCCGGACGGATCCGCTGGCAGCTCGCTGACGCAGCCCGCTGCACCCGCGGTCAGCACGAGCACACCGACCCGGACCCACCACATCCTCGAACCGTTCCGCCTCATCTCGGCCTCCTCGGGCTCACTGACCACGTGGTCCAACGACACCGGCAGGCTCTCGCGAGCGCTCCCATCGGAGCGCGCCGGTTGACCCGCGAGCGCGTGGTCAGCGCCCCTCGTCGCCCCACAGGTCGCGCGCAGTCTCGACGAGCTCGATGAACTCGAACATGTCGGGCTGTTCGTCGGACGCGCCGCCCGTGGCGAGCTCGAGCACGTCGTCGAACCGGGCGCCTTCGCTGTGCCGGCTGTCGCGCAGGATCTCGGCAA
>Ga0209692_10004882_pt1 | contig 11836 bp, 10 predicted proteins | sample tdDd472_FD_187129 | JGI IMG/M metagenome (GOLD analysis project Ga0209692, IMG submission 187129) | Marine sediment microbial communities from the Atlantic coast under amendment with organic carbon and nitrate - tdDd47.2 (SPAdes)... | ecosystem: Environmental > Aquatic > Marine > Coastal >...
AACTTTGGGAGACACACCTTTTTATGTTGTGACTCCTTTGTTCTTTAGACGGTCGAATCTTAAAACCAAAAGCAAAAATGCCTTCTCCTTGCGGAGGGCATCTCCTTTGCCGGATTTCTGAGACATCCAATAACCACGCAGCTTAATAAGCCGGCCCGTTACAGGGGGGCCTTCCTTTCAGTGTGATCTATAAGGGAAAAGCCAAAAGCATGACTATCGTGCAACTCTTCACAGAAGGAGAGGCTCTCAAGAGCCTCGTCACCTGCGGGGGAAATGTAGCCATGTGGTCAATGAGAACCATCCGAATTGATGTTACCGCCTTGACGCGCAAGACATGCCCAGCGCAACGCAGGCCCTTTTCTGCTTACTCTTGTGGGCCAGCAAAAGAGTAAGGCGCAGTCGGGGGGCGCAACCCCCGGATTTGACTTTGATCTTTAAGTTTTCAGTACTCAAAATTAAAAGGGACACCTTACAATCAAGTATGGTGTCCCCCGTTTTTATCAAACAACAGGCCAACCCAAACGGGTTGGCCTGTTCCCTCTCAAACCAGTTCAACGATCAATTGCGCCCCTGCAACTCCTTCAGAATCTTCGGATTCTCTTCTTCGATTGCCAGCAGAGTGTGACATGTGTTGCAGTCGGCGGAGATGGTCTTGCCATCCGGGCTTTCGTGCATGTCATCGTGACAGCGGAAGCAGCCGATATCGAAATCAGGGCCATGGGTGATATGGTTGGTGTAGGTGCCCCATTCAACCTTCATCTCGGGAAAGACGTTATCGCTATAAGCCGCAACTACTCCATTGACAGCATCTGCAAGCATTTCCGGGCTCGCCGCTACCAGTTCAGGGTAGTTCTCCTTGTACCAACTGTTCAGTTTACCGGTAATGGTTTCGCGGGCCAAGTCTCCCGTTTCGTAACTCACCGTAATCAGTTCCATTGCCTGGCGCTTGATAAATGGTAATTGATTGGGGATTTCCCCTTCGGCAAGTTTTCGATCCAGGGCGTCGTCCGGTGTCAGGTAGATATGTGACGGCCGGTTATGGCAATCAATGCAATCCATCTCCCGCATCTCACCCGGGAGTGCTGTCTCATTCAACAATTCATCGGCATCTTCTGTCCGGAAGACGGTTTGCTTACCGTCAGCCTGGGTGAGAATCACTTCCGGGATCACCGTACGGCTGTGATCCGTTGATCGGTAGGTGATCTTGTTCTCCGGTGCAATATGCCAGTGAATACCGTGGGAGCTCTGGACACGGTCACCCGCGCTGCCGATTTTCATCAACAGGACATCATAAACTGGAGTGTTGCCCTCGTTCGGGAGGAAACGTTTGGTCACAGACAGCTTGTCACCATGGAACAGTTCCGGTCGATGACATTCCTCGCAGGTTTCTCGGGCCGGACGCAAGCCGTGAACCGGTGTGGCGATCGGGGTCGGGTAAGTTGCGGCAGCGACGGCAAGCAACTGTCGGGCACCGGAGATCTTGGATTTGACAAACCAGTCTGCGCCGGAACCAATGTGGCATTCGACACAGGAAACCCGCGAGTGGGGAGAGTTCTCATAGGCCGTGTGCTCGGGGTTCATGACTGTGTGACAGAACTGACCGCAGAACTGGGTTGATTCCATGTAATGGTAGGCCCGGTACAGGAACATGCTGAAAACAGCGAAGTTGACTGAGGTGAGCAACACAATCAGAAAGACGTTTTTACGCAACCGGCCGAACAATTCCGGTTCAGTGAAATATTTACGCAGATACTGAAGGGTGAACAGGTGCACGTCACGGTCGCCACGAAAGAAAAAGGCGCCGACAAATATCATCGCCAGGCCACCGAGGAAGAATGGTCCGAGCGCCAGGTAGACGGCGGCACCGAAGTAAGGGTTCTTGATGTGCCAGATGGTGTCGGCCAGCATGTATGAGAGCAGGAAAGGGGTCGTGATCGTTACGATCATCCCGCCGATCAGGGAGACGCGGCTGCGGCTGATGCCAAGGAAGAAGTCCTTGACCATGTCAAATTGTCCCATGAAACACTCCTGTTGGTCGCGAAAAATGCGGACAGTTTATGAATAAGGCAGGCAAAAAAAATAAAAAAGCAGAAAATTGGCCACAAGCTTAAGAAAGATTAATTGGGAGTTTTTTATCAAACTGCGCTAAAAAAAACAAGCAAAAAAGCACAGTTAGGGTTTTTTTGAAAAACATGAATTTCTTTTAACTTTTATACTTGACATGAATATCTTCTAATGTTAAAACTTTAATCAAGATCAATTAAAAATAATTAACAAAAGGAGAACATCATGAAAACTCAAAGCCGCTTCATGGATACCGTAAAAAGTTCTTACCTGGTTCTCGTTATTGCCGCTCTCGGCGTGTTCGCCTTCATCTCTGCAGTTCTGATCGCATGGCCGGCACTCGCCTACATCGGCTCGAAACTTTTTAACTAAACATTAACTACAAGCATCGCAACTTAAAGCGAATGACACCCATAGGAGAAACATCATGAATAGCGCAGCCAACATCATCAGTTCCGTCAAAGCCAGTTACACGATTGCCGTCATGGGTGTCCTCGGCTTGTTCGCATTCGTCTCAGCCGTACTGATTGCCTGGCCTGCGCTGGCCTACCTCGGCGCCAAGATGTTAAACTGAGAGATAAGAAAACAGATAGCTTCCAACCACCTCATAATGAAATATAAAAAGGCCGCCCCCACAAGGGAGCGGCCTTTCGATTGTGCGTGTTTGGAAAAAGTCAGTGGGCCTCTTCATCTTTCAAGAATGGCGGAAGGACTTTGCCGAGGAACCAGAAAATAACAAACGGGGTGGCCATGACTGACAGGGCGCCAAAAAGGCCCTCACGGAAGGTCTCCCAGGACGTTGGCCAAATCGGCATGTGATAATGCATGAAACCTGCGAAGCTTAAGGAAAACGCCTGGCCTCCGATGACGACGTTCCAGCGCATCATGAACACCCCGAAAATGACAAGTACGGTGGCGATGGTGGTACGACGAACGGTTCTGCCGGGGAGCACCATGAGCAGGAAAGGCAGGGCATTGCCGATGGCGTATTGCATGATGAAGATCTTGGTGAAGTCACGCTCCAAAATGACCTCACGCAAAATGTCCCAGGACTTTACCTGGGTGTAGCCGCGGAAAATCAGGTCGAGAATTTCAAGCGTGAGAGCAGCGATCATAAAATAAAGCAGAAATCTGGAAGCCGTCTCGATCTCCTGATTCTCAGCTGACTGCAATTCTTCAACCGACGGGGCGCTTTTGTCCTTGGCCCAGCGACTCATCTGGCGTTTGGCCATGAACTTGCGAATCTCCATGGTCAAAACGTAGCAGAGGATACAGAGGGCGATCCCGGAGACGACCGCGGAGCAGATGAAGATAACCGGCATCAGTGGAGTCATCCACAGAGCATTGGCCTTGACCGAACCAAAGATGAAACCGGCATAACCGTGCAGGAAGCAGGCGACCGGGATACCGAGGGTCGCAAGCTTTTTGACCGCGTTGTGGTCTTTTTGAATAGCTTCGCCACTGATGTCCATAGCGCCGAGGGTCAGTATCTTGAAAAAATGCATGCGCAGGGTATCAAAGCTGCTCTTTTGTGGTTGCGCTGCAAGAGCCTGAGTTGTCAGGACAAAGTGCTTGCGGTATTCAAACCAGAGTTCCGAGGCGACGATGCAGGCATAGGTCATGAATACGATACCGAATGCTGCAATCGCCGAGGTGAAATGCGGTGTCATCATGACGTGAAAACCCCGCAGGGGTTGTGCCAGGTGCAACAACAGCGGCATCATCGCCACCGGAAGCAGAGCAAACGAGAAGACCAGTGAGAAACGTGCGATCTCCTTGAGCTGTTTTACCCCGAACACGTGGTAAAGAGAAGATAGAACGAATGCTCCGGCGACCAGGCCGGTCATGAAAGGATACATGACGATCTGGATCGACCAGTAGATGTACTCGTTGGGGAGGACGAAGAGTTCTTTGACGGTCCAGAGTTCTCCGTGAACGGTCATTGCTTGTTCAACCATGGCTAACGCACCTCCGAGGCGAGGCCGATGTAGAAGGCCTGGGGCTTGGTTCCGAATTCGTCTTTCAGAACACCGACTCGATCATTAAGAATGATCTTGGTGATCGGGTCGTTGATATCCTTGATGTTGCACATCTTGCGGGCACCAAAGGGACAGGCGTTGACACAGGCGGTTTCCAAACCTTTGGTGATTCGATGGTAGCAGAAGGTGCACTTATCGACGACATGGTGAGTCGGATGGAAAAATCGGGCGCCGAAAGGGCAGGCCATGACGCAGTAGCCACAACCTATACACCAGGAGCGATCCACCAGGACGATGCCGTCATCAGTCTTGTAGGTTGCGCCGACCGGGCAAACCTGAGTGCAGGACGGTGCCGCGCAGTGGTTGCACAGTTTCGGCACGAAAAAGGCCTTGCCGACATTTTCCGGGTCAATGTCCTTGACGCCAAGGTGGGCGCCGAGATCAATCTTAGCATCGGTGAATCCGTCCTGAGCGGCTTTCGGGCTGTCGATATAGCGGCGGTCGTCTTTGGTGTAGACGTAACGCTCAACCCATGTGCGACTGACGTTGGCCTCGAAAGGCACGTCGTTTTCGGTTTTGCATGCTTTAACGCAGAAACCGCAACCTACGCAGGTGTAAGTGTTGATCAGGAACGCCCAGTGAATCTCGGGGTTGGCAGCCAGAACCTCTTTCGGGTCGATGAATTCAAGAGCCGAGAGAGGAACTGAGGCGCCGGCAATAGCAAAAATCGTGCTTTTCATAAAATCACGCCTCTTCATAACTACATATCCTCCAATCTCGGATTGTGCGGGTCGTGGCAATCAACACAGGCTTCGTCCACGTTGTGTTCTGCTGGATCGATGCCCGGAATGCGCTTACGCTCACTGGTGGTGTACGGCAGCAGCGTATGGCAACGAAGACATTGTCCCCGGTCTCTGACGATGACCAGGGCTTCTGGTTCGTTCGGGTGATCAAGCGCCGGGCCATGGCAGTTCTCACAGGGAATAATGCCGTGCAAGTCCTCGGTGCGAATCTCCACGACGTCGCCGTGGCATTCCGCGCAGTATTCGTGCATCTTCTGCTTGCCTGTGTCACGATACTTGAGCGGTTGGTTCTTCCAGACATCCTCATTGGTCTTGTTGTGATAGCTGTACATGAAGCCGTATTCGCCGGATCCGAAGTCGTCCGGGACATAAAATTCCCGGAACAACAGGATCGCAGCGACGATACCAATGATCACAAACAACGGTCGCCAAACATGACTTTTCACTGTTGTCTCCCTCTCTTCCTAGAAACTCATTTACTTAAAGGTTATTGAGCACAAATAGACCTGATGCATTTTGGGCAGGCCTATCGTTCTCAAATATCAAGGGTGCTTCGAAGATTCCGCAGGCGGATTTTCTTCAGTTTTCATGGCACGCTTTTCCCTGTCTGCCTTGCTTAGGAAAAACATATTGTCACCGATGTGAAAGCCGATACCGTCATCGGCGACATGGAAATCGCCATTAAGTATCGGGATGGCGACCCGCAAGAGCATGGTAAAGACGAAGAGACCTGTCGCCCAGATACCTAAAGCCAGAAGCATCTCTGTCCCGGACGGAATGTATTCGTAGATTTCATGGAGAACGTCGGGGATGAACCCTGGAATAACCAATCCCATGCCCTTTTCGATGTAGACTCCAATGAAGATAAGAATGCAGCCGAGCACCAGGGATGTGTTGTTCTTGCGGGTGCCCGGGATTAGAAAGATCATGAAAGCGGTGAAGTTGAAGATCATGGCAGTCCAGATCCATGGCACCAGGGCAGAATGACCGTGCAGCCCCTGGAGCAGATACTTCATTGGTGCGAGGTGCACTGTGCCGGAGTAGTATTCCTTAAAGATTTCTGCACCGAGCAGGAAAAGGTTGATGAACATGGCGTAGGCGATCAGTTCGGCGATTTTCTGCACCGCCTCGTCCTTGATCTGGAAACGCGTGTACCTGCGAATCAGCAAGAAAACCAGGATCATGAAGGCCGGCCCGGAGCAGAACGCCGAGGCCAGAAAGCGTGGCGCCAGAATCGAGGCGTTCCAGAAAGGTCGGGCTGCCAGGCCGTTGTAGAGGAAGGCTGTAACGGTATGGATCGAAATGGCTGCCGGAATGGAGAAGAGCAACAGCGGCGTCGTGAATTTCTTATTGGGCTCACGTTTGTAGTAAAGGTTGTAGAGGTAATAGACAGCAATCACCAGATTAAGGGAGAGGTAAAGGTTGAGGACTACCACGTCCCAGGCGAGCAGTGACTGTGGGAAGTTGAGAATGCCAACGAAGGGGATCAGGTGCCAGAAACGGTCGGGTCGGCCGATATCAGCCGTGACGAACATCAGGCACATGACAATCGCCGAAACAGCGAGCAGTTCACCGAGGATGGCAATCTCTTTAATCGGCTTCCAGTGGTAGACGTAAGCCGGGATAACGAGGAGCACGGCCGCAGCAGCAACGCCGACCAGAAAGGTGAAGTTGGATATGTAGAAACCCCAAGAAACCTGATCACGCATGTTTGTCACGATCAGGCCTTCATTGAGCTGTACAAAGTAGGCCCCTGCTCCGAGAGTCATCAGAACGGCCAGGCCGCCGACCCAGAAGTAGTAGGCGGTGCTGCCGCGTGCGGTCAGGACGAGGGTTCCTTTGAAGAAATTCCAGATATTATTCATCGGGTGGCTCCCAAAGACGTTAGGTAGCGTAGAAGTAAAAAAACTTCGGCTGTGTGTTTAAGTCTTCTTTGAAAATGAAGACTCGCTTGTTCTCGATCAGATAGCGAATTTCGCTCTTCGGGTCGAGCATGTTGCCGAACTTGCGGGCTCCGACGGGACAGACTTCCTCGCAGGCCGGATAGCGACCAGGCTGCTCGCGGGTGCGCTGGATGCAGAAGGTGCATTTTTCGACCACTCCTGACGGGCGTGGTCGGTTGCCAAGGTAGTGGGTGATTGGGTTGATCTCGTCCTTAGTGAGCGTCCCTTTGTTCCAGTTGAAGTGACGGGCACCATAAGGGCAGGCTGCCATGCAGTAGCGGCACCCAATGCACCAGTTGTAATCGACGACAACTATACCGTCATTTTCCTTCCAGGTCGCCTGAACCGGGCAGACTTTGGTACAGGGTGGGTTTTCGCACTGCTGACACTGCACCGGCATGTAGAACTTGCCCTTCTCAGGAACTTCCGCCGGATTGTAGTAATGCTCGGCAGCGTCGAGGAAGACTCCCTTCTCCTTCTCAAGCTGCATAACGCGTATCCATTGAATCTGCGGTTCTCGCGACTGGTTATTTTCTTCTACACAAGCGTAGACGCACCTGCGGCATCCGATACAGCGGGAGAGGTCGAGACCATAGCCAAACTTAACACCCTCAATCGGTGGGGTGGCCTTGACGGTCACGTCCTTGCCGAACTCCTTGCTGTATTCGCTTTCAAGGCGCGCCAGAACCTGCTGAAGTTCCGCTTTGTCCAGTTCGCGGAAATGTTTCTGGAAGAATGACTCCCAGACCGATGCTGATGCATTGGATGCCGGCAGTGCCAATGCGCCAACCCCTGCAGCAAGACCCTTGAGCACTTTGCGGCGGGATTTCTGGAAAGCATTATTCTTGTCGCATTTGGTTTTGGTGCACATATTGCTGTCTCCTCTAAAGAGGTTGTCTGTTGCCTGGTATTAATGATGTGCCGTTGCTTCCGGGGCGCCTTGGCGGTCTAAATTTTCGGGCCTCACTGGCGGCGGCATCGGTTTCATAGCTTTAAAGCTGGGGCTGTGTGGGTTATGACAGTGAGCGCAGAGCAAGTATTGCTTCTCGCCGTTCCAGTAGCCGGTTCGCTTGCCGTGGATGCCGACTTTCCAGTCGCGGAACTTGTCGCCGTGGCATTGGCCGCAAAGGCGGTAGGATTCAGTGAATGGAATCACCTCTCCGGAAACCAGACGTAGCGTGTCGCGGTTGTCCAGGTTGTGACAGTCAAGGCACCATCGTTGTCCCTCGGCGTGATCGAGTATGATATCGTCGTGCATATCGACCATCTCGCGACGCTCCGGGTTAGGCTCCATGTCTGCATGGCAGTCTGAGCAGGGGAAGATGTCTTCTGAGAAAGGTGGTGGTGCTACAGGGTAAGTTGCCCCTTCGTCTACACGCCGCTTGTATTCCTCGACCTTTTCCTGGACAACCAGGTTGCCTTGGCGGTCAAAAAATTTCTCGACCTGGGCTGCAGAGACTATGCTGGCGCAAAGTGCCAGCACGCATATCGCTAATGATAGTGACCGCCGGAGATGGGTTTTCACGGTTGTTCCTCCACGCTGAGTTGAGATGGTGCATCAGATAAAACAAGGTTTTGTTTTTATCATAACACAAAGGGTTGTGTCAAACTTTTGGAAGTGATTTGGTCAGCTTTCTTTGTAAATAATCTATTGCATTAAACCGCATGATATCAATGGCTTGAAGCATTAAGTTTTGTTAGTGATTTGGTTTTCATGTTCGTCGGATCGGTGTCTCTTGACAATTAAAAAGAAATAAAATACTGTTTTATTAATCTTAATTTACTGTATCAGTGGGGTATTCTAATAGTTTTTACAGCTAGTTCTTCGATAAACTCGGATGGCTGCAACTGCCATGGAGCTTCAGACATCCTCACAAGTTTAATTGTAATAGGTTTAATTTCAACGTCCAGACAGGATAAAATTTATCTTCTCCGGAAAGGGCGAGGTGCATATGGTTGAGTCATCTACCGATCTAGAAAAACGGGTTGCAGACCTTGAGGAACAGGTTGCTGCACTGACTCAAACAGTGAGTGAACTGCAGTCCGGTGGCGTGACGGCCTCTACCCCGGAACCCAGGGTGAAGAAGTTTTCGCGCAAACGTGCTGTTGAAGGCGGTGCTTCAGAGGAAATCCTTTCCTGGGTCGACAAATCGTATATCCTCTCACGCGTGGCGACGACCAGCTTTATTGTGGCTGTCGCTGTCGCTTTGCGAACAGCCTCGGACAGCGGAACGATAGATCTTCAGATAGGTTCATTCATCGGCATGTTGTATGCCCTGGGCCTGCTTCTTTATGGCTGGTTCGCTTACAAGGAAAGGAGCATTCAGGCCCCCGTCTATACGCTCTGGGGGACGCTGATCATGTGCAGCGTGGTGGTGGAGGCTCACCGTGTCTTTGCGACAGTTCCCACTGAAGTTGCTTATCTGGTCATGGCTCTGACCGGTCTGTTTGGAACTATCATCAGCAGGACACATCACATTGCCTTGCCGGTTTTCGTTGGCACCCTCGGGATGAGTTTCGGCAGTTTCGCACTTGATTATCCCAGCCCGGTTTTCCCGTATCTGGTCATCATCATGGGACTGGCAAATATCTTTGCCACATATGCAACACGCCTGTTGAGGGCTTCGTGGCTACGCTGGTTGCTGCTGATCCTGACCCTCTTCATGATCCAGATCTGGGATCTGAAGCTGAACATTTATCTCAGCAAACTGGCTCCGGAAAACCTGGAATTTTCTGTCCAGGGGCTGATGCCGTCGATCGGCTTCCTTGGCCTGGTGTTCGCTGGTATTTCGTTGCTTGGAGTTCTGGGCAAGGTGCAGGAAAAGATTTCCAAATTTGATGTTGTCATGCCGGTTCTCAATGTCTGCTGGATTTTCCTTGCAGCAAAATACGCCATTAACCAGGGTCTGACGACGGCGACTACGTTTGGCTGGGTTGCCATGGGTGCAGCCATGGCTCACCTGGCAATTGCATGGTGGCTCGCCCACCGGGCCGAAGGGGGCAGCTTGGGAACGACTTCCTTCGCTCTTGCGGGGGGCTTCCTGCTGGCGTTTTCTGCGCCGATGGCGATTGGCCATGCAGTGATTGCTTCGGCGTTGGTCGCCCTGCTGGCAATTGCCATGGCATGGCTTTCGACGCGACGCAACAATGTCGGTTTGCGCCTGGCGTCTTATCTGCTGCAGTTTTATGCCTGCTCTGCCCTGGTTTACCTGCTCTGGTCGACAGATGGCACCCGACCGTCTTTCGTCGGCGCCCTTTCTTCCGGACTGCTGGCATCGATCGCCTTTGTGCACTATTTCTGGTCACGACGCAACCCGCCCGTTGCCGGTGAATCGTTTCTGCACACGCTCAACAAGAACGATCGTGGCGCCGGTTTGTTGTTGATTGCAGCGCTTTTCAGTGGTTTCTTCACCATGCGGGTGGGTCTTTATCAGGCCCTTGATTTTCTGCACGTGGCAACTCGCAGCAACTTCGATGGTGCCCAATCAGTATTGATCAACGTGACCGCAATCGTCGTCCTCTGGCTGAGTCTGCTCAGACATAACAAAGAGTTGCGCAATGTCGCGGTGCTTTTGATTATCATCGGTGCCGGCAAGGTGTTCTTGATGGATATGGTGAGCATCAAGGGGATGCCGCTGATGGCAGGTGTGTTTACTTTTGGTCTGGTTGCCGCTTTTGCTTCGTTTGTCCTCGGACGCTGGAACAAATCAGAAGTGAAAGTGCCAGAAAACCAGAACACTGATGGACTTTAGCCCGAATATAGAAGAACAAGGATGCCGATAAGGCCTTGGCGGCAGGTTTTTTGTGTACACGAAAATAAACAAGGCACCCGGTAATGCGGATGCCTCAGACTGCTGACAAAGTTTAGCCAGACGTCATGATAGAGAGGGCAACAGATATTTAATCTGTTGCCCTTGTTTGTTGTGTTCCGCAATTCAAAGACGAAGCAAAACCAGAATCCGGGGGTTGCGCCCCCCGACAGCGCCTTACTCTTTTGCTGGCCCAAAAGAGTAAGCAGAAAAGGGCCTGCGCTGCGCTGGGCACTTCTTGCTCGTGAGGACGGTAACCTCAACTCAGAGAAGATAATCCGACTAATCCTCTACACTTCCCGCGCAGGATCCGAGGCTCTTGAGAGCTTCTCCGTTTGTTGAGGATTGCAACGGTTGTTTTGTTTTTAAGCTTTTCCTTTATAGGTCACACTGAAAGGAAGGCCCCCTGTAACGGGCCGGCTTCTTGAGTACTGTCGTCAATTGATGGCTCAGACATCTGGCAAAGGAGATGCCCTCCGCAAGGAGAAGGCACTTTTGCATACTTTTGCTGCCGGGCAAAAGTATGGCGTCGGGCGGGACGCGACCCGCCGGTGTTGTCTTTCAGAAAAGCAACAAGGGCAATAGATGAACCACCTGCTGTCCTAAACTACATAGACACTCCACCTGCCAGGTAAAAAAACAAACCCCGCATCACGTGCGGGGTTTGTCAACAATCTGAGACATCCAGTAATGCGGGTGCCTTTCTTAGAATATCGAAGACAGTTTTACCAGACCGAATCGAGCTGCAACAGAGCTTTCTTAAGGTCGGCTTCGACAGTGTCGAGAATAGCGATGGCGTATTCATTATTGTGAACGCCGTTGGTGCCGTCGTTACGCACAAACTTGAGATTGCGCAGTGCCTTCTCGTAGATGGTCCAAACAGCCTCAGTGTCACGCTTCGCTGCATCAGCATCTGCCAGTTCAGCTTCCACTTCAATGCGCAGCGCCTTGAGTGTTTCTATTCGCGCCTTGGTGGTTTCTGCCCACTCGTCAAACACGTCAACATAAGCCTCATCTTCATGGCAATCCGTACAGGTGGATGAAGAGGACCGGAAGACCCCTTTGGTTACGCCGGTGTGACAGTCGATGCAGGTCATGTCGGCGGCATCGCCATACATCATATTGGGTACGTCCTCGACGCCTTCAATCCCGGTGCCCTCGTTCATGGCGACCTGAGCTTCGTGACAGACATTGCAGTCCTTCATTTGCGGAGCATCGTCCGAGGCATCAGCGTGGCA
>Ga0209692_10004884_pt1 | contig 11834 bp, 10 predicted proteins | sample tdDd472_FD_187129 | JGI IMG/M metagenome (GOLD analysis project Ga0209692, IMG submission 187129) | Marine sediment microbial communities from the Atlantic coast under amendment with organic carbon and nitrate - tdDd47.2 (SPAdes)... | ecosystem: Environmental > Aquatic > Marine > Coastal >...
ATGTGAGCAAAGAATCCTGGCCCGGAGGACCAGGTCTTCAATATAAAAATAAAAGTGAAAAATAACATTTTTAGAAATAATTTAACACTTTGAAAATTGGGCTCCTTAAGTGAGCTTTAGTTGAATATCGAATGTCGAATAAAGAATTTCGAATTATGAAAGTTTGGTCACTCTCTCGTAAGTTGCGGGACGGAGCGCAGCGGAGTTAACTTTGGGTTTAAATTGCCACGTTGACTTCTTGAAAAGGCAGGACATTTTGGAGAACACGCTGTTTGATTTCGACCATAAAACCGCGTTTGCCGCCGTTGATGAACATTCTATCGAGAATGAGAATCGATGATTCCACGTACACCGGCAGTGACAGGATAGTGCTTCATGGACGTTCACTCATATGGTAACTTCTGCATAAAAAAAGGGATCATCCCTACAAATGACCCCTTTTTGAAAAACTGTCAGCGACAGTTTATGTCAATTATGCCAACCCGGCAACCTCTTCTTTTATCGTTACCGCGATCTTAAACAGGGCGGTCAATACCAGAAAGCCGATGGCCCATATGCCGAGGGCGATAAGAATTTCGGGTAATGTCGGGACATATTCATTCACATGGTGAAGCGGATTCGGTACAAACCCGCCGGAGATCATTCCAAGTCCCTTGTCAATCCATGTGCCGATAAATACGGTGATACAGGCAACAACCAGAACGGTTTCGTTTTTGCGGGTTACCGGATTCACCAGCAGAATAATCGACACCACCATCAGTATCATGGATGTCCACATCCAGGGCACCAGGGCCCCCTGTCCGTGCAGTCCCACAAACAGATATTTTATATGGTCCATATGTTCCGGTATCCCGCTGTAAAATACCACAAAAACCTCACAGAGAAAGAAGAATACATTAACCGTGATCGCATATGCCACGACCTTGGCCAATGACTGGATCTGTTCTTTACCGGGATCGAACTTGGTCAGCTTTCTGACAATCATGCACAGCAGGATTAAAAATGCCGGACCCGCTGCAAATGCTGAAGAAAGAAACCGCGGCGCCAATATGGCCGTCAACCAGAAACCCCTGCCCGGAAGACCGCAGTAAAGATATGCTGTTACCGTGTGAATACTGACTGCCCATGGGATGGAAAGGTATATCAACGGTTTTAACCAGCCTGCCGGGGCAACATCGTTTCTTTCTGCTTCAAGCACTTTCCATCCGATAACGATGTTCAGCAAAAGATACCCGTTCAGCACAATCATATCCCAAAAAAGGACCGAGTTGGGGGTGGGGTGCAAAAGAACATTAACAACCCGTGTCGGCTGGCCGAGGTCCACAAAGATAAACAGAATGCACATGGTAACAGAAGCCACCGCCAGAAATTCTCCCAAAATGGTAATCCTGCCAAACGCTTTATAGTTATGCAGGTAATAAGGGAGAACCACCATAACCGCAGATGCAGCCACACCGACCAGGAAAGTGAACTGGGCAATGTAGAATCCCCACGATACATCCCGGCTCATGCCGGTAATTCCGAGGCCGAAACTGAACTGCCACAGGTAGCAGGCAAAACCAACACCGATAACAGCCAAAAGTGCCGCCATCCATCCATAGTATTTCTTTGTTCCTGTCAACGCCTTTTCAAGCATAACCACCTCATACAATATAGAAAACTGATGGGCCCGTACCCAGGGCCGGTTTACGACGAATTGTGTAGTTGCTTCTTAAAACCTTTCTAACTTCTGATTCCGAATCATCCAGATCCCCGAAAGTCAGTGCACCGTTGGACGCCTCCACACAGGCCGGCATTTTCCCAACCGCCAGCCTTTCCGCACAGAAATTGCATTTTTCAACAACCCCTTTTGTTCTTGTTGGGAAATCAGGGTTGGTCTCCTTGATAAAGGGGCGTGGATCTCTAAAGTTGAAACTTCTCGATCCATAGGGGCAGGCTGCCATGCAGAATCTGCAGCCGATGCATCTGTGAAAATCCATCAGCACAATGCCGTCTTCGCGCTTAAAGGTTGCCTTTGTGGGACACACCCGGACACATGGCGCCTTTTCACAATGATTGCATAGGGTCAAAAAAGACATGTGCTTGAGTCTGTCATTTAAAAAGTCCGGTTCCTGCATGGGAAATTCATGTTTGAACTCTTCAGCCCAGAGCCATTTGATCTCGTGATTCTTATTTTCAAACTTGGGAATATTATGAATCTTGTCACAGATCTCGATCATCGGCGCGAGATCTTCTTCTGATTGCAATTTCCGGGTGTCGATGACCATTCCCCATCGTTTGGCTGTAAAGACATTTTCACCCTTTGTGGTTTTCGGTGCTGCCGTTTCACTAGAGGAAGCCATTACATCGAGGACCGGTTTGGCCCCTAAACCCAGCGCTGAAATTCCAGCTATTTTTAAAAAGCGTCTTCTACTGCTTTTCATCACTTTGCCTCCTTCGGGTCGATGTGGCACTCCCAGCAGTAAGGGGTTACCGAAGCATAATTGTGGCACTTGTCACAAAATTCAGCCTTTTCTACGTGACAGTCCAAACAGGTATTGGAAAGACTCATATTAAATTTCTTCCCACTGGGATTCGTATAGATCCTTTTGGCGTCCCGTACAACCGTATCCCGCCACTCATTGAGAATCTGCATATGCTCCGTCTTCATGGTTGCCTTGGGCATCACACACTCTTTGGCGGCTTTAGCTTTATCGCTGAGCTTGGGTTCGGGCGCCGGAGCAGCCTTTCCAAGGTTGAACCAGAAAGGAAATGTTATCAACACCACAAAGATGCATAGACCTGCAACGATTTTTCCCTTATCATACATCTTCTTGTTATTCGGCATCATCCTCCTCCATTCCCGGCAGGGGTTCACTGCGCAGATCTGTCATTCTTTTTTGTTCACCGGGCAGAATCAGTGCATTGCCCACCATCTCGTGAACGCCGGTCACTTCCACTCCAGGTACCCAGTATTCCATGGATGAAGACAGCGCCGCCCGGTCAATGGCGCAAACACATGACAGCATATTTACCCCGTGTTTTTCATGAACATATTTGACCGCATTGGCCCTGGGCAGCCCGCCCTGCATCCTCAATTCCATGTTTTCGCCGGCATTCAGGCCGGACCCACTGCCACAACAAAAAGTCTGTTCCCGGATCGTGTTTGCAGGCATCTCATAGAAATTATTGCATACGTTTTTAATAACGTACCGGGGCTCCTCCAGCAGTCCCATGCCACGGGACGTGTTGCAGGAGTCGTGATAGGTCACCTTCAAATGATCATTGCGGCTGGGATCCAGTTCGAGTTTATTGTGTTTGATAAGATCGGCGGTAAATTCGGCAATATGCACCATCTTGGTCGATTTGGCATTTTCAAACTTGGTTCCGGTAATGGGAGAAACCGGCTCTTCCAAAAAATCAGCCGGGCCGTTCATCGTATCCATATACTGGTGAATGACCCGCCACATATGACCACACTCTCCCCCGATGATCCATTTTACGCCCAGCCTTTTGGCTTCAGCGTACATCTTTGCATTGAGCCGTTTCATCATCTCATGAGAGGTAAAAAAACCGAAGTTTCCACCCTCGGAAGCATAGGTGCTCCAGGTGATGTCGAACCCATATTTTTCCTGTAAATAATGAAACAGCATCATGTACCCCACACAGGTATATGTGCCGGGGTCGGCAAAAATATCACCGGAAGGCGTGACAAAGAGGATTTCCGCGCCCTTTCTATTAAAACTGGGTTCCACCTTTACACCGGTGATCTCTTCAATATCATCGGAAAAAAAATCCATCATGTCCTTATACGCATGGGGCTGAATTCCAAGGTGGTTCCCTGTTCTGTAACAGTTGGCCACAGGTGTGGCAATCCAGTCTATGTTGAGGCCGATTAGATTTAACAGCTCCCTTCCCATGATGGTAATCTCAGCCGTATCGATGCCGTAAGGGCAGAAAACCGAACAGCGCCGGCACTCTGAGCACTGAAATAGATAGTACCACCATTCTTTCAAGACTTGCAGATCCAGTTCCCTGGCGCCGATAATTTTTTTGAAGTTCTTTCCGATGGATCCGATAATTTTTCCGGCGGTGGTAAAATCGTTTCTGTAAACGGAACGAAGCAATTCGGCCCTTAAAACCGGCATGTTCTTGGGATCGCCGGACCCGATAAAAAAGTGACATTTGTCTGCACAGGCACCGCAGCGGACACAGATGTCCATAAATATTTTAACAGATCGAAACCGGTCGAGCCGTTCCCTGAATCCTTTGGAAATTATCTCTTTCCAGTTTTCAGGCAGCTGCCAATCTTCTTCAATGGGATTCCATTGTCTTGGGTAGGGAAGGCCGACATATTCAACGCTCTTTGGGTTTGCGGCATATGAATAGATCCCCTTTTGGATGTCAACAGGGGTATCCATCCATCCCGTTCGGGAAGGTCGATAATCTATGTTTGAAAGCAATTCATCAGGTTTTGGAACATCTGACATTATTTACTCCTTTTCCTCGGGTTCCTCCGGCGTTTCCGGCGCTATCATTTTTTCCACAGGAAGCCCTATTTCAATCATTTTTTCCCTGAATTCATCTTCATAAGCGTCGTATGTATGAATCTTAACCGGGTAATTCCATGGGTTGACATGTCTTTTGGCGCGGCTGTTGTTGACCATATTTCTGGTGGGGCTCATAAAGATTCCCCCCAAATGCATGAGTTTGCTAAACGGGAAATATACCAAAAGAACACTGACAAAAAACAGATGGACATAAAAGACGCCGCCGATCCCTTTTATAACATGAGGGTTAAGGGTGACCAGGCTCATGGTGAATTCTTTGACGCCCACAATATCCACCTTGGTAAAATACCGCATCAGGATCCCGGTAAAGGCGATGCCAAAAATAAGAAAGAGGGGAAAATAGTCCGAACCCAGTGAAATATACTTCACCTGGGGGATAAGTATTCTTCTTAAAAATAGAAATGTTACGGCTGCCAAAAGGGCGACGCCGGACAACATGAGTCCCGGCAAGCCGATCTGCAGAAAACCGTCGAGTTTTGCCACCAATTGCACACAAGCCGGCACCGGTTCGGTAAATAATCGCAGATGTCTGAACAGCACGGTGAAAAACGCCCAATGAAATGTCAGCGAAAAAAGCCACAGCCATTTTTCCCATTCATAGGAAATTTTGTCGCTCTCTTTTAGCTCACATTTTGTATTTCTGAACAACGACCGTAAAAAGACAACCTCAAGGATCATCCGCACGACAACGCCGCCGGTGGTGGACGGATTGTCAATGTTGGCCGATTTAATCCAGGGAAGAGATTTCTGTTGTCCGCACGTTGTGGGAATTCGGAAAGGCACCGGAGAACGCGCCCAGTCTATAACGCGGTTGATAAATCCCAGAATGAAAATAATTAGCGCCAGATAAGGTATGATAATGCCGAAAAATACCTCGCCCCCCGGGAATTTAACACCTACATAAGCAAGCAGAAATAGAATGATGACCGCTATGAGGGAATACATGTAACTAATATTCATTATATCATTACCTCACTCAATGGCCCCATGACGACAATAGAATGTATCTCAAATGGCTCACGCCGCTTTAATAAAAAAGCCAGATCACGATTCTACGAAAAATCTATGTATCGCTTGAAGCCTCTTTACATATATTAATGTTAACCAGATCCGGCGTATCCGCCGGGATCTCACTCACCAAGCCCGCCCGCTCGAAAGCCCTGAATGTCCTGTTTTTCATCTCATTGGCTTTGAGTTCGTATATCTTCTCCCTGCATTGCATGTATAGTTCAAAGGCAATCAGGCTGAGTTTGTCGATTTTTGACTCAAACAACAGCAGTTCGTTGAAAAGCCGTGCTTCGGAAACTTCTTTCTGTGTATGTTCTCTGATAACATCTTTTAAAAAAAAGATGAAATTGGTGGCTTGTGAAGGGGAAAAATTCTGAACGGCTCTGATTCTGACGATCGGGTCAAGGAAGGAAGTAATGGCTTCATAATCCATATCCTCAAGGAGTTGATCAAATAATGCCTCCAGTCCGCGGTAAATGGTTCTGCCGACCGGGTTTGCAAAAGGATCCTTCTGGCGCTTTAGAAATTTTGCGGTGTCGGATGGATACGTTCCGATCGCCAAGACGAACCACTTTTTTACGATGGCGGTTTTTCCTTGCGCCAGTAGATTATTCAGCCTCATATTTAGGACATCTCCAAATTCCTAATTCTATTGTCGATCAGAGGTCAATGATATTAAATTTTTTACTTAATCGTCAGTATCAGGCGAAAAAATAAGGATAAACACATTTAACATTTAAGAAAAATCCTATAAACATTTTAAAATTTCATGTCAAGGATAAATGAAAAAAAGATGTCTAATATTTAAAGTGAGCGACATTTTAGGATCCAGACAAACCGATTCCCAACCCCATGGAACCCGCATATCTTCGAGGTTCCATGGGTCAAAAATCTTTTCGGAGCCAGCGAAATGTGATTTGAGTAACAGCCCGTCAACAGGGAAAACGCCATTTTTTATGTGCACCGGTGCACACATTTATGTGCATGGCAGTCTGGATTTTTGGATTATGTCCAGCTTACTTAGGAGTTCATTAATGATTCGACATTGAGCAAAAGCCCTTCATTGGCGCACACCCCATTTGGACGCTTCAGGGAATCCACTCAATGTCGAAAGGCTTTTAAATCTATTGGTAATACATCGGTGTGGATAAATTCAGGTGGAAAATTGGTGGTGGGAAACGGGGCTGTCCATGGAAACATTATTTGCTGAAATTCAGACCTAATTCATTGGTTTTTGACAATAGGGTATTACGATGAATGCCAAGTTTTACCGAGGCTTTTGTTCGATTTCCATCAACGCTTTCAAGCACTTCAGAAATATATTTTTTTTCAAATATACTCACCGCTTCTTTTAAAGGTAACCCCTTGATTTCCTTATTCCCGATGTTAAAGGAGACATTATCTTCAAGATGGATCACCGGACCTTCGGTAATGGTAAACAGTCTTTCCACCAGATTCTCAAGCTCCCGGACATTCCCCGGCCAATCGTATTCCATAAGTACTTTAACAGCTCTTTTAGAGAACCTTTTTGGGGGTTTACCGGTCTTTTTGGAATTCAATTCCAGAAAGTGATCCAAAAGAAACAAAACATCATTTCCCCGCTCTCTCAACGGGGGTAACCCTATCGGGAAAACATTGAGCCGATAATAAAGATCTTCCCGGAAATTACCCTGTAAAATCAAATTGTTGATGTTCTTATTGGAAGCCGCTACGAACCTGACGTCGGCCTTGATAACCTTTGTGCTGCCCAGTCTTTCAAATTCCTTTTCCTGGATAATCCTCAAAAGTTTTGCCTGCATATTGATATCCAGAGAATCAATATCATCAAGAAAGACCGTACCCCTATCAGCAAGCTCAAGTTTTCCGATACTGGTGCCGATAGCCCCTGTAAATGCCCCTCTATTGTGCCCGAAGACTTTACTCTCCATCAGGGTCGCCGGAATGACGGCACAATTGATCACCACAAACGGCTGTCGGCGTCTATTGCTGCGGTTATGTATGGCTCGGGCCACCAGTTCTTTACCGGTTCCACTCTCTCCCTGAACAAGTACGGTTCCGTCGCTGATGGCAATCGTTGATATCAAATCAAAAATTTTCCCCATTTTTTTGTTTTTACCGACCATCTTTTCAAATGGGTGGTACCGCTCCAGCTCGTTTCTGAGATAGGCAACTTCCTTTACAAGGCGTCGTTTCTCCAAAGCCCGGCGGATCACGATTAATACATCTTCCACCACAAAAGGTTTAATGATATATTCATACGCCCCCAGCTTAATCGCCTTTACCGCCGATTGAATTTCATTTACAGCGGTGACCATGATAATTTCCGTATTCGGGTCGGTTTCTACAAGTTTTGGCAGGAGATCAAGGCCGTTGATATCCGGCAAAAGAATGTCGAGCAGAATTAGATCAACTGAATTTTTTCTAAAAATATCCATTGCTTCTTGTCCTGTTTCGGCCAGAAGCACATTGTATTTGTCTTTGAGAACCATGTTAAACGATTGGCGGACGCCATTTTCATCATCAACGACTAGAATTGTATCATTTTTTTTCATAGGTAATGATCCAAGAAATACTCACAAAATGGGCGGAATAAAATTTGACGCAACCATCAACAGACAGCCGGTCAAAATCTTATCGAATCTATATATCATAACAAAGCAAATTTCATGCCATGCTTTTTTTATCTTCCGGCCGGATCGAATTTCGAAAAATATAGGAATTCATATCAACACAAAATTGAATCATCGTCAATCATAGAGGATTTAATAATCTCATGCACAGAAAAATGTGCACTCATGCACATTTTTCTGTGCATATTTAAACCTCATCAATATAATGGAATAAGATCATGGGATCAATTGAACACTCCGCCGATCCACACGCCGTCATGAGCTAAAAGAATGCCCGATGAATCAAAGATCTCCAGCAATATCAGCAGCACATTAAAAAAACGGTTTTTATCTCAAATCCCGACGCACTTGTTTGGTTTTGGCACGATTTTTGAGTAGAATAAAACCAAACAAACGGATCGATAAACATCACATATTGAAGCTTCCTGCAGCAAACCGAGAGGAATACCCTCGCTGTTGCAGTTCAGTCTGAATATTTCGCAAAGAATATCGTTTTAATTCTACCAGTTGCGTTCTCTTCGTGTCTTCATTTCTATGTGGATGTCGTCGATTCTTATCCGATTTAATGTCTCGGAATTTACAACCATTTGATATTTAATCCATCAGCCTATAAAACCACAGGAACTGTTGGGAGAAAAAAAGCAGAATATTACCGGTCCAATGAGCGTTCATAAACCCAATTTTTTTTTTAATCGGCCAATTTCCTTAGTTCCATATTTCCATGGTCCAATTGGGCAATTCCCCTGAGTTCACAATTCACTCGCCGTATAGAAACATTTCGCTTTCTAAAGGAGGACTTATCATGAAGCTAAACTTAAGCACTTTTCTGCAATGGCGGTTTAACATTTTTATGTGCAGGATGCTGGGATGGAGGATAACTTTCTTTTACATCAGAATGCTGGGGAAATTATACTTTTTCTTTAACCCGAAAGAAACATGGAAAATCAGAAAAGCTGTAAAAACCGTTTTTTCCGACCACAAATACAGACCTAAAATAAGATCGATTACCAAAAACATTTTTCGAGGGATATTCTCTCATTATTTTGAAAAAATTTTTAACGCCTATTCCACTGCCGGAACATTGCGAAATTTCGTTATGAACCACATGGAAAGTGAAGGCCTGGAGGCCATCAAACAAGGGCTTGCAAAGGGTAAAGGAATACTTTTGATCACAGGACATTTCGGCGGCGTTGAGTTCATTCCGGCGTTTCTCGGTGCGAATAATTTCCCGGTATCCATCGTCGCAAAATTTAAATCAAAGGATTTGCGGAATGTATCGATCCGACAGGCAAGCAATTTTTCGACAAAAATCATCGACGCAGACCAGACACCCAATGTAATTCGGGCAATTTTTGATGACCTCAGAGCCAATCGAATTGTAATAATCCAGTGTGATGAAATCGATGAATGGAAACCGAGTCGTTACGACAATCTATTTTTTCTGGGCAAACAGGTCGGTTTGGACAAAACCATTAACATCCTATCAAAAAGGTGTGCTGCCACAGTTGTTTTCGGTGTTATGCACAGAGATGATAATCATCGATATAAATTTATTGCAACGTCATACGAAAAAATCGCAAAACGGTATCAGCGATCCATAAATATGCCGATGGGAGCGATGGTGTTAAAATTTATGGAACATTATATATACAAAAATCCCGAAGAATGGTATCAGTGGAAGAACTACCAAGGGTTGGATGTGTTCGCTCCCTCTGGTGCTGATGTCAAAGCACCAGCATCGGTTCCTGTTCTGAAGCCTTCCCCTATTTAAAAAGGATTCTACGATGTTCTTATTTGTTGAACCGATTTCAAAAAATACAGGAATGTATGTTCCTGCTTATCCATTGCCCATCATGGAAATCGCAAGCTTTGTTAAATTCAACATCCCTGATGTCGAAATTAAAGTTATATCCATACCCATGGACTATGGTTTACCGCTTACCAAGGATGGAAAAGAACAGATATTCAAGGAATTCTTAAAAGATCTGTCCACAATAAAACCCAAGGGGGTCGGAATCTCATGCACGGCGATTTCACAGGCGGAAGAAGTCGTCAATCTGTGCGACCTTATCAAGGCCCACCATCCGGATATTTTTATATTTTTAGGCGGATACTTCCCAACCCTTTATTATGAAGAAATATTTTCCAGAACTTCAGCCGTCGATTTGATCGTGTTGGGTGAAGGTGAAATATCCGCACTCAAGATCATTGAATCCTTAGAAAGCGGTGAAAATCCCATTGACCATAACATTCCCAACCTGGTTTGGGAAACAGACGGCAAAATCCATCTCACCCAAAAAAGAAAACCGTTTGATCTCAGCAAAAAAGCGCTTCTAAACCCAAGTTTATTAAAACATCCGGGCGGATATGATATTCTGCCGTATGCTTTCAGCCGGGGATGTCCCTATAACTGTAATTTTTGTATGGAATCGTCCATACGACCCCACAGAAGAGCAGTCCCCAATGACATAATCCATCTCGATCTAAAAAATTTACAACATCAGACCAACGCCCATACCCTGTTGGTCAGCGATGCGCTTTTCAAGTCGTTTGATATCTTCCCATTGTTTCGATCCTTGGGTTTAAAAGTTAATTTTGAAACCCGTTGCGACGTTCTGGATCCATCAATAATATCAGAAATTTCAGATGCTTGTGGGGCAATTGCCCTTGGATTTGAGTCGGCCAGCTACCATACATTAAGACGGATGAATAAGGTCAAAGACAAATCGCACTATGAAAAATATATGGCAAATACCATGGCCATATTCAAAGAAGCCGCCCGGAATGAAATTCCAATGATGATCTTCATGATTGCCGGATATCCGGGTGATACGGAAGAAGATCTTAAAAAAAGCCTTGCCTTTGCCCAAAGGTTGTCAAAGAACACAGGCCCAGGAGGACATGTTTTTAAGATCGGAGAATGTCATGTATATCCCAAAACCAAGATATATGACCTTGCCGTTTCCCTTCCGGATGTTGTTTTTGAGGACAATGGTGTTTTTGGGCAAAATATTGTCCGGCAACCTTCAAAATACTTAGATTTTGAAACCATTCTGGAGTATTCTAAAAAAATCTTCAATCTTTCCAATTACACGCCGAAACTTCAGAATGCCCTCTTAAACATCATGCCTTTTTTCAGGCTTCCAGCCCAAGCGCTAACGGACAGTACCCTCCCTGGCCAATGCTTCAAGGACAAGAACAGGACGATATTTAACGTGCAGGGAGAAAGCCTTTCAACGTTCAGGAAGTTAGTCCCTGATTTAACTAAAATTTATAATCCATTGATGTCAGATCAAAGAAGCACCCGAAATTTACCTATATGATGAAATAAAAATGGAAAAAGAGACAAGCTGCATTAATTCCAGAGCGATCATCAATTATGTGAAGGATCAATATCAGGGGGACTATTCCAGTCTTCTCGAGAACCTAGCCCCAGAAATCGATGTTCTTCCAGACCCTGAAAGTTTTTTAAGTGATCCCAACAATTGGGTTTCCTGCAAGGTTATTTCGAAATTATACGAACGGGCGAGATCTATGCTGAATGATGAAATGGCCGCCTTCAAAATGGGCAGGCACGCTTTTGAAGAAGCCTCTCTGGGGTATGCTCAGCGGATCATCATCAAGACGTTCTGGTCGATAAAAAAAG
>Ga0209692_10004886_pt1 | contig 11831 bp, 8 predicted proteins | sample tdDd472_FD_187129 | JGI IMG/M metagenome (GOLD analysis project Ga0209692, IMG submission 187129) | Marine sediment microbial communities from the Atlantic coast under amendment with organic carbon and nitrate - tdDd47.2 (SPAdes)... | ecosystem: Environmental > Aquatic > Marine > Coastal >...
GTATTGTTGAGCTGGACGAGTAGTTCTCAAAACATACTCGGATTTAAGGTTCAACGAAAATTGGATGCTGAGAGTGCATGGGCTCAGATAGCAGTTATTCCATCAGACCTGAATGAGTACATGGATAATGGATTGATTGCCAGTACCAAATATAATTACAGGGTAGCATCTTACACCGGTGAATCACAGAGTGCGTGGTCGGGTACTGCAATCGTAACTACACAAGAGAAAGATTACTTCCCGCCGGCAAATCTTAAAGCCACGTACAGTACTAGTTTGAAAAAAGTTGTGATAAACTGGGATAATAATAATCCAACGGGCGAAATAAATAATACATTTATCGAGCGAAGGCTGGACGGAGCCACAGAATATACCGCGATTGGTGCGGTTGACGGGAATACAAATTCTTTTGTGGATAGTTCTTTAAATTATGATAAAGTTTATTATTACAGGGCTAGATTTCTTAACATTTATGACTACTATACCCCTTATTCAAATAGTGACTCGGCTTATGTACCGATAATTCCACCTGATTTGACAATAACTGAATTCCAGTTTGGTAAGCAATATTTTCTTGAATGGAATTATAACATCACTGATGAGGTAGGATACGAATTACATCGTAAACAAAACAGCGGAAGCTTTGTTTTGCTCCAAACTTTTGAAAACAATGTAAACGCTTTTATCGATAATGTGCCGGATTCGAATTCAATATTTTATTATAAAATCAGGGCTTATACTCAGACAACAAAATTGCCATTTTCTGAAATTGTTTCTACCGCGGGTGGTACGGGGAATATTATAAGACCCACTGACCTTACTGCCGCTTATGATACCCTTGGGCAGAGTGTAGTACTCACTTGGAAGGACAATTCAAACAATGAGCTGGCATTCGAGTTGCAGAGAAAACTTTTCGATACGAGTAACTGGACTACTTTTACACCGATGCAGGCAGGTACAACAACATATACCGATTCAGGAGTACAACGCGGAAATAAATACGTTTACCGTGTTAGAGCTCGGAATTCAACTGATTATTCCAGTTATTCTAATGAAGTAACTGTTCAGATTCCTTTTTAGATCATTTGCTGCTTGATTTAAGATTGGAATTTTGTTAGTTCTACTATTAATTAGACAATAATATTACTTAAAAGTAAGAATAATATATGTATGATATTTTATTACAGACCAGTCCGGAACCAATTTTTATCTATGATCTTGAAAATTTGAAATTTCTGGATATGAATGAAGCAACATTAGGACTGTACGGCTACAGCAAAGAGGAATTTTTGCACATGGACCTTACAGACCTATATGCTCCGGAGGATATTCAAACATTAATTGAATCATCCAATAATCATGTTACAGAAAATGTATTTATTGGACCTTTCCGTCATAAACGAAAAGACGGTAATTCAATTCTTGTAAAAATAAGTAAAACCTCAATAGATTATAATGGGAGGAAAGCTCATTTTAATCTGGTAAAGGATGTAACAAATGAGTTAGAGAAAGAAAAAAATCTTACTCTTTACAAGTATATTTTTGAAAACTCGAGCGACCTAATTTTAACAACCGATATACACGGATTTATCACTTATGCAAATAAATCATTCCTAAATAAATTAGGTTACAGCCCTTCAGAAGTTAATAAAACACCGGTTAACTCATTTCTAAGCAGCAACGATAAATCATTATTTAATACTGCTATTTTCAGAGCCGGGTTGCAGAATAACAAAACAATCTCAGCATCACTCGTTAAAAAGAGTGGTGAAAATGTGAAGACCCAAATATTAGTATCGCCGATAAGAGATTTTAGAGGTGAAACTGATACTTTTGCGTTTATAATAGGCATTGATGAAGTTGAAGAAAAGATAGTTCAGATAACTCATAACAACTCCGGGGGCAGCCAGGAGCTTGATTCCTCATTCTTGTCACATCTTTTTCACGAGATTCTTACCCCAATAAATGTAATAATAGGATTTGGGCAAGAACTGATAGACTCAATCGATAACCCTACAAGTGAACAGGTAGAATCAACCGACATTATCCAGGAAAACCAGAAAATGCTTCTGCAGATAATGGATACAGCCGGGGAGTATGCTGCATTAGCTCAGGGCAGGTCAAAGATTGAACCTAAAAAATTAATCTTTGTTGATTTGATTGAAGATATTGATGATAGCGTTAAAAAAAGTGCAGAACTTAACAAAGTTAAATTTAATTATGGTAAAATATCATCTTCATTAAGTTTTTCGTCTGACAAGCATAAAATTCTAACTTTTATAACAAGTTATATAAATTTTGGAATGCAGCTTACCAAGATGAAGAATATATATTTATCAGCGCAATCGTATGATAATGATAATTTTGTGATCAGTATAAAAGATGATACATCATCAATTACCCAGGAGCTTGTGTCGGGCTTGAGAGATGTTTTTTCACTTGAAGAGAATTCAATTAGACAGAAATATGGTTTTAGCAGATTTAGCGTAAGATTATTAAGAAAATTACTTGTTTTGTTAAATGCCAGAACAGGATTGATCAAAAAAGGCGGGATACCTTCTGAATATGGGATTATAATTCCTAACGTTCTTGAAGTAAACCAATTTAATTCTGATGAAGAGACGATTGAATTTGAGCCGATGGATGATATTCCTGTGGTAAGACCCGGAAAATCGAATACTAATTTTAAAGAAACTGCAAAAAAAACTATCGAAAACACCCGCCCGGTGGAAACGAAAATCACTACAGTGATTGACGATGAAGAGCCTGAAGAGGAAGCATCTTTTGATGATATCGCAGAAGAGGATTATATTCCGGAACCAAAGCCTGAATACAAACCTAAAAAACAATATGTACCGTCAAAAAAAGTGCAAAGTGGAAAGATAGATTTAAAAAACCTGGCTTGTTTGTATCTTGAAGATCAGGTCGATTCACAAATATTGTTTAAAGTACAAATGAAAGATCTCAAAAAGATTGAGGTCGCCAATAGTCTTGAAAAAGCATTCCCGATTATTGAGCGAGAAAGATTTGATTTTATAGTGATGGATATAAATTTACAGGGTGAATATAACGGTCTTGATGCGTTAAAAATAATCAGGCAACTTGATGGTTATGAGAGCACTCCGATAATTGCTGTAACAGCCTATGTATTACCCGGGGATAAAGAGAAGTTTATTGCAGCAGGATTTAGTGATTTTATTTCAAAACCGGTTTTAAGAGACAGCCTTAATGCCGCTCTTAAAAACATACTTTAATTAAGTTGTATGTTGTGTATCTTTCTGTAGTAAGTTACAAGTTTAAGGGTAGTGAAGTAGAGTAAAATTGCAAAAATAATACCTAAAATGAATGAGCCGGTGAAAAACACGATTATACTTTCACTACCTAAATTCATCAATGCATCCCAAGAGGGGGCGCTAAAAAGAATTTCAAAATTGCTCCAGGCAACATTAATTCCGGTGATGCTTCTACCTAATTCAACCGCGACATAATACATTGGTATTGCCGTGATAGGATTTGAAACAAGCGTGCTCAGGTATGCGACGATAAGATTGACTTCTAATACGGCAGCTAATGGTATTATAAAAAACGTCTGAAATCCAATTGGGATCAAAAATCCAATAAACACTCCGATAGCTACGCTCCATGCAAGATTATGCGGAGTAGCCCTCAAGCCTAAAAACTTGCCAAAGTAATGTTTAATCGTTTTCCTCTTTAATAATTCACGAAGAGGGGGAACTTTTATTTTTAAACTATTACGAAACATGTCAGGATAAATCTTCCAAATATATTATAAACCATTTTTTCTTCATCATTATAATATATGAAAATCCAACAAAATAACGTAAGAAGAAATTCTGAAAAATTGCAAATTTGCAGGATGAATATTTTGGTGGTAGTTTTATATTGAAGAACTCAAAATCAAAAAAAATCGTTGTTCAATTATAAAACAGAATCAACTTTAATATCGTAAGATCATATCATATTATTTATATTTGTAATACAAACTAACTTATTTTCTGTGAAGTAAAATATCGAGAGTAATAAAATGACCGTTAGCTATTTTGATAAGTTTGAAAGAAGACACATTGGTCCCCGCAAGGATGATGAGCAAATTATGCTGGATACAATAGGGGTTAAATCGCTTGATGAGATGATTGATAAAACTCTGCCAAAATCAATCAGGTTAAAAGACGAACTACAGCTTGAACCAGCAATGACAGAGAGTGAATTTCTGAACCATATTAGTGAAATTGCTTCAAAAAATAAAATCTATAAATCATACATTGGCCTTGGTTATTATGATACAATAGTTCCGTCAGTAATTTTAAGAAATGTTTTTGAAAATCCGGGTTGGTACACGCAATATACTCCATATCAGGCGGAAATATCTCAGGGGAGACTTGAGGCGCTATTAAATTTCCAAACTATGGTTAGTGACCTTACAGCGATGGAACTGGCAAATGCGTCATTGCTTGATGAGGCTACTGCTGCTTCTGAAGCTATGTTGATGTTGTTTGCGTCAAGAAAAAAAGATAAGAAGAATTCGAATGTATTTTTAGTTTCGGATAAAGTATTTGAGCATACCATTGATGTTTTAAAAACACGATCTGAACCATACGGAATTGAACTTTTAGTAAAAGATATAAAAGAAGAAGATTTGACCGATGATATTTACGGAATACTTGTTCAATACCCCGATTCTGATGGAATAGTGCATGATTTTAATGGCTTGTTCAGCTCGGCGAAAGATAAAGGTATCTTCATTACTGTCGCAGCTGATATTATGAGCTTGGTATTGCTAACACCTCCCGGTGAAATGGGTGCTGATGTTGTGTTAGGTTCAACACAACGATTTGGTGTACCCATGGGTTTTGGAGGACCGCATGCAGCATATTTTGCAACCAAGGAAGAATTCAAGAGAAATATTCCAGGCAGGATTATCGGGGTTTCGGTTGATTCGAATGGTAAATATGCCCTTCGTATGGCGTTGCAAACCAGAGAGCAACATATAAAACGAGAGAAAGCAACCAGTAATATTTGTACAGCCCAGGTTCTACTTGCAATTATGGCGGGAATGTATGTTTCATATCATGGGCCAAGAGGTATGAAGCATATTGCATCAAAAATTACTAATTCTGCAATTATCACCGCAAAATACTTAAAAGAACTAGGTTACAAGATAGTTTCGGATAACTTTTTTGACACAATTAAAATAAATACCAATAAAGAAGAACAAGTAAAAATTAATGCAGCAGCGCTTGCCGCAAAAATAAACTTGAGATATTTTGAGGAAGGTGCAATTGGTATCTCTTTTGGTGAAAGCACTTCAATGGAAGATATCAAAACTTTATTAAATGTTTTTGCTTCTGTAATAAATAAAAAAGTTGAATCAATCGATTTAGAAAATATGTCATCATCTATTCCTGATAATTTAAAACGCACTTCGGAATATCTTACACATCCGGTTTTTAAACTGTATCATTCCGAAACCGAGATGATGCGTTATTTAAAAAGATTGGAAAGAAAAGACTTATCACTAACAACATCAATGATACCACTAGGTTCATGCACAATGAAACTGAATGCAGCGACTGAAATGATGAGTGTTTCCTGGCCAGAATTTTCCAATATTCATCCTTTTGTACCTGTTGAGCAGGCGGAAGGTTATATTCAGCTAATAAAAGGATTGGCCTCACAGCTTAATACTATCACCGGATTCAGCGGCACTTCACTACAGCCTAATTCAGGAGCACAGGGTGAATATACAGGACTGATGGTAATTAGGGCATATCATATTGAAAGGGGAGAGGGTCACAGGAATATTGTTTTAATTCCTTCCTCTGCTCATGGAACCAATCCTGCATCAGCTGTGATGGCAGGTGGAAAAGTGGTTGTTGTAAAATGCGATGATAATGGCAATATTGATTTAAATGATCTCCGCGAAAAAGCCGAAAAACATTCTCATGAACTTTCTTCCTTAATGGTCACCTATCCTTCCACGCATGGTGTTTTTGAGGAAGAGATAAAAGAAATATGTGAAATTATCCACCAAAATGGCGGTCAGGTTTATCTTGATGGTGCAAACATGAATGCTCAGGTTGGATTAACAAACCCGTTTATTATTGGTGCAGATGTTTGTCATCTTAATCTTCATAAAACATTTACGATTCCACATGGCGGCGGCGGACCGGGAGTTGGACCTATTGCAGTGGCTGAACATTTAAAACCATTTCTACCGGGGCACAAATTGGCACTAACCGGTGGAGAGAAAGCTATTACTGCTGTTTCTGCTGCACCTTGGGGAAGTGCGAGTATTCTTCTTATCTCTTATGCCTATATCAAAATGATGGGAGGAGAAGGACTTAAAAATGCAACCATCAAGGCAATTCTGAACGCCAATTATCTTCGTGCAAAATTATCAAATCATTATAAAGTTTTATATTCCGGAAGAAATGGATTTATTGGGCATGAACTAATATTTGACATGCGAGAGTTCAAACATTCAATAAATCTTGAAGTTGAGGATATTGCAAAACGACTAATGGATTATGGCTATCATGCCCCAACTGTATCCTTCCCGGTACCCGGAACTTTAATGGTTGAACCTACAGAAAGTGAATCGTTGCAGGAGTTGGATAAATTCTGTGAAGCAATGATTTCAATCAGGAATGAAATTAAAGAAATAGAAGATGGCATTTCTGATAAAGAAAACAACGTGCTTAAAAACGCACCACATACCGCAGAATCTGTTATATCCGATTCATGGGATAAACCTTATTCTCGGGAAAAAGCAGCATATCCATTAGAATGGACGAGGACTAATAAATTCTGGCCGTCAATCGGACGAGTAAATAATGCGTACGGTGACAGAAATCTCGTGTGCAGTTGCTTACCGATAAGTGAATATGATGAAACGGAGTAAGTAGATGAAAAAATCTTCGGTGAAAAATATCTGTCAATTACTTTCGGAATCTAAAAGAATCGCGATTGTAGGGATAAGTAAAAATCCGGCTAAAACCAGCAGAAATATTGCCGAATATTTGAAAAGAAATGGTTATGAAGTGGTCGGGGTTAACCCGACCGCTTCCGAAATTGAAGGATTTGAAGTCTTTCAAACGATAGAAGATATCCCTGGAGAAATTGATATTATAAATGTTTTCAGGAGGAGTGAAGATATTCCTGAAATCATTGAGGGGGTGCTTCTAAAAAATCCTAAAGCATTATGGCTACAACTTGGAATTCAAAATGACGAAGCTGTTGCTCCGGCAATTGATGCAGGAATTTTTACCGTGCAAAATAAGTGCATATTTGTAGAACACGGCAACTGTAAATAGTATCATAGATAAAATATTTTGTATATTTACCCTTCATTAAAAATTATTCAGGAAATTTATTGCGGGTAATTATATACACATTTATGCTTGGCTTATGCCTATTTTCGGGTGTCTTTGCCGGGATTAATGATACAGATACGCTAACTCTTCATGAAAATGATAAAGTAATAATAGACTCTGTTAAAGTTATCGGGAACGAGAGTACCGAAGAATTTATTATTATCAGGGAAATGACTTTTGGCCCCGGGGATACAGTTAATTCCAAAATACTTGAATTTAACCGAGAACGAATATTCAGTCGAGGCATTTTTAGTTTTGTAGGTATAAATGTCGTTACAAAAGACTCATTGAATACTGCTTTAATTACTGTAAAAGAATCATGGAATATTTATCCCATCCCTTTTTTACATCTTGAAGAAAACACACTTTCAAAATCTACCTACGGAATAAATCTTCTCTATAAAAACTTCCGGGGAAGGGATGAAACAATCAGGGCTATTACGGCTTTTGGTTATGATCCTTCCTTTTCTCTTGAATATTATAACCCTGTAGTAGATTATGAGAATGATATAAGTTTCAGGGGGACACTTTTTTATTCCAAAGTTTTGAATAAAAGTAAACTTGCAGAAACATTCATTGGTGATTCCTTCGAATACCTTTTCACGGGTGGCGGATTTACCCTCGGTAAGAGAATAAATCAGTTTAATCAGGCCTTTTTAGGGGTAGGTTTTAATTATATAGAAGCCCAGGATGATATAACCTCAATATTTACCGCATCAAAAACAAAAATTGACAGAGTGCCATTTTTATCAATTTCCTATGTGTATGATACTCGGGATTTGACACAATTTCCAAAAGACGGGCGACTAATAATTCTGGACTATGTGATGAAAGGAGCCGGTGTTCAGGATATTTTTTATAATGTTGTAAAGATCGATTACCGGGAATACAGGTTGATAACCGGCGACCTCAAGGTTAAATGGAGAGGTGTTCACAGGCGCACGCTTGGTAAACATGTCCCAACCTATGATAAATCATATCTGGGATACGGTGAGTATATTCGTGGGCACAAGGGAGAGAAAACCGAGGGAGATAATTATTTAATTGGTTCAGCAGAATTATCTTATCCTATTTTTAATGAGTGGAATCTTAGTTTTAAATTACCTCTTATCCCTGAAAAGTTGACTAGGGCAAGGCTTGGAATGCATTTTGGCATTTTTGTCGATACAGGAGCAGTTTTTGAAAACGAACAAAGTTTAAATTCATTTGATTTTTCTACGGGGTATGGTTTTGGACTCACTTTTTTAGTTTTACCGTATAATGCAATCAGATTTGAATATTCATTTAATGAAATAGGAAACGGGGAGTTTCTAATTGGAGCAGGATTTTCTTTCTGAGGTTGAACTTTATTTTTGCCCGGATATAAAGGGTAATGAGATTGTTGTTGATGGGGAAGAAGCACATCATATCTCAAAAGTGATGCGTCACAAACCTGATGATATATTATTTATTACAGATGGGATGGGATGTATTTATGAGTGTGCTATTTCAGCAATAGAGAAAAGAAGTGTTCGATTTTTTATTCGTAAAAAAATTGTTTACGAGAATAAATTTAAAGACTGCACTATTTGCATTCCCCGACTTAAAATTCAGGATAGACTTGAATTTGCGATTGAAAAATCGGTCGAACTGGGTTTTACAAAGATTATAATATTTGAATCTGAAAGAAGCAACGGGAAGAAGGATAAATCTGATCGTTGGGAAAAAATTGCACTTTCTGCAATGAAACAATCACTTCGTTCTTTTCTGCCGGAAATATCATTCACCAAGAATATATTTCTTGAAAAATATGATGGCGAAACACTGCTTTTTGATCAGAACGGAACTTTACGTTTACAGGACTATCTACAGGTTCCTGAAAACAAATTTAATAATATGAGATTTATCGTGGGTCCTGAAGGAGGTTTTTCGGAGAAAGAATTGTTGCTTGCGCACAAGTATCAAAAGTTAAAACTAACAGGAAACAGGTTAAGGAGTGAAACGGCAGTGATAACCGCCGCTTCAATTATATCTCAATATTTAGGGTAATCCATTAATAATTTCTTTAACGAGTCTTTCAAAATTATCCGCTGCCAGATTTGCCGTGATTGTTACTTCTTCGTGCGATAATTTATCAGGACTCATACCCGCCGCGAAATTTGTTATGCATGAAATAACGGCGGTTTTCATGCCGAGTGTTGAACCATATAATGCTTCGTGAGCGGTTGACATTCCTACCGCATCAAAACCAAGTCTGGCAATCATTCTCACTTCCGAAGGTGTTTCGTAACTTGGTCCCTTACCAAACCAATAATTACCTTCTTTGAGAATTACACCAGATTTTATACTGGCGTCATCAATTATTTTTCTAAAATCAGAATCAGGAAAAGCAGTGATACGATTTTTGTCATCCAGAGTACCAACACCGATAACTGATGTTAATTCTTTCTGTATGTTTATTGAGCCAATCGAGTTGACAAACATCAAGTCGCCGGGTTTAAAAAATAGATTGACCCCGCCTGCCGCATTAGTAAGAAAAAAATACTTTGCCCCGAGTTCTTTACTTATAAACGTTTGAATTAGACAATCCGAAAGGTTATATCCCTCATAAAAGTGAACTCTTCCCTGGAATAGTAGAACCTTTTTCCCGGCTTCTTCCACGAGATGTAACGCACCACGATGGCCTTCAACAGTTGATAAGGGGTAGCCTGGAATATCTGCGACATTTATTGATTTAACAACACTTACCTTTTCGGCAAAATTGCCCAATCCGCTACCCAAGACAATAGCAATGTCAAAATCTGAACCAAATATACTTTTAATGTATTCAACGCTTTTTTCAAATTTAGCTCTAAGGTTCACCATCAGTATAACATCCCCGCCAATGTTGCTGTCATTAAAGTTGCAAGGCTACCTCCAAGAACTGCTTTAAGTCCAAGTTTTGATAAATCAGATCTTCGTTCAGGGGCAAGTGGGGAAAGTCCACCAATTTGAATAGCAATGGAGGAAAAGTTTGCAAAACCGCACAAAGCATAAGTTGCCATTAGAATTGCCTTTTCATTAAACAATTCTTTAGATGCAATTAACTCACCCATATTGGAGTATGCAACAAATTCATTAAGCACAATTTTGGTCCCGAATAAACTTCCGAACTGAACCGCATTTTCCCACGGTACGCCAATTCCGAATGCAAGGAATTGTAAAACAATGCCTAGTAATAATTCAAGATTTAAAGGTTTTCCATATTCAGCGATAAAGTATGAGTTTACACCAATCAAATCACCAAGTCCTGAGAGTAAAGCGTTTAATAATGCGATGAGTGCTATAAATGCCAGTAACATTGCAGCTACATTTAATGCAAGGCTTAAACCTTCACTTGCTCCAGAGGCGGCGGCTTCAACCACATTCGATGAAGTTTTTTCAACCTGAATTTCAACATTACCTTTTGTTTCAGGCACTGAAGTTTCGGGGAAAATAATTTTAGATAAAACCAGGGCAGCAGGAGCGGCCAGCACACTTGCACCCAGCAAGTGGGTTGCAAACATTATTTTCGCTTCTTCCAACGGGATATTCATTGAAGCTGCAAATGATGCACCCAGAATTACAATATATGTTGCCATTACACCACCGGCAATCGTTGCCATCCCACCGGTCATAATTGTAAGTAATTCTGAATTTGTCATTTTTTTAAGAAATGGTTTAATCATTAGCGGAGCTTCAGTTTGACCAACAAAAATGTTTGCTGTACATGATAAAGACTCAGCGCCGCTGGTACCCATAAATTTTGCCATTACCCATGCCATGCCCTTTACCACGCGCTGCATAATTCCAAGATGGTAAAGTATCGCCATTAGACTTGCAAAAAATATGATGGTCGGAAGAACCTGAAATGCAAAGAAAAATCCCAGGGAATTATCGGAACCGGGTGCGGCTGCTAATGAGCCGAAAATAAATGTGGCACCGGTTGTTGTGAAGTCAAGTACTTTTACAAAACCCTCGCTGATTAACCTGAATGCTTGATTAGGCCATCCGAAGGGGGAGAAATACTGGCTCAAGACCTGTCCTTGAAGAACAAATATGGCAAAAATAAATTGAAGTATTAAGCCGTTACGAACGAGTCTCCAATTAATTTTTGTACGATTATTTGAAAACAAATAAGCGATACCAATCAAAAGTGCTAATCCTAAAAAACCTCTAACAATAGAAATAAAATCCATAAAAGTTACTCCTCATCGGGAATATAATGACATTTTCTGCACCGGGCTTCATAACTATCGGAAGCACCGACAAGTACACGTTCCTTTGAACTAATTTTTCTCTGAGTACGGTCTGCCGGGTTACCGCATGATACACAAATTGCAAGTGTTTTCGTGATATACTCGGCAACTGCCAACAATTGGGGCATAGGTTCGAAAGGAATTGCTCTATAATCCATATCAAGGCCCGCAACAACAACAC
>Ga0209692_10004887_pt1 | contig 11830 bp, 14 predicted proteins | sample tdDd472_FD_187129 | JGI IMG/M metagenome (GOLD analysis project Ga0209692, IMG submission 187129) | Marine sediment microbial communities from the Atlantic coast under amendment with organic carbon and nitrate - tdDd47.2 (SPAdes)... | ecosystem: Environmental > Aquatic > Marine > Coastal >...
CTCTGTAGGCACACATAGCTACGCCTATGATGGCAACAGCGCACGTATTCAGAAAACCGTATCATCTGTTGTCACCAACTACTTGTTAGATGTCCAACCCGGACTCACTCAAATTTTGCGTGAAAGCAATGGGTCAAACACAAATTCACTGTAGAGAGCTTCAATTGGTGTCATTTCCTCTTTCGTATATTGATTCATAAATCAAGATTGACAACATAATCAATTTATCATTATAGTACTCTTAAAATTCATTGATTATTGGAGACATGATAATGACACTCGATATGATTGTTCGCCCCGGATTAGAGGGGGTGATTGCGCTAGATACTCGCCTGAGCCACATTGATGGGCAAGCCGGTGAATTGACGATTGCAGGCTTCCCACTGGAAAATATTGCAGGCTATGCCACCTTTGAGGAGATGCTCCATCTATTATGGCAAGATCGCTTACCAACAGCGGACGAGTTATCTACCTTTCAGGATGGTCTTGCTCAGAAACGTATGATTTCTGCACCGACGCTGAATATTTTACGTGCCGCCGCCGAAAAACAACTCCCGCTGATGGATGCCTTACGGATGGCGGCAAGCACTTTGACACTCTATACCGAATCAGAAGACCCACGCGAAGGATCAGAAGTTTTGGTGGCAACCTTCCCGACCATCATCAGTGCTTATTGGCGTATGTTGCAAGGACAAGAGCCGATTGCGCCACGCACTGATTTGAGACACTCTGCCAATTATCTGTATATGCTGGATGGTGAAGCCCCTTCTCCTGAACGTGAACGGGCACTCAATACCTACTTGAATACGGTCATCGAACACGGTCTGAATGCGTCAACATTTGCGGCGCGGGTGATTATCGCCACTCATAGTGATATGATTTCGGCAATTGTGGGTGCGATTGGTGCGCTTAAAGGTCCGTTGCATGGCGGTGCGCCCGGTCCGGCATTGGATATGGTGTTTGAAATCGGAAAACCCGAATTCGCTGAGTCTAATATCCGTGCTAAATTGGATGGTGGAGAACGGTTGATGGGTTTTGGTCATCGGGTCTATAAAGTCCGTGACCCACGCGCTGATGTGTTGGGGACAGAAGCCCGTCGCTTTTTTGCAGACGGTGAAAAACAAGACTTGTATGCGCTGGCGATGCACGTCGAACAAACAGCATTGCGCTTACTGGAAATCTATAAACCGGGGCGCAACTTACAGACCAATGTTGAATTTTATACAGCGTTGATTTTGCACGGGATTGGCTTGCCTGTCGATTTATTTTCACCCACGTTTGCGATTGCACGTGTGGGGGGATGGACTGCACATGCCCTTGAACATCTTGACGATGGATTGCGGATTATCCGTCCACGCGCTGGTTATAAGGGACAGTTTGATCGTGAGTGGGTTGCCCTTGATCAACGTTCATAAGGTCATTTTTGGATGAAGACAAAAGGGGATGGATTATGATTCGACTGCGATTACGCGAATGAGCTCTGCAAGGTTATTGCCGATGATGCGGAATTCGTTATTGAGTTTGAGTTGCATCGGGCCATTAAAGGGCGCGACATGAATCAAATCAAATTCTGCCATCGGGACTAAACCAAGGGCTTCTAAGTATTGTAAGCGATCAAATTCGCGGGTGATCAAACGGGTAATCTTAACCCGTGTACCGGCTTCCATTTGTGATAAAAGGGTGTCGTGAATGGGGTTGATCGTACCACTTTTATCGGGGATTGGTTCACCATGTGGGCAAAATTCAGGTTTACCAGCCATCTCATACATTCGATTGACAAGGACGTCACTCAAGCCACCACTTAATTGCATTGCCTCATCAGAAACTTGTAACCAATCAACGTCCATGACATTGACTAAAAAGGCTTCGGCAATGCGTTGAAACCGAATATGCTTGAGGGCTTCAACCCGTCCTGTATCGGTTATGGCGATGCCTTGATAAGGTTCATGGTCAAGTAGTCCCAATTCTTTGAGTTTATTCACCATACGATTAACGGCTGGCGGACTCACATTCAGCAAATCGGCTAATTCTGACGTCCCCACATATTCTACGCTGGTTGGTTGACGATCAATCAGGCGATAGATTTCTGCTATATAGGAACGCATTTTGGTGCTGAGTTCTTTGTCTTTAGGCATAGGAGGGTAATTTCGTAACCGTCATCTTATCGGATTCCCCTTCTCAAAGAGATGGCAGAAGGGGTTAGCGGGTAGAAGACTACAGCCCATGTTCTAAGCGTGTAATCAAACGATCAGGCATTTTATTGTCGCGCATCCGACCTTGAACGGCTTTGATGTCATACGGAATCCGACGATGTTCAAATACACCTGTCTTCATATCAAGGATACCATAGGCGGCATCTGGATTTTGGTCACGCGGTTGTCCGATGCTACCGGGATTAATAATCTGACGTTTACCATTGAGATTATGTGGTTGTCGGTATTGGGGTGAACTCGAATGTGTGTCCCCATTTTCATCAACCATCGTATAAATTACTGGTTGATGGGTGTGTCCAACAAAGCAATAGGGTGTTTCAAAATGCGGGAAGTTCAAGGCGGCAATGAGTGGTTCAAGAATATATTCCCAAACGGGTTCGCGTGGGCTAGCGTGGACAAGCGTATAATCCCCGATTACAAATGTAACGGGTAACGCTTCCAAAAATTTGATATTTTCGGGCGTTAATGTTTCCTGTGTCCATTCGACAGCACGACGGGCATCGGGATTAAATGTACGTACATCTAAACGTCCAAGTGCCGCCCAGTCATGATTGCCTGCTAAACACAAATGAGGCATTGTTTTGAGCTTTTCAACACATTCGTTAGGATCGGGACCATACCCAACCACATCGCCCAAACACCAGACAAAATCCCACTCGCCCTCAGCATCCTTTAAAACAGTTTCAAACGCTGTAAAATTAGCGTGAATATCAGAAATAATTAATATCCGCATATGACTTTTCCCAGACGGTAACTTAGTCTTCATTTAGTTTCTTCATAAGTAGTTGGATATTACCATGCTTTTGTACCCTGCGCGACTCTTCTAATCATAAAAATGTTGTAAAAGTAAAATTGTGTTGGCTTTTGCGAATTAAATCAGCAAAATGAACCATAACCGATGGGCTTATGCTCATTGTCTGCCCATAAGAAATTTTATCTTAAAGTATCAAGGATAGACAGATGATACCTATATCGATGTAAACACCTATTGTCCATTTAAATTGTCCTAGTCCAATGAATCTTACCATTGGGGGATCGTAAAAATGAAAATATAGCGAAATTGATACACTCCATTGTCGTAAATCATCGCTATTTTTCAAACTTGTGCGTTATAATGAACACATCATTTTCATCAAATTTAGTGATATAACATTAGGTTATCTATGAATCGACGTAGACGTAGACCTCGCTTATTCATTATCATCATGATAGGCGTAATGAGCGGTATAATCTTTCTGGTTTATGACCAATCTCGCCCCACATTAATGCTTGATCACACACCGACACAAACTGCTATACCAACGTCGGTGGGTGTTGCGAGTGTGAATGCTTCACCGACCCCACAGTTTTCAGAAGCATTGGCTGTCACTCCGTCACCGACCCCTGTGATAGCGCGTGATCTCGGCCCTGATATTGAAAATGCTGCTTTGGTCATCCCCAATGCTGGTATTGTTGCCCCAATTGTACGGGCGTATATTGGTTCAGGGTCGTGGGATGTATCAAACTTAGGGAATAATATCGGACATTTAGAAGGTACACGCTGGATACCTGAAAGCGGAAATGTTGTGTTATCTGGACATGTTGAATTGAGTGATGGACGGCAAGGTATCTTCGCTAATTTACATGAATTACAAACTGGTGATCGCATCATTATTACGCAGAATGGCAATGATTATCACTATGATATTACATCTGTGGGATCTGTTAATCCGACGGATTTAACGCCGATTTACCCTTCTTCTGATAATCGCTTAACTTTGATTACATGTGGGTCATACGACTTTATATCCGATAGTTATTTGGAGCGTATCGTAGTGGTTGCGGAGCAGGTTATGGTTAATGAGTCATGACAGGCGCTTCTCAACATCAGGCTGTTAAAGATGGTGTGATCCATGATGATAAACCAGCATCACGTCGATTACGCCGTTGGTTACGACCGCTATTGGCGTTATGGTATGTACATCCTGATGTAACCCTACTCGTCTATGCACCGCCATCGGTTTGTCTCGGTGTTTTGGTCACTGTGGCTAAACCAAGCCAAGAGCGTTTGCACTTCCGTGACCTGTTCATGCATGGACGACGCTATCATTTTTTGGATGGTTCGGTAGAGGGATTCCGTATGGTAACCACCAGCAAAATCCCATGGCGACGCAAAGACCGCACCCAATCTAGCGCAACCTTAACCGCTAAATTCCAAGTATTGGATGAGTCCCTCACACAGATTAATATCACGGCGCAAATCCGCATCTGGAATATATGGGGTCGGCTGATGATGCCGATTTTCTTCACGCCCTTATTTTTGTTTGCAATATGGCAACCACCCGTCATCCGGCTAATAGAAACGGTTGCCATCTATGTGTTCGCGTGGATGTCATATCGTTATAGCGCCGCGATTGATGCCCATGATATGGTGTATTTTATCGAAAAAGCACTTGAAGACTTTCTGCCAACATCTGTATCTGAACTAAGTGCACATGTCCCTCATGTCATGAATAGTCGTGAGGATTTCCCTGATGCATGGGAAAAATTCTATGAAGCCCATTCGGATAAGTCAGAGTAACCATATTAAGATGTCACCCCCAACTTAAATCATTAGGGGTGAACCTCATTAGCATGGCTTTAGATTTTCTGTGTTTTGAGTTTTACTTTTTTCCCGTCAGCATCAAATTCGACAAATTCTGAAACCATCTTCAAAAGTTTCGATAGTTTGGCACTTCCATAATCTTTTGCTTTAAATGACGTATCTACTGTCTTTAGAATGTTTCCGAGCTTCGCCAAATCCAACCATTCTTGACAAGCATGAGCAAAGGCTTTCTTCAAGAGTCGTAGAAGCTCATCCACTTTTTTGAGTCTAGAAGACTTCTGTGGCCGCGGTGTTGCTTTTATGATTTTGGGTTGTGGCAAAGTCTTTTTTATAGGCTTAAGTTCAACAAATTCACTTGCTTGCTTGAGTGCTTTTGCTGTATGTTTCTTCCCAATACTGATAACCTGATTTCCCCACTGCTTTACTAGCTGTGCAAGTTTAGCAAAATGTTTGTCATGTGTGGCAAAGCAAAAGACAGCTGTCTTATCGTAAGAAGCTGTAATGCGGGTAACCTTTGCTGCAATTAGTTTATCTGTACTATTTTTGCCAGTAGGGGCTTCTTCATATTCAAACCCGTAATTTTCGATTGCTTTATACCAACCTTTTAAGTGTTTTTTTGTTCCACAGACATAATATGTTACGACATAGCCACATGATTCTGCTATTTCCATTATGGTTTTTACCCATTTAGCCGACATATTATCAGCATCGATGAATACAATGACTTGTGGTTTATTCTTGGTTGCCATTATGACATCCCCTTTATGTAGTTATTCTTTAAAGTTTTGATTGCGTCACTGTCATGATTTGCTCAATTGATAAGTGATCCCTTTAGGGAACATATATCACTCGAGCAGATTAGGACAATGTCACACTTAGACTATATACTAAATTGGTTAGAAAGAAAAGTAATTTAAATGAAATATTGAGTTTATGAATTTAGTAGGTCAATAAACATTGGTATTTGGGCGAATTAAACTATAGATCAGTATCACTGTCCCTAGATAATTATTCAACATATGGAAAAATTCTATGAAGCCCATTCGGATAAGTCGAAATAGTAGTTTTATGATGCGTGCTTGGGTGAGCCTAAAAAGGACACGATGTGAACAGTTCCTCCATAAATCATGAGGGTATTCCTAGTCGACAATATAGCCATACCTTGTGGTTTGGGATTCTAATAATTTGCCTTGTTTCGGTGTTTACAATCCAACCAATGGATATCCCAATTGGCGGTAACAAAGGCGACTATCAAGAGATTGATGATCTGGCAGATTATCTCAATGATAAGCCGATTGCGACGGTTATTTATGATCGCTGGTTGGGTTGGGAATTAGCATATTATATGGGGCAATGGACAAATAAACGGCGCGTGTATTTCCCGACCCCAAACGCATTAGCTAAAGGGGCATCGGCACTCGATGAAATGGGCAATCGTTATCTGGTTGCACCGATTGACGAGCCAATTGACGCATGGTTATCGGCGTTAGAATCCATTGGTTTTACAATCGATGTTGATTATCAGACGGAACGCTTTATTCTGTATCGTCTGGTGGTGGTTGCTTCGGGCGCTTGAGTTTTTGGAGCATCTTAGCACGGTTTACGGTGGTATGTTCGCCTACCCGTGTGACTTTCGCTTCTATCAGCAGACGATTAGGCGCGGTTTTCGGTTTGTCAAAATCTGGATAACGCTCTTTCCAATCGATGATGAATTGCTCTAACCATTCAATTTCGGCGCGCATGATGGCAATACTATGGGTGTATAATGCCGAAATATGCGCCGCAACTGCCTGATTATCTTCTTTTTGATGCCGTGCCCATGATTTTTCAACAATGGTTAACTGATATTTTAGATCATCCCGATGATAACTCAGCTCACGGTAGACCTGATGCGGTTTGAGGGCGTGAATATTGGCTAAACCTAACTCGAATCCACTCCCGAGTGAGCGTGGTTGGCTCAGGAGGTGAGACACAGCTGTTTGTAAAACACCGCGACCAGCCTCTGAGATGGTATAGATTTTACGGGACGGTCCTCGACGTTCTGGACGTAATACACTAGAAATGAGATTTTGTTTCTCTAATTTATTGAGGATGTAGTATACCGAAGAAAAGCCGATTGTCAGCCATTCGCGTAACCCACGTTCATCAATTGCTTCTTGTATGTGATGTCCCATGCTGGGCTTTTCCGACACAAGGCTTAAAATAGTCAACTCGGCATCTGTCATCATAGTTATGTACCATTGGGTTTAAGTTTATCCTTCACGATAAACCTAATCATATAATCAACAGGCGATTTGTGCAAAGATATGTTTGCTTTTAATCGCCTTTGGGTGAAGTGAGGACTTCGTTGATTGTTTTTATGAGGCTATTGACTAAGTAGGGCTTGGTTAGATAGCGATCTGCACCGGCATCTAATCCAGCGCGGATGGTTTTGGGGTCGGCTAATGCGGATAGAATGATCACAGGTAATTTATCAAATACCGATTTTGTACGCATTTGCTTTAAAAAATCGATCCCGCTAATTTCAGGCAACATAATATCAAGGAGCATAATATCCGGTAATGGCTGTTGTCGTAATATTTGTGCCGCTTCTGATGCAGACATAGCAACAATAGGCAACATATTAGAACGTTGGAGCAGTGTACCGACGAGCTTCTGTACACCATCATCATCATCAACAACCAGAATACGCAACATAGGTTTATCTGTCACTGAATGCTGACCTTTCTACGGAAAATGAAAATCGTCAACAACATAAATTATATAACATAGCGACTAACTTACAATGTAGGCTATATAAAATATTGTTAATTTAGTACCAATTTACTGATATCGTACCATGAAATTCACAATAATCCTCGTAACAATGTAACAACGTTCTAATGTAGTTTGCTTTAAAGTGAGTCATTATGAGTCTGAGCGACTCATAAGTTTTCGCTGATGTGTTTGTGATCTGATATACTGACAGAAACTAATTGCAACCAGACTTTGAAATTATATTATGGCAAAAAAACGAAAACCCGACAGACGCATTCGCCGTACTCGCCGACAACTTTTTCGAGCGTTATATAATCTTATTACTGTCATGCCCTATGATGAGATTTCGGTATCGAGAATTGTGGATGAGGCGGACATCAGCCGTGCTACATTTTATCTGCATTATAAAGACAAGCATGAGTTATTGATTGGTAGCTTAGAGTCTCTTGTTGCAGAGTTGACGGAAACATTACAGAACATGCCCCTCTCAGATTTACAGTCAATCGCGTTACACATTTTTCAGCATGTTCACGATCATCATGCGCTTTATCAAGCAATACACCATGCTGATACTGCTTCATTTGTGATGCTGAATGGTTGGGTAGACATTCTGCAAACTTACCTTAAAAATACCTCAGCTTCGGATGATAAAGACCCCATCATGATAGATATGGCTGCACATCAAATGGCTGGTGGATTATATGCCCTCATTTTGTGGTGGTTCAAATACGATATGCGCTATTCCCCACAAGACATGGCGCAGAAGTTTTCCGATTTTAGGATGCCTCGCTCTAAACCCCCCACTAATTAGGGGGAACAAACACCCTATCTTCGCATATACTAGAATTAGAGTAAGTGTTGGAAATAGTTATGTGATGTGAAATTGTTATAACCATTGTGGTTAATTTGAATAATAACCCATCACAAAAAACCAACTATTCAAACACTCTTTAACTGTTCATTTGAATTTGAGATGAAACACCAAAATGTAGGTTATAATTATTGTAATGAAACCGTAGAGAGGAGCTATTATGGAAATCTTGCAAGACCCTACCTTTATTAGCCCAAATCTCGTCTATTTGTTATTGATGGCAGGATTATGGCTGGGCGCAACAGGTACTTATATTCCCGGCACAGGGGTTGTCGAAGTTGCTGGTGTGGGTCTATTGATGTTGGCGCTCTACCTCATGACTCTGATTGCAACCAATTGGATTGCGCTGGTTGCGTTGGTTATTGGAGCATCGGTGTTCTTTTTACTACCGTTGCTCAAACCAGAATGGATACGTATTGCGCAAGTAGGTTTGGTTGTACAAGCGGTCAGTAGCTTCTTCTTATTCCACGAAGCGCTGGTTTCACCGATTCTAATTGTTATGGGTGTCTTGTTAGCATGGGTATATCACTATACCATTTTGCAATCCATCCTTAAGCATCATCGTGAACTTTCATCCACTCAAAAAGATGAATTTCTTGTGGGTGCACACGGACGAGTGGTTTCGGCAATTGAGGACCGAGGGACAGTTCAAGTTAAAGGTGAATTGTGGACAGCACGGAGTCCATCACGTTTAGAAAGTGGTACACCAATTGTCGTGACTGAACAACAGGGTCTCGAATTGCATGTGGAAAAAGCAAAACGCGATACTATTGATTATTAAATCACGTATGCATTGGATGAAAATAATCTCATCCAGACACAAGAGTAGTTGATGTTTGTAGGGATAATTTGTGTTATCCATCCGGTAAATTTTAGATAGAAGATAATTTATAAGGAGACACACTCATGGACGATTTTTCAGCTTTTATGCAAGGTGAAGGGCAAGCCATCATCCTTGTTATTGGGGTATTGATTCTGGTCAGTATCTTACGCAGTATGATTCGTGCGGTCAAAGAATATGAACGGTTAGTGATCTTCTTCATCGGACGCTTTAGTACAGTGCGCGGTCCCGGTCTGACGTTTGTTCTGCCATTTGTGGAACAAGCCTTTAAAATTGATATGCGGGAACGTTTTCTGGATATTCCACAACAGACTGCTATTACCAAAGATAATGCTTCCATCGGGATCGACTTCTTGGTTTACTACCGTATCATGAATCCTGAATTAGCAACGACCAAAGTTGAGAATGCAATTAGTGCAACGGCTAATATCGCGACGACAACACTCCGCGCAGTTATCGGTGATATTGTGTTGGATGATGTACTCTCCAAGCGTGAACAAATTAACGATATTTTGCGTGTGAAATTAGATGAAACAACAGAACGCTGGGGTATGAAAATCACGACAGTTGAAATCCGTGAAATCGACCCACCAAAAGCGATCTTAGAATCTATGAACCGTCAGATGAGTGCTGAGCGTGATCGTCGTGCGGAAGTTACTCGTGCGGAAGGTGAACGCGAAGCCGCCATCGCCAGAGCACAAGGTCAAAAACAATCTGAGATTCTGGCATCAGAAGGTAAGAAAGAATCCCAAATCCTTGAAGCTGAAGGTGATCGTCAAGCACAATTGCTACGGGCGCAAGGTTATGCGGCATCATTGGCGGCAATTCATGAACAAGCCAAAGACATTGATACCAAAACAATGGCTCTGCAATATATGGAGATGCTCCAAACTGTGGGGAGTAGCCCATCAACCAAATTTGTCCTGCCAATGGAACTAACAACCATGATGCAAAATTTCATGAGCACCATGAGCATGGGTAGTGCGGCGTTACCGTCCGACAAATCCAGCAATGGTAATGGCAGTAGTACAGCTAGCAGTAGCAAAAAACATGATACAGCACCGCTTGATACATCTGCGGTGAAACAAGCTGTCGATTCATAATTACGATATAGCAAATTCTTATCAGGGTGGAATGTGTATTCACCCTGAAAGAGTTTTTGGTTCCTAGTTTAACTCTTATAGAAAAATTAGATAACAATTAGACATCGAATTCGGATTTGTAAAGCTCGTTAGCCTGTTAGCTGATTAGCTAAAGATACGAAAAGCTAAAATGCTATTCAGCTAAGATGCTCATTTGGGAATGTCCGCTTGTTATTTCTTTCTGCAATATAAGTTCCGCACTGCTCTTTAAGCAAAACTCAGTATTATACTTTATTGTTGCGAGCGGATACTAGCTATCAGTTGGTCGGCAAGTGCATGGAAGTTATCGTCAGCATCATCTGATGGTTTGATGAGAACTTGAATAGTTGTGTCGTTATCGAGTGTCATAAAACGCTCATTGTCTCCGCTTGAATCCCCAATAGATTCTATTTGAGTTATAGTGATTGCGCTATCATCGGGTGCTACAAATACAAGTTGAATGAACGGTGTTGCGGCAATACTCGTTTTGACAATACGCCATGATTGCGGATAGTCGACCTGAAAAACGCCAGCATCAACTGTCTTGTTTGTGACAACGACAACTGCCCCCGGTGTATGCTTAAGCTGAGGTGGTGTTGTTGCTGGGACAATCGGCGCACACGCACCAAGCAAGAAACTGAGGACGATAACCCGTAAATAGCTCATGGCATATGATTCATGGCAGACTCTTCAGCGAGATCTTGTAACCCCGCCGTAGGCAAATCGCAGGATATAAAACCCGACCAGCGTGTTACTTGCCATGTTCCCTCGATTAGCTCGACACGGTTATAAATACAAATGCCACTAAATCCTTGTCCTTCTTCATACGTTGCAATGAGTTGAACATCCCATGCATTGTTGCCATCAGGGACTGCGCGACGGAATACAGCACTCATAAAACCACCCCATGAGTCATCGGCATAACTTTCGATACAAGTTGAGGGGATGCCTTCGGGGCAAATTTCTGCTACGGATTCACGCAGTGATTGGCTCATATATGGTAGGGCGGTCTCATCATCGCCAGTTGCGGCGGCATTCACAAAGTTAACGGCGGCGGCATGTGCAGGATCTAACCCTAGCATCAATGTCACAGCAATCAACCCGACCACGGCAATCATCAAGATACCAACCCCTAAAATGAGTTTGTTTTTTACCATAACTAATCTGTCTGTCCTGTTCCATAATTCGTAATGGTGTTTATTATATCAGCCTCAGTGTAAAGGTTTATAGCGAATTCATTTACTCGTTATGCCTACTGCCGCAAATAATCCGCTAGAAATCTATTTTGGAATTTACCATCAGGATCATAACGGTGCATCAAATCTTGGAAGTCTGTCAAGCGGTCATAATTGGTTTGGACATCGTCGGCTTTCATCATAAAGACCTTGCCCCAGTGGGGACGTACCGCAAATGGCATCAGTACGGACTCCAATTTTCCCAATA
>Ga0209692_10004888_pt1 | contig 11830 bp, 12 predicted proteins | sample tdDd472_FD_187129 | JGI IMG/M metagenome (GOLD analysis project Ga0209692, IMG submission 187129) | Marine sediment microbial communities from the Atlantic coast under amendment with organic carbon and nitrate - tdDd47.2 (SPAdes)... | ecosystem: Environmental > Aquatic > Marine > Coastal >...
CGCGCCTGATCAAACTGGGCAAGCGCCTGGCCGTCGGCGACATGTCGATCCACCCGGAAGGGGACGAGCGCATGTGCGCGCATGTGACCGCGACCTATTCGATTCCGCCGCGGTAATCGGCCAGGGTCGAAGGTTTTAACGCCCGTTCACAAGGCAGATGCATTAATCGCTGCGGTATCCTTGTGTCCAAAAGGAGTCTCTTATAACGTCGTTATCCGGGGCAGGTCGGCATTATAGACCTGGAGAAGAAATATGCGCAGAGTACTGATACCGTTGGCTTCCGCGCTGGCGATGTTCACGGTTGCCGGTCCGGTTTCGGCTGCACCCCTGGCATTCAACCCGACCGTCGACGGAGATATCCAGACCTTCGGCGGATTGGACATCGATACGGCCGACGCGACGCTGGCCTTCACCCAGTCCGGCGGGCTGGAACGCAAGATCGTCCTTGAATTCGACCTTTCGGCGATTCCCGACACGGCGGTCATCAACAGCGTCAACCTGACGATGAATTTGACCTCGCCGATCATCGGCCCCTTCCTGCCGGCGGTCTTCGACGTCTTCGCCTATAACGGCGACGGCGCTCTCACGGAGAGCGACTTCAACGCGTCGAGCACGCAGGTGGTCGACTCGGTGATCGACAATCCGGAAAACAGCGGTCTGGTCATTTCACGGAATTTCTCCACCCTCCTGCCGGTCATGGCGGCCCTCGCAGGCGACCTGCTGACCGTGCGGATCGAAACAGACAGTTTCGCGAGCGGTTTCTTCGCCAGCATCGAGAACAGCAATGAACAGGTGTTCCCGACGCTGACGGTCGATTTCACCGTTTCCCAGGTGCCGGTTCCCGCGGCGCTTCCTTTGGCGATGACCGGCCTCGCGGCTCTCGGTTTCGCCGGTTGGCGCCGCCGGCGGTCCCAATAACCGAACTGCCTGCCTGCCTGTCGATGGGGCGTCCGCCGAAAGGCCGGGCGCCCTTTTCATGTGCGGGACAGGGAACCGGTGTTCTTCCGATTGACCGGGGTCAATGGGATTGTACGATGATCAAGCGATTATCCCCATGTGAGTGCTGTTGACGTGACCGGTAAGGAACCCCCCGCCATGAAACCCGCCCTGAATCCCGCCCTGAATCCTGCCCAGCAGATTGTGAACGATGAAACCTCGGAACGGTACCGCGAGGACGGGATCGTGGTCGTCCGAAACGCGTTTTCGCCGGAATGGATCGATGTTCTGGCGCGTGGCTTGGAGAGGAACCTCGCCGAACCCGGCCGCTACCGCCGCGAATACACGCCGGAGGGGGCCCCGGGGCGGTTTTTCGGCGATTACTGCAACTGGTCGCGGATTCCGGAATATGAAGACTTCGCGCGGAATTCGCCGGCGGCGGATATCGCGAAGGCGCTGATGGGGTCGCGCAAGGTGAACCTGTTCCATGAACATGTCGTGGTGAAGGAGCCGGGAACCATGGACCGGACGCCCTGGCATCACGACCAGCCCTATTACTGCGTTACCGGTGACGACAATGTGAGCCTGTGGATCCCGCTCGATCCGGTGCCGAAGGAGCGCGGCGTCGAATTCATCAAGGGGTCGCACAGATGGGGCCGCTGGTTCACGCCGACCAAGTTCACCGGCGTGGACTACGCGCGGGAGGACGAGGGGTTCGAGCCGATTCCGGATTTCGAGGCGGAGCGCGACAAGCACGATATCGCCTCCTACGGTCTCGAGGTCGGCGATTGCGTCGCCTTCCATTTCCGCACCGTCCATGGGGCGCCGGGCAATGCGGCGACGGATACCCGCCGGCGCGCGGTGGCCTTCCGCTGGACCGGCGACGACGCCCGCTTCGTGATCCGCAAGGGCGAGATGTCGCCGCCGTTCCTGGATTTTGACGAATGCCGTCTCACGCCCGGCGATCCGCTGGACAGCGACCTCTTCCCGGTCGTGCGGGGATAGGCGCTCTATACCGGCCGGTCGCCTTCGATGGTGATGCGCCACATGTGACGCCGATGGCCGTGATAGTCGTTCATGGCGTTGTGCAGCGTGCAGCGGTTGTCCCAAACGGTCAGCGTGCCCGGGCGCCAGGCGATGCGGCACTGGAATTCGGGTTTGATCTGATGCTGGTACAGAAAGTTCAGCATCGGCGCGCTTTCTTCTTCCGTCATCCCCTCGAACCGGACGCTGTGGCCGATATGGGCGTATAGCGAGAGGCGGCCGGTCACCGGATGGGTCCGCACCAGGGGGTGGATTGCCTCATAGACCGGGCGGGCATCCTGCTTGGCCCCGATCCGGCCGATCTGCTCCACCCGTGTCGCGGCCGCGGCTGCCTTGTCCGACCGGTTCACGACCTTGAGCCCGCGCAGCCACTGCTGAAGGGCCGGGGAGAGGGTCTCGTATGCGAGGTACATGTTGGCGAACAGCGTATCGCCGCCGAAGGGCGGCACTTCCTTGGCGTAGAGCAGGGAGCCCATGGGCGGCTGTTCCAGGTAGCTGGTATCCGTATGCCACAGGCCGCCGAAATTGATTTTCTCATCCGCCTCCTTGATCACCTCGGTGATTTCCGGGTGTCCTTCCAAGCTTTTCAGGAAGGGGTAGGCGCCGATCGGGCCAAACCGGCGGGCCAGCGCGACCATGGTGTCTGCGGTCAGGTCCTGGTCGCGGAAGACCAGCACCTGATGCTTCAGAAGGGCGTCGTGGACGCCTTCCCACCCGGTGTTGGACAGCGGGTCCGCCAGGTTCAAACCCTTGATTTCGGCCCCGATCGCGGGCGTCAGCCGGGCGATTTCCATTTTTTCCATGATTTCAGACCTTCCCAAGTGCGGTAAAATAATACCGCGACTGTAACTTACTGTTTTTGCGCGCCTTTTTTTCGCGAAAAGGCTTGACCTTCATTCGGTGGGGCCGTACAAACCGCGCGCTCTCAACAAAGAAGCAAGATCGGGCCGGACGGACCGCTTAGCCGGTTGGCAAAGACGGTAAGCCTAGCAGGTGTTCCCGCCCCCTTGGAACGACTTTGAGAACGGAATTCGGCCGTTTCCGGCAACCGACTGATGACGGACCGGACGGCTTTAACTTTTGACCCAAAGCGGATCGATAAGGCGAGTTTGATATGAAGACCTATTCGATGAAGCCGGCGGAAGTCGACAAGAAGTGGTTCGTTGTCGATGCCGACGGTATGGTGCTGGGGCGCATGGCCTCCGAGATCGCGAAGATCCTGCGTGGCAAGCACAAGCCCGGCTATACGCCGCATGTCGATTGCGGCGACAATGTCATTGTCATCAATGCGGAGAAGGTGAAGCTCACCGGCCGTAAGCTGACCGACAAGCGTTTCTACTGGCATACCGGCTATCCGGGCGGCATCAAGAGCCGCACCGCCGGTGAAATCCTGACCGGCAAGCATCCGGAGCGGGTGATCCAGAAAGCGGTCGAGCGGATGGTGCCGCGCGGTCCCTTGGGCCGTCAGCAGATGAGCAACCTGCGCGTCTATGCCGGTGCCGAGCATCCGCATGAAGCGCAGCAGCCCGCGGTCCTCGACCTCGCTTCCCGCAACAGCAAGAACGTCCGGAGCGTCTAATCATGGCCGATGAAAACCAGACGGTGAATGACCTGTCCCAGCTTGGCGAAGCCCTTCAGGGTGCCGGCGGGATGGCCCCGGTTGCCGCGGCCGCTGCATCCAGCGCCCCGGTGGAACCGCAGATCGACGAACATGGCCGTGCCTATGCGACCGGCAAGCGGAAGAACGCGGTTGCCCGCGTTTGGATCAAGCCGGGTTCCGGCCGCATGACGGTCAACGGCAAGGCCGTGGCCGACTATTTCGCCCGCCCGGTGCTGCAGATGATGATCCGCCAGCCCTTCGAACGGGCCGGCCGCGCCGATCAGTACGACGTGATGTGCACGGTTACCGGCGGTGGCCTCAGCGGCCAGGCCGGCGCGGTGCGCCACGGGATTTCCAAGGCGCTGGTCTTCTTCGAACCGACCCTACGTCCGGTTCTGAAGTCCGGCGGGTTCCTGACCCGTGACAGCCGTGTCGTCGAACGTAAGAAATACGGCCGCGCGAAAGCCCGCCGCAGCTTCCAGTTCTCGAAGCGTTAAACGATCATTGTTTTTTTTGGGAAGCACTGCCCCTCTGGGGCAGTGCTTTTCATTTGAGCGGGCTTGTCGCCGCCGGGCATAGTCCTGCCGGCGGTATTGGTCTAGTGTATACGGTCCCGCCAACCCTGCCGACGACCCACGAAACGATGGGTTTTTCCGCCCTCGATCTTCACTTTTCAGTCATATTTACCTAGGTATATCAGGTGACCTGCATAAAGAGTTTGAAGTCGCCTTGAGCACTTTCGTCCGAATTTGATTTGCGTGCGCCTATGAATGAAATCCGCCAGATTGTTTACATGAGCACGGCGTTGCCGAAGTTCACCCAGTCGGATATCGAACGTATCCTTCACTTTGCCCGGGCGCGGAACAAGCTTAGGGATGTGACGGGCCTCTTGGTATATGGCGACGGCAATATCATTCAGGCGATCGAAGGTGAGCCTGAGACGATCGGCGCGCTGTTCGAGTCGATCCGCAGAGATTCACGCCACACGAATATCATCAAAGTCGTCGATCTGATGATGATGCAGCGCGATTTTCCGGATTGGCGAATGGCTTTCGCGAAGGCGCCCGACAAGAAGCGCGTCAAGGAATGCCTGGACCTGCTCAAATCCAAACAGCAACTCATCGACGAACTGTCCGGGAAGGGCATTGCCGGGTCGGTCTTGTTGGGGTTCGTCGACAGGGTCGTTGCGGGATAGGCGCTTAACAAGCGACTGTGGCCGGGGTTTTGGGGCTGCTTTGCCGCCGTGCTTGTTTCTGTTTTCCTGTCTCCTCTTTCCGGTTCCGCCCGTGATTTCGTCCAGACCGAGCGGAGGAGGGGAAAATCGTCGCGATCCTCCAATTATCAAGCGGTTATAATCGGCTTGCACCTGAAACCCGGCTGAACTACCAATTCATTTCTTATGCAGATGCGAGCTTTTAGCCGGATTGCCAAAAGCTACCGTGGCCCGGCGGCAAAGCTATCACGAACAACAAATCGCCGGGGACCGTCATGAGCTTGTACACGGAATATCTGGAAGAAATCGAGAGCCGCAAAGCTCAAGACCTGCATGCCAAGCCCATTGAGGACGGCGCTCTTCTCGAAGAGATCATCGGCCATGTCCTGGATGCGGGTTCCGAGCACCACGGCGATTGCGTCAACTTCCTGATCTACAACACGCTTCCCGGTACGACGAGCGCCGCCGGCGTGAAGGCCAAGTTCCTCAAGAAGGTCATTCTGGGCGAGGTCAAGGTCAAAGAAATCACCCCCGCCTTTGCTTTCGAACTGCTGTCGCACATGAAGGGCGGGACCTCGATTCAAGTCCTGCTTGATCTGGCGCTGGGCGACGATGCGGGGATCGCCAAGCAGGCCGCCGACGTGCTGAAGACGCAGGTCTTCCTGTATGAAGCCGATACGGACCGTTTGGCCGCGGCCTACAAGGCCGGCAACGCCGTCGCCAAGGAAATCCTGGAAAGCTATGCCAAGGCCGAGTTCTTCACGAAACTTCCCGAAGTCGAAGACGAGATCAAGGTCGTCACCTATATCGCGGCCGAAGGGGATATCTCTACCGACCTGATGTCGCCCGGCAACCAGGCCCATTCCCGCGCGGACCGCGAATTGCACGGCAAGTGCTTCATCTCGGAAGCGGCCCAGAAGGAAATCCAAGCCTTGCAGGCGCAGCACCCGGACAAACGGGTGATGCTGATCGCCGAAAAAGGCACGATGGGCGTCGGGTCGTCCCGCATGTCCGGCGTCAACAACTGCGCCTTGTGGACCGGCAAGCAGGCGAGCCCCTATGTACCCTTCGTGAACTACGCCCCGATTGTGGCGGGGACGAACGGTATTTCGCCGATTTTCCTGACCACCGTCGGCGTCACCGGCGGCATCGGCATCGACCTGAAGAACTGGGTCCGGAAACAGGGTCCGGACGGCAAGCCGATCCTGAACAATGACGGCAACCCGGTCCTGGAGGAGAAGTATTCCGTTGCGACGGGCACCGTCCTGAAGATCGACGTCAAGGGCAAGAAGCTGACGAGCGAGGACGGCAGCGAGGAATTCGCCGAGATCGCCGCGTCCTTCACGCCGCAGAAGGTCGAGTTCATGAAGGCCGGCGGGTCTTATGCGATTGAATTCGGCAAGAAACTGCAGATCGTGGCCTCCTCTACGCTGGGCAAGGAACTCAAGTCGCCCTATGCGGCCTCGAAGGAACTGTCGCATAAGGGGCAGGGCCTGACGGCGGTCGAAAAGATATTCAACCGGAACGCCGTCGGCGTCAGCCCGGGCAAGGTTCTGCATGCGGGTTCCGACGTGCGGGTGAAGGTGAACATCGTCGGGTCGCAGGATACGACGGGACCGATGACCGTGCAGGAACTGGAAGCCATGGCCGCGATGGTGATTTCACCGGCGGTGGATGGGGCCTATCAGTCCGGCTGCCATACGGCTTCGGTCTGGGACAAGAAGGCGCAGGCCAATACGCCGAAGCTGATGGCTTTCATGAACAGGTTCGGCCTGATCACGGCGCGCGACCCGAAGGGCGTCTATCATGCCATGACGGACGTCATCCATAAGGTCCTGAACGACATCACGGTCGATGACCGGTGGATCATCATCGGCGGAGACTCCCATACCCGCATGTCCAAGGGCGTCGCCTTCGGCGCCGATTCGGGCACGGTGGCGCTTGCGCTGGCGACCGGTGAAGCCACCATGCCGATCCCTGAATCGGTGAAGGTCACCTTCAAGGGCAAGATGGGCGAGCATATGGACTTCCGCGATGTCGTCCACGCGACCCAGGCCCAGATGCTGGCCCAGTTCGGCGACAACGTCTTCCAGGGCCGCGTCATCGAGGTGCATATCGGTACGCTGCTGGCCGATCAGGCCTTCACCTTCACCGACTGGACAGCGGAAATGAAGGCGAAGGCGTCGATCTGCATCTCCAACGACGAGACACTGATCGAATCCCTGGAAATCGCGAAGCACCGTATTCAGGTCATGATCGACAAGGGCATGGACAACGATGCCCAGATGCTGAAGGGGCTGATCGCGAAGGCGGACAAGCGCATCGCGGAAATCAAGTCCGGCGAAGAGCCGGCCCTGAAGCCGGACGATAACGCGAAGTATTTCGCGGAAGTCGTCGTGGACCTGGACGCGATCAACGAGCCGATGATCGCCGACCCGGACGTGCAGAACAGCGACGCCTCCAAGCGCTACACGCATGATACGATCCGGCCGATTTCCTATTACGGTGCGAAAAAGAAGGTCGACCTCGGCTTCGTCGGCTCCTGCATGGTGCATAAGGGCGATATGAACATCATCGCGCAAATGTTCCGGAACATTGAAAAAAACAACGGCAAGGTCGAATTCAAGGCGCCGCTGGTCGTTGCCCCGCCGACCTACAACATCGTCGACGAGTTGAAGGAAGAGGGCGATTGGGAAATCCTGCAGAAATATGCGGGTTTCGAATTCGACGATACGGCGCCGAAGAGCGCCGCCCGCACGAAATACGAAAACATCCTGTATCTCGAGCGCCCCGGCTGTAACCTCTGCATGGGCAACCAGGAAAAGGCGGAGAAGGGCGATACGGTCATGGCGACCTCCACGCGTCTGTTCCAGGGCCGCGTGGTGGAAGACACCGACGAGAAGAAGGGCGAGTCCCTGCTGGCCTCGACCCCGGTCGTCGTGCTCTCCACCATTCTGGGGCGGACGCCGAGCATCGACGAGTACAAGTCGGCGGTTGAGGGGATCAACCTGACGAAGTTTGCGCCGCCGCGGGCATAGCCGTCGAACGCGATCTCGGTTCATTACGACGATCGCCATCGATGCGCCCTTCGGGCCGAGCAAAGTTGGAATAGGGAACAGGCCCCGCCGGTTGGCGGGGCCTTTTTCCTTTATCCGGCGGCGGTTTCCGTTTCCAGCCTGCGGCGCAGATCGTCGGGCAGGTGCAGCGCGTCGGCCAGGCGGTCCAGATAGCGGCGTTCCTCCGGCGTATCGATATCCACCGCCAAGGCGGAGGCCGCATAGATTTCCGCCGCCTGTTCCAAACCGCCCGACAGGCGCGCGATGGCGATCGGGTCGCTCGGCGCGTTCAGTTGATCGATCAGGAACCGCTGCTCTTCCCGGCCGATCTGCAGCGCCGCGATCTGGGCCTCTATGCGGGTCCGTTCCGCGCCGTCGATGTGACCGTCCGCCTTGGCGGCGCTGATCATCGCGCGCACCAGGGCCAGCCGCATATCCTCGCCCGATGCGGCCGACTGCTGTTCGGCCAGATCGAAGATGCTGCCCGCGGGCGGCGCCGGAATCTGTGTCGGGGACGGGAGCGGGGACGGGGACGCGGCGGCCGCCGATCCGTGTCCCTGCTGGGCGGCGGGGCCGGCCATCTGGGCGTCCTTGTGATCGCGCCAGGCCTTGTAGGCGAGGCCGCCGATCGCCGCCATGCCGCCATAGGCGAGCGCCTTGCCGCCCATTTTGCGCGCCTTCTTGTTGCTCAGTAGCAGCGCGGCGAGGCCGCCCGCGGCAGCGCCGCCAAGCAGGCCGGTCGGCATGCCGCCGGACCGCGCGCCCTGGACCGCCTTGTCGATCCCGGCGCCTGCCGAGCCCATCACGTTCTTCAGAATCGAGTTCACATCCACGCCAAGAATTTCCTTCCGTTGTCCCAATGCCCTCACGCGGAAGCGCGCAATACCGGCTTCGGAACAGATATGAACGAAAGCGGGGATTTCCAGCCTGCGCGCGGCTTTGTCCGGGCATCGCCGCGCCGGCGGCGGGGCGGGCCTTTCCTTGCCGCCGAACCGCGCCATATCTTGACCAGGATTGCAGCATCGGAGTGAACGACATGCGCCACATCGCAGCAGTAATCGGTCTCGCCGCCCTGGCGATCGTCCAGGCCGGCGGCTTGGCCTGGGCCCATCACGGCTGGTCCTGGACCACCGGCGGCAATATCGAACTGATCGGCATCGTGAAATCGGCGAAGCTCGGCATGCCGCATGGCGTGCTCGAGGTGGATGCGGAGGGCGAGGTTTGGACGGTCGAGGTCGGCCAGCCCTGGCGCAACGAACGTGTGGGGCTGACGCCGGATCATTTCGCGCCCGGCGTCGAGTTGAAGATCGTCGGCGAGCCGTCCGCCAATCTGGGGGACAAGCTGCTGAAGGCCGAGCGGATCTATATCGAGGGCAAGGAATATGTCCTCTATCCCAACCGCAGCTGACGGGGCGAGGGGCGGTGGACGGGATGCTCGCGGCCCTGGAGGCGCTGCCGCCGGTGGAGGCCCTGCGCTTTTCGCGCTGGAGCTACGCGGCGGTGAGTGCCGGGCACGTGCTGGGAATCGCCCTGTTGGTCGGCGGCGCCGTTCCGCTGTCGCTCCGGCTGTTGGGCTTCTTTCCGTCCGTCCCGCTGGCCGGCCTCGTGCGCATCCTGGCCGGGACCGCCGGGGCGGGCTTGGCGCTGGCGCTGCTGACCGGCATCCTTCTCTTCGCGACCCGCGCCGCGGAATATGCCGGCCATCCGCTTTTCCCCGTCAAATTGGCCTTTGTCGGCATCGGCGCGGCGTCGGCGATCCAGATCCATTGGCGGTACGGCCGGGACTTGAGCACGGCGCCGAAACGCGATCTGCGCCGCGCGGGCGCGGTCTCCTGCCTCTCCTGGATCGCCGCGCTTGCCATGGGCCGCCTGTTGGCCTTTGTCGATATCGATTAGGCGCCGGGAATATATCTATTTATTTATATGATATCAGATGGTTATAGGGCGTTTTTGCCCCGATGAAAAAGCGGTTTTCCTGGTCGGCCGGCGGCGGTGCGCCGCTTGTCTCCGTGAGGTAACCACGGATTTCACTTGCTTTATTTCACAAAACCCCTATATCAGGATCACGTTTCGAAGTCGCTGCAGAACTCATGCTACCCGCTAACGCGGTCGATCACGTTTCCTCTCCGACAATTCAAGCGTTTCAAGGGTCCGCCGCATTCGGCGGCGGAACGAAAACTAGTTGTCGTGAAAGGAAAAAATCATGACCAAAGGCACCGTTAAGTGGTTCAACCCGACCAAGGGTTTCGGCTTCATTGAACCGGAAGATGGTTCGAAGGACGCCTTCGTCCACATCAGCGCCCTGGAGCGTTCCGGTATCTCCAATCTCGCCGAAGGCCAGCGCGTTCAGTTCGAACTCGTCGCCGGTCGCGATGGCAAGATGGCAGCCGAAAATCTGCAGATCGCCGACTAATCAGTCGATGATTTTGGAACGGGCGGTCAGCGACCGCCCGTTTCCAAAAAGGCCGCAAAGAATAAGCGGCCCAGTAATCCGTACATAAAAAGAAGAAAATAATGAGTATCGAATCCAATTTCCTGATCAAGTTTGGGCTTCATCATTTCGTGTCGCATTCCAGCGGCGCCGATGGCAGCCATTTCGTCGTCGACGGAAACGAAGGCCAGACAATGATCTCTCACGCGAAATACATCATCGAAGAGATGTATGGCGCGCCGTCGGTTGTTTCCGTGCGATAATGCGCCGGCCGTACCGGAAGGCCTCCTTCCGGTCCCGACAAACGTGGCCCAATGTTGGCCTTAAGCAAAAAACAAAAGTCTAGCTTTGCAGTGCCTTGTCTCCAGATCCGCAAGCGGCAGCTGCCGCAGGATAGGGGTCAAGGCACGGTCACGCTCGTGCGTCTGATCGCGATCGGCTGTTCGCGCCCCTTCACGGTGACCGTTTCTTCCGCTTGAAAGCCGGCATCCGCCAAGCCTGCCTCGACGACGATCTCGTTTGCGGCAGCGGCGGCGCAAAGCCGCGCCGCCACATTGACCGCGTCCCCGATCACGGTGAAGTCGCGCCGGTCCGGCGGCCCGATCGTTCCTGAAATCATTTCCCCTCTATAGATGCCGATGCCCAGGAATCTCGGCAGTTGTCTGCGTGCGACTGCCTCCTGAATCTTTCGCGCGGCGCCAATGGCCCGTTCGATTGAATCGGCGCCGTCAAACCGGGCGAGTATCGCGTCGCCGATCATTTTGTCCACGTCGCCGCCATATTGCCGCAGTATATCCACCTGCAGGGTCATGATGTCGTTCAGGAATCCAACCACTTCCTCCGGCTCGTGCTGTTCGCTGAAGCCGGTAAAATCCCGAATATCCGAAAAGAACAGCGTTTCCGTCACGCGCTTGGATACGATGTCGCTGTTGCTGGGAATGTTCCGGACCGCATCGACCGCTTTTGTGGAAACAAATGATTCCAGGCGTTTGCGAAGCGCGTTGATCGTGTTCGTGCGCCGATCGATATCGGCTTGGGCCGCCGTAACCAGTTTGTTCAAGGTAATGCCGAGAACGAGGAACAGGATGCCGGGGATTGAGATGATCGGCAAAGCGGATTTGAGCAAAATTCCGTTCAGGTAGCTGACCGGTTCATAAAGCTCGAAAACCGCCCGCAATGTGCCGTCCTCATCGAAGACGGGAACATAGAGCTCATACTGCGCGGTTCCGTCCTGAAGCGTTTTCTTGACCAGACCGGATTCGGTCTCTTCGATGGCTTGTTGAAGCGCGGGACCGTTCTCCAGTGTTCCGATTTCTTCGGCCAGGGTCGCGTAGAGGACGCGCCTGTTCAAATCGTAGACCTTGAGCTCCTCGAGATCCTGTTGCCGCACTTGTTCGGCGAATGCCGCGGTGAGCCCGGTGGCGACATCGTTTCTCTCAAGCTCTGTCAGCGAACGTCCGGCCATCAAGCCGGCCCAGGTGGCGTTTTCCGTCTCCTCGATGGATCGCACGATCGACTGCGCTCTGCGCTGGGCCAATTCCAAATAGATG
>Ga0209692_10004889_pt1 | contig 11830 bp, 7 predicted proteins | sample tdDd472_FD_187129 | JGI IMG/M metagenome (GOLD analysis project Ga0209692, IMG submission 187129) | Marine sediment microbial communities from the Atlantic coast under amendment with organic carbon and nitrate - tdDd47.2 (SPAdes)... | ecosystem: Environmental > Aquatic > Marine > Coastal >...
CCATCTCTCTCTCCTTTTTATGAAACGCCAAAATGCCTGCCTCCGGCGGGCAGGGGATGATCCCCTGCACCCCATGATGCGAATGCTCCGAGCCCTCGTTCCTCGGGCACGTCACATTCGCTGACAGGCTGCGCCCGTGGGCGGTGATGTTACGTCAAGGCATCGGATTTGAAATCGTTGCCTGCATCGGCTTTTGCCTGTCTCCCCTTTTAGCCCCTGGCCTTAACTATAGGGCTTTGGAAACTATTCAACTCATATTGCCTCCGGCGGCCCTGCCGGGGGCCAAACTTTTGAAAAGTTTGACAAACAGCTTTTGAGGCCAATGGCTGTTCATTCGAAAACATTGGCTTGCCAATGGCATTCGGCAATAGGGGATGCAACCGGAACGTTTTCGGGGCTCATTTCAAATAGCGACCCGCCGGAGGCATAGCTGAACAGTTACTGTCTTTTTTTGCCGGAGCGCAGCGACTCATTGAACGAAGAACCACGCACCAAGAACGCTTTTCCCTATGCCTTCACCGGGCTTTCCCTATTTACCACTCACTATTCACTATTCCCCGGCGCAGCCATAACCGAAGCGAAGCGACTCATTGAACGAAGAACTAAGAACCAAGCACGAAGAACGCTTTTGCTTTTCCCACCTTTAGCCTTTAGCCTTTAGCCTTTAGCCTTTAGCCTTTAGCCTTTAGCCTTAGTTTACTTCACATGTGAAATATAAAACCAAAAAAAAGAGCGTACGGCAAGTAAAAAGAACCGCCCTTACGCATGACTAAGGGCCTTACCAGAATTTAATTATACACGCTCAGCATGACCAGCACCGTGCGCTTTGTAAATTGAACGTTGGACCACACGGTATTGTGGAAACGCCCGGTAATGGTCGTTGTATCATTATTTCACAGCGAGGCCCTAACAGTGTCGTACACTCAATACACACGCCTCTGGTGCCAGGTACGCCGATATTCCCACCTCCTTCTGAGTGCCACGGGCGCAGCCCGTCAGCGAATGTGATCACCTCGAGGAACGAGAGGTGGGAGCATTCGCAACCAGCTTTCGAGGTGGCTCTCCTCGCCGCCGGAGGCTTGCTTTAAAAAAGGCCGGAGCCGCCCGCCGAAAACACATATACACAGAAGGGAATTAGGCTTTTGATATATGCTGAAAAGTCATTCATTGTTTTCGTCAACCGTGCTCCGGCCACTCGTCCAGGCAGGAAGGAGGGATGCGGGAAAGGTGTCCGGCCTTTCCCGCATCCCATCAGACCATGGTTATGCCTTCCGAGACAGGCACATCAGCCTAGACAAGCTCGTACACGCCGGCTGCGCCCATACCGCCACCGATACACATGGAGACGATACCGTACTTTGCACCCACGCGCTTCATGTTGGCCAGAAGCGTCGCGGTAAGCTTGGCACCGGTGCAGCCCAGGGGATGGCCCAGGGCGATGGCGCCGCCGTTCAGGTTGATCTTGGACTCGTCGAGACCCAGCTCCTTGATGCAGTGGAGGGCCTGGGTGGCAAAGGCTTCGTTGAGCTCGAAGACGTCGATGTCTTCGACCTTGAGACCGGTCTGCTCAAGTACCTTGGGAATGGCGTACTTGGGGCCCACGCCCATTTCGTCGGACTTGCAACCCGCAACGGCGTAGCCGACGAGCTTGGCGATGGGCTTAAGGCCGAACTTATCACAGGCTTCCTTGCTGGCGAGAAGGGTTGCTGCCGCGCCATCGGTGGTCTGAGACGAGTTGGCGGCGGTGGCAACGCCTCCAGCCTTGAAGGGGCTGTTGAGACGGGCGATGCCTTCAACGGTGGTCCCGGCGCGAACGCCGTCATCTTTTTCTACGGTGAACGGTTTCTTCTCGTAGGTCCCGTTCTCGCCCAAGGCAAAGCTATAGGCTGGGGTGGGAACCACTTCTGTGAACCAGCCCTCTTCCTGGGCCTTGAGAGCCTTGTTTACGGAACGTACCGCAAACTCGTCGCACTCCTGACGGGTGATGCCGTAGCGTTCGGCCACATTCTCGGCGGTGACGCCCATGGAGATGTACATCTCGGGGTTGCTGTCGGCAAACTTGGCATGGGGACGAGGCTTGTTGCCGCCCATGGGAACATAGGTCATGGACTCGATACCGGCGCCCATGGTCACTTCAGACCATCCGGCGGCGATGCGCAGGTGGGCCAGTGCGATGGCCTCGATGCCGGAGGAGCAAAAACGGTTCACGGTGGCACCGGAGACAGAGTCGGGGAAACCGGCCATCTGGTTGGCCACTCGGCCGATGTTCAGGCCCTGCTCGGCCTCGGGGAAGGCACAGCCACACATAACGTCGTCGATCTCTTTGGGATCGAGACCGGTTTTATCCACGCACGCCTTCATGATGAAGGAGAGAAGGTCTTCAGGACGGGTGTCCTTGAAGAGGCCCTTCTTGTTCTTGCAACCCGGAGTTCTTACAGATTCAACAATATAGACTTCGCGCATATTTTTCTCCTTGCATAAGCGCCTCCGGCGGCCCTGCCGGGGGCCGAACTTTTGAAAAGTTCGACAAACAGGTTTTTAAATTAAATTTTGAAAACCTGCGTGAATGCAATCGACCCAAGAAACGGGGGGAGTGCATTCACAGCCTGGGGCCAGGGGTGACAAAAAGTTCCCTGGCCGCCGGAGGCAAGCTGAATAGATACTAACGATTTTACATTTTCAATTGCATCAAGGCGGCGGGAAGACCCGCCACCGACGACTCCGCCCTTATTTAGTTACGCAAAGGGGCGCCTTTCTTGAGCATGTGCTCGATACGGGCGATGGTCTTCTCTTCTTTGGCAAAATCGATAAATGCTTCACGCTCGAGTTTGTACATGACGTCTTCATCAATGGGGGTGCCTTCCTTGACGGACCCACCGGCGATGACGTAGGCGATGCGCTTGACGATCAGCATGTCATGCTCGGAGAGGAACCCACCGGAGAACATGTTGAAGATCTGGGCGCTGATCATCCCGGCGCCGGCCTCACCCATAACGGGCACAGGCTTCTTCACGGGAGGAGCGTATCCGGCGTCAACCATGGCCAGGACCTCTTTCTTGGCTTCGCCGATGAGAAGGTCGCGGTTCATGACGATGCGGTCGGCAAGGGGGTTCATGTGACCAAAGCCGAAGGCCTGCTTGGCGCTCATGGAGTACTTGGCCATGCCGATGGCCATGAAAACAGGCACAAAGAGCTTGGCGAGGTCGGTGTCTTTTTGAACAGGCTCGGGAAGTGCGAAAAAGAATTTCTTCCAGAGGTTGGTACAGCCACCGCCGGCAGGCAGGAGGCCAACGCCCATCTCAACAAGGCCCATCATGAGGTCGGCTGCGCCAACGATCTTGTCGGCAGCGCCCAGGCACACCTCGCAACCGCCGCCGAGGGTCATGCCGTAGGGAGCGGCCACAACGGGGAGGTTGGCGTAACGGATGTCTTTCAGGCCGTTTTGAGCCAGGGAGAGGAACTCATCCATTTCGGCGTACTTCTTGCCCTTGCAGAGACCAAGAACGTAATCGAGGTCGGCACCGGCAGAGAAGGCACCGGGCATGCCGCCTGCCTGGTTGCCGATGACGATACCTGCGGCGTTATCAAGGGCGAAATCCTTGACCTCACCCATGAACTCGATGATCTCGCGGTTCAGGGCGTTCATCTTGGTGGTAAACTCCACGCAGAAGACATCATCTCCGATGTCCACGAGGGAGACAGAGGGGCAGCTCTTGACCACTTTGCCGTCGGCCCTGCAGGTGGCAAGGGAGAGCGCGGATTCGCTGAGCTTCACGGGCTGATAGCTTTGGCTCTCGAAGTCATAGAAGTATTGACGCCCGCCTTCGACCTTATAAAACGACTCGTTGCCACCGGCCAGCATGGCCTTGACCTTCTCGGGAACGGCCATACCGTCAGCTTCCATCTTGGCCACGGACTCTTTGACACCGATCATGTCCCAGCTTTCAAAAGGACCGGTCTCCAGGGCATAGCCCCACTTCATGGCGTTGTCGATTTCCACGATGGAGGCGGAGATTTCAGGAATACGGTTGGCGGCGTAGATGAGGCCGTTGGCGCAGCAGGACCAGGCAAATTTGGCGCCCTTGTCTTCGCCGTAAAGGATGGCCTTGGCTTTCTCTGCGGGGGCCTCGGCGGCCTTGGCGGCGGTGAGGCACGGCAGGTCTGCCTTGACGAACTCAACGTACTCGCAGGTGGCGGGGTCGATCATCATCTTGACCTTCTTGCCCTCTGCGTTTTTCTCTTTCTTGAAGAAACCGCCCTTGGTCTTGTTGCCGAGCCAGTTGTTCTCGACCATCTTCTTCACAAAATCAGGCAGAACATGGGTATCACGCTCTTCATCATCGGGGCACAGATCGTACGAGTTTTCCATGACGTGGGCCATGGTATCGAGGCCGACAAGGTCTGCGGTGCCGAAGATGGCACTGGAGGGACGGCCCATGGCGGGACCGAAGAGTGCATCGACTTCAGCAAGGGTCATGCCCTGCTTGACGACTTCCTGCATCACCTTGCCCATGCCCTGGATACCGATGCGGTTGCCAATGAAGTTGGGGGTATCTTTGGCCCAGACAATCCCTTTACCGAGGTTCACCTCACCGAATTTTTCGATGAAATCGAGAACTTCCTGAGAAGTCTCTTCACCGGGGATCAGCTCAAGAAGGTGCATCCAGCGTACGGGGTTGAAAAAATGCGTTCCGAGGAAATGCTGCTTAAACTCATCGCTTAAGCCTTCACTCATGGCCTTCAGGGGAATACCGGAGGTGTTGGAGCTCACGATGCAGGTGGGCTTTCGGATGCCTTCAATGCGCTTGAAGAGTTCCTGCTTGATCTTTAAGTTCTCCACAACCACTTCGCAGATCCAATCGCAGTCAGCCAGCTTGTCGAAATCATCGGTGAGGTTGCCGATTTCGATGAGACCGGCGTCCTTCTTGTTGTAGAAAAGAGGAGGCTGAGCCATGAGGGCTCCGTCCATGCCTGCCTTGACGATCCGATTGCGTGCTGTGGGATCCTCTTTTTCGCCGTCCGTAAGGTCGAAGGGAACGATGTCCAGGAGCAGGACCTTCACGCCGGCACCGGCGAGGAGTGCAGCAATGCCACCACCCATGATACCAGAACCGATAACTGCTGCTTTGCTGATCTTTCTAACCATAAATTCCTCCTACGTGTATATTTTGTTAACAATCATGATGGGCACGTAAAAAACAAAATCAAACACTTACCGACCTTATTAATGGGAGGAACACCCTTGGAAATGAATTGCGACGAACAGACGTATACTCAGATGAGCGATTATATATCATGACAAACGGCGTTTACCTTTGCGTCCGACTGAACAATGATTCATCTGCATCAACGAATAAAAGCCACTGTTTCAAAGCGGTATATAGAAGGGAGCACTGAGTGGGGGTTCAGAGGCTAAGGGCGGGTAGCATGGGGAGTAATAAATGCAAGAGGTTCGACTATAAAAACGCCTCCGGCGGGCAGGGGATGATCCCCTGCACCCCATATGGTGAATGCGATACGGGTAGCCGTCCTCTGAAGGCTTTCGCGTTCGTATTCACGTGGTGTGCATCGTTTGACGCGCTGTGTCGCACGTACTCGGATTTCGGTGCTTCAATACCAACTCATGCGTGGTTAGTCAGGCGAAAAAACCATGCCATACATAAAACACTCAACAACTCTGGAGCTACCTCATCGTTTGCCACGGCGCAACCCGTTTTCAAGGTGGCACACCTGCCGTCGGAGTTGCTCCGGCTAAGGAATGGATTCAAAATTTCATGATCATAAACACCAGAGCCACTCGAAGAACCGTGGCATGTAGGGTGCATTTATGCACCAAAACCGAGTTTGTAATTCACCCAGAATTTTTCAGAAAAGCAACAGGCTATTGGTGTTTCATGAATGGTGCATAAATGCACCCTACGAAGGGGCCGGCGGGCGTTTAATGTTTTCGTAATTTCCACTCTGTAACTATGGCCATCTTATTTTATCGTTGTCCCTAAAGTCAGCCATCGACATAAGTCTCATAAGCTGGCAGCTTGCACGCATGGATCCCCGGTCATTCACCAGCCAAAGAGCGCCGTTTCTTTTTTGCTTGCGCCCTCCCCTTCACTTCAGGCTTCCCTGACAGCCGGGAAAGACGAAAACCGAGACACACCGTGATTCACGGGCGCAGCCCGTCAGCGAATGTGATCAGCCCGAGGAACGAGGGCTGGGAGCATTCGCGAACCTGGGGTCCAGGGGCTCAGCCCCTGGCTACATCTGTTTGAACAAATGGGCGTAGCTGCGGCTGACGGTGAGGATCTCTGAAGACCCCTTCAGTTTGACGGCGAGGCGTCCGGTGAGGGAGTGGCTGACCTTGTCGATGCAGCCGGCGTTGATGATGGTGCCGCGATGGACCCGCCAGAAAATCTCGGGGTCCAGCTCGTCACTTAACTCCTTGATGGGTTTTTTGATGAGGGATTCACCGTCTGCGGTGAGGACGGTGGTGTATTTGGCGCTGGATTTAAAGAAGAGGATATCGTCGACGTGGATCAGGCGAATGGTGTCCCGGTGCTGGGCTTTGATCCACTTGAGGTGGGATGGTGTCGCTGGGTGCCCCACCGCACGAATCACCTCCTCGATGACCCCTTTGAGCTCTGCCGGAGGGGTGTCGCCTTCCATCTCCTTTTTCAAACGGCTGACGGTCTTTGCAAGGCGCTCGTCCGTCACGGGTTTGAGAAGGTAGTCCATGGCCTCATTTTCAAAGGCATCCACGGCGTACTGGTTGAACGCAGTAATAAAGACCACCCTGGTATTTCCGCTGCACCTTCCCGCCACCTCCATGCCCGAGAGACCGGGCATTTTGATGTCGAGGAAGGCGATATCCGGGGCTTCGGATTCAATAAGAGCAAGGGCATCCCTGCCGTTTCCTGCACGCCCACAGATAACCAGTTCCGGCCAGATGCGGGAAAGCATGGACTCCAGATAGATAACGAGCTGCTCTTCATCGTCTGCAATGATGGCTCTAACCTGCGTCATGGGGCACCTCAATGGAAGCCAGAAGGCCGTTGGGGCTGTTCTCCTCCAAAACGAGCCTGGCTTTGCCGTCGTAGAGGGTGTCGAGGCGTTCCTTGATGTTGGTGAGCCCCACGCCCCAGTGACTCCCTTCATGAAAACCGAGGCCGGAATCAGCCACGTCGATGCGGAGCTTCCCCGGCATGGCCGAGGCGGCGATGCGAATGCCTCCCCCTTCGATGCGGGGTTCCAGGCCGTGCTGAATGGCGTTTTCCACCAGGGGCTGAATCAGCATGGGGGGAAACGGGATGCCCCTCAGAGACTCCGGAATATCAATGGCGTAGGAGAGTCTTTCTCCCATGCGGATTTTGAAAATATTCAGGTAGGCCCGGGTCATCTCCATCTCCTGGCCGATGGTGGCCATGTCCTCCCGGGTTTTGTAGAGGGAAATTCTCAAATAGGAGATGAGGTCGTTGATCATCACCTTCCCCCGGTCCACGTCGGTATCGAGAAGGCTTAAAATGTTGGAGAGGGTATTGAAGAGAAAATGAGGTTCAATCTGGGCCTGGAGCAGGCGAAGGTTGGTTTCCACCACCTTTTTTTCGATGGTGAGCCGCTTGATCTTCTCCGCTTGAATCCGCTCCCGAGCCTGACGGATCTTTTCCTGGGAGTTGAGAATAAACCGGAACAGGGAGCCGCCCATGACGGTCAGGATCACCACCTGAACGATGAGCTCGCTCCGTTCAGGGAGGTAAAAGAAGAGGTCTTTTCCTGAAATGAATGCCCCGAAGAGGATGCCGGCACAGGCCCCGGCGGCCATGGCAAGGGCGGCGCCGCCCATCTGAACCAGGGGCCCTTTCCAGCGTAGAAACACAAGGGCGGTGAACGTAAACGCAAAGGCACAGGTGCCCACGCACTGCCCGATGATGAAGTTGGTGACAAAGCCTTCCCCGAACCCCATCATGGAGCTGAGCATCACGATAACCGTCACCGTGATCACTGCCGAAACATACTTTCGAGCAATGAGCCCCGCATGGTCACGAAATCGAAATGACGTCCTGACGTTCACGTCACGTCTATCCATAGTGCCTCCGTCGGCGAGGTGGGGGCACCTCGAAACCCTATGGCGAATGCGATACGTATCCCGGAATGTTGTGTATATCGCGTCCGCATTCGCGTTGTGTGCAAGGGAATGCATGCAACACAAGCGCATGAGAGCCGTCAAAAGAATTGGGCCTCCGGCAGGGCCGCCGGAGGCTTTTTTTATCTATCGGATCACTTCTTGCCGTCCATCATGGACTGAACAAACTCGAGGGTCCCGCGCACTTCAGGCTTAAGGAAGCAGTTGAAGGCTTCTCGCCAGGGCTCATTCTCCAGGCGGGTGCGCATGGCATCGGCAGCTTCCTGCCTCATCAGTTTTTTGATGTTGATAAAGGGGCGGTTGGGGGTATCGATCCAGGTTGTGACGACCTGCTTGGCGCGTTCCAGAAGCTGATCTTCTTCCACGACCTCATCAACCATGCCGATCTCAAGGGCTTTCTCAGGGTTCATCATCTCGCCAAAGAACATGACGTTACGGTAGGTACGGTCGCTGTCCAGGGCAAAACGCACAACCTTGGCCTGGGCGATGGAGAGGGCCAGGCCAATCTTTATCTCGCTCATGCCCAAGCTGATCTTGGGATGATTTTTGGCAATGCGGTAGTCAGCGGCACAGGACCAGATGAGGCCGGCAGCAGCACAGTGACCGTTGATTGCGGATACAACGGGCTTGTCGCAGGTAAAAAAGTTAATGAGCAGTTGCTCTTCCTCTTCAAACCAGGCGATGGTCTCTTCGTAGGTCTGAAACCCGATGAAATCGGGAAGGTGAAACCCACTGGAAAAAAAGCGCCCTTCGCCGGTAAGAACGATGCCTTTCAGGGCGTCGTCTTCATTGACCTTTTTAACAATGGCGTCAATCTGGCGCAGGGTGTCAAGGGTCATGGAGTTGGTGTTGCCATGGGACAAGGTGATAATGACGATTCCGTCTTCGACTCTTTCCTTAATCATAATTCCCTCCGAAACGACCAATGGTCACATAAAAACCGTAATTCAAACACAATCAAACAGAACTTTGTTCACCATCCACATATCCTTAGTACACGAACAGTAATGACTGGATATATCCGAATTGCCTTGGAATGTCCATCCCGCTTTTGTCGAAATGCACGAGATCCCCACCATTCCCACGGGTTGGCAAAGCCCTATCCCGGATATTTCACGAGTTGAGTGCACCCATATTCAAGGCATCAGGGCTTCAGATGTAGCTGTTTACCTCAATGCTCTGATAACGCGGAAGATAGGTGCTCTTTTCCCCTCGTTCCTCGGGACACATCACATCCGCCTTTTATTCGCACACTATCAAGAATCATCTTTTAAAACCTGTTTATCAAACGTTTCAAAAGTTTGCCCCCCGGCAGGGCCGCCGGAGTCATTGTTGAGCGGAATAGATACCTCCTCACCACAAGAGACAAGGAGCCTCTAAAAGGTCACAGGACGATGCGGATTTCGACCCGATGGCGACGAAGAGGATAATGGTGTGATGAACAGCCTGCTGTGAGGGGTAACAAAAGGAGGGAGTCAAACAGCCGGTGGGCCCGGCGTAAAAAGGGGGTGCGGGCCGTTGTGACACGAAGGGATTTTAAAAATGTCAGGCGTGGCGAAGCATGCCCGAATGAACAATATGCATATATCTCTGACGCTGAAACTGAGCTTTGCGCTTAGCCTGCTCCAGAAACATGGAGCGTCGCTCCCGGCCGGGATCCTCGGACATCATGCGATCGATCCGCCCGGAGAGGGTGTGCAGCTCTCCCAGCACCCGGATATCGGTGGTGGGAAGTTGTCTTAACAGGCGTTCCATGCGGGACGTTGCCCGCCCCAGTTCACCAATAAGCGCTTCGACTTTTTCATTTCGAAAAGGGTTTTTAGAGATCATACATCCTCTGCGTCCGCTGCGGTCATGGCAGGAAGCGTCACCGTGAAGGTGCTTCCCACACCGGAGCGGCTTGTCACATCAATGGTTCCTGAGAGTCCCTCCACCAGCTGGCGGACAATGGAAAGCCCAAGTCCCGTTCCTACGATAAACCTTCTTTTATCATCTTTGATCCGGTAGAACTTGTCAAAAATTTTCTCAAGGTGTTTTTCGTCAATCCCAAACCCATCGTCTGCCACTGCCACGCTGAGCCCGCCCCCGTCTGTAACCGATGCGATGACCGTCACATGCCCCCCGCTGCCCGTGTACTTGATGGCATTGGTGATCAGGTTCCCGTAGATACTCTCAAGGGCCGACGGGTCGGCATAAAGCATGGGAAGCCGCGTCTCCGGCAACTCGATGACAAGGGTCAGTCCCTGGGCCTGGGCGCGAACCTTTAAAAAGTCCACAATGCTCCGCAGCAGGTCTCCGGGGTCCACCTCACGGGGCTGAGAAAACTCCGCCCCCCCTTCGATACGCTGCAGGTCCAAAAGGTCGCCAATGAGAGCGATCAGGGCTCCTGCCTTGTCCCGGGCCCTTGAAACCAGCCCCCTGTTCTCTTCGCCCAGAAGCTCTCCAGCCTCCTCCTCCACCAGGGAGAGCTGCTCACAAATGGACGTGAGGGGAGATCTCAGCTCATGGGAGACCTTGGAGACAAATTCGGATTTCATCTGGTCAAAGGTTTTGAGATCGGTGATGTCGGTTAAGGTGACCACCGCTCCCAGGCACTCCCCTTCCGCCGAAAGCACATGCTGCCCCCTGGCCAGGCAAAAACCATCGTCCGGCACCTGAAGCTCACAGGAGGGGATCTTGCCGTCGGTCATGAACACCCCGGTGGAGATGCTGTTGATCCAGAGGCAAAAATCAGAGTCCTCGATGTACCAGGAGATATGGCACTGGGACTCCATGATATGGTCTTTGGCAAAGAGGCGCTGAAACACCGAATTCATCAGCACCACCATGCCGTAGGCATTGGTCACCACCACCCCGTTGGGCAAGGACTCCACAATGGCTGCTACCCGGCTCTTTTCCGTCCCCAGGTCCGCCAGGGTGCGTTCACGCTCCCGTTTCAGACTCTCGGCCCGTTGCACCACCCGGATATGGGAAAGGGCACGCTCGGCCACCAATCGGATCTGCTCCGGTTCAAAGGGCTTGGCGATGAAGTCATAGGCCCCGCGCTTCATGGCTGTGATGGCGGAATCCACGGTGGCAAAACCGGTTATGATGATCACAAGAACGGAAGGATCCGTCTCGCGGATCATGGCCAGAACCTCCATGCCGTCCATCCCGGGCATCTTCAGGTCAAGGAACACCACCAGGGGCCTTGCCTCGAGGAACACGGAAATGCCCTCGGTGCCGTCGGCAGCAATAAAAATCTCGCAGCCACTTCGCGACAGGGAACGCCTGCACCCCTCCCGAATATCCTCTTCGTCATCAATGATCAAAACCTTGACGGCATTTTCGTCCATGGACTCTTCCCCTGGATAGTCATAATTCAAGTCAAGACCATGCCTCCGGCGGCCCTGCCGGGGGCCAAACATTTGAAAAGTTTGATAAACAGTTTTTAGCGCCTGGTTGTTGACAACCATATGGCTCTGGTTTTACGAAATTTTTCGGGGCTCATGTCAAAAAACGACCCGCCGGAGGCTAAACGTTTGCCTGATCTAAAAGAATGGGTTTAACAAACAGGTCTTTAAAAAAAAGTGGGGTCAATCTAAAACCTAAGGCAAATGTGATTTGGCCTGAGGAACGAAGGACAAAGCCCATTTGCAACCTGCTTTCAAGGTGGCACACCTTGCCGCCGGAGGCAGCCAGGTTAAAGATGCCTCC
>Ga0209692_10004893_pt1 | contig 11821 bp, 9 predicted proteins | sample tdDd472_FD_187129 | JGI IMG/M metagenome (GOLD analysis project Ga0209692, IMG submission 187129) | Marine sediment microbial communities from the Atlantic coast under amendment with organic carbon and nitrate - tdDd47.2 (SPAdes)... | ecosystem: Environmental > Aquatic > Marine > Coastal >...
ATTGGTAGTAATGGCTATCTTAATGGTAGCATCAATCTTCACAGGCTGTAAAAAAGCTGAAGAAGTCACAATTTCAGAAGGTCTAGAAATTCATTTCTGGCATGCAATGGGCGGCGGACTTGGCGAGACGTTAGAAGAAGTATGCGCTATGTTTAACGAATCAAATGAATATGGTATAACAGTAGTTCCAACATACCAAGGCGGATATAGCGATGCACACGCTAAAATCATGGCGGCATTACAAGCAGGCGAATCACCAAACATGGGACAAGCATACGGCAATAATATAATTATCTATACACAATCAGAACAAATTGTTCAATTAGATGACTATATCTTTGATAAACAACATGGTGTTGAAGATTGGGAAGACATTTTAGAAGGATACAGAGTTGAAAACTCATCATATCCTGATGGAAAATTCTATTCATTACCATGCAACAAATCAACAGAAGTTTTATACTACAACAAAACTTTCTTTGATGAGAACAATTTAGAAGTTCCAACAACTTGGGATGAGCTAGCATCAGTATCAATGGCTGCAACAGAAATATTAGGCGTTCCTGCATTTGGTTATGATTCAATGCAAAATCTTTTCATTACATGGACACAACAAGCGGGCGGACAATACACAAATGCTGAAGGAGATGTTTTATTTGACTCTCCAGAAGCTCGTGAAGCATTACAATTCTTTGTTGATGGTGTTGAAGGTGGATATTTCCGTTCAGCAGGCGAAGATAGATATATGTCAGGTCCTTTCAATGACCAAAATGCTGTAATGTTTATTGGTTCAACATCAGGTTCAGCTTACGTTGGTTCTGATACATTTGAGTGGGATAGCGCACAAGTACCATTTGGTAAAGAAAAGAAAGTTATCCAACAAGGTTCAAACATGTTCATGTTCAAATCAACTCCAGAAGAAGAATTGGCTACATTTGAATTTATGAAGTATCTAATGAGTCCTGAAATTACAGTATACTGGGCAATGAATACTGGTTACCTACCAGTTCGTTCTTCAGCACGTGAATCAGCAGAGTATATTGAATTTGTTGAATCAGGTGTTAACCCAACAAAAGTTACAGGCACATCATATGAATCAGATTGGTATATTTTCGACCCAATCTTCCCAACAAGCTATGACTACAGAGTTGCTGTAGGTACAGCTGTTGAAGAAGCTATCGGTGGAATCAAAACTGTAGATGAAGCAATTACAGATGCTGCTAACAGCGTTGGCTAATTAAAAAATAAAAAGGTTGCCATATGGCAACCTTTTTTGTTATGTGAGAGTATATAATTATTTTATATATTTTCACATGATTTTATAAGAGAGGTAATTATGAAAAAATTAGTACTTATTTTAATGATTATTACTGTACTTTTATCTGGGTGCAGAAAAAATACTGACTTTGAGCAACTTCAGAATACTAAACCTCATTTAGACGAGGGATCAACTTCAGAACCAACAGTAAATTATTCTATGCCAAGTTTACCTGACATGGATTTTAGTAAAATGGACTTCTTTGAAGATGGTTATGAAGTAGTAGAATATAGGAGTCTATCAGATGGTGATACTGCAACTTTTGTAGTAGGTGGAATGCCAATGTCAACAAGATTCTTAGCTATTGATACACCTGAAGTAAATTCTTCAACTACAGGTATGCAACCTTGGGCTATGGCTGCTAAAGAATATACAAAAGATAAACTTAAAAATGCAGAAACTATAATACTACAATTGGATGAAGAAAGTGATATATTTGATAGCTATAATAGACTTTTAGCATGGGTATGGGTTGATGGAGAACTGTTAAATTATAAACTAGTTGAAGAAGGCTTGGCATACGTAAAATATCTATATGGGGATTATGTTTATAGTACGATTATGATAAAACTTGAATCTAGTGTGCAGAAGCAGAAAATAAAAATCTGGGGAGAAGACGACCCTAATTTTGATTATGATAATGAAACTATTACAGCAGATATTGGGACTATAAGAGATCAGGTTAAAGGGAAAAATGTAATTCTAACTGGTGTAGTTACAAACAAAATTGATAAGAATGCATTTGTACAGGATGAGACAGGGGCTATTTATATATATGCTAATAAATATAATTACTCTGCATTAGAAAAGGGTAATAAAATTCAACTATCAGGTAAAGTAATTGAGTATAACGGTTTACTTGAAATCTCAAGCATAGTTGATAAGAAGATTACTGTTTTAGAAGAGGGAATAGAAGTTGATCCACAATTAATTACACTTGATATGATAGGTGAAGACCTAGAAGGAATATATGTGAAGCTTGAGAATCTTACTGTAACAAAGGTACAGACTACTGAAGGTGAAAAGGGATATAATGTAATTGTATCAGATGGTGAAAGCGCTAGTAGTATACGTGTAGATAAGTACTTAAGCCCTTATCCTGATCCTTCTGAGTTTGTAGAAGGTGAAACTTTTGATGTAATAGGTAACATAGGGCAGTACATGGAGACGTATTACGTTATGATAAGTTCTATGGATGATATACTAAAGTAACTAGCATTTATATTACATAAGGCTTTAAAGTATATAACTATATAGGTTAATTCTGAAATTCTGGTATATAAATTATTATTATACCAGAATTCTATTTTATTGATTACATAATATATACATATTATGGAACAATACAAAGGAGATTATGGTAAATAAACTTAAAAAATTGACTATGATATATTTTTACATATATCATTAAGAGAGAGAGTATGAAAAAGTATTTAATTTTATTAGTTACAACTATAATGATAACTATGCTAGTAGCTTGTAACAATACTAATGTAGTGGATGAAACAAATAGCAAAATAACAGTAGCAGTAAGCATAGTGCCAGAAGCATCTTTTGTAAAGGAAGTCGCTGGGGATTTAGTGGATGTAGTAACTGTAATACCAAAAGGCAATAGCCCTGCTAATTATCAGCCTACAACTATTGAGATGCAGGCATTATCAGATGCCGATATATATTTTGTAATGCATGTACCAACTGAGGAAGCAAACATATTGCCTAAAGTACGTGATTTTAATAAAGATATTATATTAGTAGATTTAAGAGAATTTGTAAGTGAAGATTATCCATTAAGACATATGGATGAACATGTACATGATGAAGATAATGTGCACGAAGAAGAACATGACGAAAATCATGAAGATGAAGACGAGCATGAAGATAATAAACATTTCGAAAGTGTTGATCCTCATATTTGGCTATCTCCAAGTAGAGTTATAGTAATGGTTCAAACAATTGCAGATGAATTATCAAAGCTAGATAGTGAGAATGAAAGCATCTATCAAGCAAATGCTGAAGAATATATCAGAAAACTAGAAGATCTAGATTCTTATATAAAAGAAAATGTTAATAAAATGGATAAAAAGACTTTTATGATTTATCATGGTTCATATGGGTACTTTGCACAAGACTATGGTCTTGAAATGATTTCATTAGAAGTAGATGGCAAAGCTGCCACAGCTGTTTGGATGCAACAGGTTATAGATCAAGCTAAAGAACAAGGAATCACGGCTGTATTTTATCAAGATGAGTTTGATGATAGCCAAGCGCAGATTATAGCAGAAGAGATAAATGGAGCTGTAAAAAAGGCAGTACCTCTTGGAGAGGATTATATAAAAGGTCTTAAAGATTTTGCAAATGCATTATCAGATAACGGAGAATAAGTTAGTGAGAAAAAACGCAGTAAGATTTGAGAACATAAGATACTGTTATGGAGATGTATGCGCAGTACAAAATGTTAACTTTTTTGTACCACATGGGAAGCTAACAGCTTTAGTAGGCCCCAATGGTGGGGGTAAAAGTACAATAATAAAACTTATGTCAGGTTTTTTTAAGCCTAATGAGGGAGAAATAATAATTGAAGATGACTCAACAATTGGCTATGTAGCCCAAGGGTTTAATTTTGATGAGACATTTCCTATTACAGTTAAGCAGGTTGTATTAACTGGTACACTTGATAAAAGTATACGACCATTTAGAAAGTATACGAAAAAGCAAAAACAAAAAGCTGATAAAGCTATTGAGAAGGTTGGATTGCAAGGATTTGAAAATAGGGGAGTTAATCAGTTATCTGGAGGGCAATTAAAGCGAGTAATAATAGCTAGAGCTTTAGCTTCTGATTCACAGATTCTAGTACTTGATGAACCTGATAGTAATTTAGATGTGGAAGCTGAAAAAGAGTTATACACATTACTTGAAAATTTAAAGGAGATAAAGACTATAGTAGTTGCTAGCCATCATATTGACTATATTTTAGATATTGCAGACAATGCGATATACGTAAACAGGACAACACAGAATTATAACAATCCTAAAGCCTTAAGAGAAAAACTTAAGGAGGGGATGGTGCTATGATAGATGCAATTTTAAACTATACATTTATGCAAAATGCCCTTATAGCAGCTATTTTAGCTAGCATAGTTACAGGCATAATTGGAACAATAGCAATTGAGAAAAAGCTAATAAGTATGTCTGGTGGTATTGCACATGCCTCATTTGGTGGTATTGGATTAGGGTATTTACTTGGTTTTGAGCCAATATGGGGAGGTTTTGCCTTTGCAATTGGTGCATCTGCATTAATCTCCAACATATCGAAGAATCAAAAGATAAAAGCTGATACTCTAACGGGTATTTTATGGTCCTTTGGTATGGCTTTAGGAATTCTTTTTATATCTCTAACACCAGGGTATATGCCTGATATGACAAGTTATTTATTTGGTGATATATTATCAATTTCAACAAGTGCAATAATATATATGTCTATATTTACTGTAGTGATATTTTTGTTGTTTGTTATGCTATATAACTATTGGATAATCTATTTGTTTGATGAAGAGTATGCAAAAGCTAGAAAAATAAATATAGGATTAATAAGATTCTTAGTATATTTAATCATTCCAATAGGCATAATTGTTTTAATAAGAATTGTAGGAATAATATTAACAATTGCGTTAATGACTATCCCTACATCTATAGCAAAATTATTTTTCAAGTCCTTTGGAAAGGTCGTTTTTTCATCAGTATTTATCAGCATGTTTTTCTGTATAGTAGGACTTGCTGTATCATACTATGTGAATATACCATCAGGTGTTTGTATAATAATAATTAGTACAATTGTCTATCTTATATTACTTTTTGCTAAAAATACCGTATATAGAAAGATACATACTAGAAGGATGCATATGAAGCAAGGACAAGCAGAAGGTTAAGATATATAAGTTATGCTAAACCTAATAATCTAACTATGGCAGTGAAAGCAAAACATATTACAAGTCCAGTTATAGTTGGAACTAGGAAGGATACCAAAGTCCATTTTACGCTTTGAGTCTCCTTTTTTATTGTTAATAAAGTAGTAGCACACGGAAAATGCATTAATGAAAACAACATAACATTAACTGCAGTTAGCCAAGTCCAACCATTATTAATAAGCAAGGTCTTTAATTCTGTAAGGCTATCAAGCTCTAACATAGAACCAGTTGCCATATAACTCATGATAATTATTGGTATTACTATCTCATTAGCAGGCAATCCAAGAATAAATGCCATTAAGATTATGCCATCCATGCCTATAAGATTAGCAAAGGGATCTAGAAAGTTTGCACAATGTTGAAGCAAAGATATATCTCCTGCATTAATGTTTGCCATAATCCATATGATTAATCCAGCAGGTGCTGCAACAATTATAGCACGACCCAATACGAATAGGGTTCTATCCAATATAGAACGAACAATAATTCTACCAACTTGAGGTTTTCGATATGGTGGTAGTTCTAATTGGAATGAAGAGGGTAAACCCTTTAGTATGGTTTTAGATAGAAGTCGTGAAATAAACAGTGTCATCATAACTCCCAGCAATATAACGCATACCATTGTTATAGTAGATAGTAAGGATTGGTATGCTGATGCTACCATTCCACCAATAAAGATTGTTGATATTGCAATCAATGTAGGGAAGCGACCGTTACAGGGCACAAAATTATTTGTGATTATTGCAATAAGTCTTTCTCTTGGAGAGTCTATGATACGACAACCTATAACTCCCGCTGCGTTACACCCAAAACCCATACACATACACAAAGCTTGCTTACCGTGGGCGCAAGATTTTTTGAAGTAGTTATCCAGATTAAATGCCACTCTAGGCAAATAGCCTAAGTCCTCTAAGAAAGTAAATAGAGGAAAAAATATAGCCATTGGTGGCAACATAACAGAAATAACCCATGCAAGTGTGCGATAAACACCCAATACTAGAATATCATGAATCCATTGAGGAGAATTCAATGAAGTGAATAAACTAGTAATGTGCCCTTGAAGCCAGGCAAAAAACCTCGCTAGCATTTGAGATGGATAGTTAGCTCCAGTTATTGTTAGCCAAAAAACAACACCTAGTAGAGCAATCATTATTGGAATACCAAAAACTTTTGAAGTAAGAATTCTATCTATTTTTCTATCATTTTCATTATATTTCTTATTTTCTATTTTCACCGTTTGCTTGTAAATGTCTTCAGAGATTTCTATAAGATTTGATACAATTTTCTCTAAGATAATATCATGTGAATAACCTTGATTTATTAAGTATAGACGAGCTTCACTCAATGAAAGATTTAAAGCTTCATAATCATCGAGATTAATGCCTAAATAGTCATTAATAGATGATAGAATAGTTTTATCATTTTCTAGTAACTTTAAACAAATAAACCTAGAATCTAAACTATCTTTTACTATATTTTCTACAATTGGTTGAATAAAAGAAATTGCTTTTTCAATAACAATGTCATATTCAACTTGATAGGGTGTGTTTTGTGTTTTGCTAGACACTACTTTATACACTTCATCCATGAGTGGTTTCAAAGCTCTTTTTTTTCTAGCATTAGTTGCAACTACTGGTACACCTAGAAGTTTAGAAAGATGATTAACATCTATTTTAATTCCTTTTCTTGTTGCTTCGTCTATTAAGTTAACACATACGATTACATTTTTCTGCATTTCCAATGTTTGTAGCACTAGGTTTAGATTTCGCTCCATACACGTTGCATCTGCTACAACTATTGTAGTATCAGGATTACCAAAGCACATAAAGTCTCTTGCTATCTCTTCCTCTACAGATGAGGAGATCATAGAGTATGTACCTGGAAGATCCACTAAAATAAAATCTTTGTTTTTATGCTTGTATTGACCTCTAGCATTTGTAACTGTCTTACCAGGCCAGTTGCCTGTATGCTGTTTTAGACCTGTAAGAGAGTTAAATACTGTGCTTTTGCCTACATTAGGATTGCCAGCCAAAGCAATCACATATTTATTATCATCATATTCTATATTATCACTTAATAATTGTAATCCTGTTGAATTTTTGGAAAGTCCCATTATATTACTCCATTCTTACAAAGGGCGTACCATTATTTCAGATGCCTCATCAGAGCGTAATGCTATTACAGCCCCCCTAAAATAATAAGCCTTAGGATCTTTTGAAGGACTTACATATAAGGCTTCTACTATTGTATCTTTAATAAGACCTAAGTCCAACATACGCCTTTTTGTGCTAATATTGGATTTAATATATGCTACTTTAGCTTTTTTGCTAAGTGGTAGTTGGTTTAAAGGGATAATGCCATTCATATGTGCCTCCTTTATAGTCAATATGGGCTGTTGAAAAATTATTTGTGTAGATAACTACATCTTAACAATCTGTTTTTCAACAGCCCATAAAACTATTTCTTATGAGTAACATATGTAAATAAAAAAATAAATGTGACTATTAGAATCATGATGATAGTCACATTAAGAATATAGGTAATTTAGCTTATTATCTGTTAAATCTAAACAAGTAGAGCATGGAAGAATACTTACCTAGGTATAGATCTTTTAATATCTTTGCGCCTAGAGCAGCATTAACAATTCCGTTTGAGCCATAGCCAAGACAGAAATAGTAATTCCTATAATCTGGATGCTCGCCGATATAGGGTAGCCCGTCCTTAGTTTCTCCAAAGTAGCCACTAAAACTATATTCTATTTGTGGATCAGATATTTTAGGAAATTGAGATAAAAGTTTGTCATACAAAATATCATATTTATCATTAGATAATTTATCATCTTGGTTCAAGTCTTTTAGCTTTTTTGTGAATTGGTGTATTGTTACATCTTCTCCTCCAAATATCATGCGATTATCTTTAGTTGAGCGAACATAGCAATATGGGTCTAAGTTATCTCTTATTATACATTTATTATACCAACCTGGTGTAGTATCAAGAGGTTCAGTTACAATGTTAAAACTCCTGGATAAATATAAGATCTTCTTTTTGAAAAAGTTTTTAGCTTTGTATCCTGTTGCTATAATTATTTTTTTTGCAGTAATTGTCTTTTCCTTATTTGTTGTCACTTTGACATAATCTTCACTATTGTCTATAGTTAAGACTTTGACGTTTTCATAAACTCGTGCACCATTATTTTTAGCTTTCCTTATTAGAGAGTGGGTGAACCTATATGGGTCTAGTTGTCTTGCTAAATTATTTGAGTAAATTCCTAATTTTATATCAAATGAAAATCGATTATCATTGTTATTTGAGTCAATTAATTCAACATCAAATCCTGCTTTTTCTCTAGCAATATATTCTAATTTCAAATCTTTTATATATTTATTCTTATCTGTATAATATAAGCAGTCCTTAGTTTCGTAGTCACAATCATCATCAAGTTCAGGAATTATGGTATCTATATCTACTAATCCATTTTGCATTTCTTTAAAGCTTTCAATGGCATTGTAATGACCTAATTGAGATTCAAGCTTATGTAAATCTTTATCTATTTCATATTGCAATATGGCAGTGCAACCTCTAGTACTACCATAACCAATAATATTTTGGTCAACAAGTACTGTTTTTATATTCTCTTTTGAAAAATAATATGAACATAATGCTCCTGTTACACCAGCACCAATAATCAGCACATCACAAGTAATGTCATCTTTTAAATATTCATATTGTGTAGGTATTTCATTTATTTTAGACCAAATTGTTTCACCTGTTACTATTTTCACTTTGATTACCTCATAGTTTGTTTTATTTAGTTTGTGTTTTTATTATAAAAATATCAACTAATTAGAAATACAAAGACATGTAAAATATAGTAAAAATCGTACTTTTGAATATTTCAGTTTGTTTGATACAAAAAAGGCACTTAATGTGCCTAAAAGAAAATGAAATTATATATGTTGAGTTTATTTTTGTCCATAATATGCGTTTTTGCCATGTTTTCTTAAATAGTGTTTATCTAAGAGTGATTTATCCATCTTAGCTCTTGGATTTATTTCTAGTGCAAAATAGCTCATCTTAGCTACCTGCTCCAAAACAACTGCATTATGTACAGCATCAAATGGATCGTTACCCCATGTAAAAGGAGCGTGATTGTTAACTATGACCCCTGGCATACTATTAAAATCAATATTTCTATTTTTAAATTCTTCAACAATTACTACACCTGTATTTTTTTCATATGCTTCTTTTATTTCTGTCTCTGTCATTTTTCTTGTGCATGGGATATCTCCATAAAAATAGTCAGCATGAGTTGTACCAAGTGCAGGAATGTCTTGACTTGACTGTGCCCAAACTGTTCCCCATGTTGAATGAGTATGGACAACACCTTTTATATCCTTACTTTCTTTATAAAGTTCTATGTGAGTTGCAGTATCAGATGATGGTCTATATTTGCCTTCTACTACATTGCCATCCATATCTACAACAACCATGTCATCAGCTTTCATGTTTTTATATGAAACACCGCTTGGCTTTATTATAATGTACCCTGTTTCATCATCCTTTCCGCTAACGTTACCCCATGTAAATATAACAAGACCATGCTCAACTAACTGTAAGTTAGCTTCTAGAACTTGCTGCTTTAAATTTTCTAACATATTATTACCTCTACAATGTCTTTAGCTGTTCGTAGCTTCAATATATTTATCTGTTAAGAAGTCAATTGAGTGCTTTATCTCTTTTTTCCAATCCTTATTTTTGTTATACCAAAATTCTGCATTAAACATATTTACACCAATGCTTTTATATACTTGAATTGCTTTAACAAAATCTACATGACCATCACCGAAAGATAAATTCCTAAATACATTTGGAACAGTTTCCTTTAGATGTGCTGCAACAATTTTTCCCCTACCAGTTAAGATGTCTTCTTCTATGTCATCTATTGCATTTGTGATGTTCCCAGTATCAGGATAGACATTAAGATATGGAGAATTAACTTCATTAACTACTTGCATTGCTTTTTCTACGGTATTCATAAAAGGAGTTTCCATTGTTTCAAGTCCCATGATTACACTTCTCTGTGAGGCCATTTCAGCAAATAGATGTATATTTTCCATATAACGTTTTCTTGTGCTTTCTGTAGACTCCTCATAATACACATCATAGCCAGCTAGTTGAATTATTCGTATTCCCATGTCAGCAGCAAAATCAATCGCTTTATCTATAATCTCAAGTGATTGTTTTACTTTTGCTGGATCTTCACTACCAAGAGGATACTTTCTATGACCACTTAAGCACATGGTTCGTATGGGTAATCCAATATCTTGAGAAATTCTTAATAGCTCATATCTTTTATCTGTACTCCAGTTCAATCTTTCTAAACGTATATCAGACTCGTCTATGCTTATTTCCATAAAGTTATAACCAGCTTCTTTTATTGCTGTCAATCTCTCTTGCCAAGATATATCTGGAGGAGTAGCTTTTTCATATATACCTAAATAAAAATCATTCATTTCACACCATTCCTATTAAAAAGCTCATATTACTATTTTGATACTTCATAGATAGCGATTTCTGCAACCTGTCTGTTGGCAGCTAGAATCACATCTTTATTATCCAAGTTAACTACTGCTATATTGCTTGCACCACCCGTGTTATCAACTAAAGTTTCGATTATTTTTCCATCTTCTCCTACTTGGAATATAACAGTTTCCATCTTGCCTTTTCGACCTGCGATGATAAATGAAGGTTTTTCAGCTAATATTCCACCCCAGACTACATGACCAAATTCAAAGTCATATTCATGTATGACTTTATATTCACCATCAAGTTCTTTATAGATTTTTCCCTTATCACCATGGAATGATTCAATTGTTGCAATCTCAGGTTTACTATCATTATCTATATCACATATTGCACAGTCGCTAATTTCATGATTAAATAATTGCTCAACTTTCCATTCATTATTAAGTTCTAAAGGAGGATATACTATAAATGCACCTTCAACACCTGTTATGAAGAATGCTCTTTTGCTATTCCATGTTGTTGCACAAAACCCATGGTTTTTCGTTATACCTTCATAGATAGGCTTTAATTCAAATGGCTTAGTTATGTCATCATTAAATTGGCCAATTACAATTTTACCAGGATCTGACCAATCATCCTTAAAAGATTTACTTGTGCATAGTGTCCCACCTATTAAATGAAGTTTATCCTCAATCATAAGTAAATCAAAGCGATGAAGATAAGGGATAGTCATTATTGGGGTAACTGTCCAATTATTATCAGCACCAATTTTTGCATGAACAATGCGACTTTCCTGTGCTTGAAATGTGGGTATAAATTTTTGTGTTGCAATAAATTCGTTTTTTCTACCTGGTACTGGGATAATGTTCATTGTTCCACCAGGTGAATCCCAAACTATTGATTTTTCTAATGTTTCTGCATTATAGGCAACACATTGTGTCTCACCTTCAGAAGCTATAATATAGTGCAATTCATCGTTTAACTCCATAATGGCAGTTGCATATGCTCTTTC
>Ga0209692_10004895_pt1 | contig 11820 bp, 8 predicted proteins | sample tdDd472_FD_187129 | JGI IMG/M metagenome (GOLD analysis project Ga0209692, IMG submission 187129) | Marine sediment microbial communities from the Atlantic coast under amendment with organic carbon and nitrate - tdDd47.2 (SPAdes)... | ecosystem: Environmental > Aquatic > Marine > Coastal >...
TTTAGTTGGCGTAATCTCAAACGGCACAGCTGTATTAGGCTTAGGAGACATCGGAGCCTTAGCAGGTAAACCCGTAATGGAAGGCAAGGGGTTGCTATTTAAAGTATTTGCAGATGTTGATGTCTTCGATATTGAAGTAGACGAAAAAGGAATAGATGAAATGGTAAGTATTGTGAAAGCTATTGCTCCTACTTTTGGTGGTATTAACCTTGAAGATATCAAGGCCCCGGAATGTTTTGAGATAGAAACGCGCTTACAAAAAGAACTTGACATTCCTGTTTTTCATGACGATCAACATGGAACAGCCATTATATCAGCAGCTGGTCTTATTAATGCAGTAGAAGTAAGTGGTAAGAATATTGAAAATATCAAAGTAGTTGTTAATGGCGCTGGCGCCTCGGCAATTATGTGCTCTCGTTTGTATATAAGCCTTGGTGTGAAACAAGAAAATGTATGGATGTTAGACAGTAAAGGCTTGATGACAACCTCCAGAACTGATTTAAATAAGTATAAAATAGATTTTGCACAAGACAGCCAACAAAGTACGCTTGAAGAGGTTATTAAGGGAGCAGATATGTTCCTTGGGCTTTCAAAAGGTAATATACTAACCAAAGCTATGGTGCAGACTATGAATGAAACGCCAATTGTTTTTGCTTTGGCCAATCCTGTACCAGAAATCAGCTATGATGAGGCTATGAGCTCACGTGAAGATATTATTTTTGCAACCGGGCGTTCTGACTATCCTAATCAGGTTAATAATGTACTCGGATTTCCTTTTATCTTCAGGGGCGCATTAGATGTTCGCGCCAAAGCCATTAATGAAGAAATGAAAAAAGCGGCCGTTTTTGCACTTGCCGAATTAGCCAAAAAAGATGTGCCTGATCAAGTTAATGCCGCCTACAAAAGTCATAATTTAGTCTTTGGCAAAGAGTACATTATCCCAAAGCCACTTGATCCTCGACTAATTACTGAAATTGCACCAGCAGTAGCTAAGGCGGCAATGGAATCGGGTGTTGCTCGTTTAGATATTGCTAATTGGGAACAATATAAAATAGATCTACTAAAGCGAATGGGCATCTACAACAAGCTAGTTCGTGATATCAGAACAAGAGCCAAATCAGATACAAAGCGCATTATCTTCTCTGATGCTGACAACTTCAAAGTACTTAAAGCAATAGAGGTAGTTAGGAACCAAGGCATTGCCGAGCCAATCTTACTAGGCAACAAAACAAAGATTGAGCAGATCGCAGAAGAAAATAACCTTAATATACTTGACTTACCAATTATTGACAATAAATCTCCAGAGTACGAGGCTAAAAGAAATGAGTTTGCTGAACTTTTATACCAGAAGAGACAACGTAAAGGGCTAAATATTGAAAGTGCTCAATACCGCATGTTAGACCGCAACTACTTTGGTATTATGATGGTTGAAACAGGTGAAGCAGATGGTTTTATTGGTGGTTTTTCAAACAAATACGCTGAAACTATAAAACCAGCGCTTCAGATTGCAGGCACCAATAACACGCTTAATCATATAGCAGGTATGTACATTGTAATGACAAAGAAAGGACCATATTTCTTTGCCGATACCACAGTTAATTACCAACCTTCATCTCGCACATTAGCAGACACAACTTTACTTACCGTTAATGAGGTTAAAAAATTCAATATTGAACCAGTTGTTGCTATGGTATCATATTCCAACTTTGGTTCTACACGAGAAGGCAGTCCACGTCGGGTACGTAGTGCTGTTAATTATCTGCACGAAAACTACCCTGAACTTTTGGTGGATGGCGAGATGCAAGCCAACTTTGCATTTAATGCAGAACTGCGAACTAAACGTTTTCCGTTTTCTAAGCTAGGTAGTAAAGAAGTAAATACAGTAATCTTTCCAAGCTTAAGCTCAGGTAACATTGCTTACAAAATGATGCAAGAACTAGGGCAGGTTGAAATTATTGGCCCTATCCTACTCGGAATGCGCAAACCAATTCACGTTCTTCAGCAGCAATGCACAGTACGTGAAATTGTTGACATGACAGCAATAACTGTAGTAGATGCACAAACAAAAAGTAATGATATTATAGAATTATAATAAAACTCAAAAGACCTTAAGAATAACATACTCTTAAGGTCTCTTTTCTTTTACTTCAATACTTTGAGCTAATCTAGTGCCTTAAAGCTACTTTCAATTTCCACAGAAACCCGATCCATTACATCGTTAAAACTATCTGTTCCATTCACTACAGCCACATCGTGCATCTCTTTATATTTCTCAATAACCGGAATAGTCTTATTGGTATGATCTTCTAAACGCCGAACAATTTTAGCGGTACTGGTATCGTAAGGCATGCATTGATCTGTCTTACTTCTATTATCAAGTCGCCTTACAAGTTCTAGTGTATCAACCTCGAGCTCAATTATTTTATTGATAATAGCATCATGCTTCATTAAAATACCATCCAGAATATACGACTGCACTAATGTACGAGGATAGCCTTTAAAAATAAATCCTTTAGCATTCTTCGATTGTTTCATTTTTCGCTCTATAAGCTGAATTACAATCTCATCCGACACCAACTGACCATTCTCATAATTCTCCTTTACTTGCATTCCAAGCTCCGATCCTTTCGATATCTCTTCATCAAGCATATCTCCAGTTGATACAAATTCCAAATTGTATTTTTCAGCTATTGCTCGGCCAAGTGACCCACGCCCAGAACCTGGAGATCCAAATAACACAATGTTTAACTGTTTCTTTTCTAACTCCTTATTGACAGCCTTTCGTATATCAGAAGTTACCTTTTTGATTTTCTGAACACCATTTATCGCTTTATAATTCCCCTTCTCCTTAAAAAAATCAAGAACAGGCTTAGTCTTCTCATCATATTCACGCAGACGATTACGTATCACTTCGTCATTATCATCTAAACGACCAGATGTTTCACCCCTCAACAACAAACGCTTAACAGACTCCTCTTCTGGCACCTCTATACTAATCAGTAAATCCAACTTAGTATTTAACTTAATCATCAGACCTTCCAATATATAAGCTTGAACAAAAGTTCGAGGAAACCCATCAAATAAGAATCCATTAGCATCAGGATTATTCTTTATTGTCTTCTCAATGATCTGAACTATAATTTCATCCGAAACCAATCCTCCTCGTGCAATAATACTTTTGGCTTCTAAGCCTAATTTCGTTTCCGAGGCCAGTTCGCTACGTAGTATATCACCTGTAGAGATATAGAATAAATTGTATTTTTTAATAAGAAATTCGGATTGAGTACCTTTACCTGCACCCGGAGGACCAAAAAGAGCAATATTTAGCATAGTGTACTAATTTTAGGATGTACATGATTAAAATTGAGTCAGTTGAAAGTATTAAAAAAAAGCGACTCGCCCAAATGAGATACACAAGAGTCTTACTCGATACGACTTAATTTTTAAAACCTATCATAAGGATTACGAGGGCTAAATGGATTAATACCAGGACTTGGCGTATAAAATGTAGGGTATTTATTTACCCCAAAAGATGCTTCCATACTAAAGTGATCAGAGAACTTGTAGCCAACATAGGTAGATGCTCCATAATTATTTATCCCCTTTAGTCCTAAATTATTAGATTCGGGAATATTAGTATCCAGAAAAACAGATGCCCCTGCATACCACTTATCACTTATCAAGTAAGTTCCTTGAGCATACACACCAAAATTCATCATATTTTGATCAAAAGTTAATGCCGTGGCATCAGTCTGACCAACCAATGGAAGGTTATGGTAACTTGTTCTTCCAATATATGGCATCACATCCACCTGAAGTTTCTTTAACGGCATCATCGACCACTGTGGAGCTACATATGTATTAAAGCCATACATACCATCAAAATCTGCAAATGCACTCATCCCAATACTCATATTAAACTCTGCAAATTTTATCGAGTCTTCAGGTAACTGAATTGCTTCCTCCAAAGACTTAATTTCATCAATTAACAAACGGGATTCTTGTCCTTTTACAGAAAGTAGTGAGAAGCTAATTATGAAAAATGAGATTAGAATACGCATATATTGGCTTTTTTTCTGCTATTTGAACATCAATAATCGCACCATTAATTTTAATTACTGCAATATTATAAAAGATTATTTAAAGGATAGAATCAAAAAGTTTAATCCCACCAAATAAAATGAATTAAGCTATTTTTTCTACTATTACTCACGCCACCCCCTTCGTGTTGTTTATTTAGCCGATACTTTTATGTTTATACTTTTCGAACCCTGTTGATATGCTTTAAAACATATCTTTTTTATTCACTTATCACTAAATCGATGATTTTCATCATCAATTCCTCATTCTACAATTACCATCTTGCACCCATAAAATAGTTAAGAAAATAAGTGTCATGAATAAATCAGTTACTTTAAATCCAAATCCATTGGTTAGATATCTGCAAAAAGATTCTGCAGATTTCACCAAAGAGGACATCATAAAATACATGGAGGCCAATGAAATTAGAATGATCAACTTCAGATATGTTGCTGAAGATGGACGTTTAAAAAGCCTCAATTTCGTTGTTTCAAGTCGCGAACACTTAGATGCTATATTATCGGCTGGCGAGCGCGTTGACGGATCTAGTTTATTCTCATTTATGGAAGCTGGAAGCAGTGACTTATACGTTGTGCCGCGTTACCGAACAGCTTTCTTAAATCCTTTTTCTGATACGCCATCGATTGAAATACTTTGCTCATTCTATGACCATAAAGGCCAAGCTTTAGAATCTGCTCCTGAAAACATTCTTCGCAAAGCTGATAAGCATTTTACGGCTTCAACAGGTATGAATATGAAGTTTTTGGGCGAGCTTGAGTATTATGTAAATAGTGAACGCACAAGTATTTTTCCTGCATCAGATCAAAAAGGCTATCATGAGTCGGAGCCTTTTGCCAAGTTTGAAGGCATGCGTAAAGAAGCACTAAAGCTAATCGCACAATGTGGTGGACAAATCAAATATGGCCATGCTGAGGTGGGCACATTTAGCGCTGAAAACGAAGCTTATGAGCAACATGAAATAGAATTCCTACCAACAAACCCAGAATTTGCGGCTGATCAAATGCTAATTGCCAAATGGGTACTGCGTATGTTAGCCGAAAAGTTAAATGTTGAAATTAGCTTTGCGCCTAAAATTACCGTTGGAAAAGCAGGCAGTGGTCTTCACTTTCATATGCTTGTTGAAAAAGATGGAAAAAATATTATGCTCGACAAAAACGAACTTAGCGACGTGGCTAGGAAAGTAATTGCCGGCATACTTGATATGGCAGATGCCCTTACTGCCTTTGGAAACACCATTCCTACTTCATACCTACGCCTTGTACCTCATCAGGAAGCTCCAACAAATATTTGCTGGGGAGACCGCAATCGCTCAGCTCTTGTTCGCGTTCCTCTTGGGTGGACTGGTGGTGTTGAGAACATGATTTTCGATGCTAACCCGAATATTAAAATTGATCCGGCATGTACCGGAAACAAACAAACAGTGGAATTTAGAGCTCCAGATGGCTCAGCAAACATCCACTTAACCATAGCCGGTCTGATAACTGCTGCTGAGCATGGCCTTAACTTAACTGACGCTTTGGAAAGAGCAGAAAAACTTTATGTTAACGGTAATATTTTTAAAGAGATGCCAAAAAATGGCTTAGAGCAACTACCAACTTCTTGTTTCGAATCGGCAAACAGATTAGATGGGAAGCGAGAGCTGTTTGAGAAAAACAATATTTTCCCAGAACGCGTTATTTCACATACCATTAATAAACTTAAAAGTTTTGAAGACGCTGATTTAAGTGAGCGTTTATATGGTAAAAATGACGAAATACGCGAATTGGTATTAAAATACATCCATTGCCAATAAGCAATAATTCTGCTTAGTATTTGCACACTAAACCTGTGGGGGCCGGAATATAATTGTCCGGCCTTTTGCTTTTATATCTATTGATACCTTAAGGTTTGTATTCTTTTTGCTCTTCCTTTTTATCTGTATATTTGAGTCAACCTTAAAATATTTATCATGGCTTCATTTGGCACCTTAGACATACTTACAAATCAGACAAACACTGCTCTTTTCAAACAATGTATTAACTATTTACAAAACACTAATCTTGACGAGATTTTTGCAAAAGTAAGCCCTGATAATCCAATAGAAATTGAGATTGATGGACGTAATACTTATGCTATTTTTCAAACCTATGAAACTAAAGACATTGCCAATGCTAAAATGGAAGGTCACCGTCGTTATATTGACATACAATATATCCACAGTGGTGTAGAGCAAATTTTGGTATCACCAATTTCAAGAATAGTCAAAAAAGCCGAGTATGATAAAGAGCGCGATCTGCACTTCCCAAAAGTAGCTGATTATTCAAACTTTAGATTAACTGCAGGCATGGCATGCATCCTTTATCCCGAAGATTTGCATGCTCCGTGCATTAGCGTAGATGCTCCGAGTAAAGTGCAGAAAATTGTAATTAAAGTAGCTCTTTAATATTAACTACCTTTATTGAAAAAGCCCGGAAGGTTTATGCCCGGGCCATGCTTTAGCTGTAAGTTGGAAAAAAACTTTAATCGTCCTACTTATCAATGTTTACCTTTAGATTCTTTGGGTTAGAATAATTGAAAACAAAGCAATACATTATTCCTGATCGAAACTATGATATACATCACAGCACTTAATCATCAAGCACTTATAACTTAAAAAGAATAAAAAACTTAACCTCCTAACAATAGCTACATTACAATCAACATCAACTCATCCATTAAAGTAACCATAAATACCACTACTTCATTATCATAACACCTTAAATTAAAACAAAGTCATTTGCTTAGCTTGCTTTTGATAACCTTCTAGCTCAAGTAGTTTCTTTTTAGCTGGCAAGCCACCTGCATAACCTACCAAACTACCATCACTACCAATAATTCGATGACATGGTACAATAATAGAAATAGCATTAGCTCCATTAGCTGAAGCAACAGCTCTTATGGCCTTTTCGTTGCCTAGCCTCTGTGATAAGCCGAGATATGTTTCAGTCTTTCCAAATCGGATTTGCATTAATGCATGCCACACTTGTTGCTGAAAATCAGTACCAACAAATCTTAATGGTAAATCAAACTGTTTCAGTTCTCCATCCGTATATGCTTCTATTTGCTTAATTGCATCTAAAATATCTGCTGTTTGCTCTTCTTTATATTCAGCCTTCAGGCCCTTCTGTATTCTTTGATCTATACTTTTACGCATTTTTCGATAACGCCAGTCACACAAACAAATTTGATTATTGTATGATCCTATAATTAATTCGCCAAACGCTGATTTATGGTATTGTATGGACACATGAGACATTACGAACAATCTTAGCTTGTTTATCTTTCAACTGATAATTTATAAAAAACGATCCGATTCCTATTAGCATATGCAATAAAAATCGGATCATTAATTTTATTTATAATTCTCTATAGCTTTGCAAAGAAATCATTGCCTTTATCATCAACAATAATAAAAGCAGGGAAATTTTCAATACGAATCTTCCGAACCGCCTCCATCCCAAGCTCCTCGAAATCAACAATCTCAACAGACTTAATACTATTTTTAGCTAAAATTGCAGCTGGTCCACCAATAGAACCCAGATAAAAACCGCCATTATTCTTACAAGCATCTGTTACTGCTTGTGAACGATTACCTTTAGCCACCATAATCATCGAACCACCATTCTTTTGAAACAAGTCTACATAAGGATCCATACGACCAGCAGTTGTAGGTCCAAAGCTCCCTGATGCCATTCCTTTTGGAGTCTTTGCTGGTCCTGCATAATACACTGGATGATTCTTCATGTAATCAGGCATTGGCTTACCTTCATCCAACATTTGCTTAATTTGTGCATGTGCAATATCACGAGCCACTATTAAGGTTCCTGACAAGTTCAATCGTGTTTTGATTGGATATTTCGCCAACTCTTTCAACACATCTTCCATTGGTTGATCAAGGTCGATATCAACAGCAGGTTCCAAATGCGGTGCCCTTTCCGGCACAAAGCGTGCAGGATTTTTCTCTAACTCTTCTAGAAAAATACCATCTTCAGTAATTTTTCCTTTTACATTACGATCAGCACTACAGCTCACTCCTAATCCAACCGGACAAGAAGCAGCATGTCGTGGTAAACGAATGACCTTCACATCGTGTACAAAATACTTTCCACCAAATTGAGCTCCAATCGTACTTTCCTGACAAATCTTCTGCACTTTCTCTTCCCACTCCAAATCGCGAAAAGCCTGTCCACCCTCATTTCCTTCTGTAGGTAAATGATCAAAATAACCAGCAGATGCTTTTTTAACGGTGGCCAAAGTCGCTTCAGCAGAAGTACCTCCAATAACCAAAGCCAAGTGATATGGCGGGCAAGCCGATGTGCCCAAATCCTTTATTTTATCCTGAACAAATTTCGTCAAACCTTCCTCTGTTAATAAGGCTTTTGTCTGCTGATACAAGAAGGTTTTATTACCTGAACCACCGCCTTTTGTCATAAACAAAAACTCGTACTTATTACCTTGCTCTGCATACAAATCAATTTGTGCAGGTAAGTTCGAACCTGTGTTTTTCTCTTTAAACATAGAGAAAGGCACCACCTGTGAATAACGTAAGTTACGGTTTAAGTAAGTCTCGTAAACCCCGCGCGACAGATGCTCAGCATCATTTGCACCAGTATACACATCCTCACCCTTTTTACCTATTACAATTGCAGTACCTGTATCCTGGCATGTCGGAAGCTCTCCCTCAGCAGTAACTACTTGATTCATCAACATAGTATGCGCCACAAAACGATCATTATCCGAAGCTTCTTCATCCTGAAGAATATTCGCTAATTTCTGCAAGTGTGTTGGACGTAAGTAAAATGAAACATCAGCAAATGCCTCTTTAGAAAGCAATTCTAAGCCTTTAGGATCTACTTTTAATATTTTTCTTCCATCCAATTCCACGGTAGACACATAGTCCTTAGTTAACAAGCGATAAGGAGTTGTATCCTTTTGAATTGGAAATGGTTTTTGGTATTTAAAATCAGCCATAACAATAATAATTTAAGCAAATATTAATATAGTTATTCCTGCGAACGACTACTCATGCAAAACTAAAATATATTAGTAAACCAATTAAAGAAAAAGAGCAATAATTACAGTTAAAAAAGCATAATTACAAATTAAGCACAACACCTGATTATTTGACATCCTATTTCACAATAAGCTCACCTCCCAAACTCAAGACTAATACTCACTCAACCATCATGCTTCTTTTTGATAAACAATTCACTTTTTTTATCTTTCCAATATGGAAAAACTTGAAAACCAAATCATACAGTTTAGTGAATTTATTTGGGGCACACCATTATTAATCCTTCTTTTAGGTGGAGGATTCTTTTTTATGATTTACAGTAAACTAACTCCTTTTCGCTATATTTTTCATGGAATAGACATCCTGAGAGGCAAATATGATGATCCAAATGAAGCTGGTCAGATCAACCACTTCCAAGCCTTATCAACTGCACTAGCTGCAACAGTAGGTATGGGTAACATAAGCGGAGTAGCAGTAGCCATTACAGCCGGTGGCCCAGGGGCCATATTCTGGATGTGGGTAAGTGCTATCTTGGGCGTATCTACCAAGTTTTTTACCGGAACCCTGGCTGTTATGTTCCGGGGAAAAGATGACCAAGGCGAAGTACAGGGTGGGCCAATGTATATCATCACTGAAGGTTTGGGTCGAAAATGGAAGCCTATGGCTGTATTCTTTGCTGTAGCAGCGATGTTTGCAGTATTCCCCGTCTTTCAAAGCAATCAACTCACGCAAGTTTTTCGTGATGTCGTACTACAACCTAATGGTATAAAAACCGGCTTTTCAACAGATTTGATAACCGGAATAATTATAGCCTTAACAATGTCAGTTGTTATTTTTGGTGGCATAAAACGCATTGGTAAAGTAACTGCAAGTGTAGTTCCTTTAATGGTGCTGCTCTATATCCTTATTGTCTTCTACATCATCTTTTCTCATCCTGATCAATTATGGAATGCCATCGTACTTATCTTTACTGATGCCTTTGAGGCACAAGCTGTATTAGGAGGCGCAATAGGCATTATAATTATTACCGGAATTAAACGAGCAGCCTTTTCAAATGAAGCAGGTATTGGTACAGCTCCTTTAGCACATGGAGCAGCAAAAACCAACGAACCAGTAAGAGAAGGTTTGGTTGCAATGCTTGGCCCTATCATTGATACACTGATAGTTTGTACCATGACTGCTTTAGCTATTTTAGTAACAGGTGTGTGGGAAACAAGCGACGCTGATGGTATTACTCTAACAGCTTTAGCTTTCAATAAAGCCATCCCAACATATGGCCCTTATTTATTGATCTTATGCGTTATCTTCTTTGCCTTATCTACCCTATTTGCTTTTCCGTATTATGGTAACAAATGCTCCTCTTATCTCTTTGGTACAAAATCAAAAAACATCTATAACACAGTTAGTGTACTAAGTGCCATCGTTGCCGCTGTAGTTTCTATCGATGCCGTCATTGCCTTTATCGATTCAGCCTATGCACTCATGGCTTTTCCTAATATGATTGCAGCCATTACATTAGCACCACATGTTAAACGCGCTACAGTTGATTACTTTAAACGATTAAAAGAAGGAAAGATGGAAAATTAACAATTTACCTTGTAACTTCAAGCGACAATAAAGCGTCATACAAGTCGAAATCATATAAATTAAACCATCATGAAAAATTTAATTCAAAAATTAACTGCCCTATTAATAGCAACTCTTTTCACAATAACATTATTTGCACAGGATAAAGAGAACCGTACAGTTAATAACTTTTCAAGTATCAATGTGTCATCAGGAATTGATTTATACATTACCCAGGGAGATGCGATAGATCTTAAGGTGATTTGTGATAAAAGTGAATTACATCGCTTAATCACAGAAGTTGAAGGAAACACTTTAAAAATATACATGAAAGGCAATAACAATTGGAGTTGGGCAAATAATAACGCCCCTAAAGTATATGTTACCTTTAAGCAAATTAGCGAAATTAATGCTAATGGAGGATCTGATGTCTACGGACAAAATACCATTTCAGCTGAAAGCCTTTTAATTAAAAGCAGTGGAGGCGCTGACATTTATGCCGATATTAAAACAGATGAATTAAAGATAAATAGCTCTGGCGGTTCTGACATTAAAATTAAAGGCACAACCAATACACTGACTGCATCAGCAAGTGGCGGATCCGATATTAATGCTCGCGAGTTAAAAGCCCAGAAGGTAAAAGTTAATTCATCAGGTGGTGCAGACGCTGTTGTTTGGGCTGAAAAAGAAATTATTGCCAATGCAAGTGGCGGCAGTGACATTGACTACTATGGAAACCCTGAAATAAAGCAACTATCAGAATCTGGCGCAGGTGATATTCATGCCCGCTAAAGTCCTATAAGCTTACACTGAGTTCGACATAAATTTTACATTCAGAACGTCTGTGAATAGTGAGGTTCAAATAAGAATAGTGAGTAATTTTCTTGATGAAGATTACTGTTATCAGGAAAAAGCTTTGCATTAAAACCCAATCTACTACCTTAAATTATCTCGCGATAGTTTAATTTGCCTTTCATATTGAGTTTTAATATCATTCTGAATGATAAAATTTAAATCGAACTCAGTTTTATAATAAGCCACATCAAACAATTGATGTGGCCTTTTTATTTCAATTCTAAATTCACACCTTGAACAAATAGGTAAACACAAGATTGAGATGT
>Ga0209692_10004901_pt1 | contig 11811 bp, 6 predicted proteins | sample tdDd472_FD_187129 | JGI IMG/M metagenome (GOLD analysis project Ga0209692, IMG submission 187129) | Marine sediment microbial communities from the Atlantic coast under amendment with organic carbon and nitrate - tdDd47.2 (SPAdes)... | ecosystem: Environmental > Aquatic > Marine > Coastal >...
ATCCATATTTAGGTCTACACCTAAAGGTGTGTAATCATTTTGAACTATAGCTTTCTTTAAAAAATCGTACCCAGTACTATCTGGATAACCCATAAATGTTTTTGCATTAGACATATCATCTATAGCTTTGTAAAAAGCATCTACTACTGCAGGTACTAAAGGTTTAGTAACATCGCCTATGCCTAGCTTGATTATATCAGCATCAGGGTTAGCAGCTTGATATTCCTTCACTTTTTGTGCAATAGTTTGGAATAGATAGTTAGTTTTTAATAATTGAAAATTACCATTGGCATTAATCATTTAGTGTACCTTGCTCTACAAAGAGCATCCTCTCTTTCTTTATAAGTCGATTTCAATTTCACCAGAGAATACCTCTCTGCATGGTCCGGTCATAAAAACATTTGAGTTTTCTTTATATTCAATTGTTAATGTACCACCTAAAAGTTTTACATCTACTCTCTCTTTAGTTTTTCCAAGTGCATTGCATACTACAGCGGTTGCGCATGCGCCTGTACCACAGGCTAATGTTTCCGCACTTCCTCGTTCATATACACGCATTTTTACTAATTCCTTTGACACAACTTCAACAAATTCAATATTGCATCTGTTTGGGAATGCAGGGTGACTTTCTAGTACTTGCCCTACTCCATCAACATCAAAGTTATCAACATCTCTTACAAAGATTATCGCATGAGGATTACCCATAGAGACACAAAATGCTTTATATATCTTACCTTTTGCCTCCAAGTCAAACCCTAGGGGTTCATCCCAGGTATATGGGAAGTCGTCGCTTTTAAATTCAGGTGCTCCCATATCAACTCTTGCTTTACTAACTTTCCTATCATCACCTATAAACATATCAATGTATTTTGTTCCAGCAAGCGTTTCAATGGATGTTGATAGACCGTTGATCATTTTATGATCATGGACGTACTTTCCTACACACCTTATAGCGTTTCCGCACATTTCACTTTCAGATCCATCTAAATTAAACATGCGCATTTTAGCATCAGCAGTTTGTGAAGGGCATATTAGTACCAATCCATCAGATCCAATACCGAAATGCCTATCAGATACTATACGAGCTATTTCTGGGATATTCTTTTCAAGCAAATCTACTATAAATGCGTTTATATAAACGTAATCATTGCCTGCGCCTTCCATCTTTGTAAATGGAATAATCATATTATTGCTCCTTATTTATGATTCCTTCATTAAGAATTCATCAATTTCTTCAGCAGCTGAGCGACCTTCGTATATTGCCCAAATTACTAGTGATTGCCCCCGACGCATATCACCAGCTATAAAGACCTTCTTATCGTTAGTACGATAACCTTCATGTGATATTACATCAAATTCATCTAGAGTATACTTTTCAGCACCCGTAAAGCCCATACAAAGTAGAACCAAGTCAGCATCATAGGTTTTTTCTGTACCTTTTATTGGTACAGGTACAAATCTGCCTTCATTGTTCTTTTTCCACTCAATTTTAACTGTGTCTACAGATTTAACTTTACCATTTTCACCGTTAAATTTCAATGAATTTATTTCATAAATTCTTGGATCATCGCCTTGTAAGTGTATTGCTTCCTGTTGTCCATAGTCAGTCTTTTTAACTCTAGGGAAAGTAGGCCAAGGATTATTGGCTAATCTTTTTTCTGGTGCTTCTGGCATTATTTCAAATTGAACGACATTTGCACCACGTCTTAAAGTAGTTCCAACACAGTCATTTCCTGTATCACCACCACCTATAACTACAACATTCTTGCCTTTCATAGTGTCTTTAAGACTCTTATGTCCATCTTTTAGCAGAGTCTTGGTGTTTTCAGTTAGGAAGTCTACTGCAAACTCAACTCCATCTAATTCTCTTCCTGGAATGTTGAGGTCTCTTGGTATAGTTGAACCACCTGTTAATAATATTGCATCATATTCTTTATCTAATTCATCATATGAAATATCTTTACCGATGTTACAGTTAACAATAAACTCAACACCAAGTTCTTTCATTACATTTACGCGTTTCTCAACAACGTTTTTATCTAACTTCATATTAGGAATGCCATACATTAAAAGTCCGCCCACAGCATCATTTCTTTCATAAACTGTTACTGTATGACCTAACTTATTTAGCCTCCAAGCAGCTGAAAGACCAGCAGGGCCAGAACCCACTATGGCAACTTTTCTTCCTGTTTTTGATATTGGTTCACCCTGTTCTTTTACCCATCCATTTTCAAAAGCTTTGTCTGAAATAAGTCTTTCGTTATAGTGAATGGTTACAGGGTCTCCGTCAATTCCATTAGTGCATGCTCCTTCGCATGGTGCAGGACATACTCTAGATGTCATTTCTGGAAGCATGTTAGTTTTGCTTAATCTTTCCCAAGCTTCTTTATAGTTACCTTGATATATCAATTCATTCCATTCTGGAATTAGATTGCCATTTGGGCAACCTGAAACGCTGTTACCATACATGACACCTGATAAGCAGAATGGCACACCACAGTTCATACATCTTGCAGCTTGTATACGCTGTTCCTCTTCATCCAGGGGTACGACAAACTCATCAAAGTTTTTAAGCCTCTTTTCAGGCTCAACATAATTAGCGCTTTTTCTTTTGTACTCTAAAAAACCGGTTGCTTTTCCCATTTTATTTATACTACTTCGCTCACTTAAGCCAAGTTTCCTCCTTTAATTATTTTGTAGCTACTTTTCTTTCAAATGCAATTGTTAGCATTTGCTCTCCTGTGTAGCCTTCTTTTCGAGCTTTGTCGATTTCATCAAGCATTTGCTTGTAGTCAATTGGCATAACTTTTTTAAATTTCTTTATGCTATCATTCCAGCTACTTAATATATTTTCTGCAACTGTAGAATCTGTATAATCTTTATGCTTATCTATTAATGCTTTTAATTGATTTACTTCCTCATCAATTTCAACACCAGATATAGTTATCATCTCCATATTACAATGCTCTTCTAAGTCATCGTTAACATCGTAAACATATGCAACACCACCAGACATACCAGCAGCAAAGTTGTACCCAACTTCACCAAGTATAACAGCTTTACCGCCTGTCATGTATTCGCACCCATGGTCGCCTACTCCTTCAACAACGGCCTGAACGCCTGAGTTACGTACACAGAAACGCTCCCCTGCCATACCTCTTGCGTATAGCTCTCCAGATGTTGCACCATAGCATGCTACGTTACCTATTACAGTATTTACTTCAGGCACATATGCAGCATCCTTTGGTGGAGCAACAATAATCTTACCCCCACAAAGACCTTTAGCAACATAATCATTGGCATCTCCTTCTACATTTAAAGTGATGCCTTTTGGTACGAACGCACCAAGACTTTGCCCTGCAGTTCCTTTAAAATTGTATACGATAGTATCATGATCAATTCCATCATCTCCATATCGTTTAGCCAACCAACCGCCAAGTCGAGTACCAGTTGAACGATCAATATTTGATATTGGCATGTTGATTTCAACACTTTGGTTAGTTTCAACTAATGCTTCAATTGCTGCAAAGTAATGATCCCACTCTGTTGAACCTGCTAGAGGTGCCATGTGCTTTCTTGTGATAGGATTTTTATCAACAAGAATACTGGATAAATCTAATGAGTTAGCTTTATCGTTGTTGTTAACAACTTTCTGTCTTAATACAGTAGCTTTACCGATTAATTCTGACATTGATCTATAGCCTAAATCAGCCATTATTTCTCGCACATCCATAGCTATAAACTTAAGAGCATTTTCTACATACTCAGGTTTTCCAGTGAATCTTTTTCTTAATTCTGGACTTTGAGTAGCAACACCTACTGGGCAAGTATTTAGATTACACACTCTCATCATGATACAACCTATAGCAACTAATGGTAATGTAGCAAACCCGTATTCTTCTGCACCTAGTAGTGCGCCAATAATTACATCGCGACCTGTCATCATTTTACCATCAGTTTCTAATATAACTCTGTCTCGCAATCCATTCATCTCTAGGGTTTGGTGAGTTTCAGCTACACCTAGCTCCCATGGAAGGCCAGCATGTTGAGTAGATGTTCTTGGTGAGGCACCAGTACCGCCATCAAAACCTGACACTAATATAACGTCCGCTTTACCTTTGGCAACACCAGCGGCGATTGTGCCAACACCAACTTCAGAAACAAGTTTAACATTAACACGAGCTGATGGATTAGCATTCTTTAAGTCATAAATTAGCTGCGCTAAGTCCTCAATAGAATAAATATCGTGATGAGGTGGTGGTGAAATCAAGCCAACACCTGGTGTTGAATGACGTACTCTTGCTATCCAAGGGTATACTTTATGTCCTGGTAGGTGACCACCTTCACCTGGTTTTGCACCTTGAGCCACTTTGATTTGTATTTCAACAGCGCTAGATAGATATTCAGCAGTAACACCGAAACGGCCAGAAGCAATTTGCTTGATTGCAGAACATGCAGAATCTCCATTCTCCATAGTCTCAAATCTTTTTCTGTCTTCACCACCTTCACCAGAGTTAGATTTGCCTTTCAATCTATTCAATGCAATTGCAATAGATGTATGCGCTTCCTCAGAAATAGAACCATAACTCATAGCACCAGTCTTGAAACGCTGTACTATCCTTTCAACAGGCTCAACTTCGCTGATATCTACGCTTTTTCTGCGGGTATTAAACTCCATCATTGAGCGAAGTGTACATTGCTCACTTTCTTCACCTTGCAATTTTTCTTTATACTCTTTAAAAAGTTCATAACTGTTTTCTCTAACGGCACGCTGGAATATATGTATTGTCTCTGGATTATACATATGAACTTCGCCGTCATGCTTATATTGGAATACACCACCTGAGTTCAATAAATCATGACTCTTTCTACCAAAACCCATTAGATGTCTACGTTTTGTCTCATCTGCTATATGCCTTAGTTTTAATCCTTCTACCCTAGTTGCTGTACCAGTGAAGTATTTATCAATAACTTCTTTACTTACTCCTAATGCTTCAAATATCTGAGCACCTTGGTATGATTGAACGCAGGAGATACCCATTTTGGACATAACCTTGACAATGCCTTTAACAATAGCTTTTTGGTAATTGTATAGAGCTTTTTCCTTGCTTAGATCTCCAACATACCCTCTATCTACACATTCTTCAACCATTCTGTAAGCTAGATATGGATGCACAGCAGAAACACCATAACCAACCAAAGTGGCAAAGTGATGTACTTCTGCAGGCTCGCCTGAATCTAAAATGATATCTGCTCTACCCCTTAAGCCTTTTCTAATTAAATGGTGATGTAAGCCACCAACAGCTAGTAATGCAGGTATTCCAGCCTTGTCCTTAGTGAAGTTTCTATCTGAAAGGACTAAAATAGTAGCACCATCATAAATAGCTTTCTCTGCATTTTCAAATAGCTTTTCTAGTGCAGTTTCAAGAGCAAAGCCACCACATTCTATATCATATAGCATATCTATAACTATAGTTTTAAAGCCATCCTCATTTAGATTTAAGATTTTTGCATAAGTCTTACTATCTAAAATTGGTGTATCTAACCTAAGTTTCTTGCAATTGCCTGGAGCATCTTCAGTAAAGTTACCCGAAGCACCTATAAAGACTTCTGTTCCAGTTACAATTTCTTCACGAAGTGCATCAATAGCGGGGTTTGTAACCTGTGCAAATAACTGTTTGAAATAGTTATACAGTAGCTGTGGTCTTTTTGAGAGAACTGCCAATGGTATATCCATACCCATAGCAGAAATAGGCTCTTTCGCATCTCTTGCCATAGGTGTAATAACTGTTTGAATACTTTCGAATGTATAACCAAATGCTTTTATTCCACTACCAAAATTTTCATTACTAATAGATTGGAGCTTTTTAGGCTTTGGTAGGTCTTCTTCCGTTTTTCTAAACTCACTAAGCCATGCTTTATAGTCATGACGTTGCGCATAGTCTTCTTTAACCTGATGATCTAGATACATTTTGCCTTCATTTGTATCGACAAGAATCATTTCACCAGGACCTAGTCGGCCCTTTTCGACAGTTTCTGAAAACGGTATGTCAAGGACACCTGCTTCAGAAGATAAGATAACACGTCGATCCTTTGTTACTTGATAACGTGATGGGCGAAGCCCATTTCTATCTAATATTGCACCTGCATATCTACCATCAGAGAAGCAAATAGCAGCTGGTCCATCCCATGGCTCCATAATATTAGCTGAGTACTCATAGAATGCTTTCATTTCCTTGGAAATGTCAACAGCCTTAGACCACGCTTCAGGAATCATCATTAATAGTACCTGTGGTAGTGGTCTGCCTTGTAAGCATAAAAATTCTAAACAGTTATCAAACTTAATAGAATCAGAGCCTTCATTATCAATTACAGGAATAACAGAGTTCCTAACATTTTTGAATACACCACCATCATTTACTGATTCTCTTGCTCTAAACCAGTTTTCATTACCTCTTAATGTATTTATTTCACCATTATGAGCTATTATTCTACATGGCTGAGCTCTGTCCCATGATGGGAAAGTATTTGTTGAAAAGCGTGAATGAACAACACAAATTGATGATTCCATGCGATCATCCTCTAAATCAGGGAAGAATTTTCGTATTTGCCATGCGTGAAGCATACCTTTGTAAACCAATGTTTTTGATGAAAATGATGAGAAATAGTAATCATCATTTCCTGCAAATCTTATTTTCTGTTCCAAAGTACGGCGCAATACGTATATTTTGTGCTCTAAATCTCCATCCACATCAAATATACCATCACCTGAAATAAACAGCTGATAGAAATTTGGCATACAATCTCTCGCTGCTGGACCTGCATCAAAGTAACTATAGGGAACTTTTCTACAAAGCAATAATTTAAAGCCCATAGCTTTTACGATTTGCTCAGTTTCCTCTAGCAGCGCAGCACATCTTTTGTCATCTCTTGGTAAGAAGGCCATAGCAACAGCATACTCACCAAGTGATGGTAGCTCTACATTTGATTCCTCCATACATATTGCCCGTAAAAACTTATCTGGCATAGCCATTAAGATACCTGCACCGTCTCCTGTGTCTTCTTCTGCTCCTGTTCCACCTCGATGAACTAACCTTTCTAATATGATTAATCCGTCGTCAACGATAGAACGTGATGGTTTTCCGTCTAAATGCGAAATAAAGCCCATGCCACATGCATCATGCTCATAATTTGCATCATATAGACCTTTTGATTTTGGACGTTGATTAAATGTATAATTTCTCTGGTCCACTTTACTTTCCTTAGTTGACATATTTAAACCCCCATAAAAATGTTAAAGTACATAATGTACTATTATTTATTTAATATCTATAGAACTCAACACCATTAGTCTCTATAACTCTTTTTGCAATTTCCTTCACTGGTACACCCGTGTCCATTGATGTCTTTTGCAAAGACTTGTAGGCTTTTGGTTCATCTATTCCATACTTTTTCATCAATATTTGCTTTGCTTTTAATAATACAGATCGTTGATCAGCTTCTTTTTTTAGCCTATCTCTTTCTTTTTTTAGACTTCCATATCTGCGTTTGTTATTCCAAGTTATTTCTAATGCGTGTTGTAGTACCATCCTTGATACTGGTCTTACAAGACAGGTAATATTATAATTAGGGTAATTGCTTTCTATTGCGACTTTTTCTCTTTCATTGGTTATCATAACGACATTGACATCTTTTCTAGCTAGTATATCAAGTGCCATCGATAAACCGCGCATGTCCGGTAGATTATCACTACATAGAACAATATCATAATTGTGATACGCAGTCCCACGTAATGCAGCACCACCTGAATGACACACCTCAACTACCCGATATCCTAAAGAACGTAGCAGCTTGCAAAGCTTATTAACTGTATCGCCATTGCGCATCACTACCAAGATTTCACAAATGCCCTCTGGCATAGGAAACTCCTTTCTGTATCCTTAAATAGATTATACTCAAAGGGGCGGATTGCAATAATCGCCCCTAATTGTAATCATTATCATTGTTTTAAGACATTATACTACTATTAAATAAGCCTTAATATGTTGGCAGATATTTATCTATCTCCCATTGAGATACAGTTGAACGATATTCATTCCATTCTGCTAGTTTAGCTTTTATATAATTTTCAAAGACGTGTTGGCCTAAAGTTTCTTTAACTAGTTCATCTTTTTGCATTTCGCTTATAGCTTCATATAAGTTGCTTGGCAATGCTGAGATGCAATAACTGTCAAGTTCTGACTCATTCATACCAAAAATGTTTTGCTCTACAGATGCACATGGTTTTTTACCCTTTTTAATACCATCTAGACCAGCTGCTATCATGCAGGCAAGAGCTAAGTATGGATTACAGCTTGGATCAGGGTTTCTGAGCTCGACACGTGTACCCTCTTTCCTAGATGCTGGTATACGAATTAGTGGTGAACGGTTTCTTGTTGCCCATGCAACATATACAGGTGCTTCGTATCCTGGCACTAATCTTTTGTAAGAGTTTACTAAAGGATTAGTTAATGCAGTAAATCCTTTAACATGATCTAGTATACCTGCAATATAGCTGTAGCAATCTTCTGATAATTGCAAATCATCCCCTTCAGCATAGAATGCATTCTTACCATTTTTAAATAATGATTGATTTGTATGCATTCCTGAACCATTAATACCGTATATAGGCTTTGGCATAAATGATGCATATAAGCCATGACGCTTTGCAATAGATTTGACAACCATCTTAAATGTCATTATATTATCAGCAGCAGTTAGTACTTCATCATATTTAAAGTCTATCTCGTGTTGTCCATGTGCTACTTCATGATGACTTGCTTCTATATGAAAACCCATTTCTTCTAATGTTAAGCACATATCGCGTCGGGCATCAGCACCTAAATCTATTGGTGCTAAGTCAAAATATCCAGCTTCATCATGTGTTGTTGTGGTTGGGCGACCTTCATCATCAACATGGAACAAGAAAAACTCACATTCTGGACCTACGTTTACAGAATAACCCATATCCTCAGCTTCTTTAATAACTTTCTTTAATACATATCTAGGATCACCCTCAAAAGGTTTATCATCTGGTGTGTAGATATCACAGATTAATCTAGCAACTCTACCAACTTGTGGACGCCATGGGAAAATAACAAATGTATCAGGGTCTGGACGAAGATACATATCACTTTCTTCTATTCTTACAAAGCCTTCGATAGATGACCCGTCAAACATGCACTTGCCATCTAATGCTTTTTCTAATTCTTCAATTGTGATGGCGACATTTTTTAATGCACCAAAAACATCTGTAAATTGTAACCTTATAAACTTTACATCATTTTCTTCTGCTAAGCGAAGAACGTCCTTTTTAGTATATTTAGCCATTATATTTCCTCCTTATTATCATCACATTTAGGAGCGATAATTTTATAAATGTTTATATATTATCTATGTAGTAAACTGCTTTATATATGCGTAAAATGCAAGAAAATAAAACCAATCCTGCAAAACATGTTTTCCTTATAGGTATTATAGCAGTAAATTATGTTTTTGCAACCCTATTTGTGAAAAGTTTTTAGTTTTATACGTCAATTTCTTTAATTTGATTACACTTTATCGATTTAAAGTCCCAACATGTCATATGCAGATATACCGTGCTCTGCTTCATCTAGACCCAATACTTCCTCTCTTCTATGTACTCTAACCTTAAAAGTTACCTTTGCTATATAGAAGAATAGAGCTGAAGATGAGAATGCAAGCAGTGCACACACTAAGACACCAAGAGCTTGAATTCCTATTAAACTCCAGTTTCCACCATACAATAATCCACCATCAATGGCAAAGATGCCAACTAGTATTGTTCCTAATCCGCCACATACACCATGCACGGAAATAGCACCCACAGGATCATCAATAAATAGCTTTTTGTCTATAGCTTCACAGGCATAAATCATAACTATTGAGCAGATAATTCCAATCGCTATAGCTCCGTTTGCTGACACAGCATCACACCCAGCCGTTACACCTACAAGTCCAGCTAAGCAGCCGTTTAATGTCATGCCTACATCAGACTTTTTATTTCTAATGTAGGTAAATAGCATAGCAGATAAGGCAGCAGCAGCTCCTGCTAACACAGTATTGACTGCAATTATACCAATTGCAGTTGGATCTGCCGCCAAAGTTGACCCACAGTTAAATCCAAACCATCCAAACCAAAGCAGAAGAACTCCAAGGGCACCTAAGGGTATAGAGTGTGCAGGAATTGTATTTGATTTTTTCTTATGTGTGTACTTACCTGCCCTAGCACCTACTATTTTAGCCGCTGCTAATGCAGAGAAGCCACCCATAGCATGAACTGCTGTAGAGCCTGCAAAGTCGTGAAAGCCCATTTGAGCTAGCCATCCATCACCCCATATCCAATGACCTGTTACTGGGTAGATGGTTGAGCAAATAAATAAGCAAAAAAACAAGTAAATATTAAACTTTGTTCGTTCTGCTACTGCACCTGATACGATAGTAGCACAGGTAGCTGCAAATACAGCTTGGAAAAACCAAAACACTTCTAGTGGTAGTGTATCAGCTGGTGAACCCCCAGGATTTATCCCAAATCCATTCCAACCTACTAATCCTGCAACATCATTACCAAACATTAATGAATATCCTATAGCATAGTATGCGATAGTACCTATGGCTATTGTCATAAAGTTTTTCATAATGATGTTAGCGGTGTTCTTAGACTGAGTAAAACCTGCTTCTACGCAAGCAAACCCAGCATGCATAATAAACACAAGTGCAGCTGATACAACTATCCATACAGTGTTTATTGCCAATGTCAGTTCCATAAATAACCTCCTTATAATAATATTTAAATAGAAAAAAGACAGCATTACGCCGTCTTAATTAACCAATGTTACTCCAGCGCAACTAAAATATATATTTAAATACAAAAAAAGACGTTCCAAACAACCCCTTTAAGGGAGTTTAGAACGTCTTTGTTCACATGTATTATAATACTAATATTTATAAATTGCAATTTGTTTTTTCGAATCCTGCAAAATAATATTAAAAAGTTTGAATATTATACACCACAAATCACGTATATCAATTGGTTTTGCTTATATTATGCATATTACATACATTTATAAAAATTTGCACATTCCTTGTTATTTTTGGTATAATAATGCTGTTAAAAAAGCAAAATTTAAATAAGGTGAATATATGGATTTTAACAAACTAACAGGTAAAATAGATGATAGAAGAATAGATGTAATACCAGGAATAAGAGTGTTTGCTATTGGCTTAATCGCGTGGTTCCATATTTGGCAGCAGTCATGGCTTTGCCCCACTATGATAATAGGGAATAGATTTATAGATTTAACATATGTACCTGCAACGGGTTATTTGTGGGTTGATATGTTTATATTACTTTCTGCATTTCAGTTATCTTTACCATACATACATAAGATACTTAATAATGAAGAGTTTGAAGGACCTTTAGATTTTTATAGAAGAAGAGTAACTAGAATAATGCCTTCGTATTATTTTAGTGTTATAGTATGCTTGATTATTGCTTTTGCTTTAAATGAATTTCAATCCCCAAAAATAATGTTTGTAGATTTACTTACACATTTAACATTTACTCAAACGTTTATAGACTACACTTATTTATGGACAAACCTAAATGTTGTATTATGGACAGTTGCTATTTTGATGCAGTTCTATATTCTGTTTCCGTTTATTATTAGATTTTATAAAAAGTACCCTGTTTTATCATTTGCTTCAATGATGATAATAGGCGTGTTATATAGAGCTAATTATGTTAATAAT
>Ga0209692_10004902_pt1 | contig 11808 bp, 11 predicted proteins | sample tdDd472_FD_187129 | JGI IMG/M metagenome (GOLD analysis project Ga0209692, IMG submission 187129) | Marine sediment microbial communities from the Atlantic coast under amendment with organic carbon and nitrate - tdDd47.2 (SPAdes)... | ecosystem: Environmental > Aquatic > Marine > Coastal >...
CCAGGTGCGGCCCTTTGCTCAATGGTTGCTCTCTGAAGGGTTCTTCATTGATTTCCTCTCTGCTGTGGATGTCTCTCCCGCCATTCAGGTGATCTATCAATTCGCCCATTTTGATGGCCCCTGCCGTATCAACGCACGGGTATCTCTCCCCGATTCGGGAGCCATTGACACCATCAGCGATATCTACCAGGGCGCATCCTGGCATGAACGCGAGGCCCGCGATTTTTTCGGGGTCGTCTTCACCGGCCATCCCAACCTGGTGCCCCTGATTCTCTGTGAAGAGGACAAGGACTTAAAACCCCTCCTGAAAAAAGAGGGCGCACGAAAACCCCTCGAAGAGGTCGGGTGGGGGGAGAAAGCCGCCCCAGAGGGTGCGGATTCGTAAGGCACGAATACCTGAGTGTGTGTTTCCAAGTGAAGGCATTTTTCAGCGCTTTAGAATATCTACTTACATCACCCTGTGTGCCTCATTGCCCGACAGGTCTTTGCAACCCGGGACTGTGAGGCCTCCACGGGATCCTGGGGATCATCCCCCGGCCGCCGGAGGCATCAGGCTTGCCTTACGGCGACATTATCAAGGTGGAGCAGCGATGGTAACCAAACTTGAAAAAATTGCCGGTCCCAAGCACCGGTTCCTGCTCAACATGGGGCCTCAGCACCCGAGTACCCATGGGGTGCTCCGGATTGTGCTGGAGATGGACGGCGAGTACGCCATGGAGCTGGACCCGGTTTTGGGCTACGGGCACCGCATGCATGAGAAGATGGCTGAAGCACGCCCCACCAGTGGTTTTTACCCCAACACCGGACGCATGGACTACCTGGGGGCGATTCTCTTCAATCATGGCTATGTAGCGCTTTTGGAACGCATGGCTGGCGTGGAGGTACCGGAACGGGCCGAGTACATCCGGGTGATCACCTCAGAGCTCAACCGCATCTCAAGCCACCTGGTGGGCATCGGGGCCTATGTTCTCGACCTCGGCGCCTTTACCCCCATCCTGTATGCCTTTGATGACCGCGAAAAGATTCTCGATATTTTAGAAGAGATCACCGGCTCACGCCTGACGTACTGCTATGTGCGGACCGGCGGTGTCACAAAGGACATCGACGACTCCTTTATTCGCCGAACCCGGGCCTTCATCGACCGCATGAGAGAGCGCCTTCCCATGTACAAGAACCTGGTCACCGACAACGTCATCTTTTTGAGACGTACCAAGGGAATCGGTATCATCGATCGGAACATGGCCCTGCGTTACGGCATCACCGGACCGGTGTTGAGGGGGTCGGGCATCGCCTACGACGTGCGCAAGAGCGAACCCTACTCCATCTACGATCGCTTTGATTTTGACATTCCCACCGGTGAGAACGGGGACTCCTTTGACCGCTATATCGTCCGTATACGAGAGATTGCACAGAGCCTCCGCATCATTGAGCAGGCCCTGGACGCCCTGCCCGACGGGCCGGTGATGGCCAAAACCAAAAAGCTGAAACTGCCCAAGGGGGAGTGCAACTTTACCGTGGAGGCGGCGCGTGGCTCCCTCTCCTACTATATCGTGGGCGACGGCAGTGACACCCCCTACCGTCTGAAGATCAGGGTTCCCTCATATTCCAACCTGAGCCCCCTGCCCGAACTTTGCAAAGGGATGCTTCTCTCTGACCTGGTGACGGCCATGGGAAGCCTTGACCTGGTGATACCGGAAATCGACAGGTGATTATGGACACGATGCAACTGACATTTTATGACGTGCTGCGGATGGTGATCGCCTTTGTGCTGATGATCTCCCTTGTGTTTATCAACGCGCTGGTGATGGGCTACATGGAACGGAAGGTGGCCGCCAGAATCCAGAGGCGCTGGGGACCCATGGAGGTCGGGGTGCAGGGGTGGCTTCAGATGATCATCGACGGGGTCAAGATCATCGCCAAGCAACTCATCGTCCCACGGGATGCCGACCGAACCATCTTCCGCGTGGCGCCGCTCCTCTCCTTTACGCCGGTGGTGCTTCCGTTTCTGGTGATGCCCTTTTCGAAGAGCCTCATTGGACGGGACATCAACCTCGGCCTTATTTTTATCCTTGCCGTCGCTTCCATCAACGTCCTCTCCATTTTTATTGCTGGCTGGGCCTCCAACAACAAATACTCCCTCTTCGGTGCGGTACGCTCCGTCTCCCAGAACATCGCCTACGAGATTCCCATCCTGTTGTCCCTGCTGTCGGTGGTGATGATCACCAACACCTACAGCATGCAGGAGATTGTGGCAGCCCAGGGGACCGTCTGGTTCTGCCTCGTGCAGCCGGTGGCCTGTCTTATCTACCTGGTGTCGGCCGTGGCCGAAACCAACCGGGCGCCCTTTGACCTGCCCGAAGCGGAGAGTGAACTCACCGCCGGATTTCACACCGAGTACAGCGGCTTCGGCTTCTCGCTTTTCATGATCGCCGAGTACGCCAACATGTTCATCGTCTGCGCCGTCGCCACGGTTCTCTTCTTTGGCGGGTGGCATGGCCCCTTCAGCGGAGAGTACCTGGGAGCCCTCTGGTTCCTCCTGAAGGTCTTTCTCCTGATGCTCACCATGATCTGGGTACGCTGGACATTTCCGAGGGTCAGGTTCGATCAGTTGATGAACCTCGCCTGGAAATACCTGATTCCCTTTTCCCTGGTGAACCTTCTTCTAACCGCCTTGATTGTGAAATGCATATGAGTGGATACTTCAGCGACCTGATAACCGGAAGCAAGAGCCTGCTGGTGGGGCTGGGGGTCACCTTTAAAGCCATCGTCTCTCCTGTGGTGACGGTGCAGTACCCCCGGGAAAAGATCGACGTGACCCCTGCCGTTCGCGGCCACATTGACCTTGTAAAGGATGAGAAGACAGGCACACACCGGTGCATCGTCTGCCTCTCCTGCATGAAGGCCTGCCCATGCCAGTGCATCACGGTCCAGGGAGAGAAGCAGGAGGGCGTCAAGGGAAAGGTCCTGACCCTTTTTACCCTGGACTTTACCAAGTGCAGTCTCTGTGGCCTCTGCGTGGAATCCTGCAAACCGAACGCCATCGATTTCTCAAACGAATACGAACTGGCCGGTTTCTCCCGCGATGAGTTTTTCTACGATCTTCTGACACGCGTAAAGGAGCGGGCATGAATGTCTTGATGGATGTCCTCTTTTTCGGCTTTGTGGTGCTGACCATGGCCGGGGCTCTTCTGGCCGTTCGGGCCGGGGTCCTCATGCACGCCGTCCTCGGGCTTGCCATCTCCCTTCTGGGGGTGGCCGGGCTCTACCTTTATTTGGGAAGCCCCTTTCTGACCCTCATGCAGGTGCTCATTTACGTCGGCGCCATCTGCGTGGTGCTGGTCTTCGGCATCATGGTGGGCTACACCCCCAACGAAGTGGCGGAAAAGGTGGCCATGGGCAGAAACGCCTTTCTGGGGCTTTTGGCGTCAGGGACCGCTGCTTTTTTTCTCATGGTGATGGTCATCGGACGCACCACATGGGTGCCCGCAGCCCACCGGCTGGGGGACTTTTCCATCGAACACGTCGGCGAAGGCCTGCTCCTTACCTGGTGCCTTGCCTTTGAATTGATCTCAGTGGTGCTTTTAATCGCCATCGTGGGGGCCATTATCCTGGCCCGGGGTGGACGAGAGGAGGTGAGTCGATGAGCTTCCATGACAATCTCAACACCTACCTGATCCTGGCCCTCTTTCTTCTGATGATGGGTATCTATGGCATGATTCGGCACAAAACCTTTATCGGCATGCTGATCTCCTCGGAGCTGGTGTTAAACGGCGCGGGCTTAAACTTCATGGCCTTCAACAAGTTCCTGGCCCCCGACCCCGCCGTGGGACAGATCTTCACCCTCTTTATCATGGGAATCGCCGCCGCCGAAGCCGCCATCGCCATCAGTTTTATCCTGGCTGTCTACCGCAAGTTCACCACCGGTGACCCGCAGGGCGTGACGGATTTGAAGGGATAAAAAACCGTGCCTCCGGCGGCAAGGGGATAAATCCCCTTGACCCCAGGTTCGCGAATGCTCCCGACCTTCGTTCCTCAGGTCGATCACATTCGCTGACGGGCTGCGCCCGTGGTCAGGGTCGAGGGTATAAATATTGGGGTGGGTTTTGTCCCCCTCCCTTATAGGTACCACAGGTTTTCAGGGGGCCTTCGAGCGCTATTCGAAGCCAAGAGGCATACCCCATCCAGTTGAATTCACGCCATCGTATCCACAGAGCCACGAAGCTTGTGGCAGCGCTGGCGACATCTCCGGCTTTGGAGGCGGGCGTAACCCGCGGCAAAGGCGACTGCGATTTGGCCCGAGGCACGAGGGACAAAGCGCATTCGCAACCCGCTTTCGAGGTGTTTTTGCCTAAGTGGCTTCGCCACCCTCGCAGCCGGATGCTGCTTTTGACCATGCAAGGCTGATATTAACCATACAAGGCTGATTCACGATGATTGAAACGACTCCCGGTATGTTGATACTCACCGCCATCATTCCCATGGTGGCGGCCCTTCTGGTGATGATCTCCGGCAAGCGGCCCAATATTCGTGAAGGGTGGTCGGTGGTGGGGGCGGTGTTGACCTTTGCCTCGGTGGTGAACCTTGCACCGGCCGTGCTGAATGGGGAGACCCTTCGCTACACCTACGCGGAGATTTTGCCGGGCATTGCCCTGACCCTGAAACTGGACGGGCTGGGGCTTATCTTTGCGGGCACCTCCTCCTTCTTGTGGATTCTGGCCGCTTTTTACTGTGTGGGGTACATGCGGGGGCTCGATGAACACGCCCAGACCCGTTTTTACGTCTGTTATGCGGCGGCCGTGGGCGCTGCCATGGGGGCGGCCTTTGCGGGGAACCTTTTTACCCTCTACCTCTTCTACGAGATCGTCTCCATCGTCACCTACCCGCTGGTCATGCACCATCAGGACGAAGAGGGTTACGAAGGGGGCAAAAAGTACATCATCTACCTCTTCTTCACCTCCAAGGCCTTTCTCCTTACCGGTATGGTGCTGGTCTATCTTATGGCCGGAACCCTGGAGTTTGCCGACGGCATTACAGGTGGGATTTTTCCGGCGGATGCCGGGACGCTTCTGGTCATCGTCAGCTTTCTTCTCTTTCTCTTCGGCTTTGCCAAGTCAGGGATCATGCCGTTTCACAACTGGCTGCCCTCGGCCATGGTGGCTCCCACCCCGGTCTCGGCCCTTCTTCACGCGGTGGTGGTGGTAAAGGTCGGGGTCTTCTCAACGGCACGCGTCATGCTGTCCGTGTATGGGGTGAACCTTCTCAGCTCCTCGGGTCTGGGGATTTTTACCGCTTACTTTGTGAGCTTTACCATTCTGGGTGCCTCGGTGATAGCCCTCACCAAAACCAACCTCAAGGCCCGACTCGCTTACTCCACGGTGAGTCAACTCTCCTACATCATTCTGGGCGTGGCCCTTCTCACCCCCACCGGGGTCACCGGCGGGCTTGTGCACATCACCAACCACGCCTTCTCCAAGATCACCCTCTTCTTTTGCGCAGGGGCCATCTTTGTGGTCTCCGGGAAAAGTGACATCCGGGAGATGGGCGGGCTTGGTCGCCGCATGCCCTGGACCATGGGGGCCTTTGCCCTGGCCTCCCTCTCCATGATTGGCGTGCCGCCCGTGAGCGGGTTTGTGAGCAAGTGGTATCTGGCCCTGGGCACCATGGAGATTCACAACTGGATTCTTCTCACCGTGCTTCTGGTGAGCAGTCTTTTAAACGCTGGCTACTTCGTGCCGGTGGTGATTCAGGCCTTCTTCGGCAAACCCCTTCCGGAAGACGAAGGGCAAACCGAGAGCCTGGAGCAGACACCCCTGGCTCGCTTTATGGTGGTGCCCTTAACCATCACCGCCATTTTTTCAGTCCTTTTCGGGCTCTACCCGAACCTCTTCTTTAAAATCATCTCGGTGCTCGATACGGGTTTTTTCACCGGGTTCATGAATGTGACAGCGGGGTTGTAAATGGTCAAGCTCATTGGGTTCCTTCGGGATCGCTCCGGCCTGTTGAAATGGCTCTTTTTTCTCTGGCTGGGATTTACCATCATCTTTGATTTTATGGCCCACCGGCATGAACCCCACTTTTTCGGGGACTCCATCATTGGCTTCTGGTCGGGTTTCGGGCTTTTCGGCTGCCTTGCGATGGGGTTTATCTGCAAGGGGATCTATTACCTCTGGCTGAAGCAGGATGGGGACTATTATGACAAGTAACGCGCTACTGATGCATCCGGCCACCTGGTTCTTTCTTGCGGCGATTCTCATGCCGGTCTTGAAGCGGATTCACCCGGTGCTCATGAAACTGGCCCTGGTGGCGGTTCCGGCCCTTTCCATCTTTCTTATCTACCAACTCCCGGAAAGTTTCGGCACGGTAAACTGGATGGGCTTTGACCTGGTGTTCGGGCGGGTGGATAAGCTTACCTTTATCTTCTTGAACGTCTTCACCATCATGGCGCTCATCGGTGGGTTCTACACCATGCACGTCAAGGAGAGCGGCCACCATACGGCGGCTTTTCTCTACGTGACAGGCTCCCTTGGGGTGACCCTCTGCGGGGACTACCTCACCCTGTTTGTCTTCTGGGAACTCATGGCCTTTGCCTCCACCTTCCTTGTCTGGTACCGCAAGAAGAAGAAATCCATCGAGGCCGGCTTTCGCTACCTTCTGGTCCACACCGCAGGGGGCCTGGTCCTTCTGGCTGGGATCTTTCTTCGATACCAGAACGTGGGCCTTGAAGGGCTCGCCTTTGAGCAGATCGCAAAGGACGGGGCGACCCTGGCCGACTACCTCATCATGATCGGGTTCATGCTGAACGCCGCTGTGCCCCCCATCCATGCCTGGCTCCCGGATGCATATCCCGAAGCCACCGTGGGAGGGGCCGTTTTTATGTGCGCCTTCACCACAAAAACCGCGGTGTACGTTCTGGCCCGCGCCTTTCCCGGATTTGAAGCCCTGGCCATCTTGGGGGCGGTGATGACCATTTACGGTGTCGCCTACGCGGTCATCGAAAACGATGCCCGGCGGATCCTCGCCTATCACATCGTCAGCCAGGTCGGGTACATGGTCTGCGGGGTGGGCATCGGGACGGCCATGTCCCTCAACGGCGCCTGCGCCCACGCTTACGCCCACATCCTTTACAAGGCCCTTCTTTTCATGGGCGTCGGGGCGGTGCTGGAGATGACCGGAAAATCCAAGCTCAACGAACTGGGCGGAATGTGGAAACGGATGCCCTGGGCCATGGTCTTCACAGTCATCGGGGGTATCTCGATCTCGGGTTTTCCCCTCACCAGCGGGTTTGTCAGCAAATCCATGATCATCGCAGGGGCAGGGGAGGCCCATCGGCCTGTGCTGCTTGTGATGCTCAGCCTGGCTGCCGTGGGGACCTTTCTCTCCGTCGGTATCAAGCTGCCCTACTTTATCTGGTTCGGGAAAGACTCCGGCGTGGAAGGCAAAGATGCCCACTGGAACATGAACCTTGCCATGTTCATCGCTGCTTTCTTCTGCTTCTTCCTGGGCTTCGGGCCGGGCACCGCATGGCTCTACTCCATGCTCCCCTTTGAGGTGGCCTACCACCCCTACAGCTCATATCACCTCTCGGAAACCTTTCAGATCTTGAGCTTTACGGCCCTCGGCTTCTACCTCATGGTGAACAAACTCAGCCCCTCAGACTATATCAGCCTTGACCTCGACTGGTTTTACCGCAAAGGGGCAAAGGTCTTCATGTGGGTGGCGAAAAAGCCTGTGAATGCCTTCAACGAATGGATGGACAATGTCTACCGAACCATCGGTACCCCCCTGACCATGGCCCTGGCCCGCGCCTTTACCTGGTTTGACAAAGAGGGGATCGACTACACCATCGACGGGTCGGCCCGGCAGGTGGTGGAGGGCGGAGACAAGCTGCGCCAAATGCAGACAGGCCAGATCCAGCAGTACATCGGAAGCGCCGTGGCAGCTGTCTTTGTGATCCTGGCAGCGGTGGTGTTGCTTGTTTAGTAGGCAGAGAGGAAGAGCTGAAAGCATGCCTCCGGCGGCCAGGGGATAATCCCCTGGACCCCAGGTTGCGAAAGCTCTCGCCCCTCGTTCCTCGGGCCGATAGCTTCCGCGAGAGATCTTGGGGCCATAACCAAGACCTGTTTGTCAAACTTTTCAAAAGTTTGGCACCCGGCAGGGCCGCCGGAGGCACACGCTGAATCGGTATCAACAGCCGCTTTGTTTTTAAAAAATAGCTCGAACTCGACGCACAGTTCGGGATTTGCGACACATTAAAGTCATCGAATCTGCTTTTTTCGGGCGAAGCCCGTAAGCAAATGAGGAGAGCCCGAGGAACGAGGGCACGGAGCATTTGCGAACCTGGGGGAACGTATGGAAAACTATCTCATTGCAAACACTCTTGGTTATCCCATTTTATCGACCCTTGTCTTGCTTCCTCTGCTGGGAGGGCTGGTGACCCTGTTTCTCCGTGGGGAAAAGATGCTGAAAAGCTGGGGGCTCGTGGTTACAATGGCCACGGCGGTGCTCTCTCTGCCTCTCTATACTGCCTTCGATCGCGGGACGGCCCTTTATCAGTTTGCCGAGGTCTCGTACTGGTTTCCCTTCCTGGACCTGAGTTACGTGGTGGGCGTGGACGGCATCAGTGTGCTGCTCGTGCTCCTGACGAGTTTTATCATGCCCCTGTGCGTTCTCTGCTCATGGACCTACATCAAAGAACGCCACAAAGAGTTTATTTGTGTGATCCTTATGATGGAGGCCTCCATGATCGGGGTCTTTGTGAGCCTGAACCTCGTCCTCTTCTTCATCTTCTGGGAGGCGATGCTGGTGCCCATGTACCTTCTCATCGCCGTCTGGGGCGGGGAGCGCCGGGACTACGCCTCCATCAAGTTCTTTTTGTACACCTTGCTTGGCAGTGTCTTTCTCCTGGTCTCCATTGCCGTCCTCTATATTAAGTGCGGCACCTTTTTTATCCCGGCTCTCATGGATGTGGTCTTTCCCTTCAGCTTTCAGGTGTGGATTTTCCTGGCCTTTACCCTGGCTTTTGCCATCAAGATCCCCATGTTTCCATTGCACACGTGGCTTCCGGCTGCCCACGTCGAAGCCCCGGTTGCCGGGTCCGTCATCCTGGCAAGTATCCTCCTGAAGATGGGGGGCTACGGCTTCTTGCGGTTCTGCCTGCCCATGGCTCCCGCCGCCACCCTCTACTTCATGCCCTGGCTCATTGGGCTCTCCCTTGTCTCCATTGTGGTGGGGGGCTACCTTGCCTTGGGGCAGAGCGACGTTAAAAAACTCATCGCGTACTCCAGCGTGGGGCACATGGGATTCGTCACCCTGGGGATTTTTCTGCTGACCACCGGGGGGCTTCATGGGGCCATGCTTCAGATGATCAATCACGGCATCGTCACCGGCGCACTCTTTATCCTGGTGGGGATCATCTACGAGCGAACCCACAGCCGTGAGATCGAAGACAACAAAGCCCTGGGCATGCTCATGCCGGCCTACGTGACATATCTTGTCATCTTCTCGTTGGCCTCCTTCGGGTTTCCCGGAACCAACAGCTTCGTGGGCGAATTCCTCGTTCTGGCTGCAGTCTTTGCCAAAAGCAACACGGCCGGCGTCATCGCCATTTTAGGCGCCATCCTGGCTGCTGCCTACATGCTGCGCCTTGTGCAGAAAATGGTCTGGGCCGATTCCGATGGCCATGCCCACCACGATGACGATCACGAGGGGGACCACGGCCACAAACTCTGGGATCTCAACATGCGGGAATCCCTCACCCTGGGCTTTCTCCTGATCTTTGTCTTCTGGATCGGGCTGAACCCGAAACCCCTCATGAACGTGATGGACACCAGCATCACCCACCTCCTCGAACAGGTGGAAGAGGGCAAGCACCAACTGGATGACACCCACCACGCCGAACCCCAACATGCCCTGGCCACAGCAGAAGGGCATTGATGGCAGAAAGGGCACAAAGACGTGCCTCCGGCGGCAAGGTGAGCCACCTTGAAAGCTGATTGACATTGCGCTTCGCCCTTCGTTCCTCAGGGCAAATCGCAATGGCGTTTGCTGCGGGCTGCGCCCGTCTTCAACTTTTTAACACGGGCGTAGCCCGTCAGCGAATGTGATCGGCCTGAGGCACGAAGGTCGGAATTGTTCGTGACTCTGGGGAGCAGGGAATCATCCCCTGCCCGCCGGAGGCTAAGCTGAATAGTTACAATGGAATAACGCCACAGAACATAAAATCAAATACGGGCCCAGCCCGTCAGCAAATGTGAGCAGCCCGAGGGACGAGGGCTGGGAGCATTTGCGAACCTTTGGGGATTGGTCAGATGAACATGCTTATTTTTCTGCCTGAACTTGCACTGATAACCATGGCATTGGTGCTTTTTGTTGCGACGCTTGGATCCTGGAGCTTCAAACGCCTTTACGGACTCACGATGGTCATGTCAGCCACCGTGGTGGTGTGTGCGGTGGCCTCCTGGGGACAGGAGGGGGCGCTCTTTTTCGGGGCGTATCAGGTGGATGACTTTTCCCAGCTCTTCAAGATCTTCATCACCATGGGGCTTTTTGCGGTGCTTGCCATGGGGGAGGGGCTCAAAGGGATAGAGACGAAGCTGAAACCGGAGTATTTTCTCTTTGTGACCTTAAGCTCAGCAGGCCTTGTCTTTCTCTCCAGCGCGGTGGAACTCATCACCATCTTTATCAGCCTGGAGGTCTCCTCCTTTGCCCTTTATGTGGTGATTCCCTTCAGGAAGGCCGACGGGCAGCATCGTGAGCAGATGGAGGCGGGGATCAAGTATGTCCTTTTTGGAGCCATCGCAAGCGGGATCTCCCTGTTTGGTATGAGCTATGTGTTTGGCATCACCCACACAACCTACCTTGCGGAGTTGGTGACGGTTGTCCCCACTCTTCTTGCCTCGACTCCCATGCTTATTGTTGGGCTGATTCTGATGCTGGCCGGGTTCTTCTTTAAGCTGGCAATGTTTCCCATGCACTTCTGGGCACCGGACGTCTACCAGGGGTCGGCCAACGAGACCGCCGGTTTTGTGGCGACGATTCCTAAAGCGGGTGCCGTGGCCCTTCTTATCCGCTTTATCTCCCTGGCCCAGGGAACCGACATCGGCGATTTCAACTGGCTCCTGGCTGCATTTGCCGTTTTCTCCATGGTCATCGGGAACCTCTCGGCTCTGGTGCAGGACGATGTGAAGCGACTTTTGGCTTACTCCAGCATCGCCCATGCCGGGTACGTGATGGTGGCCCTTCTCTGCGTCAACGTGCATGGTTTTTCCACGGCCATCTACTACATCGCGGGCTACATGATGATGAACATCGCTTGCTTTTACGTGGTCTATCATGTGGGGCAGGACGGAGAGAACGTCACTCTGGATCATCTCGCCGGGCTTTACAAGCGGTCTCCCATGCTTGCCCTCGTCCTCCTCTTTGGCGCTTTCGGCATGGCGGGTATCCCTCCCACGGTTGGGTTTATGGGTAAATTTCAGATCTTTACGGCCGCCATTCAAGAGTCCCTTTACGCCCTTGTGATCATCACCGTCATCAATGCCGGTATTTCCGCTTTTTACTATCTGAAACTGGTTCGCGCCGCTTTCTTGCCCGTGGACGACCCGGGCGAATCCCTTTCCGTTGGCAAGCCGGCCTCCCTTCTTGGTGTGGCCCTCATGACCGCCATCCTTCTCGTGGGTATCTTTCCCCAGTTCTTTATGGAAGTGGCCGAAAAAGCTGTGGGCACCTTGATGTAGAATGCCTTCTATGGTTAAAGTGGCCAAAAAAATGCCTCCGGCGGCAAGGGTGGCGAAGCCACACTATGCAAAA
>Ga0209692_10004906_pt1 | contig 11799 bp, 8 predicted proteins | sample tdDd472_FD_187129 | JGI IMG/M metagenome (GOLD analysis project Ga0209692, IMG submission 187129) | Marine sediment microbial communities from the Atlantic coast under amendment with organic carbon and nitrate - tdDd47.2 (SPAdes)... | ecosystem: Environmental > Aquatic > Marine > Coastal >...
ATGAACCGAGAACGCGGACCGAAGACGGACCTGCAAAGCTACCAGGTAACCGTTAGTGCCGGTGGATCATATTGCGGGGCTCAGAGCCCCTCCCAGCCGCCGTTGCGCTCCGGGGCGTCAAGGTCGTCGACGAGGCTTCGCTCGACGGTCGTGACCCGGAACACGCCGCCGTCATGTGGTCGTTCCACCACCCCGCCGCCCAGATCGGGCAGACGTTTTTCGTTAGTTTCTGCATGTGGTTTGTCGCATGGCATCTGGCGCAAATTCTCCCTTGCAAGTCCCCCATTATGTGTCTTAATAGCGAATGAACAGGCACAACATTCGCTATTTCGACACAGGTCAGACATGAGCAAGGAATCTGAAAAGCTGAGCCCCAACGAGGCTGCGATCCTCGAACTGGCAGCCACCCTTGGCATCCTCAGGCCGCGCGACCTCCGGGCGCGAGGGCATTCGGTTGCCTATCTCCAGCGCCTGCTGGCGAAAGGGCGCCTTGCCAAGCTCGGGCGCGGCCAGTACGCCCTGCCCGATCGTGAACCGACCGAGGACGACACCCTGGCCGTAACGGCCAAGCGATATCCCGGAACGGTGGTGTGCCTGCTCTCGGCGCTCCGGTTCCACCAGCTGACGACCCAGTCGCCCCGCTCGATCTGGCTTGCGGTCGAAGGCTCGAAGCTGGCCCCGTCCGACACCCCGGCTGCCGTCCAGATTGTCAGGATGACCGGCCCCTCATTTACGAGCGGGATCACAACACACCCTGTAGGCCAGGTCCCCGTGCGGATCTACGATCCGGCCAAGACCGTCGCCGACTGCTTCAAGTTCCGCAGCCGAATCGGCCTGGACATCGCCGTCGAGGCGCTCAGGGACTGCCTCGCCCAGCGGCGGGCCACGCCTGCCCAGATCTGGAGCTTTGCGGGGATCTGTCGCGTGAAGACCATCATGAGACCCTATCTGGAGGCGCTCGCGTGACGGCCGAAGCCCGCGCCCGCCTGCAGGCCTCAGTCAGGCAGAGGCTGCTCAACATTGCCCAGACGGGCAACACCGACTTCCAGCTGGTGCTGACGAGGTACGGCCTGGAACGCTTTCTCTACCGGCTGGGACGATCCCCGCACAGGTCCGCCTTCCTGCTGAAGGGCGCCTTCCTGTTCTACGCCTGGCAGCACGATGTGGGCCGCCCGACCCGCGACCTGGATCTGCTCGGACACGGAACCCCGGACATCCGCAGGTTGGAGGACGTCATCGCCGACATCGCGGCCGTGGAAGTTGACGATGACGGCTTGGACTATCTGCCGGATACGATCAGAGGCGAAGCGATCCGTGAAGCCTCGTTGTACGATGGGATTCGGCTCAGGCTTGTCGCCACCCTCGGCAGAACCCGCATTCCTGTGCAGATCGATATCGGGTTCGGTGACGCCGCTGGACCGTCGGCTGTGGAGTTGGCGTACCCGACGCTGCTCGATCAGGATGCCCCCAGGATCCTGACCTACCGGCCGGAGTTCGTGGTCGCCGAGAAGCTCGAGGCGATGGTGGCGCTCGGCGACATCAACACCCGGCTCAAGGACTACTACGACCTGTTGCGAATGAACCGCACCATGGCGTTGCCACGCGAGGATCTGATCGAGGCACTGCGAGCCACGTTCTCGCGCCGAGGCACGGAGATCCCCACGGATATCCCCCCTGGTTTGGCTGACGAGTTCGCCGACGTCTCCCGATCCCGCATGTGGGACGCATTCATCGCCAGGAACGAGCTCGACGCGGGAGGGGCATCCCTTGTGGATGTGGTGCAGGAGCTGCGTTCCTACTACTGGCCGTTGATCCTGGCAGCAGGAAGTGCCGAATGAATGACTTGTATTAGCTCCGACTTAATCTGACACTTCGTTCTTCAAACAGGCCCGAAAGTAACCTATCGGTAGCCTAGAGCCCAGACACAGAAAAACGCAGGAAGCTAGCATTCGTGCAACTTCCTGCGTTTTCCAATTTTAGTTGGTGGAGCCAAGGGGGATCGAACCCCTGACCTCATGACTGCCAGGCTTGGACTCTAGCATTCATAACTAACTTTATATCAACAAGTAAGCTCACGTGTATTTATATTTGGTGGTAAATTGGTGGTACCGCAACATTCGTGTCTTCGCATGAGGATTCGCGCGAGCCATGAACCGAGAACCCGTGTGCCTCCCAAATAATCCGTCCGCTTTGATATCCAAGAAGTTACGGGTTCGAATCCTGGTTCCTGATCATAGCCATCCTTAACCAATTTTCGGTGCAAATGGATCTCATAACCCAATGAGAAGTCCGAATTGAAAAGCGATGTCAGATTTACGGCGCAGTGCTAATTGCTTGTGCGACAATACGGACGGAATAAACGGGAGGGACGGGTCGCCTAACTGCTTGTCTGACAGGCTGGACGAATAAACAGAAACCACAACTGCTTTCCAATAAAGATCAGGCCTACCTCTGCTCAATGATATCCAGCGCCAACTTCCTCAAGTGCCGCTCGAATATGTCCTCGAACTGCTCCACAGACTCGAAGGCATGGTAGACGCGCGCAATGCTCAGACCGTCTTCCGTCGAGAACCACCGCTGAATGAACTGCCCCAGCCTCTCCATCTGATCCAGTCTGTCGAGAACGGATGCGCGATCATCCAGAACGACGGTGGTCTGGGCGGTCTTCCGGTATACAAGGATTTCCGGACGCTTGTTCTCCTCGTGGCCGGCCAGTGCGTCCTCGAATTCAAACTCTGTCCCGGAACCGTAGCGGGACCCGTCCGGGCGCTGGATGTGCTCCGGGAGCATCGTTCCCATCCGCGACCAGAAGATGCCGATGTAAATGTCCGTATCCCGCGGCGCAACGATCTGAGTCTGAGCCGTTTCCGAGGCACGCAATGGTTCGTCCTCCCACAGGACGGGGATCATGTAGACCTTACCCGCCAGTTCCTCGTTGAGGCGGTCGATCACCCGCTTGGCCTGTGCACGCTCAGGCTCCACATCGCTCGGCGAGGAAATGAATACCTGGAGACGGGGCGCCAGCTGCCGGCGCAGGCGGTTCTTCTCGAGCGTGGCGCTGATACGGGCCTTGAGTAGGACGGGATTGGGGGGTTTGAAGAGATAGTCCTCCGCCCCCATCGAGATGCACTCGATGATCCGCTCCATGTCGTCGAGTGCGGAGAGCATGACGACCGGGATGTTCTTCAGCTTGGCGTCATTCTTCAGGCGGCCCAGAACCTCGGTTCCATCGAGGCCTGGCATGATCATGTCCAGGAGAATCATGTCCACGTCCTTCGAGCCGAGGAAATCGATGGCGGCCTCGCCCCCTTCTACGGTCACCGGGTCGTAACCCTGGGACCGGAGCCGCCTCTCCAGGAGGTCGCGGTTGGCCTCGTTGTCGTCGACGACGAGAATGACGCCGCCCTCCCCCAGTACAGAAGTCGTCTGGGGCGAGGATTCGCCACCGATCCCCGGTTCCGGCTCGCCGCCTGTCATGTCGTCAGTCCTGGCGAGGGTCTCTGGGATCCGCTCGATGAGTTCGATGAGATGCGTCCGGGCCCGATCGATCTTGGCCAGATCCGCTGCACCATCGGTTCCGTCCAGCAGGGAAGCGAGTGCCCGGCACGTCTCGGTTATGGAGGCCATAGGATCCGCTAGTGCGGCCTCGACCTCGCCGATCGACACCTCCTCGCGACGCGTCCGGTTGGCACCGAGATGTTCCTCTATCAGATCTACCACGACCCCGCCCGCCTGGCGCAAGGTCGCCAGTTGGGACGTGATATCCGGCTGGTCCTCGTCCTCGAATTCCTCTTCCAGCATCTCGGCATAACCTATGACGTGGCCGGCCGGAGTCCGCAGGTCATGGCGCAGATCGGCCAGCATCCTGCTGAAGATCGTCGATTCGTTGTTTCCATCCATTTCGATACCCTTCAACTGCGCCTGGCCACCTTGTTGGCCAGGATGGAGAGGACTAGACCCAGGGTCGTGTAACCCAGGATGACCTCGACGACGACCAGGATCTCACCGATCACGTGTGTGGGCGTCACGTCGCCGTAGCCGAGCGTCGTGTAGGTGACGACCGAATAGTAGAACGGGGTCAGCCAGCTCCGTGCCGTGCCCTCGTAATCGAAAAGCCCCCAGTCGAGATACATGTCCAGTGCGAACACGGCGCCGAACAGGATCACGAGGCCAGCGGCATAGATGACGGGCGCCACCAGGCTACGGCCGAAGTCGATCAGACCCCAGGTGCTGAAGAACATCTTCTTGACGACTTTGCGGATGCCGGACGGCATGCCGGCTATCCGGTGCTCCATCGTGTCGAGATAATCCTGGTCAGCGGCGTCCCGCACGAACAATGCGTTGCCCGATGTGGATTCGAGGCCGCGAATACCGAGGTAGTTTCCGCGCATGGTCCGGGAGTCCCCGTAGCGCATCTCGACGAGTTGGGCGCCGGCGAAATCGGTATGCCGCAAGTCGCTCCCGGCCAGGTCACATCGGGTGAGATCGGCTTTGCAAAAGCGGGCATTCATCAGGTTGGCATCACGGAAATCCGCTTCGGTCAGGTTGGCGCCGACAAACGCAGCCCCGCGGAGATCGGCGCCGCGGAAGTCGGCGGAACCGGCATAGGCCTCGGACAGCTCGGCTTCGGTCAGGAAAGCCCCCGCGAAATTGCACTTGTAAAGATCGGCTCCGACCATCCTCGCCGCGGACAGGTCCGTTCCGCGCAGATCGGCCAGCTTCAGGTTGGCTCCTCCCAGATCCGTCTGATACAGGTCGGCGTCGCGTAAGTTCGTCTCGCTGAAGTTATAGCCGGAGGCATCCTCCTCGCTCAGGTCGACCCCGGACAGGTCGGGATGGATTCCAGGATTGTCCTGCCGCCAGGCATTCCAGGCCTCGGTTCCCCTTGCAACGATTTCCGCGTGCTCCTGATCCATGATCAGGACTCGCCCAGGATCGCGTCGATCTTGCCCCGTAGCCGCTTGAAATCCACCGGCTTCGTGTCGTAATCGTCGCACCCCGCTTCGAGGGATTTCTCCCGGTCTCCTGCCATTGCGTGCGCCGTTAGAGCGATGATCGGGATCTCTTTGGTCTCATCATGCGCCTTAAGCCTCCTCGCCACTTCCCAGCCGTCCATGATCGGCAGGCTCATGTCCAGAAGGATAAGATCAGGCTTGTTCTGGTGCGCCATGTCGTGGCCCGCCTGCCCGTCGACGGCGATCTCGACCTCGAATCCCTTCTTGATAAGGCGACGCGACAGCATGTCGCGATTCATCTCGTTGTCCTCGACGATGAGAATCCTGGCCATTATTCCTCTCTTTCTGAATCGTCCTCGGCCGAACTTTCCGACCGGTCGAACTTGTGGACCAGATGGCTGACTTCGCCCAGGAACTTCTCCTTCGAAAATGCACCCTTCTGGATGATGGTCTCCACGCCACCGGTCAGTCGGAAACGATCCTCTTCCGTGAGGTCCTTGGCGGTCACCACGATGATGGGGATCTCGCGCCACTCCTGCGTGTTGCGCAGTTCCAGGACGAAATCGAATCCGTCCATCACCGGCATCATCAGGTCGAGCAGGATCAGGTCCGGCACAACGGCCGAGACCTGTTCGAGTCCCACGGCCCCATTCTCGGCTTCCAGCACCTCCCAGCCCGCACTACTGAGTGTCCGCACCAGCAAGGAGCGGTTGTTGGCATCGTCCTCGACGACGAGCGCCGTGCCGACCGTCTCCGAATCCACGTAGCGCGACACGATTCCCAGCAGGGCGTCGCGGTCCACCGGCTTGGAGAGCGACTCGACCGCCCCGAGCGCATAACCGGTTTGCTGGTCGCCGACGATGGACACCATGATCACGGGGATCTCCCGCAGGCCGGGATCCGCCTTGAGAGTCTTGAGGACTGACCAGCCATCCATCCCCGGCATCTGGACATCCAGCGTGATGACCGATGGTCTGTCTTGCCTGGCCTTCAGCAGCCCCTCCTGTCCGTCCTTGGCCGTGATGACCTTGTAGCCTTCTCCCGCCAGGGTCCGGCTGAGCAGGTCGCGCGCATTGGGATCGTCGTCGATGATCAGGATGGGATTACCACCTACCGTCGTGTCTCCTGAAGCGCCCTCTCCGGAAGCGGCCGAATCGGACACGGCAGACTTCGCCGCTCCCATCGCATCCACCTGAGCGGGAATGATGATCGAGAACGTTGATCCTACGCCAGGTTCGCTGGTCACCGTGATGTCGCCGCCCATCATCCGGCAGAATTTCCGGCTGATGGGCAGACCCAGGCCCGTCCCGCCGTACTCCTTGGTCGTCGAATCGTCCGCCTGCCCGAATTCCTCGAAGACCCGGTCGATCTTGTCCTCGGGAATACCAATCCCCGAGTCGGTGACGTCGATGAGCACGGAATCCCCCTCATCTGCGCGTTCCCGCCGGGCAGCGATCGTGATCGTGCCCCGGTCGGTGAACTTCGCCGCATTGGACACCAGGTTGAACAGGGCCTGACGGATCTTGGTCAGGTCGGCACGCACCATGCCCAGGTCTCCCGGAAACTCCGTCACCAGGGTATTGGCGTTCTTGGCCACCAGCGGTTCCAGGGAGCCCAGGGACTCCTCCAGCATCTCCTTCAGGTCGAAGCTCTCCAGGTACAGGTCCATCCGGCCCGCCTCGACCTTGGACAGGTCGAGAATGTCGTTGATCAGGTTCAGGAGATGGTTGCCGGAGGCGTGGATCTTCTTGAGGTCCGGAACCATTTCTTCCTGGCCTTCGTCCTCCGCATCCTCGATGAGCATCTCACTGTAGCCGATGATCGCGTTCATCGGCGTGCGCAGTTCGTGGCTCATGTTGGCCAGAAAGGAGCTCTTGGCCCGGTTGGCGGATTCGGCTTCCTCACGGGCTTTTTCCAGCTGGGCCTCCATTTCCTTGCGTACTGTGATGTTCTGCTTGATGGCGACGAAATAGATGATGTCGCCACTCTCGTCGAACACCGGAGTGATGGTCATTTCTTCGGTATAGAGGCTGCTATCCTTGCGCTTGTTCACGATCTCACCGAACCAGCTCTCGCCGGAAGTTATGGTTTGCCACATCTCCTGGAAAAAAGTGTCATCGTGTACGCCGGAATTGAGCACCCGCGGGTTCTCACCGACGGCCTCGTCGAATGCGAAGCCGGTCAATTTCGAGAAGGCGGGATTGACCCACTGGATGATCCCATCCCGGTCGGTGATGACGATGCCGTTGGCGGCCGCCTTGAGGGCTGCTGCGCGCAGGTCGAGCTGATCCCTATCCTTCAGGCGCTCGGTTTCGTCCCGCAGCGCCGCGGCGACCAGCAGGCCCTGTCCTTCGATCTCGATTGGGTTCAGGCTCAGTGAGATCGGGACTTCCCGGCCGCTCTTGGTCCGAGCAGCCATGCCCTTGCGGTCGTGCAACTGGATGGACTTCGGATCAGCGATATAGGACTCGCGCATCCCGGGATGTACATCCCGGATTCGGTCCGGCACCAGGATCTCCACGCTCTGCCCTATGAGTTCCTCCGACGCGTAACCGAGGACCGTCGAGGCCTGCTGGTTGGCAAACAGCATGATGCCTTGCGCATCGACGATGATGATCGGGTCGGGCGTGCTGTCCAGCATTCTCTGCGCGCGTTCCTCGCTGGCCAGGACCTTCCGGATCAACCGTTGTCCGCGTCTCCGGTAGATCATGAAAATTGCCGACAGGGCCACCAGGAGGGCGATCGTGACTCCGACCAGGACCCGGAACAGCCGCCTCGTCCGCTGGAGATGGGCGTATCCCTCGGCCACGTCGATCTCGGTGGCTAGGCCGAATACGTATCTGGAGTCCCAGATCCATGCACCGACGACCGGTACTCCGCGGTAGTCGTTGTATCCGTCCAGATTACTTCCGCTTCTGCCGGCGAGAGCCTCTGCAGCCATCAGCGTCAGGGGCTGGTTTTCCCGCGTAATCCCCGGGTGCCCGTGCTGCGTCACGTCTTGGCCGGGGTCTCTGAGTTCCACCGTCAGGATGCTCCGGCCCCACTCGGGTACCAGTCCTATATCAACCAGTTGGTCGGTGAACCGGCTCTCGCTGATCAACTGGGCCCGTTCGTTGAAGGCGTAGCTCTCGCCCGATTCCCCCATCCGCCCCCGGTGAATGATCTCGGTGAAGTCGGAATCGGGATTGAGCCGGAAAGCGACAATGGCAACGAGGTCACCCGCATCGTTCTTCACTTCCGCCGCGACCAGCATCGAGGCGAAACCGAATCCGAATCCCGGCTGGGGTAAGCTGATAGTCGGAGCCCCTTCTTCGTCACGCAGCCTGGTGAGGAACTCCCGCGTTTCCCGATTGACGGGCTCCTGCCCCAATTCAGCATCACGCAGCGAAGCAATAATCCTCAGGTCGGGAGAGTAGACAATGAGTCCTTGCACACCAGACATCCCGGTGAACGGTTCGAAATGGACCCGCAACGATTCCTGGTATGGCGATTCCTGCAGGGTGGCCGGCGCCTGATCCGAGCCGGTCAGAGCCAGACAGGCATCCCTCACCTCCGGAAGTCGAGCCCAGCCATTCACCTCCTCGGACATCGTCCGGAACCAGTGCTGGACCGCCATTTCGGTCGTGGTCAACACAGCATTCAGCTCACGGCTAAGCTCCAACTTCGCCTGCTCGACCAGAATCGTTTCGATCCTTGCCGAGGCGACCAGGATCGCGGCGATGATCGCCGCTGTGGCCAGCACGACCGGTAGATCACCCCTGCCGCGCCTTCTCTTGATCCCGCCGGAAGTCAATATTCCGTTGCTCCGATCGGAGGAGCGATTCACCATCAGCGACCAACCTTTCCATTCCGGAACCGACTCCTGCCCCAGCCACCAGCGACAAGCAGTTCAAAAGCACCGCTCAATGTGCGAAGGTCTTGAACGTGCCACCGGGATCCAGTTTCGAATAGTACACCTGGCCCAGGCCCTTCCGGTCGTTGGACCCGTAGGATATCAGCTGGCCCACTCCTGTATCGAATTCCGTCAGATTTTCCAGCGCCTCGACCAGGGTCTTCCGCGTCGGTTGCGTCCCTGCCGCTTCGAGAACGTGCACGAGAACCCGCGCGTTAACGAAGCCTTCGAGCGCCACGTAGTTCGGTGCCTCGTCCGGATAGGCCTGCGCGTATGCCTGCCGGAATTCGATAACGGCCTCGTAGTCATCCGCCAGCGGTGAAGGAACCACCTGGGTGACGATGATCCGGTCGAACTGGTCCCGGTCAATGGCCTGCACGTCGATCAGCTCACGTGCGAAAGCCTCCGAGCCGACGAAGGATACGGTGTCGAAGTAGGGATGATAGCCGCGATCGTGACACAGACGTACGAAACCGGCCAAGGGCGTGTACGTGCCCACCATGATCACCGCATCGGCACCGGACGCTCGAATCGTCTCCACGGCGGCCAGAACCTCGGTGCTCCCCCTGACGATGGTCGCTGTGGCCGTGACTTCCCTGTCACGCCGCTGCAGGGCAAGCTGGACTCCGCCCAGCACCGCGTAACCGAAGGCATCGTCCTGATAGACGACCGCGACCCTCTCCAGCCCGAGGTGCTCGATGAAGTATTCCACGGCGGCTTCCGCTTCAGCGTAGTAGGAAGCCCTGACATGAAACATCTGGGGTCGGAACGGGGTTCTCAATGCCTCGGCGCCGGTGAAGAAACCGAAGGCGGGGATTCCCGCTTCGTGCACGAGGTCGACGACCTTCACGGACGTCGGTGTCCCCACGTAGCCGAACAGCATTAAGACCTGATCCTCTTCGATCAGCTTCCTGGTATTGGCCACGGTCCGGGGCGGATCATACTGGTCGTCGTACGAGACGACCCGGATCCGGCGCCCGTGAATACCCCCTTGCTGATTCACCTCGGAGAACACCAGTTCATGACCACGGAGGTACTGAGTACCCAGGAAGCCGGCATGACCAGTGGTCGCCGACGAGTTACCGAGGAGAATTTCTTCTCCAGACACGCCTGTCGAAACACCGCCACCCTCATCGGACGAACCGCACCCCCAAGGCCCGGCCGTCAGCAGGACCAAAGAAAGCACAATGCGGGCGACTCGTAAAATCGCTCTCCTCATCCTAGGTCCTCTTCCTGTCGAACCGTTTGCCGTTCATCCTCATCCAATCCGTCGGCCTGGAGCACCGTTTCAGCGGCGCGGGTCGAAAGTCTTCACGAATTCCTCCTGGACCGCCGATTCCAGCGCCCGCGCCGTTCGCACTCGGCGCACTTCGGCGATGGCGGCATCCGCATCCAGGCCTTTGCTCTTCAGGAATGATCCGGCTACCAGACCCGCGCGGCCCAGGCCACCGACGCAGTGAACGACCACGTTGGCGCCTTCGGCGGTTCTCTCCCCGAGCCAAGACACGAGATCGTTCATCTCATCATCCGAGCTGATCCCCTGATCGAGGATCGGCATCCTCCTGATTGCAAAGCCCGCCTCTTCATACTTCGTTATCAATTCCGCCACCCCATAATGCTGCATCTCCGCGTCCGTCAGCAGGGGCACGATGTGGGTCGTGCCCGCCTCCTTCAGCGAGGCGATGTCCCGGTCCAGTTCACGGCGGTGATCCCGCCGCCCCGGCAGCAAGGTGATGCCCAGGCGTCCAGGCTCGGCGAACCTGTCATCGATCCAGTCCACCCGCAGGGGTCCGCGCGCCTTGAGTCTCTTGGCAATCTCAGCCCCTAGCACGCCCGTCGAGTGCAGGGCCCACAGTTTCTGCCATTCATTCGACTCGAAGAAGGACATGGTATGCGCCGAGTAGCGCATCTGGCCGATGAAGACCTGCAGCGGCTCCCGATCGTGGTCCACAAGTTCGGGATAGAAGGAACGCAGTATCTGCAGCGTCTCGTAAGTCCTCAAGATCCCGGGATGGGTCAGGCCCGTCTGCTCCACCGGCGGCAACGGCTTCCTGAGATCCTCCACCTGCATCAACACGTCGAAGAGCTTGATCGCCTCGTCCAGGTCCTCGGCGCTTTCGACCGGCGTGTAGATGTAGAGCAGGTCGTTCTCCAGCTTGATGAGGTCCTTCAGGACGTGCCCACGGTGCGTATGGAAGAAATCTATCAGCCACACGTTGTCCTGGCCGTCCACCATGATGTTGGCGCCATTCAGATCGCCATGAACGTACGAGAAGAACGAGGACCGGGTCCCATAAGGCATGATCTCGGCCAGGTCCCGTTCGTAGAAGACGCATGGGTTGGGGAACTCGTGGCCAGTGGGCAGCTTGATGAATTCTCCTTCGGCTGGTCCGTCGATCAATCCCTCGACGTTCTTGCGAACATTCGGCGCACGATCCGGAGAGTACCAATAGTATTCAAGTAGATTCGTCCATTCCAGCGTGGCGGCCTGGTAGAAGCGGCCAAGTTGGTCACCGAAGACTGTCTGCAGGTACTTCTCGGTTCGCTCACGAGAGATGCCGCCCTGGTAGAGCTGCTGGAAGGTCTTGACCGCTTCGCCCCCCATGGTGGCGTAGCGGTATTTCAGCGCTCCGCGGCCGCCCAGATCGGCGAACTCGGTGATGTTCGGCGCGTTGTTCCCCAGGACTTCCTCTACCTGCTCGAAGGCCGTCCTCTCCCGCCCAATCAGTTCTTCGGGGCCGATCTTCAGGACGTGAGCCACTTGCTGATGTCCGTGAAAATCCCAGCTGGCCGCACCGAGGACAAGATTGCCCGAGTAGCCGCCGTCCAGGACCTTCAGCTTGACGTCCCGGCAATCCCGGAACAGATACCGGATGAGCTTGTCGTCGGCCTCCGTCACGTTGGCCTCGTCGAGCAATTCCACCTTGGGATGGTCGGCGTGGCTCGGGATGG
>Ga0209692_10004907_pt1 | contig 11797 bp, 4 predicted proteins | sample tdDd472_FD_187129 | JGI IMG/M metagenome (GOLD analysis project Ga0209692, IMG submission 187129) | Marine sediment microbial communities from the Atlantic coast under amendment with organic carbon and nitrate - tdDd47.2 (SPAdes)... | ecosystem: Environmental > Aquatic > Marine > Coastal >...
GGCGAGCCGAGTGCACCCATCTTCTGCGTTATCAGAGCTTTGAGGTAAACCACTACATCTGCAGCTCTGATGCCTTGAATATGGGTGCACTCAACTCGTGAAATATCCGGGGTAGATTGGAACGTAAAAAAGCCGTCTCATAGCTACCCAGGCACGAGACGGCTTTTTTATATGGCGCATGTTGCACCCCAGCTTTTTCCATCCCAACATCAAGCAATCGTCAAATGCCTTCTGTGGGGTTAACAGCATAAACCACGAAACGCACGAAGCGCCCACCGGGTTGCACGAAGAAAGAAAAAAAACCTGTCCGTTCATTGCGGGCGCAGCCCGTCAGCGAATGTGATGAGCCTGAGGAACGAAGGCGAGAGAGCATTCGCAAACCCGCTTTCGAGGTGGCCCACCTCGCCGCCGGAGGCTCTCCCTTCTCTTCTGCCTGTAGCTATCCCACCAGCCGCAAATCCCTGTTTGGCCTGCTTCCGTCCTGTGAAGGGGGCCGTTTCCAGATATTCATTTTTTCCGCTTCTTCGATGAGGCTCTCCCTGAAATCGGGGTGGGCGATATTAATCAGGGCTTCGGCCCGCTGCCAGGTGGTTTTCCCCTTGAGGCTCGCGATGCCGTACTCTGTGACCACGTACTGGACAGCCGTTCTGGGCAAGGTGACGATGGTGCCGTGATCGACAAAGGGCCGGATTCTGGAGGTGACGTGGCCGTCCTTGCCGGTTTTTGTGGAGGCAAGGCAGATAAAGGATTTCCCGCCGTTGGAGTGAAAACTCCCATAGGCAAAATCAAACTGGCCGCCGGTGCCCGAGATTTGCCGGAAACCGGAGGATTCGGAGCAGACCTGGCCGTAGAGATCCACCTCCACGGCATTGTTGATGGAGACCGCCCGGTCGTTTGATGCGATGCGATGCAGATCGTTCACATAGCCCACCGGGTAGCTGGCGCACCCCGGATTACCGTCGATGAAATCGTAGAGTTTCTTGCTGCCCAGGGCAAAGGTGTAAACCATTTTGCCGGGGTTGTTGGCTTTGCTCCGGTTTGTAATCCGGCCTGCGTTGTACATGTCCACGTAGGCGTCAACGAGCATCTCCGTGTGGACCCCGAGGTCTTTCAGGTCCGATTCGGCGATCATCTTCCCGATAACGTTGGGGAGGCTCCCGATACCGAGCTGGAGACAGGATCCGTCTTCAATCTCGGCCACCACATGGCTGGCAATGGCACGGTCGATATCGCTTGCTTGTGCTTCCGGCAGGGAAATCAGCTCAGGGCTTGGGCCCTCAACGATAAAGTCCACCTCAGAGATATGAACCGCCTCATCAAAGCCACCCTGACAGCGTGGCATCTTGTCATTGACCTCCACAATGACGGTCGTTGCCTTTCGCACCTGGCTGTGCTGGCAAGAGTTGGCAATGCCGAAATTGAAATAGCCGGCGTCATCCATGGGGGCGACCTGAACCATAAAGACATCGGTTGTCATATCGCCGTCATCGTAAATCCGATTGCCCTCGTGATAAAGCACCGGAATGTAGCTGCAGGCACCCTGGTCGTGGAGATACCGTTCGCCGCCGGTGAAATGAAAGCTGTTGTAATAAAAACTCCCGCCCCCGGGGTTGGCCATGGCCACCTTGGGAAGGCCCGGGTAACCCACGCCACGCACTTTAACGTCCGAAAGCTCCCCTGCCCTTTCTGCCAATGCGGCATCCAGCACCACAGGTCCGCACAGAAAATTGCCATAATCCACCCAGTCGCCGGATTTAACCTCTTTCACCGCCGTGTCCGCATCCACCAACTTTTTTGTATAGTCTGCTCTGTACACACACACCTCCTGTTCCCATTAAAGGTTCACTTTCCAATAACTTAGTGAGCAAGGGGTGTGCCACAAGGGCCATTCATTCCTGAACAGCCTGTATTTACGGGATTACCAAGCGAAACAAAGGCATACAACCACTGCACGGCCTGAAAACGAAAAATGCGGCAACATTGCCGCATTCTTATCCAGATGAACGATATCCCACTGATTTACCGCACCATTTCAACATGCGTCAAAAGTGTCGCATACCACGACACCTTGTTCGCATCACCCGAGTTCATACCGAGTCATCTTCCGCTCCAGTGTCCGTCGGTTAATCCCCAGTCGATCTGCGGTTTTTCCCCGGTGCCATTTCATATCTTCCAGGGTCCGGGTGATGTGTTCCCGCTCGATTTCAGCAACGACGGTTTTCAACTCGTGCCCAGCCCCCGACATGTTCGGGTAGCGCTCTTTGACATCCGGCAAGGCTCGGGGGATGGCGAACTCATCCAGTGAGTTGAGTTTTTTCATGGTGACATAACGGTGCAGCACATTTTGAAGTTCCCGGATGTTTCCGGGCCAGTGGTACTGTTGAAACGCATCCAGAATGGACGGGGTGATGGGGGGCAAATCCGCCTTGCCGGCGTATTGTTTCAAGAAGTGCTCGATAAGAAGGGGGATGTCCGAGGTGCGTTTTCTAAGGGGGGGCAGTTGAATGGGGATAATATGGATTCGGTAGAAAAAATCCTCACGCATGAGCCCCTGGGTGATCAGATTGGTCAGGTCCCGGTTCGTGGCGGCGATGATTCTTAAGTCGGGCTTTCGGGTCTCCTTTCCCCCCAAGGGCATGTACCCGTTGCCTTCGATGGCTCGCAAAAGTTTCACCTGCATCCCCAGGGCAATCTCCCCCAGCTCATCCAGAAACAGGGTGCCTCCGTCGGCCAGGTCCAGGTACCCTTTTTTGTCCTCCACGGCCCCGGTAAAGGCCCCTTTTTTGTAACCAAAAAACTCACTTTCCAGAAGCTGCTCGGGGATGGCCCCGCAATTCACCGGAATAAAGCCATGTGCGCTGCGATCACTCATTCTGTGAATCTCACGCGCCACCAACTCCTTGCCTGTGCCTGACTCTCCGTAAATGATGATGTTCGCATCGGAGGCGGAGGCATTTAAAATCACCTCGTACACAGATTGCATTTCAGGGCTTTTCCCGATGAGGTCGCCAAACCGGTACCGCTCATTCATGGTGGATTTCAGGCGTCGGTTCTCTTTGCGCAAACTGTTGGCGCTGTCTCGAAGGCGCTTCTCTTCGAGTTTCTGGTCGGTGACATCCGTAATCATGGTCTGCTGTTTTCGAACGCTGCCGTCCATTGCGTAAATGGGCGTGGACACCGCAGCATACCACCTGTTGTCCAGCGGGTTCAAAAATTCATGGTGCGCGGTTTCCCCTTTAAACACCTCTGCGGCTCCGCACCATGTGCAGGGAGTGTCTCTGTGATAGATCGCAGAGTAACAGGGCTCACCCACGGCATCTCGGCCGACGTGATCAGTTAAATGGCCATTCATGAATTCAAGGGTGTAGTCCCGGTAACAGGTGTAGAGATGGCCCGGAAAATTTTCCACGATCCCCCTGAGCTCGTCTTCCCTGAGCTTCAGGCTTTTTTCCGCCTCCTTGCGCGATGTCACATTCACCAGGGTCGCCACGCTGGTGGTGCCATGAACCATATTGAGCTTCATCAAAATATCATAGATGTCACCATCCCGGTTCATCAGACGACACTCGTACTCCTCCGGAGCCAGCGAGGGGTCATCTCGCCTTTTCCGGTGAAACGAGGACATCCGCTCCAGGTCCTCTGGAACCACAAAGCGGGGCCACGTCATTTTTCCTTCGATCTCCTCCTTGGAATACCCAACGAGTTCTTCGATCTTCTCGTTGATCATGGAGATCGTTTGATCCTCTTCAATGATAAGGGAGGGTGCCGTGGACTTTTCAAAGATGCGGCGAAACAGCGTGGCCCGCTCTTCCACATCCTGACGCTGTTTCAGGTTTTCATTGGCGACAGCTTCGGTTTCTTTGCTCATTTCACCCTCACGCATTGCTGATCCCCCTCCCACGTTTGTACCCAAACAGACCGCCCCTGGTGACAGACCGGTATGTTAACTCCTGGCAGGTGTAATTTGAAGTATTTTCGCAAACACCAGTCCACCGCCAAAAGCCTTGGGGGCGTATTAAAGCCCGCCGCCACCAGAGTTCCCGGTTCTCCCCTGAAGCCTTGCCCTTGTCGCCGATCATCACTTATGCTAAGCCTTTCAGTAAGACAACATTGGTATTCTCACACACAAGGACACCCCGGCATATTACCGGGTTCCTTCATATCTCGCCCATGCCGGGCGTCTGCAATACCATACACATATAAGATGGTGTTTGTGCGGAACATACAGAGGCAGACAAAATTCAAGGTTATGTCCATTGGAATCGGGGTAATCGTCAGCCTGGTTTTGCTGGTGCTGGCCGGTACGAGCTTCTGGCTCTCCTCGGAGAACGGCCAGCGCATGATAAAAGCCCAGATCAATGGGGCCATCCCTGGCACTCTCTCCTGGGAGGATCTCAACCTGTCTCTCTATGCCGGCAGGGTTGATTTCACAAACCCCCGCCTGACTGGCCCATCCGGTGAAGAACTCATCACCCTGGACCGCCTGCTCATCAACATCAGCTGGGCAGCCCTTTTCAGAAAACAGATCACGGCTGAGACCGTGATCCTCGACACCCCACGGGTTTGGCTGGCAACGGAGCCCAACGGCGACCTGAACATCGTCAAGGCCTTTGTCGATCCCAATACCCCGGACTCTTCCCCCGACACCGAGTCCGGTGAGTTTTCCTTCAACATCCTCATTGACGACCTGACCCTTACCAACGGTTTATTCAACTATGAGTTACACGCTCTCTCGGGGCCACCGCAACACATCGCCATCCATGATATACAACTCACCCTTACCGATGGGGACTTCAACGATCAAGCGGCACGGTTTTCCCTTGCTACAGGCAAAGGGGCAATGGACATGGCGGACATCCAGACATCCATTCGCGCCTTTCGGTTCGAAGGCACCCTTACCCAGAAGGGCTTAAAAGGTGCAGCCGTTACACTGGACTCGGAGTTGGCCGAGCTCAACGCCTCAGGAGATGTCGATGCCATCTTCTCTGCCCCGTTTTTCGATCTCGATCTCAAGCTTTCAGGGGACCTTTCAGAGACCCAGCGCACGTTTCACATCCCCACGGAGCTGACAGGCCCGGTGAACCTTCATGGAACCATCAATGGCGTCATCGACAATCCCAAGGCAACCCTTGCCCTCACCTATGGGGGAGGAGTCATCGCCGGCAACCGGGTGGATGGAATGTCTTTGGCATGCCGTTTAAATGAAAAACAACTCACGGTAAGCCAGCTTGATGTTGACACGTCCCTCGGCCAGGTGCAGGCCTCAGGGGACATTGATCTCCAAAAAGCCTTTAAAGATGGCTTTACAGCCGCCACCCGAAACCTTGAAGCCATCGCCTACCGACTCAAGCTGACGCAGTCCGGCACCCAGCTTGAGGCGCTCCTTGGCCCAGACGTAAACATAACGGGGGCGGCCACCTCCAACCTTACCCTGGAAGGCGTGGGAGTCTCACCGGAGACGTTAACCGCAAAGGCCTCGTTGGAGCTCAAAGGCCAGGACATTGCCATGGAGGGACTCCTTACGCCCTTTGACCTGACCCTCAACGCCCAGGCTGAACTCGAAAACCACCAGGTCGTGATCCAACAGCTGGAGCTCAGCTCCGGAGAGACCCGAATGGAGGCCAACGGAAATTACGATCTCTCATCGGATACGGTTGGCGCCGTGCTGTCCCTTTCGGTTCCGGACCTCACCAAGCTCATGGTCTCACCCGTTTCAGAGACTCTGTCCGGGAACGCCTCCCTTGACGTCGTGGTCAGCGGCTCTGTACCACACCCGGAGGTAAACGTACGGCTCTCCGGGGAGAACCTGGCTGCCGCAGGTATTCCCCTGGGTACCCTTAAGGTGGACGCCGCCCTCGATCACTCCGGCCTGGTGACCATCGCACAGATGGAACTTCAACACGTTGATTCCCTGATTCAGGCCCAAGGCACCATCCAGGTGTTTGAAAACGGCATCTCTTCAGGCGTTCCAGCAGACCTTGCCGTAAGGATCCAAAACATCAACGCCTCCGACTTCCTTGAGGCCCAAGGGGTCTCCGGGCACGCCGATGGGCTCCTCACCATCAAGGGCCCCCTTCTCTCCCCTGCGGCAACCCTCACCCTGCAGGCCCAGGGCCTGGCCGTTGGCGAGCGTCGCGTGGGAAACATCAATGCACGGCTAAGGCTTGACCAGGGGCTGCTGGTCATCGATGAGGTGAAGGCTCAAAACGGAAAATCGGACCTGACCCTAACCGGAACGACCCGGTTGCTGGATGCCGAGACCGGATCTCCCGTGGAAAACCCGGCCCTTGATATCAATATAGGGGGGGAGGGGCTGTTCCTCGAAGACGTCATGGAGGGACTCAGCGGTAAACTGCGTTTAAACGCACACGTGCAGGGCGATGCCTCAGCGCCTAAGGCAACCCTCTCCCTTACGGGGCAGAACATCGACCTCGGGGTGCAGAAAATCCATGAAATAGACGTGGCCGCCCACATGGACAAAAACCGCATCACCGCAGACGCCATCAAGGTGTCCCTGGCCCCGGGCGAGGAGGTGGTGGCTGAAGGGTGGCTCACCTTGACGGATCAGGCGTATGCCCTTCGGGTGGTTTCCCCGGGTATCTCCATGGCGCACATCGATACCATAGGGACAAAGAATGCCGTGGAGGGAGTCGTGGCCCTTCATGTGGCCGGTCAAGGCAACCTCGATGCCCCAAAACTTGATGGCGAAGTGTTGATCACCCAGCTCCAACTCAATGACGAGCCCTTACCGGACAGCACGCTTACCCTGAAGCTTCAGGACGATGTCGTGCGACTCACCGGCGACCTTGTTGTCAAGCTGGAGGGGTGGTTCAACCTGTCGTCCCAGAATTTTTTTGCAAAGGCCCAATTAAACCAGACCCGGCTGGACCCATTTTTCAACATGGCCAATCGAAACGACCTTTCGGGGGTCATCACCGGACATATCGAGGCAGAAGGAAACGCTGCCTCACCGGAAAAAATCCGTGCCATCGCCGAAATCTCTCAACTCGCTGTCTCTCAAGATGAGATGAATCTTGTGAGCGCAGGGGAGTTCCACGCCTCCTTTGACAACGGAACCATTCTGATTCCAGGCATCCACCTCTCACTGTTTGATCAGGGACATTTAAATATCAGTGGAGAGGGAGTCCTTGGCGGAGCCATGGATTTTACCGGAGACGGCGCCCTGCCTCTTGAAGTGATCTACCTGTTAACCGATGATATAAGTGGGGTCACGGGGGACATGACACTCACCGCCCACCTGAAGGGAACTCTCGACAAGCCTGATTTCCATGCCGATATTTCGCTGGTTGAGCTCGGTCTTACCGTGCCGGTGCTGGAGCAGAAACTCCACAGTGTCAACGGTCGCATTAAAATAACACCCGAAGCGTTGACCATCGAGAGTCTTACCGGAAATCTGGACAAAGGGCGCCTTGATCTCTCCGGAACACTTGCCCTCAAGGACTTATCGCCGGTATCCGTAAATGCCCGGCTCCAGGCCCAAGCCCTCCCGCTTGAACTTCCAAACATGCTGGAAACCCTTGTAAATGGAGATCTGACCTTTGCAGGTTCCCCTGAAAAGGCTAGGCTATCGGGCAACATCACCATTCTCGAGGGTCGGTATTACAAAGATGTAAGGCTGGGCCTCATCGAAGGGATCGGGCAGCGACGGCGGGAAGCGGCCCCTGCCACCAAAGCGGAGTCCCCCCCCTTGCTGAAAAACACAGCCATCAACATCACAATTCAGCACCGAACCCCCTTTATCGTGGAAAACAACATGGCCCTCATGGCCCTGAAGCCAACCTTTAAGATCTACGGCCAACTGGACAACCCGCTTGTCACTGGTCGGGCCGAAGTGGAGTCTGGGCTTGTGAGCTACCTGGGCAAGGAGTTTAAAATAAAAAAAGGGGTGGTTGATTTCCTCAACCCCTACAAGGTCGAAGCAACCATTGACCTTGACAGCGAAGTCGTGATCAGACGATGGACCATCAACCTGAAGGTGTCCGGTGTCCCGGAAAACCTTAAGTTTGAAATGAGCTCAACCCCGCAGGAGAGCGACACGGATATTATCTCACTTCTTGTGTTCAACAAAACGCGCGGTGAGATGATCAATGGCGAGGGTGGATCCAACACCTCTACAAAACAAGTGCTTGCGGATATGGTTTCCAAAAGCCTTGAGGGCAGCATCAAAGGGGCCACAGGGCTCGATACCATTGAAATGAAGTACACCGAGCGAACCGACCAGGAAGACGCCGATGATGTCAATATCACCGTCGGCAAAGAGCTCTCCAAACGAATGACCCTTAAATACGGCGTGGGGACAAAAAACGGCGAGACAGTGCAAAGCGCCATCACCGAATACAAGTTTTATGAAAACGTCCTGATGAATGCCTTCCGGGACACCGATGGAGATTTTGGAGGGGAGTTGATGTTCAGGCTGGAGATGAGATAATCGGCAAGGGCTGAGACCATGGAACCCAGGCTCAAGCGCCGCCAATCGAATTCGTCTTCCACGGCTGCCGAATAAGCTGGAGCCCCGGTATTGATTTATTACACGAGCCAACGGCCCGGGCCCCAGGCAAGCGAGATGACACCACGCACCATGAATACTGGCAATTGACAGATCACGAAGAGCACCATCAGCCCACATCTCCATGGGGCAGGGAGCCCTTCCTTACAACATACGAATGCGGACTTTGGCCCGGACAATTCATAAGAAAACCATCAGACCAAAGAAACAGGCTACAATTCACGGTTTTCTGTTTGATTTTCTCACCCTCCGGGCGAGCCGGGTTAGGTTCGTTGCACTGCAACACCCTTTGGACGGTAATAGTTGACCCACTCATCACTCATAAAATGCAAGCTGTTGCGCCTGGTACAGGTGGTGTTTTTTGCAATGGCATTCATGGGGGGCCTTGGCCCCGACTCTGCCCGTGCTGTCAGCATCGACACCGAAGCTTCGCCTGTTGTCTCTGATATTTCGATCGAAATATTGGGGACATATGGCCCCACGGACCGACTGAGGGCCTTTGCCGAGGGGCTTGTCCTGCTTCGAAAAGGAGAGCCTTTCTCCGATGATGGCTTTCAACAAACCCTGGGACTGCTCAAAAGCTCCGGCCTCTTTCAAGCCATCGATGTTCCCGACCCCGACTGGAGCAAAGGGGAGATCATCCTGACATTTCGCCTGACCCCCTTCCGGCGCATCAAAGACATCAAAATCCACGGGGCTTTCCCCCTGCTCCAGCGGGAGGTGCTCAATGCCATGACCATCTTTACCGGGGATGCCTTTGTCCCCGGCAAACTCAAAGAGCAGGAAACCCTGATTGAAAAGGCATTCATCCGTGAGGGATATACAACCCCTAAGGTGAAAATCACATCGGAAGAAGACCCGGATGATGGCCACTTTATCATCATCGTCACCATCGACAAGGGTGACTTCCTTCGAATCCAGCACGTGGAAATCCACGGCAACAAAGCATTTTCCGGCACGCGCCTCAAGCTGAGAATCGACTCTTGGAAAGCCTCCCTTTTTTGGGGTGAGATCCCTCGATTCATAGAAAAAAAACTCCAGGACGACGTAAAAAACCTCACGGATTTCTACAGGAATGAAGGCTATGCGGATGTTGAAGTAAGTCCCTCGATCAATAGACTCTCCGGCACCAACGACATGGTGATTCACTTCCTGATAACAGAAGGAAAGAAGTACAAGATCCATTTTAAGGGCAATGAGGAGTTCTGGGACTACACCCTTAAAAAGGAACTGGCCCTGTCAAGTGGAAACAACCAGAATGACCTGGGCCTGAAAAGAGGGGTTCGCAATATCCGAAACCGTTACAAACAGGCCGGATACTTAGATGCCCGCGTGCGCATGTCTGAGACAGATGCCGACGATGAAACCCGACAGATGCGCACCATCCTGTTCACCATAGAAGAGGGTCCCCGGTACCTTGTGGACACCATTGCCATCGAAGGCAACACGGTGTTTGATGATGAAAGAATTGAAAAGCAAATGCTCACCCGAACGCCCCGGATCCTTCACGCTGGGGAGTTCGTACCCGACACCCTGGCTGAGGATGTCAGCGCCATCCACTCCCTTTACCTTCGAAGCGGCTACCTGAATATCGATGTCCAGGAAAAGGTAACGTGGAGGGATGGAGAGGAGGAGAACCAAAAGCTCACCGATGTGACACTGGTTGTGGATGAAGGGGTTCAGACAAAGGTGACCTCCATTGTGTTCAACGGCCTCAGCGGCCTTACCGATGCCAAAGCGCGGGCCGCCATCGCATTGCAGCAAGGAGAGCCCTTTCGTGAGTACATGGTAGAAAGCGATGAGAACACACTGTCTGAACTGATCTCAGAAAAAGGGTTCCCCCATGTGACGATTAAGGGAAAGGTCACCATCGATAAGGGAAGGGATGGCTTTGACCAGGCCTCGGTCACCTTCGAGGTGGAGAAGGGCCCCCATGTAAAAACAGGACGCATCTTTTATACAGGAAATTTCAGAACCCGGGAACGAATCCTTCAACGGGAGGTGGAACTCACGAAAGACGCCCCCTTCTCTCTGACTGAAACCCTTGAGACACAGCGCAACATCCGCAATATCAACGCCCTGAATTCCGCCACGTTCAGTGTCCTCGGTCTCAAAGAAAAAACGGATCAAGTCAACCTTCTGGTAGAGGTGGAAGAGAAGAAGCCGTATTTTTTTGAGTTCGGTGCCGGGTACGACACCCGACGGGAAAAATACGTCCACGCCCGACTGGGAGATCAGAACCTCTTCGGCCTGAACAAGTCTGGCTGGATCTCTTCAGAAACGAGTGATATCGGCTACCGCCATGAGTTGGGCATCACCGAGCCACGTTTTTTGGGAACACGAATTTCATCCACCTTCAGCATGTTTGCGGAGGATATCCAAGAGTTCAACCAGGAGTTCGGCACACGCACCTTCGGTACATCCCTTGCTTTCAACCGCCGCTTCCTTGAACGGTTCAACGCCACCCTCACCAACCGATACGAATACAGGGATCAGTATCATGTGGGCTCAGAGCCCATTGCCCCGGAGGATTTGGACCAATACGAACCGCGAAGTCTCGTGGTGACCACCCCATCGATCGCCTACAACACCACAGAGTCCTTCATTCAACCGAAAGATGGCCTGATGACCTTCGCCGCCCTTGATCTCTCCAAAGGCATCGAAAACACATTAGATAACTTCATCAAGCATCGGTACGAGTTGCGTTACTACTACACCCCGGTTGACCGACTCACCTTTGCCCTGCGGGGCCGTTACCACTTTATCAACCCTTACGGAAGCAACCACAACATCGCCGAAGACCAACTCCTCTTTCTGGGGGGTGTCTCCGATGTCCGTGGATTTTCCGAAAACATGCTCGCCTTTGACTCCGAAGGAAACCCCGTGGGCGGACGCACTGCCATTCTCGGTAGCGTTGAAGCCCGCTTTGATTTAGGCCTCAATGTGGAATTCACCACCTTTTATGACACCGGCTCTCTCCGGGATCTCACCGACCCCACGATCTCCGAAGGGTTCCGATCCTCTGCCGGCGTTGGCCTCCGCTACGTCACCCCCATCGGACCCGTCGGCTTTCTCTACGGCTGGAAGCTGGACCGGAAACCAGACGAAAGTGCCGGGAACTTCCATTTTTCAATCGGGTACACCTTTTAGATGGGCGTTGGGTGGTTCCCCCGGAAGTCCTTGCCTTACTGTTAAATCTGAAAAATCAAGGCTGATGATTTGGTGCGTGGAACGCACCCAACTCGTGAAATATCCGGGTTAGGCCTCGAC
>Ga0209692_10004908_pt1 | contig 11797 bp, 10 predicted proteins | sample tdDd472_FD_187129 | JGI IMG/M metagenome (GOLD analysis project Ga0209692, IMG submission 187129) | Marine sediment microbial communities from the Atlantic coast under amendment with organic carbon and nitrate - tdDd47.2 (SPAdes)... | ecosystem: Environmental > Aquatic > Marine > Coastal >...
GCTGGCGCACAATTCCGCGAAGATCTCATGTGGGGTAAAGTAAGTTACACCGATCCACTGGTTATCGAAGCAATGGAAATGTGGGGTGACATGATCGAAGCAGGCTACTTTAATGAAGACATCACAAGCCTTGCATGGGCAGATATGACCCCAATGGTGGCTGAAGGTCGAGCCGCAATGATGTTGATGGGTCCATGGGCAGTTGATACTTTACGAGAAGCTGGGCTTGAAGCGGGTGTAGATTTCGATATGTTCCCATTCCCGAACATCAATCCTGATATTCCTGATGCAACAGAAGGCGCGATGGAAGGTTGGGCGTTGACAGGTGCTGGTGGTAATACAGAAGGTGCGTTGGCTATATTAGAATGTATCGCTGGCGCAGAGCAACAAACCATTTATGCTGAATTGGCAGCACGTCCGATGCCGAATCCAGAAATCACTTTGGATGTCTATGCAGAAGATGTAGCACCATTTATTGAACGTCTACAAGGTTTGAACGATTCGTCATTCCATCAAAACATGGAATTGGCAACTGTACCACCAGTGACAGATATTGCAAAACGCGAATTCCCACGCTTCTTGACTTTCCCAGATCAATATATGACTGTTCTGGAAGCACTTGAGAAAGTCGCCCAAGAAGAATTTGGGGACGAATAATCAATAGCATGACTTGAAGTAAGTTGAGGGAAGAACCATTTGCTGTTCTTCCCTTGTACCTCCCCATACCTCAAACACTTGATATATGTGATTTAAAGGACACATCAGTAGAAATAGATGTGCTCAATCTCTGGCATAAAGATGATATGTGATTGAGCTTTGTCCCCTATCCAATAGATGTTCCATCCTCGTCGCATCCATTGAACTGGAATGCCCTGTCTAAGTAGCTTACGAGCAATCGCTGGTAATGGTGGATAACGTTTGCCAGTTGAATCTTGTAAGAAACAATACTGGATAGTGATACCTGCGCGTCGTGCAAGTGCTTTGGGTGGTATCTGATGGATGTTGCTAGGGGTTATGTCGGTCGCGTAGAGGATTTGCTGACACTGAATTCCACCTAATTTGATGTATCGCTGAAGCGTACGAACACAGACGCTCAGCCGTTCAGCAAGCCATGACTGACTATACTTGCTTGCGCGTCGTCGAATAATTTCTCGATTGAGTGCAGAGCGATACATTTTTACAGATTGAATGTCATCGTATGTAATCGGGTCTGCACCTTTGCTCTTCACATTGAACAAATCACATAATCGTCTGATAGTTGGGATAATGTACTTCTGTGGGGGTCGATGTGTTGGACTTTTGTCCCGTTTTGTCGTAGGAACAAATACGCAGTTATTTGTTAGCCTTTGAGGCATTTTAGAACCAATAGCCACATTATCCATTGTATGTCTGTCCGTGTCGGTTGGTGTGAATGTGAGTGCGTTGCGGATAGAGCGTCTGCCAATGCCGTGGGGTGCGAGTACGGTGTGGATGTCATGCTCGGTCATGCGCTCGCCTGCGGATTTGCCGATGAGTTTCAATCCTTCGTACACGCGCAAAAATGCTGTTCCGTGTCTGTGTTTCAAGATGGCTTCGCGCAGATGATTTGGAACATAGCTGGCTTGTGCTGATTTGGCGATAGATTTGGATTTGGGTCGAGCAGCTCGTTTGAATACACTTCGCAGTGTGAGGGTCGTTTCTTTCTGTCGCTGGAAGGTGGTTTCGGATTTGTGACGGGTAACAGGAGGATGTTGAATATGCGCTTGTGAAATTACTGCGTTGATGGTGTCGAAGTCGTAGCCTTCATCTCGCATCATACATCCCACACGAAATAGTGCCTCATTGCGACTACTAAATTGCTGGACAAACGAATGATAGATTGATATGAAATAATCTAGCGATACATCTTGTGGAATTTCTTGAATAAATGTTTGAGGTGTGGATGGTGGTCGGACGATTCCGAAAACTGACATTACCTCATCAAGTTCTTGCTGTGTGATGCGTTTCAGTGGTACATCATGGAAGATTTCCCATTTCCTGCCCGCAATTTGTGACCCTGCACCAACAACATAGCTGCTTTCCGCTTTTAGGTCGCCACCACGAATCTTGGTTGTTCGTACTGGGAAATCGACTTCAAAATAAAGATGCAGTGTGCCTCGTCCACCTGATTTGACGATGTAGGTGTCTATTAGCTCTGGAAATTTCTGTATAAATTTTGCTTGTACATCGGGTTCATCGAAGTCTATAACGATCAACCTTGATATTTGCCCACAAATAATCCCGTATGCAGATGTCCCACCTTGAAACCACTGCTCAATTTGGTCAGATGATGCCTGTTGCATCTGATATATCTGCCATGCGATTCGTGGCTGTTTGCCTGTAACCGAATTACGCCCACCTTTTAGCGGAATAACCGAACATCCACACTGATGAGCATCCAGTGCATATGACAATACGGTATTCAATTCGATGAATGTGCGCGCTGAACCAAATTCGGCTTGAACTGAGGTCATTGGGTGTCACCTGCCAACACTAAATTAGAGTCTGAACAAAAAGCAGATAAAAAGTGACGATATATAGTTGCAGGCAGGTCTGAGGTGTGATATTCTTTAATTGCTTAAGTTAATGAATATCACATCTGTCTCCTGCCCAGATTACAAACGGTGGGTTTTTTGTTTTATAGGTGGTGCTCTTGGTTGCTGTTTCAAAATATGTCTCCTAAAACGTTGACCCGGGTCAACATTATTTATCAAGAAGTCTTTCCGCTTCATCCAGTAGATTTCGCATTGATCGGATTCTAGCCACTACTAAGTTTGGATCTTTCTCATACCATAGAAACGCTTCAACAATTTCATCACTTGATAGCTTCGAAATATTCTGTGCAGTCTTGACAAATCGAAGTGTATGATTTGATAAGTGTGATGGAGTTTTTTCGTTTTTAGGCGATGTGTTTGAATCAACCAATTGTTTCACTTGTTGACTTGTCAGATTAAAGCTAATGATTTGTCTAACCATTTCGACTTGTGCTTCTTCGTCAATATGGGCTACATATCTGAGTTTCTTTGCGTCAACTTGATGACGATCAGCAAGCTCAATAGCTTCATCAGTTAAACGCAGTAGCGATTTGTAGTAGCTAAAATAAGAACGTGTGATACCTCCCATTGCATTGAGAATCGCTTCGGTGTATTCACGTTTTCCTCGTAAATCGAGTTCAAGAGCTTGACGATAGAAGTCGTTATCAACAGCAGTTATTGGTATCTCATAACCATGCACAGTTAGCAGAAGTAATGCAGCTTGTCGCGCCATTGCAATTGCGCTTAGTCCTTTTCGTGCAGTATTCTCTTTTGCTTGACGGAAAATAGATGATTTCTCAGTAGGCACAATGATGCAGTCGATCATGCCGTCATGTTCGTAGCTGGGTATGAAGTCCCGTAGAATCCATGTCGCCCAGTAGCGCCGCTCCCCAGTTTCAATACGATACAAACGAGTAACTCCCTGCGACATATCAACAACAGTTAAAGGGTTGACCTGCCCATCATCACGAATTGTCACAGCTAGATTCACTAAATCTCGAAGAGTCTCTTCTTCAGGCGATAGCTTGTCAGGTTGTTCTGTATCACTTTCAGTATCTGGGAGCAGTTCCAACACATTGCTGAATGGTCGTCCGTTCTGGCGAGATGATACCTGCGCCAATTGCACCAATTCGCGCAATGCCTGAGTTGGAGTCAGGCGATTGTCGTGAAATCTACGATGAATCTGCTCAGGTAATATTCGACGAGGTTGTATCGGATCGGGTCGAATCATGTCGAGCAAAAATCGTTCAACCCGAATTGAATTGTCTGCTAGCGGTTCTGAAAAACCATCACCGAGCATGTCTGCTGTAACCGATGCCAATAGATTGTCAATGTTCGAGGTATCGTGTTTTTGCTTCGCCATTACGCACCTTGTTTCTGGTTAATGATGCGATGAACCAGTTGAGCATAAGCGCGACTTGCACTTGCCTTTGGGTCGTATGCAAAAATGCTGGTATGGCCTCGATGAGCATATGACACTGCTTCATTCATAGGGATAACACCCAGTAAAAGTTGATTTAATTGGGGATGAGATTTAAGTTCTTCAAGCAGATGATGATGTCCGCGAACACGGTTATCCATCTTCGTGACAACAATGCCTCGTACCCGTAGATTAGCAATCCGCCAGCCATCTCGAATGTCGTTGATTTTGCTGATTACGCTCAACAGACCAACTGTTTCCAGATAGCGAGGCTCAACTGGGATGATAGCATCGGTTGCAGCAACCAGAGCCATCTCGGTCATCAATGAAAATGAGGGTCGGGTGTCAATAACAATGGCGGCATAGTGTGGCGCAAGTTTTGATAATGGGTCAGCAAGACGATAAGGTGCGCCCGCTGTACCTTGAAGCTCACGCTCGGCTTGTTCAAGTAAGGAAGACGCTGGCAGAACATGGAGATTCTCATCCCAATGACTCTGAACAAGACATTCTGATAAAACTTGAGTCGCTTTCTGACGATCAGCCATCAGCACCGTGTATAAGCTATTGCTCTCGTCATAGTCATTTCGACCTGTAGTGACGAGAGTGGCATGAGCCTGACTGTCGGTATCGATGAGTAGAACTCGTGGATTGGATGCTCCAGCATTCCGCAACATAGCTGAAATACCAAGAGCAATATTCGTTGCGGATGTTGATTTACCAACACCACCTTTGTGATTGGTGAGTGCGTAGACTCGTGTCATGATTTGGATTCCTCCGATTACCGAACAAATAATTGTGTAAAACCTCACCAGATACCTACGGACTGCCAACTCATGTTATTCTGAGTGGGAGTATCGTGACCTCCGATTCGGTACTTCTTCGTGGATGGGGGAGGGGTTCGTCTCCTCCATTTCACAGAAAAGTCAAATTTATTGTTAAGTGGTCACCAGATATGCAAATTTCGCGCTCTGTGGGAACGCGATACAGTGGAGGAATTCTATTATTTGAGGAATATGAGAGGTTTGATGTTCGAGTTTTTTCCCGCTAGGGTCACTTCTCATGATCTGAAATGAACCAGTGTCGATGATGCTGGTTTTTTCGTTCCAGCAGATGAACCTACGTGGTGCACCATAAATACCGCGAAAGTGATGCCACAGGTCTTTGATTTGCTTGAGCAAGGCTATGTTTTCAATGGCACGAGCACTGGGTTCGAGCCGCAACCAAGCGTAATAGCTACTTTCACGCACGGCTAAGGTCGCACAGAGTCGCGAAACAGGAAATTCGGTTGAAAGGTGTTGAATCTCCTTGCATTTTATGGACGCTGATCCTTCGAGAAGATGCCGATTGTTTTTTTAATATATCCCGCTCCATGCACGTAACATCGAGTTCTCGTTTCATTTCAGCATTCCGTTTTGAGTCGCTCGACTTCACTTAATTCTAGCTTGTTGCTGGCAGGATTAACTTGAAATCGCTTCTGCCAGTTACGCACTAATCCATGAGGAATTCCCAATTCCCGCTCGATTTCTGACAACTTTTTACCACTGGTTTCTAACAATTGAATCGCATCTTTTTTGAATTCGTCGCTATATTGTCTTTTAGCCTGCATCGTCGATCTCCTTCGTATCTTTTTAATTGTACTCGGAGATTCGCATACACTCTATTTTATCGGGATAATTCCAGATAAGCTGAAAGTCTAATTGCAGAAGCCTATCTCTTTCCAACACATTTACAACATAAGGTACAGTATACTACATATAGAGGGAACTAATAAATCACTGAGTGAAAAGTGATTGTTATCCCTAACCCTCTGTAACATTCAAGTTTGATGATGCCCGTTAATTTTGTTATTGTCTCAAACAAAATTTAGATACGACCCGCTCACCAAACAAAACCCCTAGACAACATTCAATGAATTGTTACCACGTCAAATAGGGAGTTCAAATATTATGGGCGACAAAAACAAACCCATGCGTAAAAAACAAATTAAGCCTAAGAACACGGAATCATTGGTTCCAGACCCGAAAGCCCCAATAATTCCACCAAAAAAGACTCAGAAACCAGTGCATAAATAGCATTTAATGGAATATGGGTAGGGTTTACCTTGCCCATAAGCTAAGTCTTAAAGGTCGATAGTAGGCGCGATTCATCAATATCTAGAAATCGATAACGTATGAATATTAGCTTCATCGTTTTTAGCGAAGACAAGATTTTTTATTTTCATTATTTAATTAGTATTTAAGAAATAAATAAATTAATAGAATAATATTGAGTGAAATCGCAAACCCAAAATCTCATTTACGCATCGGTGTAACACACCTATACAAGGAGAAAATAGATGAAAATTAATCGGACAATAGCAGTAGCAATTGTTGTAATTGTTGGAGCACTCCTCTGGGGAGTAACTTCACTTAACTCGCAGTCATATAATGGCAAGCAACTTAACTTTGATGTGGGTAGTGGACCCGTTACAGTCACTAATCCGTCAGACGAATTGGTTGCTGTGCAGTTGGTTGGTACAGGTTCGCGTTCATTCTCACTCGTGAATACAACGCTTGATATAACAGGAACATCCAAGCGGCAGGGTAATAGTCAGTCATTTGACTTTGAATTACCATCAGGTGTTAGTGAGTTTTCGATAGCACGTGGCAAGAGTGTAACCTTTGTAACCAGTTCTGACATCTCACTTGGAGCAGTTGTACAACCCTTAAGCGCAGATGATATACAATCAACATTAATCTTCATAGCTGTTGTCATCTTAAGCGCTCTATACTTCATTTCCCGAACAACTGACCATAAATGGATACGCGACCTTCGTCAGCGTCAAGCGGGTTCCCCTAGCCCTGCTTAATTAGTGTAACGGGCAGTAGAACTATGCGTTGTTGTTTAGAATCAAAGGATATTCAATTATGTCGAAGATCGAGACGATTATAAAGAATATAAAGCCCATCTTTTTTATCACATTGCTGATTCTATTTGTCGTCTTTCTGTTACAAAACGCTGGCACAATTCAGGTTAACTTTCTAGTGTTTGAAATGCAAATGCCGACATTCATTCTGATCTTTGTAACAACGCTGAGTGGTGTATTCGGTGGTTATCTCTATGCTATCTGGTTTAGACGGCATTACGAAAAACGCTCTCCAGTGCTGAAATAACCTCATTCCCTTGAGTCAGTTATGAAGTAAGGATTAGATAAAGGAACAGATCATGAAAACAAAAGTTGGTTTATGGATTGATCATAAGCAAGCTGTTATTGTGAAGCTTACAGATCAGACTGATGAAATAAAACAGATTACATCAGATGTTAAGCAAGTCGTCTCGGATGCAGATGCACCGCATGTATCACAGCAGGATAGGCACTACAAACGCGTTGATGCTCATCTCAGTAAATATTATGAGGAAGTCGCCAACGCAATCCATGATGTAGATTCTATTTTTATATTTGGACCGGGTGAGGCAAAGAAAGAATTTCAAAAATATCTTAAGAGCCAGGGACAGGCTGAACTGGTCGTTTCGGTTGAAACAACTGACAGCATGACACAGGCTCAGATTGTGGTAATGGTTCGAGAATACTTCACAAAAATGAGTGAAAAGTAATCAGATACCTTTTTAAAATGGGCTTGTCGAATTGTCTAGGTGCTTTATCTGATGAATAGTTGTAGGGGCGAAACATGTTCGCCCTTACGAACAGTCAATATATTATTTAATCAATTCTAAGATGAATCACTAAGTTAAGAAAGAAAACTATTGAAAATTACGTAAGCTATTTGTGTGAAATCGCAGTAGCTGTTATGGAAGGAAGTCAGAACATGAAATCCAAAATACAAGCTAATGCAAAACGTAACTATTTTTATCCCAATTGTGGTTGTGAGAGCAAAGTAGATTGTGAGACTTGCCCGCATTGTGGAATGTGCACTGCAACGGTTGAATACTGCATTTGTCCGGGGAGGTTGTTAGGGCTAGGCGAGAGTTTACAATACGACCCTCATCGTGAAACATTAGGTGGCTGAACGTGTCAATAATTGCTGTGAACTAAGCATGTAGAGAACAGGACACTATGATGTTAGAAACAAATCCAATTACAAAAACTGAAGCTGTTCCAGAAACAATTATTATCGAAATACAAGAAACACATACTTCCAATCTTGATAGAAAAATAACGAAAAATCACCCTTCAGAAATATGGGATCCAGAAAACCTACCCTACTGGTCAGACCAACTAGCAGAACGACGTTTACTACGCCGTCAGGAACGTGCTTTAAAGCGGTTACTCCATAACTATAAATAATAATAACAAATGATCTGTACACAACTCTCCAATCATATGAGAGTAAGAAAGAAAATAACCATGGCAAAGCAAATCGTATATTCACAACTTGCACGCGAACAACTGCTTCAAGGTATAGATATTTTGGCAGATGCTGTTGCGATTACGTTAGGACCAAAAGGGCGCAATGTCGCAATTGATGAATATGGTACACCCACCATTACCCACGATGGCGTTACTGTTTCTAGAACGATTGCCCTATCGAATTCATTCCAGAATATGGGTGCACAGTTATTAAAAGAAGCTGCCAGTAAAACAAATGATATTGCCGGTGATGGTACAACGACTGCAACGATTTTGGCACAAGCGTTGGTTCATGAAGGTATGAAGAATCTTGCGGCTGGGGCAAATCCGATGTTACTTAAAAAAGGTATCATGGCGGCTTTGGAAAATGTTTCGGATCACATATTGGAACAATCTATTCCTGTCAACACACGCGAAGCCATCGCTCAGGTTGCCAGTGTTTCCGCGCAAGATATAGAAATTGGTGAACTTATCGCCACAGTCATGCACAAGATTGGAAACGATGGTGTCATCACAGTTGAAGACAGCAATAGTATGAATTTAGAAGTTGAATATGTTGAAGGGATGCAGTTTGATCGCGGTTACATCAGTTCATATTTCATCACCAACACCGACACGATGGAAGCCGTACTCCAAGACCCCTATATCCTACTTTACGACAAACGCATTAGTTCGGTTGAACAGCTTGTTCCTATTTTGGAAAAACTCTTAGTATCAACCACACGCTCACTCGTAATTATTGCTGAAGACATCGCTGGAGAAGCACTTGCAACGCTGGTGCTGAATACCCTTCGCGGAACGGTAACATTGCTTGCTGTAAAAGCTCCCGGCTTTGGTGATCGACGTAAAGAAATATTGCAGGATATCGCTGTTTTGACAGGTGCGACGGTTATTAGTGAAGATATGGGACGTACGCTTGAAACGATCACACTTGAAGATCTTGGGCGGGCAAGTAAAGTCATTGCCACCAAAGAGCATACGACTATCATTGATGGTGCAGGAAATACGACTGTAATTGAAGAACATACACAGACCATTCGAAATCAGATGGACAAAAGCACCAGCGATTATGACCGTGAAAAACTAATGGAACGGGTTGCAAAGCTGACGAGTGGTGTTGCCCTCATTAAAGTCGGCGCCGCTACCGAAACAGAACTCAAAGAAAAGAAGCATCGTGTTGAAGATGCATTGAATGCGACTCGTGCCGCAGTTGAAGCTGGAATAGTGCCCGGTGGCGGTGTCACATTGATGAACGCAGTCGCATCACTTGTTGATCTCAGATTCGATAATGAAGATGTCAACACAGGTGTCAATGTTGTCCGTAATGCACTGGAAGCGCCGATGCGTCGCCTGATAGAAAACGCAGGGCTTGAAGGTGCTGTGATCATTGATAATGTGCGTCGGATGCAAAAAGAGAAAAAGAATCCGCGCATTGGCTACAACGTTATGACAGGCGAATATGTTGACATGATTTTGGCAGGTATACCTGACCCTGCAAAAGTGACACGTAGTGCTGTCGAAAGTGCAGCTTCTATCGCCGCGATGATTCTTACGATTGAAGCCCTGATTGCCGATGCGCCGTTATCAGTTGCCTAGCAGTATGATATTGCAAATGAAAGGAACAGCCTATGCAAAAAACAGAATACAAGGAAAGAGTCAGCCCAATATCAGATTAGTGATACCATTTTGGAACAAGCTGTTGATCTTGAATTTATACAACTCATATGAACTGTGAATCGATTTTCACCTTCACTCTATAACGAGTCCACAATACTTAAGGCGCACTCTCAGCGAGTAGCCAAACTTCAGGACCACCCGCATAGCGGGTGGCTTGATATAGCTCTATAAGGGCTTCGTACTTGCTGCACCTCAAGGTGCTCTTTCACTTTGTTCAAGCCGATGCATCGATTACTTGGCTAACCCGTAAACGGGTCTTCTGCTTCTTTAGTACTGATTCGATCTATAGCAGAAGAAAATATCAACTGGACAAGTATTGAAGATAAACGCTTTGCACCGCGTATCAGTGTGATTGTGGCTTATGGTCAGGCACAACTTCAAACACCGTTTCGCTTTGAAGGATACACGAACTCGACCGTGTTTGATATCTGGGTGGATCCCTCTTACCCATTCTGCATCCGGGGCAGATTATCATTCTGGATAATGCCACTTTCCATAGACTCGCCAATTAATTGACTCTGCGGGTTGTCAAATGCTTTTTCAACCTGCTTATTCCCCTGATTTGAATAAGATCAAACATCAATGGGCTACTCTCAAATCGGGGATTCGTGCACAGCAGTATTCAGATATTCCATTTCTTCATAAGCTCGATTTATAGCTCATCAAAATGTCCGATCCTTAACTTCATCTGCTATATATAAACTCTGATAAACGAGCATATATACCATTGCTTCGACATCAGTTGCTGGCAGGTGAGAAAACGACGGCATATGATGGTAAGTCGCCTCAAAGCCCGGTGTATAGAATAATGCTGGATACAGGATGCTCTCTTCGATGTATTCGATGGGAGATTTTGCCTCCCCATATACCTGCCAGATTCTAGAAGCCTACCCGCGGATTCCACTGCATCGTCATGCGATGGTCCAAACGTGCCACGTGTGTTTGCGATGGTCAGTGTGTGGCATAACCCACAGTAGTTTTCACGATAGACTTCGATGCCCTGTGTGAACAAGGCTTCGTCAACTGTGTTGTCAGTGACTCCAACAACTGATGTTATGTGTTTGCCACAGGCAGTCAGCAAGACGGTACATAGTATCAGAATTAGCAATCGGTGCATCATCAGTATCTCCTCAAACGGATTGAGATAATCGGAGCCTTCTCAATCCGTGACTGTTACTCATATTAACTACCAGCTTCCATCGTAGGCATTCCTGCCATGACGGTCAGTGCCTCATAGCGTACGACCATACCTGCCTGTGGGATTGCAATACCATTGATAGCGACATAACCATTCCCGTCTGTGTCGATTGCAAGGCCCGTGGCAAAAGGTAATCCATCAACCACAATCTCACTGTTGCCATCTTCTAGAATGCGGATGATCGCACCAGAGTTGAAAACAGGACCTTCTTGCGTGAACATGCCGAAGCTTACAGCATACAGATTGCCATCGGGACCACGTTGCAAATCAGTAAGCATTGTCAGACCAGTTGCGTAGTCGCTGACTTCACCGTCTGGTGATACCTGTACAACTTTGGCACTACCTGGTACAAAAGGTGCACCAGACAAGAAGGAGACAAACGCGCTACCATCTTCATTAACGACTACGCCTGTGGGTACGGGATCTGCCAATAGCTCGCCACCGCGAGTCTGGCTGGGGAATACACCAGGTATGCCTTCGAATCCAGTCACTGTTTCGACCTCACCACTGTTAGGGTCGACCCGTAATAGAGCATTGGCGGCAGCATCAGCGATATAGAGCATCCCATCTGCTCCTGCTGTGATGCCGTATGGATGGCTTTC
>Ga0209692_10004911_pt1 | contig 11786 bp, 12 predicted proteins | sample tdDd472_FD_187129 | JGI IMG/M metagenome (GOLD analysis project Ga0209692, IMG submission 187129) | Marine sediment microbial communities from the Atlantic coast under amendment with organic carbon and nitrate - tdDd47.2 (SPAdes)... | ecosystem: Environmental > Aquatic > Marine > Coastal >...
GTGATACATCAGTTCTTCTATGGTTTCCTGATCGTATTTTTCTATTTTTGTGAATCCCTTATTTTCTTGTCCGTTGATTGAAAATTCCATTCGTACTTTGTGTTTTAATTTAAGTCGATCTTTCGATCTGCAAAATAAGTATAAATTTCACCTATATAACAAACTTTTACGTGCTTTGTTTTAGCTAAGTTCTTGCATTGATGGATATTTTAATAGTAACTGATGGTTTTGAGAGTTTAAAGAGTTTCATAGGAAAGTTAATTCTTGTGGAAAATTTAGGTTCGAATTACGCTCGATTTAAATATAATGATTGTCAATTAGATATCTTGATCTCAGGATTAGGAAGTTCTATGGCAACCTACGAATTAACTAAGGCTGTAAATTCTCATGATTATGATTTGATAGTACATATTGGCAAGTGTTTTTCATTGAAAGATCAGATTGAAACAGAGAATTTTGTTTGTATAATAGATGATTATTTTGGTGATTTAGGCTTTGGAGTTGGAAGCGAATTTGGATCCTTATTTGATTTGAAGATTCGAAAGAAAAACGAATTGCCATTTAAGGATGAAATATTGGAAAATCATTTTATTTTGCCTGACTTGTTTCAGCAATTTAGAAAGGTAAGTGGTATTACATGTAATAGCATTCCATCAAAGCTTAATGATATTTCGAACAGTTATTTTAAAAATTATCCAGATGTAATTAGTATGGAGGCTGCTAATGTATTATATGTTTGCTTGAAAGAAAATGTGAAGTTGATTCAATGGTATTACGTTGTAGACAGAATTGAAAACTCCAGATCTAACTTTTCAACAAGTGAAAAGATGAGTAATGGAATTACCGAAAACCTGGAACTGTTTCTATCTGAAATGAAATTACAAGTGAATTAATTAAAGTGAACTAATACTGCTTTTCTGTAATAGATCGCTTGTAATAGACCACGAGCCAACATAAATCCTAACATGGCAATCCAAAGACCATGGTTTTCGAGAATGCCATTTAATGAATAGTAAAGTGGAATAAAAATTAATAATGTTGCTGCCATCATTGTTTTTCTCATGTAAACAGAGGCAGTAGCGCCAATAAATATTCCATCCATTAAGAAGGATGCAAAACTTAAGATAGGCAATAAAATAACCCACTTCAGATATTCCTGAGCAATTGAAATGGTTGATTCCGCATCGGTCAGAATGGATAGAAGATTAAGTCCAAAAAATCCATAAGCCGCGGTAAAAATACCACTTATTCCTAATCCCCAAATAAATAAAAGACGAATTACACGGGCTAAATTTTTGGAATTGTTTGCTCCAATAAATTTACCAACCAATGCTTCAGCGGCAAATGCAAAACCATCCATAAAGTAGGAGAAAATAAATAGAAATTGCAGCAGGAGAGAGTTAACCGCTAATATTTCCTTATTCACACTTGCTGATTCGGTTGTGAAAAAAGTAAAAACAAAAATAATGCACAAAGTTCTTATAAAAATATCCTTGTTGACCAAAAAGAAGTGTTTCAACTCATTCACTTTCGTCATGCCTTTTGCACTCCAATATTTGAATAATCTCCGGTAATATTTAGAAACAAAAAATATGGCTAGAGCTAAACTACAATATTGTGCAATAACAGTACCTAAAGCCACACCTCTAGCGTCCATTTGTAATCCATAGACAAAATAGGCAGAAAGACTAATGTTGATAACATTTCCTGTAATTGCTATCATCATTGGGATTTTAGCATTTTGCATGCCTATAAACCATCCGGTAAATGCATATAAACCTATTGTAGCTGGCGCTGCCCAAACCCGAATATAGAAATAGGATTTAGCAATTGTTTCTACAGAGCTCTCACTATCAATCAGCCAAAAACTAAGATTGGCAATTGGTTTTTGTAATACTAAAATGATAATACTTCCTGCAAATGCAACAGCTAAAGCTCTGGATAAAGAGAGAATACTTTCTCTTAAATTCCGGGCTCCATAGGCTTGTGCGGTTATTCCTGTTGTTCCCATTCTTAAAAATGCGAATCCCCAGTATAAGAAATTGAAAATAGTTCCTCCTAAAGCAATAGCACCAATAAAATCTACCTTTCCCAAATGTCCCATTAATGCCAAATCAACTATTCCTAATAAAGGAATGGTAATGTTGCTCACAATGTTTGGTACTGCTATGTTAAGAATTTTCTTATTCACTTCATGTTGCTTTTATTCGAGCACGAAAGTAGCTAAAAATCTCGGTTTTACCGATCGTAATACTGCGTGTAAAAATAAAAGACAAAAAAGTCTTTAAATTAATTGGATTTAATCTAGATAAAAATTAGTTTTGTTTTAGTGTTAATAAAATAGATCAATATTGTGAGTAAAACAGATACATATATGGCTTTTAAGCTACCAGAGTTAGCTTATTCATACGACGGATTAGAGCCGCATATAGATGCTAGAACGATGGAGATTCATCACTCAAAACATCATGCGGGATATACAAATAATTTAAATGTTGCAATTGCTGGAACCAATTTAGAAGGTGAAAGTATTGAAAGTATTCTTGAAAATATTTCAAAACATTCAGTAGCCGTTCGAAACAATGGTGGTGGGTTTTATAATCACGACTTATTTTGGAAGGTTATGTCACCAAATGGTGGAGGAAAACCAACCGGTGATTTATTTGCAGCTATCGAAAAAGATTTTGGATCGTTTGATTCATTTAAGGAAATATTTGCCAAAGCAGCAGCAACTAGATTTGGTTCGGGTTGGGCTTGGCTAGTAAAGCAGGCTGACGGAAAACTAGTTGTGTCATCTACTGCAAACCAGGATAATCCGCTTATGGATGTTGCCGATGTAAAGGGAACACCAATTTTAGGATTAGATGTTTGGGAACATGCATATTATTTAAAGTTTCAGAATAAAAGACCAGACTACATCTCAGTTTTTTGGGAAGTAGTAAATTGGGAGGAAGTGGCTAAACGCTTTCAGGATTAGTTTTGTTTATTGTTTTTTTGATTTTGGGGCCGGTTCTAATTTTAGAATCGGCCTTTTTGTATTTTTTTATTGAATAATTGAATTTTTATTGTGAAATTAAAGCTTAAATCAAAAAAGCAAAATCATGGAACACAAACTACCTAAATTGCCTTATGGTTTAAGTGATCTTGAGCCACACATTAGTCAAAAAACATTAGAGTATCATTATGGAAAGCACCATCAGGCTTACGTAACAAACCTAAACAAACTGATTAAAGGTACTGCATTTGAAATAGCAAGTCTTGAAGATATTGTGAAGCATTCCGAAGGTGGAATTTTTAATAATGGAGCACAAGTATACAATCATACGTTTTACTTTGAAGCGTTTCTACCTAATGGAGGAGGTGAACCAAAGGGATCATTACTAAAAGCGATAAAGGATAAGTTTACTTCTTTTGATGCTTTTAAAGAAGAATTCTCGAAAGCTGGTGCCACTCTTTTTGGTTCCGGCTGGGTTTGGTTAGTAGTTGATTCTGCAGGAAAGTTGAGTATAATTAAAAAATCAAATGCAGGCACTCCATTACGTGACGGATATAAGCCAATTTTAACAATGGATGTATGGGAACATGCATATTATTTAGATACTCAAAATGCTCGTCCGAAATATATTGAGAATTTTTGGAGTATTCTTAATTGGGGAGTTATTGAAAAACGATTTGAAGAATAATCTTGTAGTAAAATATCTAAAATAAAAAGGGGATTTCTGATTGAAATCCCCTTTTACTGCTATAAAAAGTTTATTTATAATCCTATCGAGAATCCTGCTTTGATATATAAATTGTTATCCAAGTCAAAATCTACTACTTTATCAGAGCCATCATTAAATTCAAAATTTCGTGTCAATGTGTAACCTGAATTCACGTTAAGGCTAATCTTTTTTGTAATTTTTTGATTTAAGAACAAACCTACGGCAACATTCATCATACGAATGTTATCAACTTTTTGATCGCTTCCGTCAGCAACAATATCATCCGTTAAGGTGAAATTTTCCCCAGCTAGAATTAAATTGGTTCCTATTAGAGTCGATTCACTTGCTTTGTAATTGATATCAAATCTTGGAAATCCAAAGTTAATTGTCCACTTATTATCTGGCTTCCACATTAAACTTACAACAGGTAATGGCGCTGGAAATCCTAATGAATTTGAATATAATGCACCTAAACTTAGCATTAGATTTTTCTGTTTATTTATTGGTTTTGTAAACAATGCCATTCCAAACAAATTTAATTCATCAAAATTAATAGATGATTCAAAATTTGAAGCCACGCTAGGACTAATAAAAGCATTAAAATACCATCCATTTTTTAATGGTTTTGCAAAACCAAAAGTGTAGGAAATGGAATGGAAACTTTCTAGTTCTGCATCTACAATTGGAGTTGTACCATAATCGATATTGGTTTTAGCATATTCAAATTTGTGAAAGAGCCTCGAACCTGGATTTTTTAACTTTTTAGGGAAAGTGATTCTAAAGTCATACTTTTCAAAAGAGACATCTCCTCCTTCATCTGAATTACCTTTACCTATAAAAGTATAATCTGCTCCATATCTTTCTTTATTAAATTGCGCTTGGGCAACGTAGGATGTGATAAAGAATACGATCGATAATAAAATTAACTTTTTGTGCATGATATTAAATTTGTATAGAAACAATTATAAGTGGGATTTGTTTACTTTGAATATACTTACTTTTTCTTTTTTTCCCTTTAACTGAATGTTATCTATAAAACTATAGCTAAAGGTATTTTGGTTTTCCAGTTCGCTAACTATCAATTTTGATGCCAAAAATTCTTCCCGGAACGAATTACATACACCTTGAATACGTGCAGCGGTATTTATTACATCTCCATGATATGCAACAGATCTTTTAATTACACCGACCTCTGCAGCCATAAGGGTGCCACCATTTAATCCAGCTTTAAATTGTGGGAGAAAACCATAGTTTTTAAGATAATGCTCCGATTTATTTTGTATTAATTCTTTAAATCGATAAAAAACTTTGATACAGTTTAAATTTTTGATTCCTTCATGATAAGGCCACATTAATACAACTTCATCACCAATGTATTGATAAATTGTTGCATCATATTCTTTTACTGCATTAGTTAAATCTGTAAAACAGTCTTGAATTAATTCACTGTATTTTACATGACCTAGTTTTTCCGCATAAGTGGTTGATGATTTTAGATCCATGAACAGAAAAATCAATTTGGTTTCTTTAGGATTTCGAAATTTACCTAAGAGCAAATCGATAAGTACACCAGGACCAAATTTTTGATTGATGATCTGCATAAGGATTATTCCTGAACTGACCAGGTAGGTATAAATTAAGATTTTAAAGAAATTACTTGATTTCACGAATGCTTTAATATCTAAAATATCAGATCTACTGATTTCCCCTTCAATTATGTATTGAGAGAGAATACCAATTACGAAAATACTAAATACCGTTAGCACGATATGCATAATGCTGTAAGTAAGAATTATTCGACCATATGATTGTTTCCTCAATTGATCTTGCTTCTTGTTTATTCTCATATTCATCAAACTAAATATGGTTCCCATTAAAAGACCAGCTAATAATAGATTTAATCCTTCCATTCTCTCCTTAAAAGGATCTTTAAGTTCTACTGGAATATCTACTTCCGGATTCATTTGTAGAAAATTCCACAGATAGATCAATAGAATCCAAATGGCGTTAATAGTGAGAAAACTCTTTATTTTATCTTTCGTAGATTTCTTAAGACTTAGCATTTGATTAGCAGGTGTTAACAGTTAAATACCTAGTTGTGTTTAGAATAAAGATAAAATAGATTTGATGAATTCTTTGATCAATAAAGAAAAATCAATTATTTTATACTGTAGTGGAGTATTGATCGTGCAAATAAAATATAAATTAATAAGATTTTAAATTAAATAATGTTAAAAGAATTAGTTGCTAAGAACAGAAGTTACAGGAGATTTTTTGAAGATGTTACCATTTCATCAGAACAAATTAGAGGCTGGATTGATCTGGCTCGATTGGGCGCATCGGGGAGAAATGCACAAAGTTTGAAGTATAAAGTGATATTATCTGAAGAAAAGAGAGAAAAAGTATTTGAAACTTTAGCTTGGGCAGGATATTTGAAGGATTGGTCGGGACCTGTAAAGGGAGAAAGACCATCGGCTTATGTAATCATGTTTAATGATGAAAAAATAGGTGAGAATTTTTTTAGTGATGATGGAATTGCAGTACAGAATTTGTTGTTAGGAGCTGTAGAAGATGGATTTGGCGGATGCATTATTCGTGCATTTAAAAATAAAGAACTTAGTTCTATCGTTAGTACTGAGGAAGGAAATAAAATTATTCAGGTTATTGCTTTAGGAAAACCAAAAGAGGAAGTGGTAATTGAAGAAATGAAAGATGATGATATTAAATATTGGCGTGATGAAAAAGGTGTTCATCATGTTCCCAAAAGAGCTCTTGATGAAATTATATTGGGAGAATTATAAATAACGACCAAGTTTTTTATTGGTTTTAAAAATATTTTCAAATGAAAAAGTTAATTATTAGTGGCCTGGCATTTGTTTGCTTGATTTTGGTGTCTGATTTACTTTCAGCTCAGAAATTAAGAGCCGATTCAATATTTTTCACTGGTGCTGTAATGGATCAAAAAGAATTAACAACTCTGCCTTATGCACATTACAAAGTGAATACAAAACAGGCAGGAACATCGAATGCTTTTGGTCGATTTTCGTTTTGGGTGAATTCAGGTGATACCATTCGTTATTCATATGTTGGTTATCAGGATGTTAATTTAATTGTTAGCGATACGCTGAAACAAGAAACTTATTTGTTTGGAGTATTTATGACCAAGGATACAGTTGCTCTTCAGGAAGTATTGATTTTGCCACGTTTTGGTAATTTTAAGGAGGCATTCATTAATGCAAAAGTGAATACTCCTGAATATGTTAGAGCAAAAAACAATGTAAATTCTGCTACTTATCAGGCATTAACCACACGACCGGAAAAGATGGATGCGAAAGCAAATACAGATTTACTAATCAACCAGCATGTGGTTGAAAGCCAGAATAAGACTATGGTACCTACCGAGATGGTTGCAGGATTGAGTACTGATAGAACTTTGCCTGAAATTAAACGATTAAAACGAAAGCGAGATCTTAAAATTCCTGATAATATTGTAACAGATAAAGAGGTAACAACTTTAAAGCAGATGTACAGGTACGGCATTAAGGAAGGGAAATAAAAAAAGCGGTGAATTTTCACCGCTTTTTATTTATCCTCTACTAAATAAAGCTTTTATTATTAGCATAGCCATTTTAGGATTTTCTTTTAACCTGCGAGTTGAATAACCAAACCAATCTTTTCCGAATGGAACGTAAACTCTCATGCTGTGACCTTTATCGAGTATCGATTTTCTTAGTTCTGGAGTAACTCCGTATAGCATTTGGAATTCGTACTGATCTTTTGGAACATTATACTTTTCAATCAATTTGTAAGCTCCTTCAACTAATGGTTTATCATGAGTTGCAATACCAGGGTACACCTTGTTGGCAAACATGAACTCCAAATCTTTCACAAAATTCTCGTTGATTTCTTCGTATTTTTTATAAGCAATTTCTTCAGGCTCAACATAAATACCTTTACACAAACGGTAATTTAGGTTGGAAGTTCCGTTCTGCATGTCCATCATGTTTTGCAGATCGTCTAGTGTTCTTTTCAGATAAGCCTGAACTACTAAACCAACATTATTAGGAAATTCAGCCTTAAGTTTTCTAAACATGGCAATTTCTTTATCAACACAAGGAGAATCTTCCATATCTATACGAATGAAATTGTTGTATTCTGCAGCTTTAGCAACAACAGTCCTGATGTTTTGATAGCAAACTTCTTCATCAATTAATAAACCAAAAAATGTAGGTTTTACTGAGTAGTTTCCGTCAATTTTATTGGCTTCAAAAGTTTCAATTATCTCAAGATAGGCTTCTTTATTTTCAGTTGCCTGATCTAAGTTTTTAATAAATTCACCTAATAAGTCTACGGTAACTTTAATGCCTTGATCGTTTAGTTTTTTTGATTCGTTTACAGCATCCTGTATGGTTTCACCTGCGATGTATCTTTTCGAAAAAATCCATACTAACTTTTTAGGCATATAGGGTAGGGTTGCTGCTATAAGTTTATTGAACATTGGGTATAATTTTTAATGGTTATTGTTTTTTTCTTGATCACAATGTAAATAGTATGAAGAAAAAAAAGAATGATGTTTATCAGCATATAAAAATTTGACCAGTTTGATAAGCAGTAATTATATAAGTGTAAATTTTGAATGAATAAGTATTTTTTAGTCTCCTTAGAAAAGCTATATTTGTTAGGCAAAATCAAAAAGACAAGATATCTGCCCTTTGTTATTAGGATATCTGATAAAACTTGAAAATTAAATTCTAAAATACCTATGAAAAATTTATCTATTGCATTAAATGCTGTGTTAGTTGTTGCTGTAGCAATTCTTTACTTTGTTCAATTCTCTGGTAAAGAAGAGACAAAAGAAGTTAAATCGGTAGCAGGCGAAGGTGCTGTAGTGTACATCAATACAGATTCATTGCTTAACAATTATAATTTTTCTCGTGATTTAAATGAGAAATTTCTAAAGAAGCAGGAAGATTCAAGAACTGATTTCAACTTTAAAGCACAGAAATTAGAGAAAGAAGCTATGGAGTTTCAGCGAAAGCTTCAAAACAATGGTTTCTTGTCACGCCAAAGAGCCGAAGAAGCTCAGCAAAAATTAATTGCAAAGCAGCAGAACTTACAACAGTTAGATCGTGAATTAAGCGCACAATTAATGGGTGAGCAAAACGAGAACAGCAAGCGTTTATTCGATAGCGTAACCAACTACTTGAAAGAGTACAATTCAACTCATAACTACAGTTTAATTTTGAGTACTACTAAAGGTGGAAATGTGTTGTTATCGCAAGATGGATTGGATATTACTAAAGAAGTTCTTGATGGCTTAAACGCGAGATATACTCCGGAAGCTAAGTAATATAAAATATCAAAAATATATGGGGCAGATTGGCATTTAAGCTATCTGCCCTTTTTTGTATCTTTGCCGCTTTAACAGAAATGAGATTATAGATGTGAGATATTAGATGGAAATGTGATAAAACACCAGTCTATTTCTAATAGGTCACTTGTCATAGCAAGATTATGAATGATAATCGTCTCATATCTAACGTCTCATATTTCATATTTAAATTAGAATGGCTTTTGCAGATAAATACCTAAAGAAACAAAGAATGTACTCTGAGTACATTTCAGATCCTGTTTCGGAAAAACTGAATATGATTGTAACGATTCCCTGTTACGATGAACCGGATTTGATTCCAAGTTTGGAGGCATTATGGAATTGTGATCGTCCGATAAATGAGGTGGATGTAATTGTGATTGTGAATTCAGGGGAGCAGACAGGTGAAAGAGAACTTGCACAAAATGCAAAAACTATTGAGGAAGCAGAATCCTGGATGAAAGAGCATCAGGATGAAAAATTAAAATTTTACCTGATTCATCAACCCAATTTGCCAAAGAAATTCGCAGGGGTAGGTTTTGCTAGAAAGATTGCAATGGATGAGGCGGTAAGTCGTTTCAATAAAATTGATAAGGCAAATGGTATCATTACAGGTTTCGATGCCGATTCTGCTTGCGATGCAAATTACCTGACCGAAATAGAGAAGCTTTTTAAGAAATTTCCCAAAGCCAATGGCGCCAATATTTTTTACGAGCATCCATTAGAAGGGGAGGAATTTGAAAATCAGATTTACGATGCCATTTCTCAATACGAATTGTATTTACGATATTACATGTTGGCGATGCGTTTTGCTGGTCACCCACATGCATTTCATACGGTAGGATCTAGCTTTGCAGTATCCGCTAGTGCATACATTAAGCAAGGAGGAATGAATCGCCGACAGGCAGGAGAGGATTTTTATTTCTTACAAAAGATCATTCCGCTTGGAAAGTTTTACGAAATCAATACTACGCGTGTTATTCCATCACCGAGAGTTTCCGATCGAGTTCCTTTTGGTACAGGAAAAGCTATTTCCACTTTTGTTGATGAGGGAATTGTTGATTATCAAACCTACAATTATTCTGCTTTTAAAGAATTGAAATCCTTTTTCGATAAGGTCGATGATTTTTTTGGAGTCGATTACGATACTTATTTGAATGATTTGTTGGTATCTCTGCCAGGATCGGTTCGCAGTTATTTGAAAGAAGATAACTTCTTTGAAGCTTTGGACGAAATCAATAAGAATTGTGCTTCGATAGAAACGTTTAGAAAGAAATTCTTTGCTGCATTTAGTGCTTTTAAAGTATTGAAGTATTTGAACAACGTTCACGAACAGTTTATCGATGAGGAGAGTATTGTTGTTTGTGCTAAACAGTTATTAGCTGATTTAGGAATCGATACCAAAGGAATTTATTCGGCAAAAGAGTTGCTGGAAATTTATAGGGAATACGAAAAGCGGGATTAATTATAAACAGTTTGAAAATATATAAAAGGGAGTTTTAGAACTCTCTTTTTTTATTTAATGAATTGAACTATAGTAAGTTTTTTAAGGAGAGTATATTTAAAATTCAACAATTACTCTAGTAAGTGTTAAAAAGATAGTATACTAAGTTTAGAAAAGATACTCTACTAAAAATATTTATTTGGAGGTATAAAGATTCTACACTGAAGAAAGGGAGTATTAATCCTCTTCAATCACAATGAAAATATCCTCATTTTCCTTTTTCATGAGATATTGTTCACGTGCATACTTTTCCAGGTTTTTACGATTGGTTTTTAACTCGTGAATTCTCTTTTTGTCATTTTCTATCTTCTCCAGAAAATAAGTTTTTTCCTTTTCTAGGGCTTCAATGGTTGACTCGTTTGATTTTCTTTCTAAAATCGAATTATGATCTCCTATAAACAACCAGGTATAAAAAATCAGGAAGGTAATGGTGTATTTACTCCTGATCATCCGAGGGATATATTTTTTTGCTTGTTTAAGAATCATTGATTTATCTTTCGGGCTAAATTACGAATAAAGTACAAAAGTAGAAAGGTGAAAAAGTAGAAATATATTTTAATAAAAAAACGATCGAAGTAAACTCCGATCGTTTTAATCCAAAATAAATCATGTCATTGGAAATCGGAACAAATCCGAATTAACTTTCCAATATTTTTAAGCCTGATATTAGAATTTTATTAAATCTAATATCTCGCATCTCTTTTTTTAGTCTTCCAAAAAGTTTGGATACATATAATCTACAGGAGGAACAAATGTTTCTTTAATAGTTCGTGGAGAAACCCAACGAAGTAGGTTAATCATAGAACCAGCTTTATCATTTGTACCAGAACCTCTAGAACCACCGAATGGCTGCTGACCTACAACAGCACCTGTTGGCTTGTCGTTGATATAGAAGTTACCAGCAGTGTGAGTCAAACGCTTCACTAATTTTTCAATTGCATAACGACAGTTAGCGAAAATACCACCTGTTAATGCATACATTGAAGTTTGATCCAAAATATCCAAAGTCTCATCTACTTTCTCATCATCGTAAACGAAGATGGTAATAACAGGACCGAATAATTCTTCTTCCATTGTGATGTAATCTGCTTTTTTAGCTAGAATTACAGTAGGAGCGATAAAGTAACCTACAGACTTGTCGTAAGTACCACCAGCTACGATCTCAGCATCAGGAGAAGCTTTTGCTTCGTCAATTGCAGAAGCCAAT
>Ga0209692_10004913_pt1 | contig 11782 bp, 10 predicted proteins | sample tdDd472_FD_187129 | JGI IMG/M metagenome (GOLD analysis project Ga0209692, IMG submission 187129) | Marine sediment microbial communities from the Atlantic coast under amendment with organic carbon and nitrate - tdDd47.2 (SPAdes)... | ecosystem: Environmental > Aquatic > Marine > Coastal >...
CGCGGCTCCCAGCTTGGCCGATCCGTCATACTCGATCGACCCGACGCCGTCGGCGACCCTGAGGAAGCGGTCGAGATTGTGGGAAAGGTTCCGCCGGACGCGCCTCGCCGCCTCGGCGGTTCCCTCGCGGCGGGCGATCTCGGCCAGGCAGACGCTCGCCATGAACTGGCGGATGGTGTTGTTCGCCTTCGAATATTCGCCGCGGCTCGGCCAGTACTTGTAGGTCATCCGGCCGTCGTCGCCGCAATTGCGCGCCATCCAGGCGCCCATGGCGGCGATCATGTCGGCGACGGTTTCGGGTCCGACCGAGCCCGGGTCGACGACACGGTTTCCCCGGTGAAGCTCGACCGCCCGCGCGCCCTCCTCCGACAGGAAAACCAGGAGCCGGCGCGAGAGGAACTTCAGGATTTCGCCGCCGGTCTCGAAAAACTCGTCCTGTCCGACTTTCCGATCCGCGAGAGTGACCTCGAACTGGCGGGCGAAGCCGCGATTGGTGGCGATCGCCTCGGTCGGGGCGAAACGGCGGACCGACCCGCCGTGACGGATCGTCATACCATCGAGGCCGCGACGGCTTCCCGGGAAGGCGTTGTCGAAACGGTTGACCGGGACCGGCCGTTCGTCGTGGCACGAGCAGATCTCGATCGCGTCGACCACGGCACCGTCGACACCGGACTCCGCGAGCGCCCCGGAAAAGACTTCAGCGAGGGTCCGCCGATCGAGCCACCCTGCCCACAACCGTTTTCCTGCGGTACGCAGACCGATATAGACGGGCCCGCCGGTTTCGACGTCTTCTTCCGGCCCATCCGGTCCGCCCGCAAACGCTCGGGCTGCGATCCGGGCGACCCGCTGCGCTTCGACGCCCGCCAGCGAAGCGGCCGCGTCGGAACTCTTGCCTGCGGCCGCAGGCCGACCCCTGAGGATGGAAAGGAACTTTCGGGCGTTTCGCAGCATCGTTGCGGCTCCGGGCTGTCGCGGCTGGCTCGACAGCCTGCCATGCAACATGTCCGTCGATAACCGCCCTCGGCTGATGTCTGGCTGACGCGTCAGGAAAAAGTCAGCTTGAGTGGTGCAGGTGTGGCGATTGGGATATCAACGGATGGAACGATCGCCAAGGCGTCGCCGGCTGCTCCGGGAGGCATGCGACGGCCGCCGCCGGGGCCGCCGGACAAGCGTGGTGCCATCGAATGCCGGAAGACCGGATATGACGAGACCGCCCGGGGTCGACCCCATCGAAGCGCGTAACCGAACCGCTGCGGCGCCCGTCGCCGGGCGGTTGCCGGGCGTGCGCCGGCCGCTCCTCGTCCTGCTCCTGCTATCGGTCCTGGTCCTGGTCGCGCCGCTCGCAGACACAACGCGACATTTCTTCGTGACGCCCGCTCATGCCGACGGCGGAGACGGCGATGGCGATGGCGATGGCGATGGCGACGGAGATGGGGACGGAGATGGCGATGGAGACGGCGATGGAGACGGAGACGGCGATGGAGATGGGGACGGTGATGGAGATGGAGACGGAGGCGGCGATGGAGATGGGGACAGCGACGGCGGCGGAGAAGGTGGCGACGACGGCGGAAGCGACGGCGACAACGGCGACTCGGGAGATGGCGGCAAGAGCGGCGGCGGCGATGGCGGCGGCAAGTCCCCGGGCGGCAAGAGCGGCAAGAGCGCCGGTGGCGGAAGCGACCGGAACACTGACCCGGCCTATAATAGCGGCCTGCGCGGCGGACGCGACGGGCTCCAGTTCGGCCGTGGGCCGCACCGGACCCTGGCCGCCCAGCGCAAGAGCGGCGCGCTGCATTCCTATCCGGAGCTGAAGGCGGCGGTCCTGGCGCGAACCGGCGGCAAGGTCATCGGGGCCAAGGTCATCCGCGGCAAGAAGCGGCTCACCTATCGGTTCCGGATCGTCTCCGCCAAATCGCAGCTCCTGGACGTCTACATCAACCCGCGAACCAAGAAGATCATCAGGATCAGGGGCCGATAATGCGTGTTCTGGTCGTCGAGGACGATGGAGACCTCCAGGTCGCGATCGCCGACTACCTCCGGTCGGGCGGTTTCGTCGTCGAGACGACGGGCTCGGGCGAGGACGCCTGGTTTCTCGGCAGCACCGAGGATTTCGAAGCCATTGTCCTCGATCTCACCCTGCCCGACACGGACGGGCTCGAGGTGCTGACGCGGTGGCGCGGCGAGGGCATCGAGACGCCGGTGCTGATCCTGACCGCCCGCAACCAGTGGCTCGATCGCGTCAACGGCATCAACATGGGCGCCGACGACTATCTCGCCAAGCCCTTCCACATGGAGGAACTGACGGCCCGACTACACGCGGTCATCCGAAGGAGCCAGGGACACGCGGCGCCGCAGATCGCCGCGCACGGGGTGACGGTCGTCCCCAGCCGCATGCAGGTCATCGAGGAAGGCCGACCGGTGGAACTCGGACCTCTGGAATTTCGCGCACTCGCCCACTTGATGCAGAATCTGGGAACAGCGGTGCCGGCGCACGAGCTGATGGACCATGTCTACGGCTTCAACTCGAACCGCAGTGCCAATGCGCTCGAAGCCCTGATAAAAAGGCTGCGCGGCAAGCTCAGGACCGACCTGATCAAGACCCGGCGCGGGTTCGGCTATCTGATCGAGCGCGACGAGGCGGGGCCGGCGGAGGCGAACCCATAAGGACACGACTGCGGATACCATCGCTCAAATGGCGGATCACGCTCGTCGCCGCACTCGTCCTCGCCGCGGTGCTGACGGCGGGCAGCTATGCCTTGTCGTATTTCTTCGAACAGCACGTGGAACGCCGGATCGTCGGCGAGCTGCGGGCGCATCTCAACCAGCTCATCAACAACACGCGGTTTTCGAAGACCGGCGGCATCAAGGTGGCCCACGGCGCCATGATCCCGCAATTCTCCGAGCCATATAGCGGGCTCTATTGGCAGATCAACGGAGCGAACGCGGTTCTCGACAGCTCGGCCTCGCTGTGGGACACGGAACTGACGCTGCCGAAGGACAAGGCGCTGCCGGAAATCGTCGAGTACCTGGTTACCGGTCCAAACGACCGCAAGCTGCTCCTCGTCCACAAGCCGATCTCGAAGAAAAACGGCGAAAAGACCGCTTTCTACGACTACATGGTCGCGGTCAGCCACGACACGATCACCGCGTCCGTCGACGAGTTCTCCAGGGAGCTGTGGTACATCCTGGCCGGCTTCGGATCGGTGATCTTCCTGCTCGTGTTCCTGCAGATTTCCTACGGCCTGCGCCCGCTGCGCGACATGCTCGGCCAGGTCGCCGCCGTCCACCGGGGCGAACGCAAGCGCATGGACGCCGACCAGCCGGTCGAAGTCGCGCCGCTGGTCGAGGAACTGAACGCGCTCCTGAGCCAGCAGGAATACATGATGGAGCGCGCCCGGGCACGTTCGGCGAGCCTCGCCCACGGGCTCAAGACGCCGCTGGCGATCGTTCTGACCGAGACGGTGAAGCTCGCCTCGGGCCCCGGCAAGCCGGTCGGCGAGGCGATCGAGCGGCAGGTCGAAATCATGAACCGGCAGATCGAGCGGGAACTGATCCGCACCCGCATTCGCGGCGCCACCTACGGCACCAAGCCGTCGAACCTGGTCGCTCCGCTCGCCCGCGACGTGGTCAATTCCCTCACCCGGCTGCCGGGCGGCGGCGATCTCGACTGGCGGGTCGAGGTGCCGGAGGATCTCGAGGTCGCGGTGGAAACCGACGACCTCGCCGAAATCCTCGGCAACCTTCTCGACAATTGCCGGAAATGGGCGGGGTCGACTGTGCGGGTGTCGGGAACGCGCGACGACCGCGTCGCCCTGCTGGTTTTCGAGGACGACGGACCCGGCCTTCCGTCGGAAACCTTCGGTTGCCATCCCGAGCGCGGCCTGCGGCTCGACGAGGCCAAACCCGGCACCGGCATGGGTCTGGCGATCGTCAACGACATCGTCGTCGAATATGGCGGCTCCCTGTCCGCCGGCCGCTCCGACCTCGGCGGGCTCAGGCTGGAGATCGCCCTCCCCGCCGGCCATTGACCGGCGGTCGTGCCCGGCCGTGCGCAAGGAAATCCGCCGGAATTCGCTCACATACGAATCGATTTCTTCCGCAACAAGGAAGATCGCGGACAGGCCGCGTATTTTTCGGCGAGATTTTCCTGGCTGAAAGGATATCCACACAAGTAATTGCCTTTCTCCGGGCTTCACTCTAGAATTCTCTGGCTTTTCGGGGGCATAAGCCGAACATTTCTATCCGGATATCACTATTGGTGATGCGGATCAGGACGCAGACGAGCCTGTAACCGCAATATCCATCCGCGCTTGCCGCCCGTCCCAAGCAGACAGGCTCGCCCGACCTGGTCGAGCCAACGGAGGGACTTATGGCCAGGACCGAACTCCCCATCGAAAATCTCGGCGACCGTCCGGACATGACCCGCTGGTTCAGTCCGGTCCTGCTGACGAAGATCGGCTGGCGGGTGGTGGTGTCGGCCCTGTTCGGCCGCTTCGCCGACCAGAGGATCGTCCAGGCCGCACTCGACACGGCAACGCCGGAAAATCTGATCAAACGGCACGATCTTACGGAAAAGATCGAACCGGACGAGGACGGCGCCGTCTGGGTCGACTACACGGCGGACGTTGGCGACGGATTCGATTCGACCTATGCCGTCGCCTATCTGCTCGCCCAGGACGAACTCATGATCGGCGGCAAGAATCTGCCGCGCGGCAGCCTTCTGATCCTCGGCGGAGACCAGGTCTATCCGACCGCGACCCGCGACGCCTATTGGGAGCGCATGCGCATCCCCTATTTGCTCGCCTATCCCGACGATACCAGGAGCCGTTCGCACCACCCGGAGATGTTCGTCATCCCGGGCAATCACGACTGGTACGACGGCCTGGAGTCCTTCTTCGGAACGTTCTGCCGATTTCTCGACCGGCCGCCCTACCATGGCGGGCTCAGCATAGGAAACTGGCGCTGCAAGCAGATGCGAAGCTATTTCGCGATCCGGCTGCCGCATGACTGGTGGATCTGGGGGGTCGACATCCAGCTCACAGAATATATCGACGATCCGCAGATCCACTATTTCCGGCTGATCGCGGAATCGCTCGCGGACAATGCCAAGGTTATCCTGTGCACCGCGCAGCCGAGCTGGCTGCGGGCGGAAGACGTGGGGCAGGAGGCGTTCAACAGCCTGAAATATGTGGTGTCGCAGGTCCTCAAAGAGAAGACTGGCAAGGTTTGCGCGCTGATCGCCGGCGATATCCACAACTACAACCGCTACGTCTTCAACGATGACGAGGATTGCCATCTGATTACCGCCGGCGGAGGCGGCGCGTTTCTCCATCCCACCCACACCCTCAAGGACACGATTACGGTCGAATGGACTGTCGAGAATAAGGGGAAGATGGTGGACAAGCTTTGCGATTGTACATTGGCGCACGATCCGGCACAGCACGGATCGGAGGAAGAAGCCTGCTATCCGTCACGGGACAAATCCAAGCGACTGCTCTGGGGGAACTGGCTTTTCATCGGGCGCAATCCGTGGTTCGCCGTCACGCTGGGCATCGTCTACGCGCTGTTTTCGTGGATGCTTCTTTTGTGCGACAATGGTGAATTCTTCAAGAAACTTCTCGGCGAAGGGAAAGAGGTTCCCGACAGCCTGTCGGGCTGGTCCGCAGCCTTTCTGATTGCAAGCTCTCATAGCCCCTATCTGCCGATAGGCATTCTTGCGATCATCGGCGCGCTGATCCTCTACGCGGACGCGCGCGGACGGCAAAAGGCGGTCGTCGGTATAGCCCATGCCATCGCACATATCGCCGCCATCGGGGCGCTCTATATCGGCGTGACGCACTTTACGCGCTCGGTGCTTGCCCTTGCGGCGAATCACTATCTCTCCGGCCTGGTTACCTTCATCGAGATGGTGTTCGCCGGCGCATTGACAGGCGGGATCATCTGGTCGATCTACCTGATCGTCGTCTGCCGCTGGCTCGGCCTGCACACCAACGACGCCTTCAGCGCCATGCGCATCGAGGGCTACAAGAACTTCCTGCGCCTCAAGCTGACGCCGGACGAGTTGACGATCTATCCGATCGGCATCGAGAAGGTGCCCGACCGGAAAGAATGGCAACCCAATCCGCAACCGCGCAGCGACAAGGGGCTCTCGCAGTTCCTGCCTCCAGACTGGTTCAAGCCGCACCTGGTCGAGGGACCGATCCGGATCAGCGCAAGCAAGGACGAAGAAAAGAAGTAGGACCGGACGGTTGCATCCGGGTGCGATTCCGGATCATCGTCACCCGCATGAACAGAACACTCCGACGATCCGCCGAAGCGGCGGCGGCCTGACATGCTGTTCTGGCTTGAAGCGCACGGGCTGGTCGTTCTTGCAGGATTGCTGGTGGCGACCACGGCCATCGTCATGCTGCAACAAAGGCGCAGCCCGCAGGCGACGATCGCCTGGCTGATGTTCCTGGTCGTCGTTCCTTACGTCGCCATCCCCGCCTTCGCCGTCATGGGCTTTAGAAAGCGGCTGCAGTCGGGGCCGGCGGCGCCGTTCCAGACCGCCGCCGCGCCGCGCCCCGGCGAGCACGCGCCGCAGATCGAGAGGATGCTGTGCCGCTACGGACTCGGCGCCGCTTCCGAAGGCAACCGGTTCTCGCTCCAGACCGGGGGAGAGGAATCCTGGGCCGCTCTGACGGAGCTGGTCGCGGACGCGACCACGAGCCTCGACGTCACCCTCTACGCACTCGGCAACGATCCCGTTGGGCGCGCCTTCTGCGCGATGCTCGCCAACAAGGCGCGGCAGGGGGTGGCGGTGCGGGTCATTCTCGACCGCTTCGGCAGCCTGTGGCGCCCGCGCCGGGCCTTGCGCGAGCTGACCGGGGCGGGCGGCGAGGTGCGCCTGCACTCGCCCATCCTCAACAGTCCGAGCGGCGGCAACCTCAATCTCAGGATCCATCGCAAGATGGTCATCGCCGACGGCGCCCGCGTCTGGTCGGGCGGCCGCAACGTGGCGGAGGAATATCTCGGGCCGGAGCCGGTCGCCGGCCGCTGGCATGATTTGTCCTTCGTTGTAGACGGTCCGGCAACGGTAGCGTTTTCCGGGATATTCATCTCCGACTGGAAAGCGGCGAACGGCCGGATGGAAAGTCGCGCCGCGCCAATTCCTCGGGAGAAAGGAACCTCGAAGCTGCAGATCGTGCCCGCCGGACCGGACGTGAGCGAGGATCCGCTGCACGACGCGCTGGTCTTCGCCTGCCATGCTGCGGCGCGACGGGTATGGATCGTCACGCCCTATTACCTGCCGACCCCTGCCCTTTCCGAAGCCCTGGCAATCGCGGCGCGGCGCGGCGTCGACGTGCGGCTGCTGATCCCGGCGAAATCGAACCAGCGGCTCGCCGACCTCGCCCGCGGCGCCTGGCTGCGCGACCTCGAAGACAGCGGCTGCCGTATTCACCTCCACCCGGAGATGGTGCATGCCAAGGCGGTGCTGGCGGACGGCCTCGCCTTCACCGGCTCGGCCAATCTCGACGCCAGAAGCCTGTTGCTGAATTTCGAGATGGCGGCGCTGCTGTTCAACAATGAGGACGTCGAGATCCTCCACCGCTGGGCCGAGGGCCTGCTCGCCGAAGCCCCGGTCGGCATTCGCCCGGCCGGGCGCATCAGGAGGGCGGTCGAGGCGCTGTTCCGGCTCGGCTCGCCGATCCTCTGAGGCCTGTCGTCAGTCTTGCTGCGCGCCTTCCAGGTGGTCGGCGATCGGTTCGACGATGCTGTCGAGGCCGTGCTTCCATTCGAAACGGGTCTTGCTCTCGTCCATGGTCAGCCGGCAATTGGCGCGGGAGGTGACCATGGTGTCGGCGCCGGCGACGTTGCGATTGCAAGCCTATCGTCCTCGGTTCGTTCGCGCTCGAGCGCCTGAACAACGTGAGCGCCGAATCCGTCGTCGCGGAGCAACAGATTGCCCGGTTCGGGCCCGAGAGCCGCGGCACGGGATTCGTCGGTCGACACGCTCCTCCCCGCGAGCACGTGCCGTGACCTGAATCAAGTGGCGGCTGTGAAAATCCGGCTAGGCTGTGCAATAATGATGTCGGACTTTCGAGGAGGCTGACCATGTGCCTGGGCGTGCCGATGCGGGTGGTGGAACTGGACGGGTTCGTCGCGCGCTGCGAGGCGAAGGGCATCGAGCGGTCGGTCAACCTGTTCCTGCTCCAGCACGAGGAGATCGCCCCGGGCGACCACGTCATGGTGCATGTCGGCTACGCCATCCAGAAGATGACCGAGGAAGAGGCCGTCAGCGCCTGGAACCTCTATGACGAGATGTTCGCCCGCGAGGCGGAGATGCAAGGCGATGCATGAGCTTTCGGTCTGCCAGAGCCTGATCGCAGAAGTCGAACGGGTGGCGGCGGCGCATGACGCGGAGCGGGCGACGAAACTGACGCTGGCCATCGGGCCATTGTCGGGAGTCGAGGCGCCGCTGCTCGAACGGGCCTTCACCATCGCCCGCGCCGGCACCGTCGCCGAGGAGGCGGAGCTCGAAATCGAGATCATGCCGGTCAATGTCTGGTGCGAGGAGTGCCGGACGGAGAGCGAGGCCGAAGTGAATGCGCTCGTCTGCGAGCGATGCGGAACCTGGATGGTCGCATTGCGCTCCGGCGACGAATTGCTGCTCAAGAGCGTCGAACTGGCCGGGACGCGAGACCCGGCACGGGAAGCGCTGCCGGTCGCGGCGGCCATGAGAGGATAGCGAAATGTGCCAGGATTGCGGATGCGGCGTCACCACGGGCGCGGTCCAGAGTGCGGAGGCCAGCGGCAAGGTTGCCAGAGGTCAGGTCGTCGACGTGCTCGGCAGCCTGCTCGCGGCGAACGACCACGAGGCGGCGCACAACCGCGAGCATTTCGACCGCCACAAGGTGCTGGCGATCAACCTGATGTCATCGCCGGGCTCTGGCAAGACCAGCCTTCTGGAAGCGACCATCGAGGCGCTCGGCGACCGGGCCAGAATCGCGGTCATCGAGGGCGATCTCGAAACCGAGAACGACGCGACACGCATCCGCGCCAAGGGGGTGCCGGCGGTGCAGATCACCACCGGGCAGACCTGCCATCTCGACGCCCATATGGTGCACGAAGGCCTGCACAAGCTCGATCTCGACGCCGTCGATATCCTGTTCGTCGAGAATGTCGGCAATCTCGTCTGCCCGGCCGGCTTCGATCTCGGTCAGCACGCCGACGTGGTGCTGCTGTCGGTGACCGAGGGAGATGACAAGCCGGCTAAGTACCCTGTAATGTTCCGCGCCGCCGACCTGGTGTTGCTGTCGAAGGCGGACCTTCTCGATGTGCTCGACGACTTCTCGCCGGAGAAGGCGGAGGGCCACGTGCGGGCGCTGGCCAACCCGGCCGAGGTTATGCCGGTTACCAGCCGGCGGCCGGAGACGATGGCGCCATGGATCGCGTGGCTGGAGGAAAAGCTCGCCGCCTGCCGGGCCGGCGAGGCGCTCCGGCCAAGGACCCGCCAGGGCGGACACTCCCATCACCACGAACACGGCGATGGGCATCACAGCCCCGGACACCATCACCACATCCATCACCACCACGTGCACGCCGCCGAGTAGGACGATGACCGAGGCGACCGCACGGGCGAAGCAATGGCTGGGCCGCATCCGCGACCTGCCGCTCAGCTCGCCGGTCCGGATCATGAATGTCTGCGGCGGACATGAGCGGACGATTTCGCTTTCCGGAATCCGAACCGCCCTGCCCGACACCATCGAGCTGATCCCCGGCCCCGGCTGCCCGGTTTGCGTCTGCCCGGAGGAAGATCTCTATACCGCGATCCGGATCGCCATGCGGCCCGATGCGATCCTCGTTGCCTTCGGCGACATGCTGCGGGTGCCGACCAACGGACCGAAGAACGAGCCGCGCTCGCTGGAAGCGGCGCGGGCGGCGGGCGGCGATGTCCGGCCGATCGCCTCGCCGGGCGAGGCGACGAGGATCGCCCGGGACCATCCCGACCGGGAGGTGGTGTTCTTCGCCGCCGGGTTCGAGACGACGACGGCGCCGGTCGCAGCGCTGCTGGCGGAGGGACTGCCGGAGAACCTCTCGGTGCTGCTCTCCGGCCGGCTGACATGGCCAGCCGTCGCCATGCTGCTCGATAGCGAGGATCCGGGCTTCGACTGCCTGATCGCGCCGGGCCACGTGGCGACCGTGATGGGCCCGGAGGAATGGGAGTTCGTGCCGAGGGATCACGGCCTCGCGGCGGCCGTCGCCGGCTTCGAGCCGGATAGTCTTTTAATGGCGATCCATTCGGTGCTGCGCCAGCATCTGGAAGGAACCGCGCGGCTCGAGAACTGCTATCCGCGCGTGGTCCGTCCCGGCGGCAATCCGACGGCACGGCGGCTGATCGCGGAGAACCTCGACGTGGTCGACGCCAACTGGCGCGGCATCGGCACCATTCCCGCCTCCGGTTTCGCGCTCGGCCCGGCCCATGCGGGCGCCGACGCGCTCAAACGCCTCGGCATCGATCCCGACATGGCCCGCAAGCGCGCCGGCGAGATGCCGCCGGGCTGCGATTGCGCCCGGGTGGTGCTCGGCAAGATCTATCCCGACCAGTGTAAACTCTACGGCAAGGCCTGCACGCCGCGCGGGCCGGTCGGACCGTGCATGGTCTCCGACGAGGGAGCGTGCCGCATCTGGTGGTCGAGCGGCGTCCGCGAACAGCGCTCCGATGACGCCGTCGCCACGGCCTGACGCCGCGCCCCCCATCGAGGCCCGCGATCTGGTCGTCAGCGGCCGGGTGCAGGGGGTCGGCTTCCGCCCCTTCGTCCACCGGATCGCAGAGCGGTTCGGGCTCGCCGGCCATATCCGCAACGGTTCGGGAAAAGTGTTCATCCATGTGGAGGGTCCGGGCGCGGCGCTCGACGGTTTCGTCGCCGCGCTGACCGGCGAGCCGCCGCCGCTGGCCCGACCCCGGCTCGCGTCGGAGGCACGGGCCGCGGTCGAAGGGCTCGACGGATTTCGCATCGTCGAAAGCCGGCCGGACGAGGCGGCAGAGATCCACCTGCCGCCGGATCTTTTCTGCTGCGAGGATTGCGTCGCCGAAATCGACGATCCGTTTGAGCGGCGCTACCGCTATCCCTTCACCAACTGCACCCAATGCGGCCCGCGCTACACCATCGTCCGCGCCCTGCCCTATGACCGGCCGAACACGTCGATGGCCGGGTTCGAATTGTGCGAGCGCTGCAAGGCCGAGTATGCCGATATCGGCAACCGGCGCTACCACGCGCAGCCGCTCGCCTGTCCCGATTGCGGGCCGAGGGTGACGTTCCGCCGCGATGTCCAGCCTGCCGCCGAGGGCGAGGCGGCACTGGCCGCTACCATCCGCTGCCTCGAAGATGGCGGCATCGTCGCGGTCAAGGGGATCGGCGGCTATCACCTGATGTGCGACGCCGGCAACAACGCGGCCGTCGCTACGCTGCGCAAGCGAAAGCACCGACCCGACAAGCCGCTGGCGGTGCTGTTTCCGCTTGCCGGCGCCGACGGGCTCGACTCGATCCGGCAGGCGGTCGATCTCGACGAAGCGACGGCGGCTGCCGCTCTCGATCCGGTCCGGCCCATCGTCCTCGCCCGGCGCCGCGCGGAGTGTCGCTTGAGCCGGCACATTGCGCCGGGCTTGCGAGAACTCGGCGTGTTCCTACCCTATAGCCCCCTGCATCATATCCTTCTTTCGGATTTCGGCCGGCCGCTGGTGGCGACCTCGGGCAATGTCAGCGGCGAGCCGGTGATCACAGCGAACGAGGAGGCCGAA
>Ga0209692_10004915_pt1 | contig 11778 bp, 9 predicted proteins | sample tdDd472_FD_187129 | JGI IMG/M metagenome (GOLD analysis project Ga0209692, IMG submission 187129) | Marine sediment microbial communities from the Atlantic coast under amendment with organic carbon and nitrate - tdDd47.2 (SPAdes)... | ecosystem: Environmental > Aquatic > Marine > Coastal >...
TTACTATTGTAGGTTGGCAAGACAATAAAATTGGCAATGACGGCTATTGGATTGTTAAGGAGTCATTGGGAACTGAATGGGGTGAAGAGGGTTACTGCAAAATAGCATATAATGATGCTTGTGGCATAAACGATTATATCCTATTCTACATAGAATCTACCACATAAACTAATCAACATCTTAAATAAATTTAGAAAACTTAGTGTGTATGGATTTTACCATACCTCTAGTTAAAATTACTCAAAAAAAGGAGAATGAAATGAAAAAAATATTAATTACGTTAGTATTACTTGTTCTATTAATAACTTCGTGTAATAAAAAGGTAGATACAACAACCTCGAATCCGATTAATCAAGATAAAGTACCCTCAGGAATCACAGCAGTTGTAACTGATGCTCCTACACCAACAGCTACACAACAGCCAGAATCGGAAAAATCAAATAACAAGCAAGATACAGATAGTAAATATCCTATATCGTTTTCATGGAAAAGTGACGAGATAATTATGACACCACAGAATCAAGATCCACTTGGCTCATGTGCAGTTTTTGCTACTATGAGTATGTTTGAAACACATATTGCGATGACAACTGGTGAATTGATCGACTTATCTGAAATGCACTTTGTATTGACTTCAGAGAAGTGGTCCAACGATACAGGAGTATCCCCAGAAGTAGTTCTTGATTTCATTACTACAGAAGGTATAGTAACGGAAGAAAAGATGCCATACAAACCGCATGAAGCAAGTGCTGAACCAGTTGAAAATGATTATGGTTATGACTATATCTTAGATGTAAATTGGGGAAGTGAGGTTCTGGCAGATAACCCATCTGCAGAGCGTATTGAAGCAATGAAGAGGAATTTATTAGAACATGGCCCTGTAGTCACAAATGTTGCATTACATAATGATTTTGGGTATTACAGAAAAGGTATTTATGAATGTGATGAAAGTTCAGGTGTCGCAGGTGGACATTGGCTTGTAATATTAGGTTGGAAAGACGCTGAAGACATCAAGAGTGGTGGTTACTGGATTTGTAAAAACTCATGGGGTCCAAGATGGGGTGAAGGTGGCTTTTGCAACATAGCATACGATGATCCATCTGGAATAGATGATTATATATTATACTATATCGATACTCCTAAAGACAATGTTGAAGCTACTATGAATAACTTAGATAAGTAAAAACTCTAATCCTATATAATAAAAGAGCCATGCTAAGCAACTTAAAAGCATGGCTCTTTATGTAAGGTGGTAATAATCAATTTATATCTATTTCAAATACTTATTTAGTTCATCCATTTTCTCGACTACAAATAGTCCATCTCTTATTATAGAAACTCTTTCACCATTATGTTTTACAATACTGATTTCAGCAATTTCCTCAAAAGGTATAGTGATGTCCGTATGTTTCCCAGTATATTTACCATAACCGTTTCCTTTTGCAGTTATCTCTCGTCCATCTTGATTATACACTTGGACAGATTCTCTTCCCCTATAGCATGTATCACCAATAGCGAAGTGAGGACCTGTCTTTTCTGCAATTAAAACTGGCAGTAGCTGGCTTATATCATATTTCTTAGCCATAGTATATGCTCTAGTATTAGTACCTATTGCAAATTCACCCATTGGCAATGTTTCATGAGGATCCAGTAAATTTTCTTTTATATATGATTTATTTTCGATATCATTCTCAAAATTACTGCATGTATATGATACAATAATTCCATCTTTAAATTCAATCTTTAAATTTTCATACAACATACCCATAAGATAAACACTGCTTACATGAAGCATTCCATTTGTTCCTTCTAGCTTAGGGCTAGTAAAAACCTCACCAACTGGAACATTAACACTGGCTACACAATTAAAAAAATTAGTTTGTTTGGCAATATCTTCGATTGTTTGCATCTTAATTGAAAGATTTGTTTTGTTCTCACCTTTTCCTATTACTTCAATAATGTCCGCTTCATCTAGAACGGATATAATGTTTTGATGTAAATCAGTATACAAATCATTATCCAATGTATTAATTTCAATCATTTCATTAAAGATGTCTTTATAATTTCTACCTATTTCAGGTATTGGGTATCCTATAGCAGTGTATGAAGTCTTAGCTCTTGGTACATATTTACTCTTTAAATTAAACATACCCATAGTTAAACTAGATTTTGCTTTTTTCTGCTCATCTATATAATTAAACTTAACATCATATACTTCTGGAGAAAATAAAGACTCCCCAAAAGTACATGTCATAGCATATCCTGAGCTTTCTGACACAATATCAATATGTTTCTCGTATAATTTTTCTTGATGTTCAATAATAGATTTAGTGTATTCTTTGCTAATATATATGCTATCATCTAACCTATGATCATACTTCATTTGCTTAGTAGGCTTTTTAGAGAAAAGTACATTACAAACGCATGATTCAAGGCCATATTCTCTAAATTTCTCTATACTCTTAGCTATAACACGTTCAAAGCCTATAGGATATACCAATAGTACAGATCTAAATCCTTCAAACTTCTTTCCATATCTTTTAAAGCTTTGTATATATGGAATGACATATGCATCAGCCATTTTTGATATAGTCTCACTAGATAGTGAGTTTATATATTTTGCAGACTCTATCTCATTTTTACTTATATATTTTCCATACTTAAACAAATAGCGTAAATCTGTAAAATCGCTTTTAGTAGAAATATTCTTATAATAATCATATTTAATATCATTTTGCTTAATGATATCTAATTCATTATTTAGCATACTCCTTTTAATTTCAAAATCCGCTATACTTTGACTAATCCTATCCTTTGCATCATTTAATTTTTTAGAGACGATTTCGTATACTTCTAAGAATAAATCGAATGCAAGCAAAAGTATTGCTTTGTTGTGTTCATACACTGCAGTTATACATTCTCTAATAGCGTAGCTCAAATATGACAATTCGAAACCAAACTCTTCTCCGATAGTTTCTAATGCATATTTAGAATTAATAAAGCTTGTGCTATAGTTCTTATCAACTACATCTTCAAACAGCTTGTAATTCTGTTTTAAAAGTTCATCAAATGATGAGTCTATAAAGTATTCATCACACAAATTTCTTTCTAGCTGTATTAAATCTAGCAAAAACTCACTTGTCTTTTTAAAATAAGGACACTTGGATCTATCTGCTATAGAAACTATCTTATCTACTGATGCTGTATAACTATCAGCATCATACTCTACAATTTCTTTATATAAACTATTAATCATTGCTGCTACTTTCTAGTCGCAAAGGTGGCATGCTACAAAATGCCCTTCTTTCACTTCCTTGAACTCAGGACGCACATCTTTACATTTGTCAATTGCCTTTTTACACCTACCATAAAATTTACATCCCTTCGGTAAATCTATAGGACTAGGTACATCCCCTTCAATTAGCATATTTTCTCTCGCATCTTCTATATCGGGGTCAGCAATTGGTATAGCTGCAAACAATGCTTCAGTATAAGGATGCAATGTATTTTCAAACAACTCATCACATTCAGCTAACTCTACTATAGAGCCAAGATACATAACAGCTATCCTGTCAGATATATGCTTAACCATTGATAAATCGTGAGCTATAAATAAATATGTTAAGCCTAGTTGTTTTTGAAGATTAATAAGCAAATTAACAATTTGAGCCTGTATTGATACATCAAGCGCTGATATAGGTTCATCGCAGACAATAAACTCAGGATCAATCGCTAACGCTCTTGCAATGCCTATACGCTGACGTTGCCCACCTGAGAATTCGTGAGGAAATCTATTTGCATGCTCCTTGTTCAATCCAACTAATTTCAAAAGTTCATAGACTTTTTCATCTTTCTCTTTTTCATCATACATGTTATGTATGTCAAGACCTTCTTTAATAATGGTCTTAACTGTCATGCGACCATTTAAAGAGGCATAAGGATCTTGAAATATGATCTGACATTCCTTGCGGAATTGCAGCATCTCTTTTTTAGAAAATTCTGATATATTCTTTCCCTTAAAAAGGATTTCTCCACCATTAGGATTATAAAGGTCTATTATAGTCCTTCCTGTAGTTGTTTTTCCACAGCCAGATTCACCAACTAATCCTAGAGTTTCTCCCTTTTCTATAGCAAAGCTAACATCGTCGACGGCTTTCAGAACTTTCTTCTTACCAGCTCTAAAATATTTACTCAGATTATTTACTTCAAGAATATTTTTAGCCATTATAACCCACCTCAATTCTTTTGAACAAATCTACTTTTGGTGCTTTATCATTCATAAGCCAACAACTAACAGTATGTTGATCTTCTGATGAGTATTTAGGAGGCATTAATCTATTACATATACCCATTCTATGTTCGCATCTTGGTGCAAACGGACACCCAGCAGGAGGAGATAACAAGTCAGGTGGACTACCTTTTATAGAATATAGCTCTTCAGATTTATCAGAGTTTAGTTTTGGTACTGAGTTAAGTAATGCCCAAGTATATGGATGCTTTGGATTATAAAATATATCACGAGTAGTGCCACTTTCTACAATCATTCCACCATACATTACAAGAACTCGTTCTGCCATACCAGCAACTACTCCAAGGTCATGAGTTATCATAATAACTGACATTTTATTTTGTACTTGCATCTTCTTAATTAGCTTTAATATCTGTGCTTGCACGGTAACATCTAAAGCAGTTGTAGGCTCGTCTGCAATTAATATTTTGGGATTGTTTATAAGTGCCATCGCTATCATAACACGTTGTCTCATACCACCTGAGAACTCATGAGGATACTGTCTAATACGCCTTTCAGGAGCAGGTATATTAACCTGGTTCATCATTTCTAATACTCTTGTATTTATCTCTGTATTGGATAAGTCAGTATGCAACTTTAAACTTTGAGCAACCTGATAACCAACTCTTTTTGTTGGGTTCAGTGAAGCCAAAGCATCTTGGAATATCATGCTAACAATAGTTCCTCTAAACTCATTTAGCTTCTTAGTATTATACTCTAATATATTTGCATCATTAATAAATACCTTAGATGAAGGTTTGATTTCACCTGGGTCATGAATTAATTTCATTAGAGATTTAGCAGTAACAGATTTGCCACTCCCTGATTCTCCAACAATAGCTATGGTTTCTTCCTCAAACAAATCAAAGGAAACTCCTCTAACTGCTTGAACTTCCCCTGAATATGTATGAAAAGAGACCTTAAGATCTTGAACTTCTAAAACTTTTTTACGCATCTTATATCTCCTACTTCCTTAATTTTGGATCGAGTGCATCTCTTAATCCGTCACCCAACAGATTAAAGCAAAGCATTGTTATTGATATTAAAATCGTTGGAACTAATAATTGATAAGGGTAAAATAATATCATCTGTTGTGATTCAGCACACATAGCTCCCCAGCTTGTATTTGGCGACTGTATACCAAGTCCTATAAAGCTTAAGAATGCTTCAGCAAATATCAACCCTGGTACAGTTAATGTTGTAATAATTATTAATGTAGACATAACATTAGGGAACATATGCTTTTTAATTATTCTCCAAGGCGAAGATCCAAGCGCTATAGATGCATGTACAAAATCAAAATTCTTTAGTTGTAGTACTTGTGATCTTACCATCCTTGCTGCCCCAATCCAGCCAGTCAAAGTTAATGCAAGTATAAGTGATGTTAATGTAGGCTTTAAGATCATAGATATTAATATTATTACAAGCATTTTAGGTACAGATCCTATTACCTCAACGATTCTCATCATCAATTTATCTGCTCCATCTCCAATATAGCCTGCAACTCCTCCATAAATTAACCCTACAGTTATATTTACAAGTGCTCCAATTACACCAATTGCCATGGATACTCTACCAGCAATCCATGTTCTTGCAAATAAATCTCTGCCCAAACTATCCGTACCAAACCAATGCTCTGCACTTGGTGTCTGATTCCTTGCCATAGGATCAACTTCTGTATATGAATAGCCGCTAATATAAGGGCCTATTATTGTCATTACTATCATCAATATCAGTATTATGCATGATGCTATAGCAGCTTTGTTTTTCTTTAATCTTCTAAATGCATCTTGCCAGTATGTTAAACTTTCTCTTGATATTGTTTCTAAGTCATCAGAAACATTTTTATCAAATTTAAAATCATCCTCCAAATACACATCTACTTGATTGTCAATTGTTTTAGACATTATCTATATATCCTTTCTACTTACTATCTGTCAATCTGATTCTAGGATCAATTGCCATATACAATAAATCAACCAAGAACATAGCAAAAATATACATTACAGCTATAAATATGGTTTGACCTATTATCATAGGATAATCCCTTCCAGTAACAGATGAAATGAAGTATGATCCAATCCCTGGTATAGAGAATATTGTTTCAAGTACAAATGTACCAGTAAAAATAAGTGCTAACTCAGGTACTATAATCGTTACAATAGGAAGCATAGCATTTCGCAATATGATCTTGAAAGTTAATTGAGTTCTTGAAAACCCTATGGATTCAGCAGCTAATACATAATCTTGATTCATGACATCAAGCCAGCTGGTTCTCATATATCTAGCATGTACACCAATAGAGCGAACACCAAAAGCTATTGAAGGTAGTACTGTAAATATAAAACTACCCCATCCAGTAACTGGGAACAATTGCATTTTTACAGCAAAGAAATATTGTAATACTGTCGCTAATACAAAGCTTGGTATAGATACACACAAAAGTGATAAAAACATAGTAAAATAGTCCATAACTTTACCACGTTTGTAGGCAGCTAATATACCTAATAGCAATCCAATAGGAATACCAAAGATAAGCCCTTGAAAACCTATTCTTGATGATACTGGCACTCCAGCCTTTAGAATTGATACAACTGAGCGGCCTGGATTCACGAATGATTCTCCCAAATCACCATGGAATACTAATTTCTTTAAATATATAAAATATTGAGTATAAACAGGCTTATCCAATCCATGCTTAGCCATATAATTTGCTTGCACATCTTCAGGAAGTTTTTCAACTAGCTCACCTAGTGGATTACCTGGCAATAAGTACATCATAAAAAATGTAATTGTTATAACTAAAAATATGGTAATAAGCATATGCATGAATCTAGTAGCAAGATACTTTTTCATTTTCCAACCCCTTCGTATAATAAAATATAATGGCTCCCGTAGATACCCCTTCGGGAGCCAATTAACTATTGTAGTTTTATTATTTTTCTAGTTTGTTTCTGGTCTTCCTACTGTATAAACAGTCTTAAACTGTGTTGCTGCATAGTTTTGGTTTATGAAGCCCTTGATGTAGATTCCATTCATCATAGAACTCATTGGATGATAGATAGGAATTATTATGCAGTCTGTTTCAACAAGTAACTTTTCAGCTGCTGAGAATAATTCTAGCCTTTCTGCTGTATCGGTACTTGCATTTGCTGCATCAATTAATTTGTCATATTCAACATTGTCATATCCTGTGTTTGTATTATGTTTTTCTAGATATGTAGCCCAACCATTTAGGTATGTTGAAGGATCATTGTAGTCAGCATATGAAGTAACATATGTCATACCGAACTCACCATCTGCTCTTCTTTGCCTTGCAACACCAGATTCCACTTGAACTACCTCCAAGTTAAGTCCTAGGTTGTTTTTAATAACTTCGTAAAAATATTCAGCTTCAGTTTTTGAGCTTGCTGCTGTGCTACCAACAAGGTATTCAATTGAGTACAATGATGGATCAGGATCTAGTCCAAGTTCTGTTAAACCTTCTATTAATAATGCTTTAGGATCAGAGACACTTTCTGCAAATGCTTCCATAACGTTATATCCAGATTCATTACGGAAATTAATTCCGTCCATTTGTAGTTCTGATGGTACATATCCTGTTGCAGGAATTGCCATATCAGTTTTTAGCATCATTGCTGCTTCTTCCTTGTCGATACATGCCGCAATTGCTCTTCTTACCTTTGCATTACCCAATATATTGTTACCATTATCATCAACATATTTTGTATTCATAAATAATGAGTATGTTCCACTTAGTATATAATCGCCATAAGAGAATTCATTTGTTGCGATTAGCTTTTGACGCCATTCTGGAACAGAAACAGACGCTCTGTCTATTGTGTGGTTCATTAGTTCACTCATCATAGCTTGCATATCACGAATAAGTTTTAGATTTATTTGCCCTAGTTTAACTTCTTCAGCATTCCAATACGCGTCGTTCTTAACTAAAGTCATTTTTGAATCATGTACCCATTCAGATAATTTGAATGGTCCACATGACATTGTTGTTTCAACACTTGTACCAAATTGGCTACCCCACTCATTAACTAAATCTTCACGTGTAGGTGTAAAATATGGTTGATATGTTAACTGCACAAAGTATGGTGTAACCTTTTCAAGTGTAATCTCAAGTGTGTTTTCATCAAGTGCTTTTATACCTACTTCATCTGGTGTAATCTCACCTTTTACACATGCTGCAGCGTTTTTAATATCAAATAGCATATAAGATACTGGTGAAGCATTTGCAGGATCTAATATTCTTCTAATTGAGTATGCATATTGTTCTGCTGTAACTTTTACGCCATCTTCCCAATTAAAATCTCTTAGCTTAAATGTGTAAACTAGTCCGTCATCACTAACTTCCCAGCTTTCAGCACCTCCACCAACAATCTTAAGACCATTAGTACCTTGTGCAATCTCTGTTAGTGGTACATTAACATTACAAATAATCATTGCATCCATTGATTTGTTAGTCATAGTACCATCTATTACTGAAGGATCATAATATAAAATGTAGTTAATAAATTGTTGAGCATCAATTTCCTCTTCAGATACTTGTGTTGCCTCAACTTCATTATCTGCATCATCACCTTCTGGCATAACTGCACCTGAGTTTGCAGTTACTGCAGGAACTGCATCGTTGTTTGCTGCCTCTTGTCCACATGCGCTAAGAAGCATTAACAATGCCATAAGTACGCACATAATAGTAGTTATTTTTTTCATTTTGTAACTCCTCTCTAAAGTTGTCCCTTTTTAGGATATCTAATATAAATTATTCCATAATAGAATAAAGTCCCTACTCACTTTTATCTTTGCTTATAAGTTTTATAAACGAAAATAGCAATCTAACACCAAAGCCTTTTGCTCCTCTTGGGTTATAACCCATTGCCATAATTGATGCATTAGTTGAAGCCATGTCTATGTGAATCCATGGTTTTGATTTAACAAAGTTGCTTAAAAATGTTCCAGCAACAATTGCCCCTGCACCTTTTCTTGAGCTGGTATTTTTCATATCAGCTACAGTAGACATTAAATATGATTTGTATTCATCATATAAAGGTAACCGCCATATTTTTTCATTAGTTTCTTTTGAGGCTGCATAAAGACATTTATATAGTTCATCGTCATTAGAAAATGTTGCTGCACATACACTACCTAAAGCTACTGCTGAATTGCCAGTAAGTGTTGCAATATCCACAATCAGCTCTACATCTTCCATATCGCTTGCATAGCTCATAGCATCGGCTAATATCAGCCTGCCTTCTGCATCTGTGTTGCCTATCTCTATATACTTTCCTTCTCTTGAGAGTATAACGTCACCTGCACGATATGACTTTCCATCTATCATGTTTTCGCAAGTAGGAATTAGAGCAATAATATTAACTTTCTGCTTGGTCTGTGAAACAGCTTTCATAAGTCCTAGCACTGCTGCTGCTCCACCCATATCAGATTTCATGTACTCTAGGCCTTCAGATTTTTTTAGATTGTACCCTCCAGAATCAAAAGTAACCCCTTTTCCTACAACAGCAGTATATGATTTATTTTCAGGATTTCCTGTATATTTCATCTCAATTAATTTTGAAGTATTCTCTGAAGCTTTACCTACTTCAATCAAACAATTAAAGCGATTCTCTTTAAGCCATTCAGTGTCATATACATTTACATCAAATCCATATTCATCACTAATTTCAATAGCTTTTTCTCCAAATGAAGTCGGTGTTAAATAGTTTGGAGGATCATTAATCAAGTCTCTAGCTAAATTAACTCCACCTGCAAGTGCTTCACCTTGCAATATTGCTTTATACAAAATTGCTTTATCTAATTGAGATATAATTTTTATATTTTTAACGGAAACATCATTTTTACGACTTGTATAGGCATTGTATGTATACAATGTCATTAGTATTGATTTAACTATGTTTTCAACAAATGCATTAATATCTCCAACATATTTAATATCATCGCTATCTATCAGGAAATTATAATCTTTGAACTTCTGTCTTTGAGCAATTTTTACTCCTTCAGCTACTGCTAAGCGTGTTTTTTCATTAGTTAAAGCTTCTTGATTTCCTAATCCAATAAATATTACATGCTTTACACAATCATTTTCAAAACTATTTATACAGTACACTTCTCTATCTTTACCGCAAAATAGATTGTTGTCTTTTAAAGAATCAAATATTTTTTTATGTTCATTGCTAAGACATCTGTCTTCAAAACAAAATGTAATGTAATTATCTGTTTCTATATTTTTATAATGACTAACTATATATTTCACTATAGCCTCTCCTTATCTTTTAAAAAGTATTGCTTCCTAGTTTAATTAGTACGTTCTATTATTTTCTTTGTCTATCACCTATCTTAAAGTGTAAAGTCGCTTTAACGTATTAAATTGATAAACACATATTATCACACCGTATAATAATATTCAATTATATTAATAATTTATTACTATAATGTTTTATATATGTTATTCAATTTTATTATTATATATAGGTAAAAAAATTTATTTGCTAATATAATTAAGAGCTCAAAGATTAGAATATTCAATGAACTCTTATATCACTGATTAGTATTCTTATGTTTCTGTTCTAGCCCTTAAATGCCACTGCTTGTATTTCAACTAGTGCATCTTTTGGTAAGCGCGCTACCTCAACTGCAGCACGTGCTGGAAATGGAGAATTAAAGAATTCTCCATATACTTTGTTCATGCCAGCAAAGTCATCCATGTCATTTAAGAATACTGTTGTTTTTATTACGTTATCCATTGATAAGTTAACATATTCTAAAATAGATAATAGATTTTTTAATGATTGCCTAGTTTGAGATGATATATCATCTGGCATATCTCCAGTATCTGGGTTTATAGGTAATTGACCAGATATATATACGTAGTCGCCTGCCTCAATAGCTTGTGAATAAGGCCCTATAGCAGCAGGTGCTAATTTTGTTTCAATTTTCTCTTTCATAATATACACTCCTCCGTAAATATTTTTTATTATTCTAATTATATATTATTACGATAATTTAGTATTATTATATTGTAATAATTTTTTATTGTCAATGCAAAATTTTATAACTTACATACAAAAAGCCAAAGCAAATGAATGCTTTGGCCTAAAAACAAATTTTATAGATTAAATAATTTTTACTTTTTCTTGATTATACCTAAGTACCTATATATTGTAGCTTCTGATACTTTTAGTGCGTGTGCAGCCTCGCTAACAGCTCCTTTTATTAAGAATATACCATTGTTATTCAATTCAGAAACAACTAATATCTTTTCATCTTGATCCATACGCTCTGGTGGAATATTTAATTCATTAACGATCTTATGCACACTTTCAAGTGTAAGTTGCTTTACAGACTTACTTAAAGTCTCTGATGGCTGCTCACTATGGACTTCTTGGGTAGGCGTACCCAAAAAGCTATTTAAAAATGATTGAGCTTGGTGCAGCTTGTCTACCTCCATGTTTATACATAGTATA
>Ga0209692_10004916_pt1 | contig 11777 bp, 11 predicted proteins | sample tdDd472_FD_187129 | JGI IMG/M metagenome (GOLD analysis project Ga0209692, IMG submission 187129) | Marine sediment microbial communities from the Atlantic coast under amendment with organic carbon and nitrate - tdDd47.2 (SPAdes)... | ecosystem: Environmental > Aquatic > Marine > Coastal >...
TTTATGTGGGTCATTGGCTTTACCAAGGATTGCCCCAGCTTCACAAGCAAAAGCCATGAGCTTGCCGGTTTTCATGCGTTGCATGCGTGAGATGGCTCCTAGATCAAATTCTTCTTCTTCGGCAATAAGGTCAAGGATTTGTCCGCCGACCATGCCTTGAGCACCTGCACTTGATGAGAGTGCTTTTATAAGATCGCAGCGTACGCGTGGATCTTCGTGTGTTTCCGGCTCACTTAATACTTCAAAGGCCAGCGTTAGGAGCGCGTCTCCAGCTAGAATGGCAGTGGCTTCGTCGAATTGGCGGTGTACAGTTGGTTTACCTCGCCTGAGGGCCGCATCGTCCATAGCTGGCAAATCGTCGTGGATCAGGGAATAGCAGTGCAAAAATTCTAGCGCAGCAGAAACCCGGCGTGCGCGGGAAGGGTCTACGTTGAAAAGTGCAGCTGAATGCATAACAAGAAATGGGCGCAAGCGTTTGCCTCCACCAAGTGTACCATGACGCATAGCTTCGAAAAGGCGCTTTTCGGCTAGGTCTGTCTTAGGAAGGAGTAAGCCAATTGTTTTGTTAACAGCTTCACTGACCGAGGTCATTTCATCTTGCAAATCAGGGTTTGCATCTCGTAGGGATGGTGTCATTCTTTATTCTTCCGGGTCCAGAGGTTGGGTACTAATAGTGTTATCATCGGATATAGAAATCTTCTCGATTTTTATTTGGGCTTCGCGCAGTTTATCTTCGCAATGGCGCTTAAGCGCTGTTCCACGCTCATAAGCAGTAATTGAGTCTTCAAGAGGGGCTTCTCCCGCCTCAAGTTTGCGTACGATAGTTTCCAATTCTTCCAGAGCATCCTCAAAGCTAAGCTTTTCGACGGCTTTCGGGCTTGTCATTTCTGTATCCCTGTTATTTTTATCTTTTTAAATGAGATCGGTAGTTTATGTCAGAACACGTCTTTTCTCAAGACTTTTAAGCATTTATGATGTAAGTCCCAATTCAAGCTCCATTGCGCCGCAGAGCATGTGCCCTAATAGTATATGCATTTCTTGAATTCTTGCTGTCGTATTTGAGGGGACAATGAGGATATGATCGCACATATCGCGCATTTTACCACCAGTCTTCCCAGTTAGCCCTACGACTGTGATGTTTTTGCCTTTGGCGGTTGTGATGGCGTTGGTAATATTGGCGCTATTGCCTGAAGTGCTAATTGCTATGGCGATATCACCTTCATTGCCTAGCGCTTCGATCTGACGGGAGAATATATAATCAAAGCCGTAGTCATTGCCCGCTGCTGTAAGAGTTGAAGTGTCTGTTGTCAGAGCTATTCCAGCGATTGGTGCGCGGTCATTAATAAAGCGGACACTCAGTTCTGTTGCTAAATGTTGGGCATCGGCGGCACTTCCACCATTGCCGAAGAACATAATTTTATTGCCGTTCTTTATTGCTTGCACGCAAGTTTCAAGTGCGTCATTGAATTCTTTTTGCAAGGCTGTGATGGTCTTTGTGGCGACAACATTATGTTCAGTTGTTTGCTCTTGCCAGTAGGTATTGAAATTGAAATCGGGCATATAGTTACTCGTGGTTAGTCGTCTGTTTCTTTGTTTACTGGAGGTACTGGCTTGCGCTTTTGGGCGGCAAGTGCACTGGCAATAGGTACCATATGCTCACGGTTATAGCCGAGCTGATCAGGTGTAACCTGAAAGCCAATCAGAACGCGGTAGTTACTTGCCTGATTTTTGCTTTTTATTGGAACAATTTGGCGCAGATTTTCAAAATAAGTGTGCTGATCTTCATTGGCTGCGTATGTAATGGAGGCTGCGAATATTTCTTTAGCCATTATTTTTCCAGATGGCGTTGTTACTGCAACAAAGAACGGGTAAGAGAAAAACGGTCTTTCCGAAGCTGTCTTACGACCTTTCGGGCCAAGCTTGCCGTTAAATAACAGCTTCAAATCAATGATCGCTGTTTTGGAGGAAAGCTTGCATGTGCTTTCTGCGCTTTTTAGATCCACACGCGAAATTAGGTTTTTCTTGTCTTGTCTGCGTGGGTTAGAAAAATCGCTGATAGAGCTGAGGTCGTCGACAATTTCAACTTGAGGGCAGGGGCTGCGTAGGAGCTTTTCGGGGGTATGACCAGTTGCACCTGCAACATATATATTGCCTTCGGCTACATCGTATGCATCGTCTCTAAGCCCCTCCCATGTTTGGCAGGCGTTAAGTAATAGGGCACAGGAACAACAAAAAGTAAGAACCTTCAGCGTTTTAATCATTAGCGAGAATCCAAAAAATTAAGGAGCAAAAACGGAACTATACATTACGCAAGATTGGCTGTTTAGGCAAGGGGTGGATTATAGCCTTCCCGGTTTACCTTTACACGTTGTTGCTTCGCTTTTTACGTATTTCAAATACGCTGCATCGCTTGCGCCTAGTGTAAAAATAAACCGGTTTGACTATAGGGTGAAATTATGGGTATAGGTGAAAAGATGAATAAAAGAAATTTGAAAATATTATTGGCCGCACCGCGTGGTTTTTGTGCGGGAGTCTATCGTGCAATACAAATCGTTGAGCGCGCGCTTCAGAAATATGGAGCGCCGGTTTATGTGCGCCATGAGATTGTGCACAACAAATATGTGGTTGATGGTTTGCGCGATAAGGGTGCTGTGTTTGTCGAGAGCCTTGATGAGATTCCAGATGACGGCCAGCCGGTGATATTTTCTGCGCATGGAGTGGCTAAATCTGTACCGCAAGAAGCTACGCGCCGAGAGATGTTTTATATCGACGCCACGTGTCCGTTGGTGAGCAAAGTTCATAGAGAGTCCGAGCGTCATTATAACAGCGGAGATCAGGTTATCTTGATTGGTCATGCAGGTCATCCGGAAGTGGTCGGAACGATGGGGCAATTGCCTGAGGGCGAAGCGTTGTTGGTGGAAAGCGCGGAGGAGGTGCTCGCGCTCCAGGAACATGTGAAAGATACAAATGCCCTAGCCTTTTGCACGCAAACTACGCTCTCGGTTGATGATACAACCGATATTATAGCGGCACTTAAAAATACATTTCCTAATATAAAATGCCCTAGAAAAGAGGATATTTGCTACGCCACGACTAACCGTCAAGCGGCGATGAAAGCTATTGCTCCGTTAAGTGACACCGTCATGGTTTTGGGTGCGCCTAATTCTTCGAACTCTAATCGTTTGGTTGAAGTGGCGGCGCTTAATGGCTGTGGTAGGGCGATGCTGGTTCAGCGTGTTAGCGATATCGACTGGTCTGAGCTTGATGGCGTGAGCGTTCTGGGTTTGAGCGCAGGGGCGTCGGCTCCTGAAATTTTGATCAAAGAAGTTATAGAAAAAGCCAGAGAATACTATAATGTGGAACTAGAAGAAGTTGCAATCACGCGCGAAGACGTGACGTTTAAGCTTCCAAAAGTGCTTAACTAAAGGGAGGAATAATGAGATTATCAAAACAGGAATTTATAGATAGCCCAGACAAGGCGATAACTTTGCTCGGAATGTCGGGCGCAGGTAAAACTTTTTTGTCTTGCCGTTTAGAGGAGTGGGGTTGGCGTAATTATTCTTGTGATTATGAGATTGGTTCAAGATTTCTAAAACCTGACCTTGAAGCATTCGCGGGTTCGAATGAATTTAGCGCCGAGAATATTGGTGTGCTGCATGAATTCCTGGGCAAGCTCGGTAATCCGGAGCTCGGAGGCTATGAGCTGGATCTATTTCGTGAGCGCCAGAAGGCATATTATGACGCGGAAGTAGCTGCTCTTTGGGAAATGGGCGAGGTTATGGATCAGGTGGCAGGGCCGTTTATTCATGATTCTACTGGCAGTTTGTGTGAAATCGAGGATGAAGACGTTATTCATGATATCGGGCAACGAACGGTGTTTGTTTATCTGGAAACCGATGAAGCGGCTGAAAAGGTTGTGTTGCAGCGCGCTCAAGATTATCCAAAACCATTGTTTTTCCCAAAAACCTTCTTGTTAAACAAGATTGATGAGTATCTAGTCGAAGGCGGATTAGAGGCTGTAGCTCAAATGGAGCCGGATAAATTCTCGCGTTGGGTTTTCCCAAGATTATTTGAAGCTCGTAAGCCAAAATATCAACGGCTTGCTGATTTATACGGCGTAACAATTCCGGCTAGTGCGTTTAATACCCTTTCTTCAGCGCAAGAATTTGTGGATATTATCGCCGAACACCTAGATTAATTCTTTTTTTAATGTACCCATGGCGTACATGCGAACAAATTGTCGCTACGCTCGATTTGCTTCGCGGTGCTTGAATGATAATTATATGAAAATGGTGGGTTTATTAAGTTATGAGCAAAATTGTAGAGATATATACTGATGGTGCGTGTAGCGGAAACCCCGGGCCGGGAGGCTGGGGGGCTTTGATGCGTTTTAATGGGCATGAAAAAGAAATGTGTGGCGGTGAAAATGATACCACCAATAACCGCATGGAAATGATGGCTGTGATTAAAGCTTTGGAGGCTTTGACCAAACCATCGCAAGTTAAGATTTACACAGATAGCAAATATGTCATGGACGGCATTACCAAGTGGATAGACGGGTGGAAAGCAAGGGGCTGGAAAACGGCTGCGAAAAAACCTGTAAAGAACAAAGATCTGTGGCAAGAAATCGATCAAGCCGTTAACAAACATTCAGTCGAATTTGAGTGGGTAAAAGGGCATGCTGGCCATCCTGATAATGAGCGCGCTGATGAGTTGGCACGAGCAGGGATTCCGGGGTAGCTAAATAGGAAATTAAGAGGCCATCTAGTGTTTAGAAAAACTATGTGTAAAAATGCACATTGGTGATGTTTGTACAAATGTGCATTCTGTGCAGTAATGCACATCGAAAAGTGAGCTGTATTGGCTATTATTGGACAATAAATGTGTGGTGTTTTTAGTCATTCAGATTTGAATAACTGCCTCTGTTTACTTGATCACTTTTCCCTGAATTATCGCCAGAAGTGAGCAATCTTCCCAGTAAATTACCAAAGCCGCCATCACCCTTGTGACGCACTTTTGAAGGATGTGTGATCGGAGTTTTGCTTTGGTGAGTGGCATTGATGACCTGCGCGAAAATGCGAGCTGGCAAACCACCGCCTGTAATAGCGCGCATAGGGCTGTTATCATCATTGCCAAGCCAGACTATGGCTGTGGCTTCATCGGAATATCCCGCAAACCAAGCGTCACGGTAGTCTTGAGATGTTCCGGTTTTTCCGTATACAGGGAAATCTTGCCCGGCAGCAGCGGCGCGGCCAGTACCGTTTAGCGTTACTTCACGTAGCATAGAAGATAGATCACGCACATGATCGCGGTCAATGATGCGGGTGTATCTGTCTGGTTGCTTTCGTTCATATAGGACATCGCCATCAGGTGTTGTAATACTGGTGATACCATAAGGACTAACCTGAAAGCCGCTATTGGCAAAGCTGGTGTAGATAGAGCCCATCTCCAGCATTGATATACCGGCGCTTCCTAGGCACAAGCTTAGATTCCTTTGCATTTTGGATGTAACACCTAAATCGTAGGCTGTACGCATCACATGGCCGATTCCTATATCATTGCACAGGCGTACGGTAGCAGTGTTTATGGATTTAGCTAATGCGGTTTTTAGGGAGACTTCACCGTAATATTTATCGGCAAAGTTCTTTGGACGATATTCGCCTTCACTTATTGGAGCGTCGAGAATTAAATCATTTGTCTTCCAGCCTTGCTCTAGTGCGGTGAGATAGACGATCGGTTTGAATGCCGATCCGGGTGGGCGGTGCGCTTGTGTTGTGCGGTTAAATTGGCTTTGATTGTAGTTATAACCGCCAATCATTGTTGTTACCGCTCCATCTGGCTGCATGACTAAAATAGCGCCTTGAGAGACAAACCGCATCTCATCAGTGTTATCTATTGCACTGGTTAGTGCTTTTTCTGCGCGGCGATGAGAGCTTAGGTCTAGTGTTGTTTGGACAATCATATCTATGCCGGAAACGCCAATAAGATCGTCTAGGCCACTTACAACCCAATCAGAGAAATAGCGCGCAATACGTTCATCATTGGCGCGTTTATTAGGTAAGGAAATCACAATGCCTTCGTTTTTGATGTCGCTTTTTTTGATATAGCCAGCTTCGATCATTGAATTTAAAACAAGGTTTGAACGCTCAATGGCTAGCTTTGGGTCGTTATGAGGCGAATACCTAGAAGGCGCTTTGAGTAGGCCGGCTAGTACAGCAGACTCGTGCAAGGTTACGTCCTTTGCAGACTTACCGAAATATAGCTGTGCGGCGGCTTCGAAACCATATGTGCCAGAGCCGAGGTAAACCCGGTTCATATAGGCGCTTAATATTTCTTCTTTGGTAAGTTTTTGTTCTAGCCATATTGCAAGCATGGCTTCTTTAATTTTACGTGTGAGCTTGCGTTCATGGCTTAAGAAAAGGTTCTTCGCCAGTTGTTGGGTGATCGTAGAGCCGCCTTGCACAAAGCGTCCGCGTGCGATGTTTACCGCCATGGCACGGATGATGCCGAGAATGTCTACACCTGGATGAGAATAAAATCGCCGATCTTCGGTAGCTATAACGGCTTGAGGCAGATAAGCAGGAAGGTCTTTAACTCTTATATTTTGGCCTTTGCTTTCGCCGTAACGAGCAAATTCAGTGCCGTCCGAGGCTAGTAAAATTATAGATGGGCGGCGTTCAAATGTTGCTGAGCGAGTGATGTCGGGAAGGTCGTGTGCGAACCACAACAGCGTGCCTATTAAAAAGACTACGGCCCAAATGCCTAGCACGAAGCCCCAGCGAAAAAATACAAAAGTTAATGAATGCTGTTTTTTATCCGAGCGTCTTCTTCGCCCCTTACCTGCGTTTGTTTGTTTGCGTGAGCGCATAGCGTCTTTGGCAGGTTTTCTGCCGGGCTTTTTTCTTTTGCTTTTTGTCGGTATTGTGCTTTTAGCCATGAGTACTCATTAGCCTAATTTTCTCTCAAGTGCAATCTAGCCAATAACGATGGCGTTCAGGAAATCTGTCAGTTGATGGAAGTGTGTCTTCTAGATGTGCGCCGCAAAATTGTACAATGCGGTTGGCAGCGATGTCTTGTGGATCGACTGTCAGTAACGCCTGATCAATACCATTGTAAGCGATGTAAGGAATAGCTTTTTGTAGGAGTTTTTTACCAAATCCCTTGCCGCGCATTGATGGACGAATGACAAAATGTATATGTCCACCCCATTTTTCAAGATGCCAATTCAAACGGTGACGAATGTTTAGCGCGCCAATAAACTCGTGTTCTTTGACCATCCAAAAAACTGTCTCAGGGACATATTCAACCCAATCGGGGTAGGGCCTATGGATTTCTTTTTTCTTGCTATTTAGTTTATCAAGGAAGTCTTCAAAATCGTTTTCAAGGTCGCTTTGTTTAATAAAGGAATAGAGTCCTTCTTCATGAAACTCTTTCAAGGCTTCAATGCAGCTTTCTTTGTGTTCTAAGCTTGGTTTCTCTAATTTAGCGGCAGACATTTAGTCACTTTCATTTATCTTTTTGTTTATACCATGAATATAGCGGCTAGCCCAAGGAATGAGAAAAAGCCAATTACATCCGTCATTGTCGTGAGCAGGACAGTGGAGGAAACGGCCGGGTCGCTTCCCATGCGATCGAGCATTAAGGGAATGCCAGCACCAAACAGGCCCGCAGCTATAAGATTGATAATCATTGCCATGGCAATTACGAAACCAAGCATAGGGTTTAGGAACCAAAGGGCGGCGAGCACACCTATGATAAGGGCAAATAGGACGCCATTAATGGTCCCTACTAGGGTTTCTTTCCAAACTACACGCCAAGTGTTCATGCCGCTAATTTTGTTTGTGGCAATTGCTCGTACGGCAACGGTTAGGGCTTGAGTTCCTGCGTTCCCCCCCATTGAGGCAACAATAGGCATTAGAACGGCCAGTGCTACAGTTTGTTGGATCGTTGCATCAAACCAGGAGATGACAACCGAAGCTAAAACAGCTGTAAGCAAGTTAACGAACAGCCATCTAAAACGCGTGCTTGTGGTTGATATTACGGCGCGATATAGGTCGCCTTCTTCAACACCAGCCATGCGCATAATATCTTCCTGTGCTTCTTGGTCGATGACATCGACAACGTCGTCAATGGTTATAGCGCCGATAAGGCGACCTGAAACATCAACAACTGGAGCAGAGACAATGTCTTCACGCCGGAACATATGAGCTACATCTTCTTGATCCATTTCCGCAGAAACCGGGTGCGAGTCATCTTCGTGGACAAGTTCTTTAAGGTGCTGTGAGCGTTTGGCTCGTACTAGGTGGTCAAGAGGTATTGTGCCGGTTAAATGATGAGATGGGTCGATAATGAATATGCTGAAAAAGTCTTCGGGCAGGGTAGATGCTGCTGTTCGTAGGTAATCGAGAGTTTTTCCAACTGTCCAAAATTCCGGCACAGCGACCAGTTCGCGTTGCATCAGGCGCCCGGCACTGTCTTCCGGGAAGTTTAAGCCTTCTTCCAGAGCCAGGCGGGTTTTGGCCGAGAGGTATTTGATAATTTCTTGTTGAAAATCGGGGTCAAGACTTTCGACTAATAATAGAGCGTCGTCACTTTCAAGATCTGTAATAAGCCGTGCTACGCTTTTAGCTGGCATTTCGCTCAAGACTGCGCGACTAAGTTCTTGATCAAGTTCTGTAAATACTTCTGGATCGACCTCGTCGCTATACATGGATAGCAATTCTTTGCGGTCTTCATCACTTACTTTGCTGAGGAGGTCTGCAGAATCGGCAATGCTGAGCTGAGAGAGGGCTGCAAAAACGGTATCGGAATCTTGCAATCGTGTGGCATCGATAATTTCTCGAATTTTTTCATCGGGAAGGCCATAACGCGTGTCATCTGACTGCGTGCCTAACACTTCTTCAATGTCTTTGACAGCTTCTTCCATGAAGTAGAGCCCGTTTTATAATATGAAATACATCCCAAGAGCGTGACCCTTGAGGCGATGCCTTTAATATATAGTCTTGTTTTTATTACTTTGTACAGGGCGAAGTTTATGCCAATTAGGTCGCTTCAAAAACATACCACCCCTGCTTTCGTAGGGATGGTAACGGTTGTCTGATATTTTAAAGTGCTTTTAGGCACTTACTTATTTACGAGAATTGCGTAATTTTTCTTCGTATTTATCAAGATCTTTTATAGGTCGTGTAGCGACGCCAGTTTCCATTGCAGCTTTTGCTACGGCCATTGGAATATCGACAATTAGGCGAGGATCAAATGGTTTTGGAATAAGGTAATCTGCGCCAAAAACCAGTGTTTCTTCGCTATAGATCGATGTGACTTCTTCAACAGCTTCTTTGCGCGCAAGGGCTGCGATAGCTTCAACAGCGGCTAGTTTCATTTCTTCGTTAATGGCTGTTGCACCGACATCTAGTGCTCCACGGAAAAGGAATGGGAAGCATAGGACGTTGTTAACTTGGTTAGGGAAGTCAGAGCGTCCAGTGCAAACAATAGCGTTGGCTTTTCCTTTGCGTGCTTCTTCGGGCATAATTTCCGGAGTGGGGTTGGCTAGAGCCATGATAAGCGGAGCGTCTGCCATTTTTGCGACCATGTCGCTGCTTAAGAGGCCAGCGCGGGATAGTCCGAGGAATACATCTGCGCCCTCAATGGCATCGTCTAAAGTGCGGGCCTGCGTATTAGCAAGGAAAGCAATTTTTTCTGCGGGCATTGTCTTTTCGTCTTCACGGCCTTTGTAGATAACGCCTTTGCTGTCGCAGGCAATAAGATTTTCTTGTTTTAATCCGGCATGGAGCAAAAGGTTTATACATGCTGTTGCTGCTGCGCCTGCACCTGAAACAACCATTTTGATGTTTTCAATGTTGCGTTCAGAGTATTTGATCCAGTTTGTGAAGGCGGCTGTAACAATAATAGCTGTGCCGTGTTGGTCATCATGGAAAACCGGAATATTCATTTTTTCTTTTAGGCGGCGTTCCAGCTCAAAACATTCTGGAGCTTTAAAATCTTCAAGGTTAATGCCACCAAAAGAAGGTTCAAGCGGGGCAATAATATCGACGAGTTTATCGACATTTGTTTCGTCAATCTCAATATCAATAGAGTCAACATTGGCGAATTTTTTAAATAGGACGGCTTTGCCTTCCATGACTGGTTTTGATGCTTGAGCACCAATATCACCTAAGCCCAGAACAGCTGTTCCGTTAGAAATAACAGCTACAAGATTGCCTTTGGATGTGTAGTCATAGGCAAGCAATGGGTCTTTTTCAATTTCCAGACAAGGTATAGCGACACCCGGAGTATATGCTAAAGCGAGATCTTTTTGAGTGGCCATAGACTTTGTCGGATTAATAGAGATTTTACCCGGCGTTGGTTTGGCGTGATAATCTAGGGCTGTTTGTTTAAATGCTTCTTGTTCATCGGTTTTTGACATGATGCTTGTTCCTGTTCTTGAATGAAAAGAAAAAGTAAGGAGGGCACATAAATTGTCCTGACCTTAATTTTATAGAATTTCTTGCTTATGTGTGGTGCGGCCGAGAGGATTTGAACCTCCACGAGTGTTACCTCACAAGATCCTTAGTCTTGCGCGTCTACCAATTCCGCCACGGCCGCAACTACATAACCTGCAGGCAAAAAGCCTGTGAAAAAGAGGTTTATCAAATCTTCTCATATAGAGCAAGTCAGTAAAAGCATTGCAGCGCAATAAAAATCGTGTTTATAAACAGTGTTATGATTGATTGGATGATAGAAAAAGATTTAGTTGGGTATGAAACGGCTGTTTCAAAAATGGAAGAGCGTGTGGCTTCTATCCGTGGTGGGCAGGCTGATGAAGCCGTTTGGCTGCTTGAGCACCCGTCTCTTTATACTGCCGGAACGAGTGCTAAGGAGAGTGATTTGCTTGATGCTCGCTTTCCTGTTTTTAAAAGCGGTCGGGGCGGCGAGTATACGTATCATGGCCCCGGGCAACGCGTGGCTTATGTATCTCTTGATTTGAGAGAGCGGCAGAAGGGGAATCCCGATGTGCGAGGTTATGTTCGCTCACTGGAGGAATGGATTATCCGTACGCTGGCAGTGTTCGGCGTGAAAGGTGAACGACGCGCAGGGCGAGTAGGTATCTGGGTTGATATGGTTCCTTATGGTGGGCGCGAAGGCGAGGAAGCAAAAATCGCGGCTATAGGTGTAAGAATACGGCGTTGGGTTACTTATCATGGCATAGCGATTAATCTTAATCCCGATTTGTCACATTTTGGTGGGATTGTTCCGTGTGGGATCTCTGAGTACGGTGTTACGAGCCTGCATGCTCTTGGCCATAAAGATGTTGATATGGCTGCGTTGGATCGTGCGTTAAAAGAAAACTTTCATTCAGTTTTTGAATCTTAATTATGCTTAGTACTAATATTATTATTTAGCTGTTTTTCGCAGTAATGCGCACAAAAGGCAATCATTTGTGTGCAATGTTCTTTGAACCTTTGGTAGGCGCCTGTGGGTTTACCCGTGGCTTCGTTCATATAGAGCGAGCGGTTTATTTCCATTTGCAAGCTGTTGCGGCCTTCTTCGGGGTGACCATAATTAGCAATGATTTCTGCACCTTTGAATGGGTCGTTTATAGATACATTGTAACCAAGTTCTTCCCAGAAATTTTGTATTACTTGCACAAAAGAAGGTTCGCAGCAATATCCGTCGAGATCTCCCAGTACGATGTCACTTGCACAAGGGGTTGCGTGTTTCCGGTAAGGTTCATTTTTGTGCTTTGGGTAAGCAAGAGACGAAGGCATGGAGTGCAAGTT
>Ga0209692_10004921_pt1 | contig 11766 bp, 6 predicted proteins | sample tdDd472_FD_187129 | JGI IMG/M metagenome (GOLD analysis project Ga0209692, IMG submission 187129) | Marine sediment microbial communities from the Atlantic coast under amendment with organic carbon and nitrate - tdDd47.2 (SPAdes)... | ecosystem: Environmental > Aquatic > Marine > Coastal >...
AGACGGCGCCCGCCCGATTGACGACAGCACAGGCTCGGTGTGCAGCCCGGCCGACGGCACGTTGGCGGAGTTCGGCACCATCCGCGGTTCGCAGCTGATTCAGGCCAAAGGCATTCAGTACACCGTTGAGCAACTGTTCGCCGGTCAGGAACTGGCCGCACAGCGCTTCACCAACGGCGTGTTTGCGACTGTCTATCTGGCACCGTACAACTACCACCGCGTCCATATGCCGATGGCCGGCAAGCTGATCGAGTCGGTCCATGTGCCCGGCAAGTTGCTGTCAGTAAACGCCGCCACCACCGCCCAGGTGCAAGGCTTGTATGCGACAAACGAACGGCTGATCCAGATTTTTGAAGGCAAGCGCGGGCCGTTTGCGCTCGTCATGGTCGGTGCACTGAATGTGGGCAGCATTACCACTGCCTGGGGCGGTGAAATTCAGCGCTCGGTGCGGGATCACGGCCACCACTTCCTGCACACCGAACAGGATGCCAATACCACGTTTGCGAAAGGCGACTACATCGGTCACTTCAACCTCGGCTCCACCGTGATCGTCTTGGCGGGTCCTGAGCAGATTAAGTGGGCGGAACTACTTGAGTCCGGCATGGCGCTCCGTATGGGCGCACGCATCGGCCGTCTCGCCTGATGCACCCGGGCGTGCCGCACCAACTGCAGCAGCGCGCCAAGTGCCTGGGCAAGGCCCGACAGTTCTTTGCAGACAAGGGCGTACTCGAGGTTGAGACCCCCGTTCTCAACCAATATCCGGTCACCGACCCGCAGGTCGATTGCCTGCGCAGCACCACCGCGCAGAACCGGCCACTGTGGCTGCGACCTTCCTCCGAATACTCGATGAAGCGGTTGCTCGCTGCAGGCAGCGGCGATATTTACGAAATCGGCAAAGTCTTCCGCGCCGGCGAATCAGGTAGTCGCCACAGCAACGAGTTCACGATGATCGAGTGGTATCGCGCCGGCTTCACGATGCAGGACATGATCGACGAAACCGTCGAACTGCTGCGCGCTGTTACCGGAGAAGCGGCGCACCCGGTTCAATCCGTCGAACAACTGACTTACGTTGATGCTTTTCAGAATCACGCTGCGCTGAACCCGCTAACGGCAACCGCAGAGGAACTCGAAAAACGCAGTAAAAGCTTGCTCGGCAGCCTGATCTCGGATCATTTAATTGACACATTCGAAGGCAACCGCGAACTGTTTCTGGATTTATTGATGAGTCACTACATCGAAGAACAGTTTGCAGCCGACACGCTGACCGTTATAACGCACTACCCTGCCAATCAGGCTGTGCTGGCCCGCCTCGATCCGGACAATGCTGCCGTAGCCGAACGCTTTGAAATCTATTACCGCGGCATCGAGCTCGCTAACGGCTTCCGCGAACTGACCGATGCAGCCGAACAACGCCAGCGTTTTGAGCATGATCAGGAACTGCGCCGCGAGCAGGAAAAACCGGTACCGAAAATCGATGAAGACTTTTTGGCTGCCTTGGAGAAGGGTTTGCCGGAGTGTTCCGGTGTGGCGGTCGGTCTCGACCGCTTATTGATGGCCGCCGAAGGCTACGACACCATCAGCGCCACCGTCGGGCTGCCGCAGCAGTAATCGGGGGTTCCGATGGTCGCCCCTAAGCAATTTCTTCAAGCTTAACCTCCTCGTACTTCCCTGTACTCGTCGGCTCGACGTTCACTCGTCCGGCTCCTGCCTCTCCGAGCGAACGACGACGCTTGCAGAAAATACTTGGAGCTCCCAGACACGATTGGTTGGTCAGGCGTTGTATTAACGCGTCGTCACGAGCGCCGGGAGGCAGGGATGCCGGAGGCGCGAGTGCCGATTCGAGGAGTGCAGGGATGCACGACGAGATTAAGCGGTAAGGCAATGCCTGACCAGCTAAACGAACACACCTCTTTTGATCAGTCCTTAACCCGGGCAACGTACTCTTTGCTGCGGGTATCCACTTTGATCTTTTCACCCTGATCGACAAACAGCGGTACGCGGACGACAGCGCCGGTTTCCAGCGTGGCCGGTTTCACACCGCCACTGGCGGTATCGCCTTTCAGGCCGGGGTCGGTTTCGGTAATAACCAGCTCGACGAACTTCGGCGGTTCGACCAGCAGCGGGTCATTGTTCCACAGCGTGACAATGCACTTGTCCTGCTCGGTCAGCCACTGCGCCGCATCAGCCATGGCCGCTTCACCGGCGCCTACCTGCTCGTAGCTGTCCGGATCCATGAAATGCCACATTTCGCCGTCGTTATACAGGTACTCCATATCGCGCTCGACCACGTCAGCCGCATCGACCGATTCGCCCGACTTGTAGGTACGTTCGATTACCCTGCCGCTTCTCAGGTTGCGGATCTTAATGCGGTTAAACGCCTGCCCTTTACCCGGTTTGACGATGTCGTTCTCGACGATCGTGTAAGGGTCGCCGTCGATCAGAATCTTCAGACCGGAGCGAAATTCATTGGTTTTATAACTGGCCATACCTGTACCTGAATTAATGTTTTTTATGCCCGCCTCACACCGGCACCGATGCGCACCTTAAGCGGAAACGCTTCATTTGCAAAGAGAAACACCCCTGCATTTGCCATAACGCACGTAGCGTTATGTCCTCTCAGGTTCGCACCCTATAAAGCTGGCCTAATGATACGCGAAGTTTTGCACCTTACATAATCACTCCCATTTCACATTTTCAGATGCGAGTCACACTTCGCTTTCAGGGCAGTCGCTACATTAGGCGTCGCGGAGGGCCTCTTCTATGAAGGGGCTTGAGACTTTTTTGCAACAACCAATTTTTGCCCTAGGTGCACAACTTGAACGACTCGGTCGGCGTTAACTTAATCATCCTGTCACACAAGGACGATCACGCTCAGGCGATCAATGCCATGTTGCGTGACGCTGGCCACGCTGTGCGCTGCAAACGCGTTTCCATTCTGCAGCAGTTCAAGGACGCCGTTGACGAGTATCCGCCTCACGTCGTTATCGCATTTCCTGACGAGCCCGATCTTGATATGCAGACCGTCTGCGATCTGGCCAAGCACATCTGCCCGAAGACGCCGGTAGTTGCCGTGCGCAGTACCGTGGACGAAGAAACCATCACCGAAGCCATGCGCATCGGTGCCCGCGATGTCGTGTCGCTGGAAAACATGGAACGCATGGTGTTTGTATTCGAGCGCGAGCTGCGTTCGTATCACCTGGAAAACGGCCTTGAAGATGTGTTGGTTTCCGCCAAGCAATACAAAGAAGAATTGCATTCACTGAAAGGTGCAGTAACCGAGGCTATTGCCGATATTCAGGAAGGCATTGTCGTTGCTGCGAACCCCTCATGGCTGGACATGTTCGGCTATGCGAGTGAGGACGATCTGATCGGCATGCCGGTCATGGACCTCTTCACGGACGACGATCAGCAGTCGATTAAAGGCGCGCTGGTTGCCTGCCTGAAAGGCAAGTGGGACGACGCCGAACTGCGCCTGAACGGCAAGAACCCGGGCGATGAAATCTTTGCCGTAGAACTGGCACTCGAAAACATCAACTTCGATGGTGACCCGGCTGTACGCGCCATCATTGCAATGCCGAACATCGAGGAGCAGGCGCCGGAAGACATACTTGAAGAAGCGGTGCAGAAAGACCCCGTAACGGGCTTCTATCACCGGCATCACTTTCTCAACAAATGTACTGATCGCCTTGCAACAGCACCCAGCGGTGGCGTGCGGGCTATTGTGTACCTGCGCCCGGACAACTTCTCCAAAGTCCATGATGACATCGGCCTGCTAGGTACCGAACAGATTCTGATCCGGTTGTCGCAACTGCTGCGCGACTACATGCAATCGAATGACGTGTACGGTCGGTTTGGCGGCACGATGTTCACTGCGATCATTGAACGCGGCAGCATGGCCGAAGTCGAATCATGGGCCGAGCAGGTTCGTAAAGCCGTTTCCGAAGAAGTGTTTGAGGTTGAAGAACGCTCCACCACCCTCACCTGTTCGATCGGCATGATGGAAATCGACAATATCGAAGTGACCATTGAAACCCTGATCACCGAGGTTGAAGGCGCCTGCCGCGCGGCGCGTGACTCCGGTGGTGACTCTGTACAGATGAGCCAGATTACGGTGTCCAAGCAGCAAGCCCGCGAAGACGATGAAATGTGGGTGGGCAAACTGCGCTCGGCCCTGATGGAAAACCGTCTGCGCCTGCTGCATCAGCCGGTTGCCAGCCTCAACGAGGATATCGACGACGCACATGACACTCTGGTGCGCATGGTCGATAAAGACGGCAATACGATACTGCCAAAAGAGTTCATGCCTGCCGCAGAACGAGCCGGCCTGACTATTAATCTCGACCGCTGGGTTATCGGTGCGTCTTACTCATTCGTTGCCGCCAAGAGGCCGCGCATGGTATTCATTCGCTTGTCGGCACAGTCGGTAACCGATGAATCCACCGGCGACTGGATTATCGACGGGCTGAAATCCGCAGGCAGCGACCCGTCCAAGATATGTTTCCAGGTCAACGAAGAACTTGCGGTGAAACATTTGCGCCAGGTTCTGTCATTGGCCGAGAAGCTGCGTGAGGTCGGGTTCAAGTTTGCGCTCGACCACTTTGGCGGACGCGAAGACTCTGTGCGCTTCCTGAATCACGTCCCCATGGACTATATAAAACTCGATGGCAGCATCATGCAGGGCCTGCACAAAGATAAAGCGCTGCAGGAAAAAATTAAAAACCTGAACATTCTCGCCCGCGACAAGAAGATCAAATCGGTAGCTGAGCAAGTCCAGAATGCCAACACGATGGCTGTACTCTGGCAGCTCGGTATCTCGTACATGCAGGGCAACTACGTTGAAGTCAGTGATGTTGTGCTTGAAGACGACAGCACCAGTATTACGAGGATGGACGGTGGCGAGCCGGAAGACGACGAGAATAATGAAGGCAACGAAAACACCGCTGCCCAGTCGGGCTAAACCCTTGTTAAATAAGGCATCCGGCGCACTGTGACCCAGATCACAAAACCCTGCGCAAACCTGACCTGATTCACAGAAACGAGAACCACTGCATTTACCGTAACGCAGCCGCCATGATGTTATGGGGCATGCAGGTCAGCGTGACCGGGTTCGGCAAATGCCGCCAAATTAACAGAACAGATTAACGAAACAGATCAACGGAATTCAGGGACGGGCTTACGGGTGAGTCGTACAGCAACATCAGCATTGCAACGAATGGTCAGGCAGACCCTTGCCATCATTGGTGCTGCACTCTGTCTGCATGTCGCTCCGGCCGCTGCATTAACCATCGGCGAACTCAAGATGCACTCGTCGTTCGGTCAACCGTTCCGTGCGACTATTCCGGTTACGATCAAGGCCGGTGAAACGCTTGCCAAGAACTGCATAAGCCAACTTGAAAACAGCACTGCGGATAACCGCATGAACGCATTGCGCAATGTTGAAGTACGCGTGCCTGCCACCTCACAACCCGGCACATATATCGTCAGCCTTCGTGGCTTCGAAGCACTGAACGAACCCATGTATGAACTGGCCTTACGCGTACAATGCAGCGGCGCTGTTAATTCGGTGCGTAGCTTCGTAGTACTGCTCGGCATACCGGGCGTAGATAACGCCATTCCGGAATACGAAGACCAGCCGGTAACTGTCACCGCTTCTCGGCCTGTACCTGTAAAACGGCAGCAGAGTCCCGCCAGAGCGGCCGTCACCCCGCTGAACCCGGGCGCACAATATCTCGTGGTAAACGGCGACTCGCTGTCGTCAGTCGCTGCACGCATAGAACCTGCCTGGGGCAGTCTGCGCCAACGTGGCGACGCACTTTTCGCTACCAATCCGCACGCCTTCATTAACGGCGACCGTTTGCGCATAAAAGCCGGCACATTAATCACCATTCCGGAGGGCACCCCGGCGCCGGCGGCCCAACAGGCCCCTGCACCGGTTACCTTCAGCGACACTCCGACAGTCGATCCGGCTATTGCGGCAGCAGGTTCCGGCACACGCTCTATTGCAACCGATGCGACGACCACCAGTACGCCAGCCATTAGCGCACCTATCGTTAGAACCGCCGCTGAACCAACTGCGGCAACAGCACCGGAAGCAGTCGATGATGATTTAAGCGGCGCCTATGTGGCTGCAATGACTGCCGCCGATGTCGCGCGTGAGGCGCGCCTTGCCGGGGAAACAGAAGCTGCCGGAACAGCGGCAGTAGCGGCGCCTGCAGCTGAAGAGCTCAGTCTGTGGCCGGTGTTCCTGATCGGCGGCGTGCTCGGCCTGGCCGTTGCAGCGCTAATGCTCGGCCGCAAAGCCAAAGCCAATCGCCGGCGTATTGACGCAGCAATAGAAAAACTGAAAGCGAAACAGGCAAAAGAAGCCGCCGGTGAGGCGGGTTCGCGCCCGGCAGATAGCCCGATAGCCGGTGAGATCGAAGTCAACGAAGATGAAGCGAACTTCCGCAAAACGATTGCCAGTGATCATATGGCAACGTCGGCATTCCAGCGCATGGAAATGCAGCACCTGGATAACAACAGTTCCGGCAACGAGCATGACGATACCCACGACCCGCTCGATGACACAGCCGACGAACTGCCACGCTCAACTGTTAACAGCGGCTTTCTTGACAGCAGCCCGGACGTTTTCGATGCAACTGCCACCGATGTAACCGCTTCAACCACGATGGCGAATGACGCGTCGGTGCAGGAAATATTCGACGAAGCGCTCTTTGAAGACCCCGATGACCCGGATGCGCCGTCTGCCGACCGCGTCGAAGCCGCCAAAGCAGCTGCTGCAGATCTGCAGCGTTTAAAGAAAAGCGCCGACGAGCATGTCGACGAAGAACTGTCGGCCACGCTCGTAGAAGCGCTGGATCTGCTGGAACAGGATTACAACGAAGAGCTTTCCGCAAGTCAGATTCTGGAAAAGAATCGCGTCGATCAGGCGGTTAGCCAGCAGGGCAAAGCAGACAACAATAAATAGGCTCTACCTTGGCTTAACAACGGGCACTATTGGCTGCGCGCTTAATTTCCTCGTGAAGCCGGCAAACTACTCTTCGACGTCTTTCGCTTTACGCTCGACACTGAGCGAGTCGACTTTACGCCAGCCTTTCGGCAGCATCGCGCCGCGTTGGGCGCGTTCCCCAAAGTAGTAATCCAGGTCGGCGCCTTTGACCGTCATCTTGCGCTTACCGGAATGCACGATGAGTTTGTCCTCTTCGCCCAGTAACGCCATCGCGACCATCGACTCTTCGCCTTCTTTGAATTTCTTCGTCGGTATATTGAAGATCTTGTTGCCCTTGCCGCGCGGCAACTCAGGCAGGTCTTCAGCCCAGAACAACAGCAAGCGACCGGACGAACTCGCAGCAGCCACCATGACCTCACCGGGAAAATCTTTCTCTTCGAAGCGCGCCGGCACCAGCGGTTTGCCATCACCAACCACCTTAAGTGCTGCTTTACCGGCCTTCGCCCTGGTATGCAGATCACCGAGCTTCACGAAGAAGCCGTAACCGGCATCACTGGCGACCAGCCAGCGGGTCTCTTCGTTGCCGATCATGACGCCGCTGAAGGTTGCGCCATCGCTCGGCTTCAAGCGGCCCGATAGCGGCTCGCCCTGACCCCGGGCCGACGGTAATGTATGCGCCTGCAAACTGTAAGCACGCCCCGAACTGTCCATGAACACTGCAAACTCGTTACTGCGACCACACGCCGCTGCGAGGAACTTGTCGCCTGATTTATAGCTCAGTGTTGTCGGATCAATATCGTGACCTTTGGCTGCACGGGCAAAGCCACGGGCAGACAACACCACGGTAACCGGCTCGGCGCTGACCAGGTCGGCCTCATCAATGGCTTGCGCAGCCTCGCGCTCTATCAGCCTGCTCCGGCGCTCATCGCCAAAGTCTTCGGCAGCTTCCAGAATCTCTTCCTTCATCAGCTTTTTGAACTTCGCTTTGCTCTTCAACAATGCCTGCAGGTCGTCACGCTCTTTGCTGAGTTCGTCCTGCTCGCCGCGAATCTTCATCTCTTCGAGTTTCGCCAGATGCCGTAAGCGCAGATTCAAAATTGCTTCCGACTGTTCATCGCTAAGTTTGAACTTCTTCATCAACACCGGCTTCGGCTCGTCTTCGCTGCGAATGATCTTGATGACCTTGTCGATATTCAGGAAGGCAACCAGCAAGCCGTCGAGAATGTGCAGACGCTCTTCAACACGTGACAAGCGGTACTCAAGGCGGCGGGTCGTGGTTTGTTTGCGGAACTCCAGCCACTCGAGCAACAGCTCCCGCAGGCCGCGCACGGCAGGCTTACCGTCGAGACCGATGACGTTCATGTTCACCCGCATCGTCTTCTCGAGATCGGTGGTGGCAAACAAGTGCCCCATCAGGGACTCGACATCAACACGGTTTGATTTCGGCACGATAACCAGCCGGATCGGATTCTCGTGGTCGGACTCATCACGCAGGTCTTCGACCATCGGCAGTTTCTTCGCCCGCATCTGGGCGGCAATCTGCTCCAGCACTTTGCTACCGGAGACCTGATACGGCAGCTCATTGATAACAATGCCGGCGCCGTCTTTTTCCCACGTGGCACGCACGCGCAATGTGCCGTTGCCGGTTTTATAGATCTGCAAGATCTCCGCTTTCGGCGAAATGATTTCACCACCTGTCGGGTAATCGGGAGCCTTAACGTGCTTCATCAGCTGACCCGGCGTCATTTTCGGGTCGTCGAGCAGCCGCACCAGCGCAGTGGCCACTTCTTGCAGGTTGTGCGGCGGCACGTCTGTCGACATACCCACGGCAATGCCGGTGGTGCCATTAAGCAACAGGTTAGGCAGGCGTGCCGGCAACAGCGACGGCTCCTTCATCGTGCCGTCGAAATTCGGTACCCAGTCGACAGTGCCCTGCCCTAACTCGGCCAGCAACACCGAGGAGTAACGCGTTAGTCGCGCTTCGGTGTAGCGCATCGCGGCGAATGATTTCGGATCGTCGGTAGAACCCCAGTTACCGTGGCCGTCGACTATCGGATAGCGGTACGAAAACGGCTGCGCCATATGCACCATGGCTTCGTAACAGGCCGAATCACCGTGGGGGTGAAACTTACCCAATACGTCACCGACGGTACGCGCGGATTTTTTCGGTTTCGAAGAAGCCTTCAATCCCAGCTCGCTCATCGCGTAAGCGATACGCCGCTGCACCGGCTTCAGACCATCGCCGATATGCGGCAATGCCCTGTCGAGAATCACGTACATCGAATAGTTCAGGTAAGCCTGCTCGGCGTAATCCGCCAGCGACTGGTGTTCGATGCCTTCGAAGTCGAGTTGATTTTGTGTAGTCATAAATACCTGCCTGCGGCGCCCCCAAAAGTCATTCAGACGTCCGCGAGATTACCTTTCTCTTCGAGCCATGCGCGACGGTCTTTGGCGCGCTTCTTCGATAACAACATGTCGAGCATATTGTCGATCTGACCTTCGCCACCGGTCGATAGCTGCACCAGGCGACGGGTTTCCGGCGCCATCGTTGTTTCACGCAACTGGCCGGGGCTCATCTCACCCAGGCCTTTAAAGCGCGTCACATTGACGTTGCCTTTCAGCTTTTCAGCTTCGATGCGGTCGAGCACGCCCAGCCGCTCATCGTCATCGAGCGCATAAAAGACCTGCTTACCAACGTCGATGCGGTACAACGGCGGCATCGCCACAAACACATGGCCGTCGCTCACCAACTGCGGAAAATGCTTGGCGAACAACGCACAGATCAGCGTGGCAATATGCAAACCGTCGGAGTCGGCATCGGCGAGGATGCAGACCTTGTGATAACGCAGGTTGTCGAGGTTCTCGTCGCCCGGGTCGATACCCAATGCCAGACTGATGTTGTGCACTTCCTGCGAGCCGAGCAATTCACCACGGTCGACTTCCCAGGTGTTCAAGATTTTGCCGCGCAAAGGCATCACCGCCTGAAACTCGCGGTTGCGCGCCTGCTTGGCAGAACCACCCGCCGAGTCACCCTCAACCAAAAACACTTCGCAACGTTCCGGGTCACTGGCGGTGCAGTCGGCTAGTTTGCCGGGCAACGCCGGACCGGAGACGATTTTCTTACGGGTAACCTGTTTGCTGGCCTTCAGCCGCTTCTGTGCTGCCGCAATAACCTTCTGGGCAATCTGGTCGCCGGTGTCGGGGTGCTGGTTCAGCCACAATCCGAGTGCATCCTTAACCGCGCCGGTAATAAAGGCCGTGCACTGGCGTGAGGACAAACGCTCTTTGGTCTGACCGGAAAACTGCGGGTCTTCCATTTTCGTCGACAGCACGAAGGCCACGCCGTCCCAAACATCTTCCGGCGCAATCTTCACCCCACGCGGCAACAAGCTGCGGGCATCGCAGAACTCACGCATCGCTTCCGTCAGCCCGGCACGGAAACCGTTCACGTGGGTACCGCCCTGTGCGGTGGGAATCAGGTTTACATACGACTCACCGACCGGCGAGTCATCACTCATCACCCACGACATCGCCCAGTCGACTTCTTCGGTCTCGGTGCCCATGTGACCACTGAAGGTTTCTTCGGGAACCAGCGTGGCACCCTTCATCGCCTCGGCAAGATACTGTTCAAGACCGCCTTCAAACTGCCACTCGACCTTTTCCTTGCTCTTTTCGTCATGAAACTTCACGAGCAAGCCGGGGCACAGCACGGCTTTCGCTTTCAGGGCATGCTTCAGCGCCGTGACCGAGATCTTCGGCGAATCGAAATACTGTTCATCAGGCCAGAAGCGCAGCGTGGTGCCGGTATTGGCCTTGCCGACCTTACCGACCACTTCCATCTTGCCGGCCTTCTTGCCGCCTTTGAAACTTAAGTTGTATTCCTTGCCGTCACGACGGATCCACACCTCGAGATTCTTCGACAAGGCATTGACCACCGACACACCTACGCCGTGCAGACCACCGGAGTACTGGTAATTCTTATTCGAGAATTTGCCGCCGGCATGCAGGCGCGTGAGGATCAGCTCGACGCCCGGAATCTTCTCTTTGGGGTGCTTGTCGACCGGCATACCGCGGCCGTCATCGACAACCTCCAGCGAACCGTCCTTATAAAGAGTGACTTCGATCTTCTTACAGTGCCCGGCGACCGCCTCGTCGACACTGTTGTCGATAACCTCGTGGGCCAGATGGTTCGGCCGCTGGGTATCGGTGTACATGCCGGGCCGGCGTTTGACCGGTTCCAGCCCGCTTAAAACCTCGATATCCGAGGCGCTGTAATTTTTGCTCACGTAGATTTACGCCCAATAGCTGCCTGCAGGAGTCCGCAAGCACCAACAATCAACAATGGGGTGCAGTGTAGCTCAATTTTGTCGGCTGTTGTTGTTGCGTACAGCCCTTTGCCGCGCTGTTCCCGAGCGACTCCCGCCCCGGTTTTGCGTGTACAATAGCCGCCCCCTGACCCCGGTTTCCGGACCGGGCCGGATTTCCCTGCGGAGGCTCCCTCCGGAGAAAGATTTAGAAAAAGGATACAAACTCATGATTTTGCTGACCGGAATTACGGGCAACAACGGCGGCGCAACAGCCACCGCACTGCTTGATAAAGGCGTTAAGTTCCGCGCACTCGTGCGCGACCCTGCGAAAGCTGCGGAATGGGCCGACAAAGGCGTCGAACTCGCACAGGGCGACCTGGGCGACAGCGACTCTATTAAAGCGGCACTGGAAGGCATCGACCGCGCTGTACTGATTCTGCGCAATGGCGAAGAACAGGAAGCGCTGGAAGCCAACTTCATCCAGACCTGTAAAGAAGCGGGCCTGCCCTG
>Ga0209692_10004922_pt1 | contig 11764 bp, 8 predicted proteins | sample tdDd472_FD_187129 | JGI IMG/M metagenome (GOLD analysis project Ga0209692, IMG submission 187129) | Marine sediment microbial communities from the Atlantic coast under amendment with organic carbon and nitrate - tdDd47.2 (SPAdes)... | ecosystem: Environmental > Aquatic > Marine > Coastal >...
CATCCAGTCAGTTCAGGATGATCTAGTTAACGAGGGGGGGATAATGGACCTGTGGGTTCGCGAAGCCAGGTTATTTAAGTACGGCTCCGGTACAGGTACAAACTTCTCCAACATGCGCGGTGAAAATGAACCATTGAGTGGTGGTGGTAAATCATCCGGATTGATGTCTTTTTTACGCATTGGAGACAGATCAGCAGGTGCAATTAAGTCAGGTGGAACAACTCGTCGTGCCGCTAAAATGGTAACACTTGATATTGATCATCCCGATATTGAAGATTATATAAACTGGAAAGTTGTTGAAGAACAGAAAGTTGCTTCACTCGTGGTTGGTTCACAACTTTCAAACATGCATTTGAACGCTATTATGAAAGCATGTTATGACGAACATCCTGAAAACGACAGATTTAGCAGAAAAACAAATCAGAAATTGAAAAAAGCCATTACGGATGCAAGAATGGCAAGAATTCCGGATAATTTGATTGAAAAAGTAATTCAACTTGCGAAATTAGGATTCAAATCAATTGAATTTCCTACTTATGATACGGATTGGAATTCTGAAGCATACTCAACTGTTTCGGGTCAGAACTCGAATAACTCTGTTCGGGTGACAAATGATTTCATGGAAGCTGTTCTTTATGATGAAGACTGGAACTTGTACTGGAGAACAGAGCTTGAAAAAGCAAAAAAACAAAACCGCGAACCAAAACCCTGTAAAACATTAAAAGCAAATGAATTATGGAATGACGTTGCTTTTGCTGCATGGTCTTGCGCTGATCCGGGTTTGCAATATCATACCACGATTAATGAATGGCATACATGTTCAAATGACGGGGAAATAAAAGCCTCCAACCCTTGCAGTGAATACATGTTCCTCGACGATACAGCATGTAATCTTGCCTCTCTGAATCTGGTTAAATTTTATGATGATAATACCCATAAATTTAATATCGATGCTTACCGGCATGCTTCAAGATTATGGACAATCGTTCTTGAAATAAGTGTTATGATGGCGCAATATCCAAGCCAGGAAATTGCTCAATTAAGTTATGATTACAGAACTTTGGGTCTGGGATATGCCAACCTTGGATCGTTGTTGATGCGCCAGGGAATTCCGTATGATAGCAAGGATGCTACTTCTATATGTGGTGCATTGACTGCAATACTTCACATGACATCTTATGCAACATCTGCAGAGATGGCAGGAGAACTGGGAACATTCCCGAGATTTGAAGCCAACAAGGATAATATGCTTCGTGTAGTGCGCAATCATCGCCGTGCAGCGTATAACGTGCCTCGTGAAGAATATGAGAATCTCAGTATTTATCCGATGGGAATTAATCCGAAACATTGCCCAAGTGATCTGTTAAAAGCTGCCCGTGAAGATGCTGATAAGGCTCTTGAGATAGGCACAGCAAACGGTTTCCGGAATGCCCAGGTTACAGTAATTGCGCCAACAGGTACAATCGGTTTGGTTATGGATTGCGACACAACAGGCATTGAACCGGATTTTGCTCTTGTTAAATTTAAAAAACTTGCGGGTGGCGGTTATTTCAAAATTATAAATCAGGCTATTCCTCCTGCGTTGAAAAAGTTAGGTTACAATGAATCGCAGATTGGTGAAATAGTTAAATATGCCAAAGGTGCCGGAACACTTGAAGGGTGTCCTTACATAAACCGTGAATCGTTACGTGCAAAAGGTTTTACAACGGACGCAGTAAACAAGATTGAAGGAATGTTACCGACAGTATTCGATCTCAATTTTGCTTTTAACAAGTTTACACTTGGCGAAGAGTTTTTAACCGGAAAACTTGGTATCAGTTCTGAAGTAATGGAAGATTATTCTTTCGAGTTATTGAAATATCTCGGATTCTCAAAAGAAGAGATTGCCACAGCTAATAATTATGTATGTGGTACAATGACGATTGAAGGCGCACCATTCCTCAAACATGAACATTATCCCGTGTTTGATTGTGCTAACAAGTGTGGCAAAATTGGCAAAAGGTATATCCGTCCGGAAGCACATATATTCATGATGGGATCAGCACAGCCATTTATATCGGGTGCGATTTCAAAGACTATAAATCTTCCGAACAATGCTTCAGTTGAAGATATCAAAAATGTTTACATGTCATCCTGGAAACTGGCACTTAAAGCCAACGCAATTTACCGAGACGGCTCTAAACTTTCACAGCCATTGAACTCTGTTTCAGCCGAAGAGTATGAAGAGATAATGGAAGAAGTAGAAAATAACGATATCATAAAAGTTGCAGAACGTATTATACACCGGTACATCGCGAAAAGAAGGAGACTTCCGGACAGACGTGAAGGGTATACACAAAAAGCCAAAATTAATGGGCAAACCGTGTATATCAGAACCGGTGAGTATGAAAACGGGCAGATTGGTGAGATATTTATAGATATGCACAAGGAAGGTGCAGCTTTCCGGAGTTTGTTGAACAGTTTTGCGATTGCTATTTCTCTTGGGTTGCAGCATGGTGTGCCGCTTGAAGAATATGTTGATGCATTTGTCTTCACGCGCTTTGAGCCCAGCGGAGTTGTGATTGGTAATACCAGAATCAAAATGGCAACTTCGGTAATAGATTATATCTTCCGGGAATTAGCTGTTTCCTACTTAGGAAGAAATGATCTGGCACATGTGGATGATACTGATCTAAAAATGCTATCGAAAAAAGGAACCGGGGAAGATTACGAAAGTGAAGAGATTGTTTCTGAGCGAATGATTGAACTGGATAAAACTGAATTACCAAAGGTAAGTAATACACCTGTTAATGGTAACGGTAACCGTGCGAAAGTTTTGCAACATCATCGCAAAGTTCAGGATGCCGTAAACAGGGGTTATACCGGTGATATTTGTCCGGAATGCCAAAGTATGACTATGGTAAGGAACGGAACATGTCTGAAATGTACAACCTGCGGTTCAACCACGGGCTGTAGTTAAACATATTACGGGATGTGCATAAAAGGGGCTGTATGCCCCTTTTTTCGTTGACTTTTGAACCGGAAACCCATACATTCCCAACCTTGAAAAATGATTGAAAATAACCTAAATATCGTTGAAGAACGCATCCGGGAACAGTGTTTGAAATCAGGGAGAGAGCGGACAGATATAACGCTAATTGCTGTTTCTAAAACACACCCGGCAGATGTTATAAGGGAAGCGTTCAAGTATGGTGTAATCCATTTTGGTGAGAATAAGGCACAGGAACTTGATGCAAAATCTACCGAAATTGAGGAAAGAGTTTTATGGCATTTTATTGGTCATTTGCAGACTAATAAAGTGAAATATGTTATAAATTCTGCGGAGTACATCCATTCTGTTGAATCTGTAAAACTTGCGGAAGAGATTAATAAACGGGCATCTAAAATTGAGAAGCTGCAGAAAGTTCTTCTTGAAATAAAAACATCAGATGAGGAGAGTAAATTCGGGCTTGAAACGGAAGATGCTATCTTGGAAGTTTGTGATTTCTGCAAAGAAGCTAGCAACCTTGAATTAACCGGCTTCATGACAATGGCTCCCTTCACGGAAGATGAAAGCAGGATCAGGAAATCATTTGAAAAACTTCGCGAGTTAAAAGAAAAATTCAATTCACGGGGTTACGGACTCACCGCATTATCTATGGGGATGACTTCAGATTACGAGATTGCAATAGATGAAGGGTCAACAATGTTGCGTGTTGGAACAGCTATTTTTGGAAACAGGGAATATACCCGATGAAGTTTACACCGTTAAATATTCAGCAGCAGGAGTTTTCAAAAGGGCTTAAAGGTTACAAGCAAGAAGAGGTAAGAACTTTTTTACTTAGTGTCGCTGATTCATACGAAGAAATTTTGAATGAGAATAATGAATTAAAAAGTGAAATTGAATCGCTTAAGAAAAAAAATCTGGAATTCCAGAAGATAGAAAAATCATTGCAGGATACATTACTCTCGGCACAAGAAAATTCAACAAAAGCGGTTGAGGACGCCCGGAAAAAAACGGGGTTTCTTGTTAAAGATGCAGAAGAGAAAGCAACAAAAATTCTTGAATCTGCAAAAAAAGAAGCCGATGGTATTAGAAACTCCGTTACTAAATTGCGTGAGGAAAAACATCTGTTGATATCCAAGTTAAAGGGAATAATTGAATCTCAAGCAGGTTTGCTTAATCTTGGTTTTAGTGAAGATGTAAGAGTCGCACCCGAAATAAGGAAAAAGGGGAGTGATGGCGGTGATGATAAAATAAATGTAGATGAAATAGTGGAGAAACTTTTATGAACGATTTGATGAAAATGCTTAATGAGTCTTTAAGTGTTATACGAGGCAAATCCGATAAAAATTATGAAGTTGGTGTTATTCTGGGAACCGGCCTAGGTGGGTTAGTTGATGAAATTGAAATTGAGCATGAGATACCTTACGAGGACATTCCTCATTTTCCTGTATCCACTGTTGAATCGCACAAGGGAAAATTGATACTTGGTAAATTGGGTGGCAAAGATGTAGTTGCAATGCAGGGAAGATTCCATTATTACGAGGGATATACCATGCAGCAAATTACATATCCTGTACGAGTTTTTCACTTTCTTGGTGTAAAAACAATGCTTATTTCCAATGCGTGTGGCGGGATGAATCCACTTTACCGCAGGGGTGATATAATGATCATGACAGATCATATCAACATGCTGGGTGATAACCCGTTGATTGGAAAGAATGAGAATGAACTTGGACCTCGTTTCCCTGATATGAGCGAACCTTACTCACATGAATTGATAGAAATGGCAGAAGATGCAGCCCTCGAGCACAAAATTAAAGTTCAGAAGGGTGTTTACGTAGCAGTTCCCGGTCCGAATCTTGAGACAAAAGCAGAATACAGGTTTTTAAGAATAATCGGCGCCGATGTAGTTGGGATGTCGACAATTCCTGAAAATATTGTGGCAAATCACATGGGGATGAAAGTTCTGGGTATTAGCATAATAACAGACGAATGTTTCCCGGAAGCGCTTAAAGCCGTAAATGTTCAGGAAATTATTGCTGCTGCAATGGAAGCCGAACCAAAAATGACAAAAATTATGAAATCGGTTATTGAGCAACTTTGAAAAAAACAAAGTTAATATATTATTTCACACCGTTGTTGTTAGCGGTATTGATGTTTTTCTCGAACTTTTTGAATTCCGAGATGTTTAAGAGCGGATTTCAAAGTTTTACGGTTTGGTTTGTTTTATCAGTTTTTGCATTTGCATGTGGATGGCTGATAAATAAAACTTTAAACTGGATACACGGTGGAAGGATATTATTCGCTGTTATAGTAGCAGCTTCATTTATTAGTGTATTGATCGTTTCGTTTTTCAGCGATTATTTCGGGGTAGGCGTTTTACTTTCCGAAGATATGATTTTATACACCTTGCGAAATGTTACACTCGGGGCTATGGGGTTTTTCGGGATGGCGATAAGCGAGGTGATTATCCAGCAGAAAGAAGTGCATGACATAAAACAAGCACTTGAAAAATATCAATCCCGTGACAGTGTGGTAAAAAAAGAAGCTGAACTTATTTTAAGAGAAGCCGCTACCAAAGCCGAAAAATTGATTTTTGAGGCTGAAAAAAAAGCAAATGAGCACGAGCAGGTAAAAAAACATCTCGAAAAGCAAATCAGGGAATTTATTATTGCCGAACGAGAGTTACTTAAAAGGTATGAAGAAGACTAATAATTTTAAATTTAATTAATTGCAGACAAAATTATGTTCAAACAGTACAAAGACAAGATAAGTTATCCTGAAATTGAAGAAAATGTATTGAATTTCTGGAAAGAGCACGAAATATTTGAAAAAAGTGTAACCGAAAGAGACAAAGATAAACCTTATACCTTTTATGAAGGTCCTCCCACGGCAAATGGTAAGCCTGGGATTCACCACGTTATGGCACGTTCATTAAAAGATCTGGTATGCCGTTACAAAACTATGAAAGGATACAGGGTTAACCGTAAAGCAGGATGGGATACTCACGGGCTTCCGGTTGAAATTGAAGTGGAAAAGGCGCTGGGTATTAAGAGTAAGAGCGAAATTCCCGAGTTTGGCGTGCAGAAATATAATGAAGCGTGCCGGAATTCCGTGTTCACTTACAAGGACATGTGGGAAAAAATGACTACCCGCATGGGTTATTGGATTAATCTTGACGATGCGTATATCACTTGTACCAATGAATATATTGAATCTGTTTGGTGGGCTTTAAAAACCTTGTTTGATAAAGGGTTGATCTACAAAGATTACAAGATTGTTCCTCAATGTCCGCGCTCTGAAACAGTGTTATCTTCCCATGAACTGGCTCTGGGTTATAAAGAAACCAAAGACCCGTCTGTTTATATCGTGATGAAGTTAAAGGATAGTGAGCTCACAAAGGAAGGAACTACATTTTTTCTTGTATGGACAACAACACCCTGGACGCTTATTTCAAATGTTGCCCTTGCAGTAGGACCTGAAATAGATTATGTAAAGATTAGAATTGAAGATGAATACCTGATACTCGCGAAAGAGAGACTTTCTGTGATTTCACAGGAATACGAGATTGTCGCGGAATATAAAGGGAATGATCTGCTTGGTCAGGAGTATGATCAGCTATTTGATTACATGAAAGTTGACAAAAAAGGTTTTTATGTAGTTGGGGCAGATTTTGTTAGTACAGAAGATGGTTCAGGAATAGTGCATATTGCTCCTGCTTTTGGTGCGGATGACTATGAGTTATCAAAGAAAAATGATCTGCCGTTTTTACAGCCTGTAACCCGTGGTGGTTTATTTACCGAAGATGTTACCGATTTTGCCGGTGTCTTCGTGAAGGATGCTGATAAGGATATTATCATCAAACTTAAAGAGATGAAACGATTGTACAAAAAAGAAACAATTGTTCACTCTTATCCTTTCAGTTGGAGATTTGATAATGTACCTGTTATCTATTACGCGCGTGAATCTTGGTTTATCAAAACCACTTCTATCGCTGATAAAATGGTTGATTTAAATAAAACAATCAACTGGTTCCCGCCTGAAGTGGGGAGTGGCAGATTTGGCAACTGGCTTGAAGATAATAAAGATTGGGCGCTTTCACGCGACAGGTTCTGGGCTACTCCACTGCCGATATGGGTAAGTGAAGACGGGACTGACATGTTCGCGGTTGGAAGTATCGAGCAGCTAAAAGAAGGATTTATTGAAGAAAACGGTGTACGAAAATCTGTTTCAGAATTGGAGAGCGTTGATCTTCATAAACCTTTTGTTGATGATGTTAAATTTGAGAAAGATGGTAAGATATTTGTTCGAACCCCTGAATTGATTGACGTTTGGTTTGATTCCGGGGCAATGCCATTTGCGCAGTATCATTATCCTTTTGAAAATAAAGAGTTTTTTGAAAAAAATTATCCCGCAGATTTTATATGTGAAGGAATTGACCAGACTCGCGGATGGTTTTATACCATGCACGCTATCGGTACAATGTTGTTTGACAGTGTTACATACAAGAACCTGATTGTAAATGAATTAATTCTTGATAAAAACGGCATGAAAATGTCGAAATCAAAAGGGAATGCAGTAGATCCATTCCGTCTGTTTGATGTTTACGGCGCAGATGCAACCAGATGGTATCTCGTGACTACAAGTCCACCCTGGAAACCAACATTATTTGATGAAGAAGGAATTGCCGAAGTTCAACGCAAGTTTTTTGGAACATTGTTGAACACATATAATTTCTTCGCGCTATACGCAAATCTTGATAAATTTGATGGTTCTTTGGCAAAAGTTCCCTATAATGAACGGCCTGAAATTGACAGGTGGATAATATCAAAACTTGGCTCTGTTGTTCAAGAAGTAGAAGAGCAGATGGAAAATTATGATCCCACCAGGGCAGCAAGAGCAGTTGCATCTTTTACTATTGATCATCTTTCAAACTGGTACGTGAGAAGAAGCAGAAGACGTTTTTGGAAATCTGAAATGAATGCAGCAAAACTTTCAGCTTACCAGACTCTGGAAGAATGTTTGGTGACAATCGCAAAATTATCTGCACCATTTGCACCGTTCTTCGCTGAAGAATTGTACCAGAATTTGAATAGTGTTACTAAAAATGATGATGCAGAATCGGTGCATCTTGTAATGTTTCCACAGCCAACTTTTAGTGATAAAAAACTTGAAGAGAAGATGGATATTGCACAAAGAGTGGTTTATCTAACCCGTGCAATGAGAGCCAAAGCCAACTTGAAAGTGCGTCAACCACTTGGCAAAATAATGATTGCCATTGAAGCCGGAAAACGTGAGGCTGTTAATGAAATGGCAGATGTTATCCTGGATGAGGTAAACATAAAAAAACTTGAAGTTCTTGCCGATGATTCCGGAATTGTAAATAAATCTGCCAAGGCAAATTTTAAAACATTAGGTCCGAAATATGGTAAACTAATGAAAAAACTTGCAGCTGTTATTCAGGGGTTTGACAAGGGAAAAATTAAAGCATTAGAAACTGATGGTAAAATTGACGTTAATGTGGATGAAGAAAAAATTGAGCTAACACTTGAAGATGTTGAGATAATCAGTACTGAAATAGAAGGTTGGGTTGTTGAAACAGAGGAAGGTGTTACTGTTGCAATCGATTCTGAATTGACTGAAGACTTAATTGCCGAAGGTTTTGCCAGAGAATTTGTTAATCGTGTTCAGAACATGAGAAAGGACGCGGGTTTGGACGTGATTGACAGGATTAACATTTATTTTGAATCTAACGATAATATTAAGAACTACTTATTGAAACATTCCGGGTATATTCAAAATGAAACACTCGCGGAAAATCTTGAGCAAGGTAAACATGAAGGGTTTACACAAGAGTGGAAGTTGGGTGAAGAAGATTGTACAATTACTATTGAGAAAAAATAGACTGAAATTCCTAATCGGAGGTCGATATGGCTGATAAAAAAAGTAGTAAAAAAACTCCCGCTGCTTCTACTAAAAATGCTAAAGAAGTATCGGTTGTTTCACCTTCAAAAAAAGTTAAAGTGATAAAAGGGTATTCCAAGGAAGAACTTGAGGATATAAAAAATATTATACTAGAGAAGAGATCCGAAATTATTGATCAGCTTCAGGCGTTAAAAGATCAGATGATGGACCCAACCACTGGGCAATACGTGAACGAGAGTTCTCCTTATTCGCTTCACATGGCTGAGCAGGGAACAGATGCACAGGAAAGGGAAAAACTCTATCTCTGGGCACAACGTGAAAATAAATTTCTCGGTTATCTTGAGGATGCTTTACAACGTATTGAAAATGGTACTTACGGTATTTGTATCGATTGTATTGATGAACCGCAAAATCTTTGTCCTACTTGCCCTTTAATCCCGATTGAAAGGTTAAAAGCAGTTCCGCATACACAGCATTGTTTACAGATAAAACAGCAGATGCAATCGAAGTAGGGAAAGGAATAATTTGAGAGTTTTAATAGTTTCGTTTTTTATTGTAATTGCTGATCAATTATCAAAAATTTTTGTCAAGGGATTCTCTATTCCGTTTTTAGGAATTTCGGTTGACGGGATGCGGTATGGATCAAGTATTGAAATTCTGGGTTCATTTTTCAAATTTACTTTCGTTGAAAATCCCGGTATGGCATTTGGGATTGACGTGGGGGAATCTTCAAAATTATTTCTTTCGCTTTTTTCCCTCATTGCATCCATCGGGATTTTGATTTACCTGTTCAGGATTAAAGATGAAAGGTATATCGTAAGACTTGCGCTCGCTCTGATATTTGCGGGTGCAGTAGGGAATTTGATTGACCGGATGTGGTATGGTGTGTTTTACGGTTATGCTCCTTTATTTTATGGAAAAGTTGTAGATTTCATGAACGTGGATTTTTTTGATTTCACGTTATTCGGGCATACGTATGAGCGTTGGCCAATTTTTAATATAGCCGATTCTGCGGTGAGTATAGGTGTGGTATTGCTACTTATTTTCCAGACTAAAAACGAGGAGAAACCTTCCGAGCAGGTGGAAAAACTGGAGCAATCCGAGGTATTAATATCCGGAAACGAAATATTACCGCAAGATGATGAAATACTCAATGTTGAAGAGAATGGCAAGATTAAGGCTGATGGCGAAGAGGAGAAGGTTGTAAAAAGTGAAGATAATCGACGAGAAGAAATTCAGATTTGACGTACAGCCTAATAAAAAGAAGGAACGTTTAGACGTATATTTAGCAAATAGTCTTGAAAACGCCACAAGAAGCAGAGTCCAAAAACTAATCAAGGCGGGATACGTTCTTGTTGACGGAAATGAAGTTAAACCGAATTACATAGTATCCCCAAATAATGTAATAGAAGTTACAATACCTATTTCCCCGCGACCAGACAAAACTTACCCGGAAGAAATTCCGATAGATATTTTATATGAAGATGAATATCTGATGATTGTAAACAAGGCTCCGGGTATGGTGGTTCATCCAGCACTGGGTCATTTCACTGGTACTCTGGTAAATGCGCTCCTGCATCATACGCAGGAATTGAGCGAGTTCAACGAGCCGGGCAGACCGGGTATAGTTCACAGAATTGATAAAGATACAAGTGGAATTCTTGTAATTGCCAAAGATGAAGTGAGTCATGCTTTTTTGGCAAAACAGTTTGCCGATCACTCTATCGAGCGTGAATATTGGGCTGTATGCTGGGGGAAATTTAAGGAGCCGAAAGGTGAAGTTGTGGGTAATATAACTCGCAGCGACAGGGACCGGAAAGTTTTTACCGTTCATGAATCGAAGGGTAAACACGCGCATACCTATTATGAAGTGATAGAAGAATTCCCCTTTGCTTCACTAATCAAACTTCATCTCAAAACCGGCAGAACACATCAGATACGTGTTCACATGGAGCATATAAAACATCCTGTATTTGGCGACCCTGTTTATGGCGGGAGGAGAATTGTTTATGGTGCAGATCAGGCAAAAATGAAAAGCAGGGTGGCTAATTTACTTGAAATTATAGAGCGACAGGCATTGCATGCCAAAACTCTTGGGTTAATACACCCCTCAACGAGAGAAAAAATATACTTCGATTCACAACTACCCGATGATATGCTCAGCCTGCTTTATCAGCTCAGGAAATATTGAGTTTCCTTAATATTTAACTTATCTAAAATTTTTAAGACCCGAGCTATTAAATAGAGTTTTGATTTGATATTCATTAATGATATCTTGCAACGAACCACTTAAGTTTGATTCATTAGTTCGGCGGTGAGAGAGATTGTCTCGTGCTGTGATTTTTTTTGCTTTTATATCAGGCTCTGGTTATATTTAGCAATTGTATTGGTACTATTCTCAATTAAATCTGACATTATATGAAACCTGAAATTTATATCAAAGACCTCAAAAATCATGTAGGCGAAACTGTTAACCTTAAAGGGTGGTTGTTTAACAAGAGAAAAAGCGGAAAACTAAGATTTTTAATCCTGCGCGACGGCACCGGATTGCTGCAATGTGTTGTTTTTAAAGGTTCGGTTAGCGAAGAGTTGTTTGCTAAAACGGATGAACTAAATCAGGAAGCTTCTTTTGAGGTGACCGGGTCTGTTAGAGCCGAAGAAAGAGCGATGGGCGGCGTTGAGTTAGACGTTACTGATCTAAAACTCATCGGTGAATCAACAGATTATCCAATCACTCCTAAAGAGCATGGTACCGAGTTTTTGATGGATCATCGCCATTTATGGCTTCGTTCCAAAAAACAGATGGCTATCATGCGCATCAGGCACAGGATTGTAAAAGCAATTCGCGACTTT
>Ga0209692_10004923_pt1 | contig 11763 bp, 13 predicted proteins | sample tdDd472_FD_187129 | JGI IMG/M metagenome (GOLD analysis project Ga0209692, IMG submission 187129) | Marine sediment microbial communities from the Atlantic coast under amendment with organic carbon and nitrate - tdDd47.2 (SPAdes)... | ecosystem: Environmental > Aquatic > Marine > Coastal >...
AGAGGCGATGTTAAATGTCACGCGATATTTGCCCGCTCCGTCCATTTTGATATTTTGTCCATAGTGGGGGCCGTCGGAGGCGCACATGGGTAGTAGCAGACCCACTTCCGACCACTCGGAATCCAGCTTTTCAATTTTATAGGTCACATTCATAAAGGGCATCCATTCGCCCTCGCCAAAGCCGTTGTTGTTGCCTTTGATGGCGTGAATGTCAGCTTCCAGATGAATGTCCGTCGGCCCTTGTGAGGGAAGGATGGGCTCCATCTGCACTGCCTGGAGGTAGACGGCCGCGATTTCCATGCCGTTTTTCTCGATCGGTTCGCCAATGGCGACTTCAGCTGCTTGGGCCGATGCTGTGGAGAGCAGGACGCCTGCGACGGCGAGGCCGGTGAGGGTTTTCGTAAAGTTCTTCATGTTCCATCCCTTAGGTGTTGCAATTCAAAATCAGAGGAGATGGTGCGAATGATAGTGAGAATCGTTCGCATGTCAATAATCTTTTAGATATGGGGTGATTCTTTGCGCATTTTCCTAAAGCCCGAAAATGGCGGGCCACCAAGCGAGGCCGACAAGCGCGCTGCCAAAAAGGCCGGGGGCCAAAGGTAGCCAGGCAAGTCGAGCTTCAATGCCTTGATTGCGGATGATCCGGTATCCGAGCCGGATGCTCCAAAGAAGCGCGGCCATGAAAACCGCCCCTTTGACCCAACCGATCTGTTCGTTCGTTAGCCCCAATGGTGCGAGGCCGTTAAACAGTTCCGCGCCGAGCCCGATAATCAGTGAGACCATGGCGATGGGGGCATACTGATATCCAAGTTCGACGAACCGCGCCTTGAAGGTTCGGGCGGCGCCCAGTTTTCCGGTTAGCCATGTGGCCATTGCCGTGGTGAGAGAAAGTGTTGCGGCAAACAGCGCCATAAAGCCGGTCATGAAGAGAACAATGGAGAAGAAATCGATCCAGCCGAACACCTCTCGGCGTTCGGGGTGAACGACCATCAGCCAGGATGGCCCCGGGTCGCCGATCCAATACATCTCATTTTCGATAAACCATGTCGCCAGGGCGAGACGCATGTCCTGGTAGTGCGGCAAAATCAGCCAGAGGAAGCCGCCGATGGCGACGCCGGTTCCCAAGAAGAAAAACCAGATTTCGGATGGGTTGGGATTGCGTTGATGAATTTCCTCCACCTCCCGTCCGGGCGGGCGGAACTGGAACGCGACCCCGCCCTTGGCGTTCGGGTTGACGCAGCGGAAGCATTCGATGCAATGGCGGGATTCTTCCTTGCGCGTCAGGTCGATCATGGTTGGGCAAACGCCCTTTTCCGTCCAGGCGTCGCCGCCTGATCGTTTGACCTTGGGCCGGAACTGCACCGCTCCAATGCGTGAGAAAACGCCGAGCAGCAGGCCGATGGGGCACATGTGGCGACACCAGGCGCGCTTTTTCCGGCCATAGACAAACCCAATGACGATAGCGGCGAGCATGGTGCCGCCGAAAACTTCGGCGATGGCTTCCGGGTGATCCCGCACCCCCACCGTTTGGCCCAATATGGTGATGAACAGGAAGCTTAAAATCGGCGTGCCTTCCCACTTGAGCCAGCGGGGAATGGCTCTTTGTAGCCCTTTCTTGTTGGCCCATTCAGATGCAGCGCCCATGGGACAGAGCAGTCCGCACCAGCTGCGGCCGGTAAAAATCACCGAAAGAAAGACCAGAGGAAACCATAGCCCCCACATGGCGTAATTGGCGAAAGTGGTGAAGTGGGTGAGCGGCGTTGCCGTTTCGGGTGGGTCCGGCAGAAAGGCGGGAACCAAAACAACCGCAAGGAAAAACACGAACATAAAGCCGTGAATCCAGACCAGCTTATCTTTGTGGCGATAGAAAAAGCGCTCGACCGGGAGCGACATTCTTTTCGGCAAAGAACCTTCCGCCGGGCTGTAGGTGGCGGAGGGCGGTGTTGATTGGGTTGTCGTTTCGGGGTCGTGAAACATTATCATTCAGCCGCCCCTGAGGCCTTCGCCAAAGTGCGCCGTTTATGTGCGAACCAGAGAAGGGCGAAGGGGAGTGGAGCCAGGAGCAAGGCCTGGGCCGCAACGCTTTCCAGCGTGGGGAAAAGTCCGGCCCATGGAAGGTTCGGTATCCAGGAGATTGGCGTAATGCCGACCCATCCGGCCTCCTGGAGCTCAAGCATTCCCTTGCCTGCGAATATTACGGAGAGGACGTAGAGTAAAAGAGCCGTGGCCGAAAAGAAGACGCCTAGCGGCAGTTTGATCGAGGCGGTCCGCATGGCCCAGTAAAGTCCCGCCAAAACAATGACGGCGGCGATGAAACCGCTGAAAATGGCCGAGGTCTGTCCGTCACTTCCCGCCATTAGGGCCTGATAGAAGAGGACGGTTTCGGCCCCTTCGCGGTAGACGGCGAGAAAGGCGGCGAACGAAAGGGCGAAAAGACTGTTGCCGTCGAGCGCCTTGTCGATTTGCTTGCGGACGTAAGCCTGCCAGCGCTCGGCTTCCCGTTTGGCGAATAGCCAATAGCTCACATAAAACAAAACGCCAGCAGCGATCAGCATGGTGACGCCTTCAAGCGCCTCCTGCCCCTGACCGGATATTTTGAAAAGGGATTGCAGGGCCCAGGCGGTTGCCGCACTGGCGACCAGGGCGAGAAGAACGCCTGACCAGATATGGCGAATCTTATCGGTTGCGCCGGAGCGACGGAGATAAGCCGTCAGCGCCGTTACCACGAGCATGGCTTCGAAGCCTTCGCGAACCAGGATAAGGAAAGCCTGTATGGCGACGCTCCAGAAGCCGCTTTCGGCTTGCGACTGCTGCGCGGCTTGGGCGCTGGCCGTCTCTTCGAGCTTCTGGCGCAGGGCTGCCCAGGCGGTGGCCACTGTTTCCCTTTTTTCGCCTTTCATGGCATGGCCGATGGTTTGGGCGAACAGGGACTCGATAACGGTTTTAAGGTTTCCGTCCTTTAGGCCAACGGCCATTTCCATGCCGGAACCTTCAAACACGTCAAAATAAAGATCGGAAAACGCCTCGCCCGTTTCATCGCCTAATACCGGATCGTAAGCAGCCAGGGCCGCCTCGCCTCCTTCGATGATTTCGGCGACGACGGCTGAAAAATCGACGGAGGCTTTTTCATCGGCGGCGGAAGCCGGAAAAGTCAAAAAAGTGAGGAAGATGAAAATGGCGGCGCGAAGAGACGTCATTGATTGACCCTGAAGACTTCTTTGGGAATCCCTGCTGCATCGAGTTGACCGGCATCGGCTAGCAAAAGCCCCTTCAGTTCTTCTGTCAGTTCTTTAATTTCCTGTGTGGTTTTGCCCTTTTTGATCGCTTTTCGGATGCCGCCAAATCGGCGTTCTACCTTAAAGGTGTGTTTTGCGCCGATTTCGGTGCGCATGGCGGCTTCCATCTTGGTGCTCTCGAAAACGCCGAAATAGGCGTGGAGGATCGCTTTCTTAGCGCCCTTGGCGTCACCCTCGCGATAGAGAACCTCAGCCTGATCGAGGGCCGCGTTGACCTGTCCGGCAACGCCGGTCCAGTAGGTTTGTCCTAGGGGTTGGTCCGCCGTAGCCGGAGACAGAAAGAGTAAAGGTGCAAGGGCGAGAAAAAGTGAGGCGAAGCGTTTCATGAGTCCATAGCAAAATTATGGGTATTTGGCTCCGCAAATGATAACGACTATCATTAACATTGCAAGGGAAAATAAGAATCATTATTAAGATGGCCATGGAATGGGTTCTGACCTTAGAGGCCGTAAGCTCGTTCGACCTTGGCGACCCGAAGGGCGAAATCTGCATACCAGGTTTCCCGCCCATGTTTGCGGGCCTCGCTATGTGCCGTATCGTTTTTCCAGGCCCGGATGCTTTCTTCATCAGTCCAGTAGGAAACGGTGATCCCATGTCCTTGCGGATCACGGACTGATTCAATGCCCAAAAAACCCGGTTGCCGGGCTGCGCGTTCGACCATCGCCTCGGCCATGGCGCTGTAGCCGGTTTCGTCTTCATTGGTTCGAACGGAAGGAAAAATAACCGCATAATAAGGAGGTTCCGGCAGCTTAACGGGAAAACAGGCGCTCATTTAGAAGGCCTCCAATATGTGATGGGCGACACAGACTAGCCTATGGATCTTTGGCAAACTAGAGTAGTCAAAATCGGAGAAAACCCATGTCACCGCAATTTGGATTAGGATCGCTGCTTCTTGTTTCCCTCATTTGTCTGATGGGAATGACGCCTGCCGCGAGCGGTATGGATGGCAGCCAAATGATCAGTGCGGTTTTCGATTCCCTGTTTAACTTGGGCTACAACCGCCTTTAAGCTTTTCCATCGTTTTCTTCCCGTCCCTTTCCTGAATGATGTGTCGGTTGTTGGCGCCGTTGGTCAGGGGAATGTAAAGGCGTTTGCGCTTCGAAGATGCGCCATGGGGAGAGGCGTAAATTTGTTTGCCCGCCTCGACAATCACAACGCCACCGAAGGTCTTAAACCAGCGCAGTCCGATTTTTTCCCAGGCCGGTGCGCCCGCCAACATCATCCGTGACTTGGATGGGGGCATGAATAATGCTCCCGAATGTCCCATGGGGGTGAACATGGAATCTTTTAAAAGTCGGGTGATCTGTCCCACTGTGTAGGGGTGGCCATGACCAAATGGCGTGCGTTCCAGCCGCGACCAGATGCCGGTGCGGTTCGGCACCACGACCAGAAGCCGTCCGCCGCCGGTCAGAACCCGCCAAATCTCGCGCATCAAAGGTTGAAGTTGATGGGTGTGCTCAAGGGCGTGAATGAGTAGGAAGCGATCGACGGAAACATCCGGCAGGGGCAATTCGGCTTCATCGACCAATGTGGTTAGGCCCCTGCCGTCGACGGGCCAGTGCAGCACCCCTTGCGCGGCGGGCATGAGGGCGATGGTCCGTTCGGCCTCGGTCTTGAATTGGTTGAGGAAGGGCGTGGCGTAGCCCAGGCCTGCAACCCGAAGTCCCTTTGTGTCCGGCCAGAACGAGCGAATGCGCCGACGGATCATCCGTCGGGTAGTCTGCCCGAGAGGCGTTTCGTAATAATCTCTGAGATCGACGACATCCAACCACATAGTGGCTTGAATCCTATAGTGAATGAAGATGTTTGTCGATTAACTGCGATCTCTGGTTCGGTTGTTTCCGATCAGCTGCGAACTCTGATCTTTAGCTATGTGCCCCGTGCACGGCGCCGAGGATGGTGAGCAGGCTCAAAGCCGTTAGCGTCCAATGGACGGCATGGACGCGTTTTAAGGCCATGGCCGGGTTGGCGTTTAGTTTAGCGCCAATGAGTTTGGGCAGAACGAAAGGCTCAAGCACGAACATCATCAGGGTGAAGATCGCCCAGATCAGGGTCATCATATGGACCCACCAGTACTCACTCGATTGATAACGGTCCCAGCCGTCGAGCAGGTAGAGCATGTAAAAACCGGTGAGGCCGGTGATCAGAGTGGTGATGCGAGCTTGCCAGATGAACGCTTTTTCGGTTTTGTGAAACAGGCCAAAGGCTTCGCCCGGATCGTCAAACCGTCGTAAAACCGGCAAAAAAACGGTCGTCACCAAAGCAACGCCACCGATCCAGAGAACGACGCAGGCAACGTGAATGGCGCGGGTTAGCGCGAATTCATCCATCTTTTTTCAAACCCTGTTAGGAAAGAGATAACGGGGATTGAAACCGTTTTATCAAAATGTCTCCTTGAGCCCCGTCAATTGGGCTGACATCAAGATCGGTAAAATCGGATTAGGGTACTAGGAGACGGCGAGAATTTGGTGTTAGGGTGATTTCGTCGAATAAACAGAAGGGGCAAGGGATTAAGAAAATGTCCGATTTTGAGGTGCATCAGTTTGTCGCCTTTCACGATAACTACATCTATCTCATCCGTTATGATGCCGCGGGCCACTGTGTCGCCGTCGATCCGGCCGATCCTTACAAAACCCAGGCCGAGCTGGATAAAAAGGGCTGGACGCTGACTCATATTTTCATCACCCATCATCATCCCGATCATACGGGCGGTAATGAGTCGCTGGTCACTTCCACCGGGTGCCAGGTTATCGGTCCGGCCAAGGAGGCCGACAAAACCCCAAAAATCACCACAGAGGTCTCAGAAGGCGATGAGATTATTCTGGGCGATCATGTGGCAAGGGTTTTCGAGGTGCCCGGTCATACGGCGGGCCATGTGGCTTACTGGTTCAAGGAAGAGCACGCCCTGTTCCCCGGCGATACGCTGTTTTCGCTCGGTTGCGGCCGTTTGTTCGAAGGGTCGCCCGCCCAGATGTGGGAAAGCCTGCAAAAACTTCGGCGCCTTCACGACGAAACCCAAATCTACTGCGCCCATGAATACACCAACGCCAATGCCGATTTTGCGGTAACGGTGGAAACCGGCAATGAAGAATTGAAGCGACGGGCCGAACAAGTGGCGGCGTTGCGCGAAGCGGGGAAACCGACCATTCCTGCAACGCTTGGCGAAGAGCGACGGATCAACCCGTTCCTCCGCGCCGATCTTCCGGAATTACAAATCGCCCTGGGTATGGAGGGCAAACCGCCGGCGGAAGTTTTCGCCGAAGTCAGACGTCGAAAAGACGCTTTTTAGGAGAGGCAAAAAACGATGATGAAGCTCCGATGGTCACCGGGCTCGCCTTATGTGCGCAAGGTTATGGTCATGGCTCACGAAATTGGGCTGGTCGACCAACTCGAACTCATCCCCACCAACCCCTGGGATGCGGAAACCGATATTGGCGAGGACAATCCACTTGGCAAGGTGCCCTGCCTGATCCTTGAAGATGAAACAAATATTTTCGATTCGCTGCTGATTTGCGAATACCTCGACGATCTCCATTCGGGCACTCATCTTTTCCCCCGCGCCAATCGCGAACTGCATTGGCTCGCCCTGCGTCTCCATGCGGCGGCTCAGGGAATATTGGATGCCGCCGTGGCTTGCCGGATTGAAGAGACCTTCCGCCCGACCAATTACCGTTGGGACGACTGGATCGACCGGCAGAAAGTGGTGATCGGCCGTGGTCTCGATTTTCTTGAAGGCGAGGCGGAAAATCTGAGCGGCCGTGTGACCATCGGTCATCTGGCCATCGGTTGCGCCCTTGGCTATCTGGAATTCCGTCAGCCCGACGATAACTGGTTGGCCGAGCGGCCCGATCTGGCCGATTGGTTCGACCGGTTCAACCTGCGGCCCTCCATGGAAGCCACACAGCCGCGGGATCGCTAGAATTGAATGGTGATTGCTATCGGGGCATGACGGCTCAACAGGTCATCGATCACCTCGGAATGCAGGTGCATCCCGAGGGCGGTCACTATGTTGAGACGTATCGTCATGAGGCGCAGGATGGTGGGCGCGGCGTAACCACAGCGATTTATTATCTGCTGGCTGCCGATGAATTTTCTCATTGGCATCGGGTCGATGCGGTGGAAATCTGGCACTATTACGCTGGTGCGCCGCTGGCCCTCACCGTGTCGGAAAACGGCCATGACGCCAAGGCGGTCCACCTGGGTCTTGACTTGGCCGCCGGGCAGCGGCCTCAGGCGGTGGTGCCGGAAAATGCTTGGCAAACTGCGGTGAGCCTTGGGCGTTGGACCCTCGTCGGCTGTACGGTCTCTCCGGCTTTTCGGTTTGAAGGCTTCGAGATGGCCCCGCCCGACTGGAGGCCGACGCCGAGATAATCAACGCCGGAGGTGGTGCTTGGTTAGAAAAAAACCGACTTTTCTTCGACGGTTCGGTTCTCTATGCTGCGGCCTCGATTTTAGCTAAGGGACAAGCAACCCATGTTCGAGACATTCTTCGCCGTCTTTATCGTCATTCCCTTCGTCGCCGGGGGCTTCATGATCAATCCGATCATGGGTGTGATTTTCCTCGTTGTGGCGATCCTGCTGCTCTGTGTCGCCGAGGCCGACCGTCGGGGTCTGCTGCCGGTGATGACTGAGCGCGACTGGAGCATGTACGAAGAAGGCTGAGCCTCTCTTCTTAAACGCTGTTGACCAAATGCCCGCCATCGACCGGGATGGTGACGCCGGTCATGTAAGACCCGGCGTCGGACGCCAGTAAAAGCAAGGGCGCGCTCAATTCATGATATTGGCCGGTGCGCTGCATGGGGATGCGGGCGATCAGCTTTTGTCCCAAACTTGAGTGTAAGTAGGCCCGGTTGATATCCGTCTCGTAATATCCGGGGGCCAGGGCGTTGACCCGGATGCCATGCTCGGCCAGCTCCAGCGCCAAAGCTTTAGTCATGTGGGCCACGCTGCCCTTGGTCGCACAGTAGGCGGCCACCCCTTTGGTGACCCGCAGTCCCAAAATCGAAGAAATATTGACGATAGCCCCATGACGCTTGGCCGCGACCATGCGCTGGGCGGCGACCTGGGCGACGCGGAAAACGCCTGAGAGGTTGATATCGATAACCTGCTGCCAACTCTCTTCGTCGGCTTTTAAGAAATCGCCCCGGTTGGCGACGCCCGCGTTGTTGACCACCACCGTTACCGGCCCGTGATCCGCCTCGACGGAGGAAAAGGCTTCTTCAACGCTTTGCCGGTCGGTGACGTCCATCAGGGCCCAGGAGGCCTTGCCGTGTTTTTCACGGACCAACTCGACGGTTTCCTCCAACTCATCCATGCGCCGTGCGGCGACCACCACATGCGCACCATGCGCCGCCAGCACCTCGGCGAAATGCCGTCCCAATCCACCCGACCCGCCGGTCACCAGCGTGGTGGTTCCATCCATGTTGAAAAGTGTGGTCATGATTCATCCGCCTTTGCTCTCAGAACGTATTTCTGAATTTTTCCGGTCGAGGTCTTGGGGAGTTCGCCAAAGATCACCGTTCTTGGGGCTTTGTAGTGGGCCAGGTTCTCCCGGCACCATTTAATAATGTCGGCTTCGCTGACTTCTCCCGCGCCCGGCTTGAGGGTGACGAAGGCGCAAGGTGTTTCGCCCCATTTTTCGTCGGGTTTGGCGACCACGGCGGCTTCCATCACGTCGGGGTGCTGGTAGAGGGTCTCTTCGACCTCAAGGCTCGAGATGTTCTCGCCGCCTGAGATGATGATGTCTTTCGAACGGTCCTTGATCTCGATATAGCCGTCGGGATGCATCACGGCGAGGTCGCCCGAATGGAACCAGCCGCCGCCGAAAGCGTCTTCCGAGGCCTTGGGGTTTTTCAGATACCCCTTCATCACCGTGTTGCCGCGGAACATGATCTCACCCATGGTCTCGCCATCGCGCGGGCAGCATTCCATGGTTTCCGGGTCGATGATCGCCACTTCACCGAGGGTCGGGTAGACCACGCCCTGGCGGGCCATCTTGGAGGCCTTGGCGTCGAGGTCGAGATCGGCCCATTCGTCCTGCCAGGCGCAGAGCGTCGCCGGGCCATATGTTTCGGTGAGGCCGTAAAGGTGGGTCACCTTAAAGCCCATGCGTTCCATGGCGGCGATCACCGCACTGGGCGGAGCCGCTCCGCCGGTCGCCACTTCGATGGTCTGGTCGAAGGCGATTTTCACATCATCCGGCGCATGCACCAGCATGTTCAGGACGATGGGCGCGCCGCACATGTGGGTGACCTTGTGCTCCTTGATCATCGGGAAAATCAGTTCGGGATCGACCCGGCGCAGGCAAACATGGGTGCCCGCCACTTCGGTGACGGTCCAGGTGAAACACCAGCCGTTGCAGTGGAACATCGGCAGGGTCCAGAGGTAGACCGCATTGCGGTCGAGGCCGAACATCTTGGAGTTCCCCATGGCGTTCAAAAAAGCGCCACGATGGTGATAGACCACGCCCTTGGGATTGCCGGTCGTCCCCGAGGTATAGTTGAGCGCGATGGCCTGCCATTCGTCGTCGGGCCGGGTCCACTCGAAGGTCGGGCTGCCTTCTTCCAAGAAAGCTTCGTAGTCTTTTTCGCCCAGCAACTCGCCGCCTTCAAACAGCGGATCGTCAATGTCGATGACCAGCGGTGGGTTGCGCAGCTCGGAAAGCGCTTCCTTGATCACGCCGGAAAATTCACGATCCGTAATCAGCACCTTGGTTTCGGCGTGGTTGAGAATGAAGGCGATATTGGCTGCGTCGAGTCGGATGTTCAGTGCGTTCAAGACGGCCCCAATCATCGGCACGCCGTAGTGGGCTTCCAAAAGGGCGGGCACGTTGGGGGCCATAACCGACACCGTGTCGCCCTTGCGGACGCCGCGATCCCACAACGCACAGGCCAGCCTGCGGCAGCGACCGTAGAATTCCTTATAGGAATATTTGAGATCGCCGTGGATGACCGCTGTTTTATCCGGGTAGACGTTAGCCGACCAAGCGAGATAGTCGAGGGGCGTCATTGCCCGGTGATTGGCTGGATTGCGGTTGAGATCGGTTTCGTAGATGGAACTGCCCATAGCGCCCTACCCGTCGTCTGATTTGTGGTTCGCTGTACTGCGGTTTTTGATTGGGCGGGGATTGTCCGACTCAAGCTGGATCGGATCAAGAAGAACCGGCGTGAATAATTGTAAATGATGGCTGAAATGTTGTTTTTTTACCAATTAAAACAAATACTTAGGTTTCAATTGAGAAAGATTATTACGTTTTTTCCCCGTCTTGTCGAAAGTTAATTACAAAAGGCTTGTTCCTTACATAAGATTTCTATAATGTCTGCGAACTGCTGACAGGCAGCCATGGGGGGCGACTTCCGGATACCCGGACGCCCTTTTTGTATGAAGACGGGGAATTATAGGCGGCGCAGAGTTGCCGCCGATATTAGTTAGAAGAGGTTTTATTCATGTCCGAGCGTCGGATGATTGCAATGGAAGGCAACGAGGCGGTGTCCTCGGTTGCGCACCGGACCAACGAAGTCATCGTCATTTATCCCATCACGCCCTCCTCCACCATGGGCGAATATGCCGATGAAAAATCGGCCAATGGCGAGAAGAATATTTGGGGGACCATTCCCCAGGTAACGGAAATGCAGTCCGAGGCCGGCGCTGCCGGAGCCTGTCATGGCGCTCTTCAGGCGGGGTCGTTGACCACGACCTTCACCGCCTCGCAAGGCCTGCTTCTGATGATCCCCAACATGTACAAAATTGCGGGCGAAATGACCCCGTTCTGTATGCATGTTTCGGCTCGTACCGTGGCGACCCACGCGCTTTCCATTTTCGGTGACCAGTCCGACGTGATGGCCTGCCGTCAAACCGGCTTCTCCATGCTGGCTTCCGGCTCGGTGCAGGAAGCTCAGGACATGGCGATGATCGGTCAGGCCGCGACGCTTAAAGGCCGTCTGCCGGTGCTGCATTTCTTCGATGGCTTCCGCACCTCGGCGGAAATTTCGAAAATCATCGAGCTGACCGACGACGACATCAAGGCGATGATCGACGATGAGGACATCAAGCGTCACCGCGACCACGCCCTGTCTCCCGACGATCCCGTGCTGCGTGGCGCGGCTCAGAACCCGGATACCTTCTTCCAGATGCAGGAAGCCCGCAACACGGTCTATCAGGGCTTCCCGGCGCTGATGCAGGAAACCATGGACCGTTTCGCCAAGGTGACCGGCCGTCAGTACAAATTATTCGACTACATCGGTCATCCCGAAGCCGAGAAAGTCGTCATTATGATGGGCTCGGGGGCTGAAACCGCCGATGAAACCATCGCCTACCTGAACAGCCAGGGCGAGAAACTGGGGATTCTTAAAGTCCGCCTGTTCCGTCCCTTCTCGGTCGATGCTTTCGTTTCGGCTATTCCAACCACGGTCAAGTCCATCGCTGTCATGGATCGCACCAAGGAGCCGGGCGCCATCGGCGAACCGCT
>Ga0209692_10004924_pt1 | contig 11761 bp, 8 predicted proteins | sample tdDd472_FD_187129 | JGI IMG/M metagenome (GOLD analysis project Ga0209692, IMG submission 187129) | Marine sediment microbial communities from the Atlantic coast under amendment with organic carbon and nitrate - tdDd47.2 (SPAdes)... | ecosystem: Environmental > Aquatic > Marine > Coastal >...
GCGCCGGGCCGGTCGACCGGGTCGGTCCAGTCGCCGTCGTCGCCATCCTCGACCTTGTCCACCACCGGCCAAAGGTCCACGCGCCCCGGCAGGTCGGATTTGAAGGCCCGGTGCAGCGCGTCCTTGTGGAACCCGGCCTCGGCCCGGCCCTCGAACACCAGATCGACAAGTTGCAGGATCGCCTGTGCCGAACGAAAGGAAAACTCCAGCGTCAGATCCTGCAACCCCGTGCCGGTGTCCTCGAGCCGTTTGGAAAACTCCGCCTGCATCCGGTCGAACGCATCCGGGTCAGCGCCCTGAAAGGAATAGATCGATTGTTTCTTGTCGCCGACAACGAAAATCGTGCGCTCCACATCCGCCCGCGCGCCGACGCCCGAGGTGAACTCCTGCGCCAACTTCTCAATCACGTCCCATTGTTCGGGGCTGGTATCCTGCGCCTCGTCCACCAGGATATGGTCGATGCCGCCGTCGAGGCGATAGAGCACCCAGGCCGCCACGCCGGGATCGTTCAGCAACTGGCGGGTCTTCAGGATCAGGTCGTCGAAATCGAGCCAGCCGCGCAGCTGCTTGCGGCGCTCGTACTCGGGCAGAAAGGCGGCGGCAAAACCATGCAGCGCCTGTGATTTGCGCGCCGCCGCCAGCCCCAGCCGGCGCGACCGCGCGGCCTCGACCCGTAGCATCAGCGGCTCCACCCGGTCCATCAGATCGGGGTGGGCATTGCGCAGATCCTTGGTGGGAAAAGACCCTAACTTGGCGGAAAACGGCTCTTTCGCACTGGCCCCGGTGAGAAAGACACTCTCCAGCACCGGCAGGTCGGCAAGCCCCGGATCGGTGATCGCGGCCAGCTTGTCGGCCGCCTTCTGGTCGGTGCTCTTGCCACTGGCCAGAACCGCGCGCAACTGGCCCAGCAGGTCCGCCTCGCCGCCCAGGAATACCTCGCCCGCCAGGGCGGTGTCGTCGTAGCCTGGCGGCAGGTCGAACAGCGCCCAGAGCGCCTCGCTGTCCAGCGGTTGGGCAAAACCGGCGCGCTTGCCGGTCACGGCGGCGGTCAGCGCGGTGAAATCACTGTCGGTCAGCCGCTCGGCCAGCGCCGCGATCAGCGCGGCGTTCGGCCCATCGGCGAAATCCTCGACGATCTCGGCGCGCAACAGGGCGGCGGCGCGATCCTCCATCTCGGCGAATTGCGGGCTGACCCCGGCCTCGAGCGGGAAGCGGCGCAGCAGCGAGGCGCAGAACGAATGGATGGTCTGGATCTTCAGCCCGCCGGGGGTCTCGATCGCGCGGGCGAACAGCGTGCGCGCATGGGCCAGCCGTTCGGGCGTGATCGCCCCCTCGGCCCCCAGCTCGGTCAGCGCCTGTTCCAGATCCGTGTCGCCCAGCATCGCCCAGGCGCCCAGCCGTTTGAACAGGCGGTTCTGCATCTCGCTCGCTGCCGCCTTGGTATAGGTCAGGCACAGGATGTGCTGCGGCTCCACGTCCGCCAGCAACAGCCGCGCCACCCGGTCGGTCAGCACCCGTGTCTTGCCCGAGCCCGCGTTGGCCGCCAGCCAGGTCGAGGCATCGGGCCGCGCCGCCTGCACCTGGCGCTCGGTGGCCTCATTGCGCGGGCTCATTCCAGGTCCTCCGGGGTGGGTGTGGTGCTGCGGTCCCATTCGCCGAAGCGGGCGAGCTGGTCGTAATCGCCGATGTCGCTGTCCTTGAACAGCATCCGGCGCGCGGTATAGCCCTGATCGCGCTGGGCATAGGCGGTGAGCAACTCGCGCAGGTCAGACAGCACCTGCGCCGGCGGCTCCTCGTCCAGCGGCGCGGCCACCTCCTTGTAACTGCTGCCGACCCCGATAAAGACGGCGCCGGACACCGGCGCGGGGGCGAGAACACCAAATCCCGCCTGCTCGGCCATCGCTGCTTCGATCAGCAACTGCTTGTCGAACCTGGCCTGCTGGTCGCGGGTTGGTGGCGCGCCGGTCTTGTAGTCATAGATGAACAGGGCGCCGCGCGCGTCCATGTCGATTCGGTCGGCCCGCCCGATCAGGGTGACGCCGGGCGGGTTCAACACCATCTTGCCGGTCTGCTCGAAGGTGGAGCTGATCGCATTGGCTTGCCGCCCGGCCTCGGCCGCAAGAAAGGCCTCGGCGATCCGGCCCAGCCGCGCCAGCCAGAGCGCGCGGGCGCTGGGCCAGGGCACATGCTCTTCCAGCACCTCGCGGGCACGGGTCAGCAGCGCCTCGCGGCTCAGCGGTGCGCCCCGGCCCAGATCGTCGCGGACGAAACGCTCGAATACCTCGTGCAGCACGGTGCCGCGCAAGAGCGGATCGGGTTCCTGCACCAGCGGATCCAGCGCCGACAGCCGCAGCACCCGCCGGGCATAGACCGCGTAGGGATCGCGGATCAGCCGCTTGATCTCGGTGACGTTCAGCCGGTCGGGGCGCGCCGCAACCGGCGGGCGCGGCGAGGGGCGCGGCGCCGGGGGCACCGGGCTGGCCTGTTCCAGCGCCTCGGCCCAGGACAGGTAGGTGCGCCCGCGGGCCCGCATGTCGTCCAGCGCCTGCGGCCCGCCCTTATCCGGCAGGCCCGCCAACAGGTTGGTCAGCCGGTTCAGCCAGCGCGACGGCACGGTCTCGGCATCGTCCGAGCGTTGCGCGCGGGTCAGCCAGACCTCGGGCGCGGCGATCGCCTGTTGGAAATCATGCGCCGAAAGCCCGATCCGCCGTTCCGGCAGCAACAGACCGGCGCGGTCGCGCATCTGCCGGTTCAGCCAGGGGTCGGGGCGCGCGGCCTCGGGCCAGCTGCCCTCGTTCAGCCCGCCGAGGATCAGCAGATCGGCACCCATCACCCGCGCTTCCAGCGTGCCCCAGATCATGATGCCGGTGAAACCGGCGTCGCGGTCGCGCACCTCCTCGCCCTGCAGAAGCGCGGCCAGCAGATCGGCAAAGTCGCGGGCGGTCATCGCGCCGCCGTGCCCGGCCTCGCGTTCCAGCGCCTCGATCACCTGCAACGCCTTCTGCCCGGCGTTCCTGTGCCAGAGCGTGCCGGCGCCCTCGGCCGCGCTGCCGGCGGCGATCCGTTCGGCCAGGGCGCGCAAATCGGCGACCCAATCGGACAGCGGCCGCGCCCCGGGGCGGGGCGGGTCGAGGAAACAGGCGCCGATCCAGTCGAGCCAGCCTGCCAGCGCCGCATCCCCTCGGCGGGCGGCAAAGCGGGCCAGCCCCTCGGCATCGGGAAAGGCAGGGCCGTTGCGGCGCAGGTCCAGCTCCAGGTCGCGGGTGTGGCGCAGGTGGTCTCCCCGCCCGGCCCCGTCATGGCACAGCGGGTGTTTCAGAAGCGTCAGCAGGGCCTCGCTGGTCAGCCGCGCGGCGAAAAGCTCGGCCACGTGGCGCAGGAACCGGCCCGGCGGTGACAGGTGCAGCGGTTGCCCGGCGCTGTCGTCGGGCACGATGTTCCAGCGTTCCAGTGCCGCCGCAACCTGCCGCGTCAGCATCCGGTCGGGCGTGATCAGCGCCGCCGACTGCCCGGTTTCCGCCGCCTCGCGCAGGCGCAGGGCGATCGCCAGCGCCTCGTCCCGCGGGCCGGCGGCCTCGACCAGCGTGAGATCGGCGGTGGCCCGGTCCAGCCCGGTCAGCCCCGGTCCCTCGGCCATCCAGGCGTCGGTCACCGGGGCCGGGCGCAGGGCGAGCGAGACCAGCCGGTTACGCTCCGGCGCGGGCGGCGGCGTCTCGGTCCAGCGCCGGATGTCCGTGGGCGCAATCTCCAGCGCGTCCATCAGCTTGCGAAAGCGGTACTGCGGGTGATCCTCGGAGGTCAGCGCGCGCTCCAGCCCCTGCCATACCGGGTCGGGCTGGTCGAAATCAAAGCCGGGCAGCACGACCGCGCCCCGTGGCAGCCGCGCCACCGCCTGCATCAGCATCAAGGTGGTGCCCCGCGACCCGGTGGAGCCGGCCAGGATCACCGGGTGCTCCGGCGGTGCCGCCTGCCAGCGGGCGATCAGCCCCTCGACCACCCGGCGCTGGCGGGCCTGCGCGTCAAGCGCGTCCGTGTCGCTGCCGATCAGATCGTCGGCGATCCCGATGAAGGCCTGCGCCCGCGCCCAATGGCCCGACAGGTCGCTGACGTCTAGGGCACGGATGTCCTGCGGCGACACCCCCTCGCCCTGCATCTCGTCGATCAGGGTGGCGAGGCTGTCGGCCAGATCGTAGAGCGAGGCACGTGCGGCGAGGTCGGGCTGACGGTCGAGCAGTTTTGAAATCAGCTGGGTTAGCTCCAGCCGCCGCCGCAGCGGCGGGATCGCGGGGGGCAGCCGGTCCATCGCGCCGCTCTCGCCGAGGTCGGTGACCAGCGACTGGCGCGGCAACAGGCGCGGCGGACCGGCGTCGAAAATCGCCCGGACGCGGCGGGCCATGCGGCGGGTGTTGACCACCAGTTGCACCCGGGCCAGCGCCTCGGGCGGCTGCCCGTCCAGCCGGGCGCAGAGCCCCTCGACCAGTGCGCGCGGGAAATCCACGCCGGGCGGCAGGGCAAAGACGCGGGGGGTCGGGCCAGGCTCAAACATTCCCGGCCTCCGCCAGCAGCGTTTCGGCCAGAGCGATGCCGCCGGGATGGCCCACGTCGCACCAGTGGCCGGGGTATTCCAGCGCGAACAGGCGCCCGCGCGCCAGCATCCTGTCCCAGACCCGGTTGAGCGAGAACACCTCTTCCTCGATCTCGTCCAGCAGGTCGGTCCGGATGATCTGCGCGCCGCCATAGATCAGGCCGGGCCCGCGGGCGATGCGCCCGTCCGCCTCCATGGCGAAGTCGCCCGCGCCGCTGCGGCCCCGCGCCCGCCCTGGTGGAACGCAGATCAGCAGCGCGTCCATCCTGGCGGTGTCCCATCCCGCGCGCAGCAGGTCCAGCGGATTGGGCCCGGCCCAGATCGCATCGGTATTGAGGGTAAAGACCGGCCCCGGACCCAGCAGCGAACGCGCGGCGCGCAACCCGCCGCCGGTATCGAGGATGTTCGGCGTCTCCTGCGACAGCGCGATACCCATTGGTTCCAGGTGCGCGCGCAGCATCTCGGGCTTGTAGTGCAGGTTCGCCACCACGCGGGGCAAGCCCAGCGGGCGAATCAGATCCAGCGCATGGTCGATCAGCGGCCGGCCCGCCACCTCGACCAGCGGTTTGGGGCGGTCGCGGGTCAGATCGCCCATGCGGGTGCCGAACCCGGCGGCGAATAGCATGGCGGCCTCGGGGCGCGCGGTCATGCCGGCCTCAGCCTGTCCAGCGCCTCGGGGGTGGGGGCCGGCAGCGCCTCGAGCAGCAGTTCGGCCACCGGGGCCAGTGCGGGGTGATCCAGATCGCGCACAAGATGCGCCCAGACCGCCGGGATCAGGTTGAGGTAGTGCGGCTTGCCGTAATCGGTGGCGAGCCGGGCAAAGACCCCGAGGATGCGCAGATTGCGCTGGGCGCCCAGCACCGCATAGGCGGTGCGAAAGGCGTGATCGTCCAATCCGGTGGCAGAAATATACAGTTCCGTCATCGCGATCTCGATCCCGGCCGGGACGTCGCGGCGGATGTCCTGCAACAGCGAGACGAGGTCATAGGCGGGGTGGCCCAGCATCGCGTCCTGGAAATCCAGCAGCCCGACCCGGGCGGGGCCGGCGCGGTCGGGCAGCCAGATCAGGTTCTCGGCGTGGTAGTCGCGCAGCGCCACGACCTGACGCCCGCCGGTGGTCTGGCGCAGGACATCTTCGAACCGGGGCAGGAACCGGGCAAAGGCCGCTCCGCCATCGTCGCCCGCGATCCCCATCCGGTACTTGCTGAAGGCAAGGCCGGACAGTTCGGCCATCAGATGGGGGCCGTAGGAGGGCAGATCGGGCAGGGGGGCATTGAAGAGCGTGATCAGAACCTGCGTCGCGGCCTCGTAAAGCTGGCGCTCGGGGGTCGGATCGGCGGCCAGCACCCGGGCGAACAGCGCATCGCCCAGGTCCTCCAACAGCAGAAAGCCGGTTTCGGCATCTTCGGCGAGGATCTGCGGTGCGCTCAACCCCTGATCGCGCAGGTAGTGCGCGATGGCGGTGAAGGGGCGCACGTCCTCGCCCCTGTCGGGCGGGGCGTCCATCAGCACAGCGGTCTGCCCGGTGGCCGGATCGGTCAGCCGCTCGTACCGGCGGTTGGAGGCATCGCCGGCCAGCGGCGCCCGGGTGGCCTGCGACCAGTCGGTGGTGGCGAGAAAGCTGTCGGCGAGGGCGGTGCGATCAGTCATCGGGGGTGTCATCCAGTTGGTCCAGAACCCCGGCCCAGCGCGGCGCCGACCAGCTGAGCGAGAGGTGGCGGCGGTTTTCGTCGGTGGCGTCGACCTGAAAGGTGATATGCAGGGCGTCCTGCGGCGTGAGCGGGCCCAGCTTTTCCGGCCATTCGATCACGCAGATCGCCTGTTCCATCGCCTCGGCCAGACCCAGTTCCTCGATCTCCTCGGGGGCGGAGAGCCGGTAGAGATCGGCGTGCCAGAGCGCACCGGCGGAGGTCTCGTAGGTCTGCACCAGGGTGAAGGTGGGCGAGGGGATATCTTCGGGCATTTCCAGCAGCGGCTGGATCAGGGCGCGGGCGAAATGGGTTTTGCCGGCGCCGATCGGGCCGTCAAGCAGCAGGCAATCGCCGGGGTGCAGCAGCGCGCCCAGACGCCGGGCCAGGCGGGCGGTCGCCCCGGGCGAGTCGAGCGTGACGGATAGCGGCGATCGGATCATGGCGCCACAATGGCGCTGCGCCCGCCGGGCCGCAAGCGGGTTCAGCCGCCCGCAGTGTCCGCCGGTTGCGCGACAGTTCCGGTCGCGGCGGCGGGGGATGGAGCGACGACGAATTCGACCATGGTGGCGCCGTTCTGGATCGGGCGCACCGTGCCGTCGAGCAGCCGTCCGTCGCGCATTCGCACCTCGGCGCGCCAGTCGGAGCGGTTTTCGCGCGAGGAGACGAAATCGCGCAACTCGCCCCACATGGGGGTCGCAAGGCACCTGTCCTGCCAGCCGCGCGTGGCATCGACCACGGTGAACTGGGCAAAGCTGCTGTCGGGGTCCACCCCCCAAAGGTCCCGGTAGCCGGCGTTGCAGAATGTCAGCGTGCCGTCGGGCGCAAAGACCGCGATGGCCCGGTCCAGCGCATCCAGGACCGCCTGGTTCTGTTCCAGTTCGGCGCGGAAGCGGCGGGTCAGCGTGACCTCGGCGGTGATGTCCTCGAACAGGAAGGCGACAGCGCCATCCGGGTGGGGCCGGCCACTGACCGAATAGGTTGAACCGGACGGCAGCGACCAGGTTTCCTGGTACTGGCCGCTGGCCGCGGCCTCGACCAGGTCGGCGAGCTGCTTGCGCCAGGAGTTGTAATCCTTTGGCTCGGGCATCATCGCGCTGTCGCGCAGCCGGTCGAAGAAACTCAGCAGGCTGGGCCGGGCCGAGAGGAAATCGGCCGGCAGCGCTGTCAGGTCGATCAGCGCGGGGTTGAACAGGGCCAGTTGCCGGTTGCGGTCGAAAATCGCCAGCCCGATGGACAACTGCGCGAAGGTCTTGGTCAGGGTCTGGACAAAGTTCCGCTGGGCGGCCTCGGCATCGACGACGGCGTTCACGTCCATGGCGTAGCAGAGCAGACCGTCCTTTTGCCGGATCGCCCAGACATCGAACCACAGGACGTGACCCTCGCCCTCGACGGTGACCGACTGGCGCAGCTTGCGCCGCGTGCGGACATCGTCCGAGAGGTTCGGGAACAGCAGATAGGCGGTATCGGCGCCGCGGCCGCGCACCTTGCGGACCAGCGTGGCATAGGCGTTGTTGCACCAGGTTACCCGCCCGTCGTCATCGACGCGCCAGGCCGGATAGGGGGCGGCGCCGGTGGCGGCGCGCAGGATTTCAAGCTCCCGCGCCAGCGGCGGCAGGTCGGCTGTGGACATCGGTTCACCGGCGCGCAGCTGCACCCGCGTGATGCCGTCGATCCATTCGCACATCGCCTCGCCCGGCGGGTCGCCGTCCAGCGAGGGGATCGAGAGGCGGCCGGCGTCGCGGACCTGCGCGGGATCCGGCGGAAAGCTGGGGAAGCTGGGCAGAAGGGCCTCGCGCAGCGCGCGCCAGGTGACGCCGTCCCCGGGATCGCCGGCTATTGCCCGCGCGGCCGAGGAGGCGTCGATCAATTCGGCGCCGTCGAACAGGAACACCGGATCCCGGCTTGGCCCGGAACCCGCCGGCGCTGCGCGCGCGGAGGCGGGTACGCGGGCCGCCGGTGTCAGCCACAGCACTGCCAGCGTCGCCGTGACAAGGCACATCGCGCCGAGCGCGATCCATTCGCCGAAAGTGATGTCGATCATGCCGCTGTCTCCGGTTACCGGCGTGTCGGCCAGTCTTGGGTCAAAAAGTTAACGTGCGTTTAACCATTGTACCCAATCGACCGGCGCCCGGTCATATTTCGATCGGACGATTGGCGCCGGGGGAGAGGGCGAATTCGCCCCGTTGCGCGTCGATCTTGCTGCGTGGCCAGGTCACCTGGACGATTGCGCCGCTCTGATCGGGGCGGATCGGCACCGTCCTGTAGGGATCGAGACCGTTGAAGAAACTCAGCGACGCGCCGGAACGCTCCAGCAGGGTCTTGGCGATGAACAGGCCAAGCCCCATGCCCTCATAGCCGGGCCGGTTGGTGCTTGCATGGGCTTCCGGCTCTCCTCGTCTGCGGCGAACGAAGGGGTCGCCGATACGTCCGATCACCTGCGGCGGGAATCCGTGTCCGTCGTCGATGATCCGGACCCGGATCTGGTCGTCGGTCCATTTCATCTCGACCCAGACGTTCGCGTCGGCGAAATCCACCGCGTTCTGGATCAGGTTGCGCAGCCCGTGGATCACCTCGGGCAAGCGCAGGATCGCCGGCTGCTGAGGGTTGGCGCCCTCGCCCGGGTGTTCGCTGAAATGAATCTCCTTACCGCGCTGCATGTGCGGTTCGGCGGCCTCGCGCAGCACCGCGCTGATCGGGGCCTGGCGCAGGTGCAGGTCGTCTTTCCCGGCGCGGCCCATGTCGCGCAGGATGTCGCGGCAGCGATCGGCCTGCTGCCGAATCAGTTCGGCATCCTCGCGCAACTCGGGCTGATCCTGCAATTCCTCGATCAGCTCCGAACTGGTGAGCTTTATGGTTGCCAGCGGCGTGCCGAGCTCATGCGCCGCGGCTGCCACGACGCCGCCCAGATCGGTCAGCTTCTGTTCCCGCGACAGCGCCATGTGGGTGGCCGAGAGGGCCTCGGACATCGTCTGCATCTCGGAATTGATGCGAAACGAATAGGCCCCCATGAACGCCGCCGCGATGATGATGGCGGCCCAGTTACCGAAAATGAAGATGTCGGGGATGCGCAGAATGAACCCCTCGGCCGTGCGCAGCGGCAGGTTGAACTGGGCCAGAAGCGTGACCAGCAGGATCGCGGTGCCGCCGACGATCAGGGCGGCGCGAAGCCCCAGCACATTGGCCGAAATCGTGACCGGCGCCAGCAGCAGAAGCGCGAAGGGGTTGTTCAGCCCGCCGGTGAGATAGAGCAGAAACGCAAGTTGCAGCAGATCATAGAGCACCATCAGGAAGTTCTCGAATTCCGAGAGCCTCTTGTTCTCGGGGAACAGGAACATCGCGCTGATATTGACGGCGACCGAAATCCCGATGGCGAGATAGCACAGCGCCAGCTCAAGCTGCAGGTGATACATGCGCTGGGCGGCGGTGATCGCGCCGATCTGGCCCGCGATCGCGACCCAGCGCAGAAGGATCAGGGTGCGCAGCCGGATCCAGCTGCTACGCTCCTGGCCGCGCCAAATGCCCACATTGGATTCCGGCATGAATTGCCTAAGTCAGTTGCATCGGCTGGGGACGGTGATAGGTCTCCGGGCCCAAAGGATCAACAATTCTTGCTTCGAAAGACCCGTCATGACCCGTATCTATGCCATTATTGCCGCCCTTCTCGTCGCCGTCGTTCTGGGCGGCCTCTGGTTCGTGAGCCGCCCCGCCGGCGATGACGACCGGTTCGCTCAATGCCGCACCACCAAGATCGCAGGCGGCAGCAGCCAGATCGGCGGCCCGTTCGAGTTGGTCAATTCAAAGGGCGGGACGGTGACGGACAGCGATGTGATCACCGGCCCGACGCTGCTCTACTTCGGCTATACCTACTGTCCGGACGTCTGCCCGCTGGACAATTCGCGCAATGCCGAGGCCATCGACATCCTCGAAGAGCGCGGCAAGATGGTGACCCCGGTGTTCATCTCGATCGACCCGGAGCGCGACACCCCCGAGGTGGTCGGCGATTTCGCGGCCAACCTGCATGAGCGCATGATCGGCCTGACCGGCAGCCCGGAACAGGTCAAGGCGGCGAGCAAGGCCTACAAGACCTATTTCAAGCGCCAGGCGGAGGGGGACGAGGAATATTACCTGATCGACCACTCCACCTTTTCCTATCTGGTGCTGCCGGAGGACGGCTTTGTCGAGTTCTTCCGCCGCGACCTGACGCCCGAGCAGCTTGCCGACGGGATCGGCTGTTTTATCGACAACATGTAGCCGCGGCTTTGGGCGTTTGACCTTTGTTCCTGCGCTGCTATTAGTCATTGACATGAAGAATATGGCGAGCCCGCAAAGGAGTACGCATGGCCGGACCAGCTTTGAGCGAGATCGGGGAGGACCGATCCCTGTTGCTCGTCGATGATGACGAGCCGTTTCTGAGGCGGCTGGCCAAGGCGATGGAAAAGCGCGGGTTCGAGATCGAGACGGCCGGATCGGTGGCCGCCGGCAAGGCCATCGCCACGGCGCGGCCGCCGGCCTATGCGGTGGTCGATCTGCGGCTGGAGGATGGCAACGGGCTCGATGTGGTCGAGGTGCTGCGCGAGAAACGGCCCGACAGCCGGGTCGTGGTTCTGACCGGCTACGGCGCCATCGCCACCGCCGTCGCGGCGGTCAAGATCGGCGCAACCGATTACCTGTCGAAGCCGGCGGATGCCACCGACATTGTCAACGCGCTGCTGGCCAGGCCCGACGAGTTGCCGCCGCCGCCGGAAAACCCGATGAGCGCGGATCGCGTGCGCTGGGAGCATATCCAGCGGGTCTATGAGCTGTGCGACCGCAACGTCAGCGAGACCGCGCGGCGGCTGAACATGCACCGGCGCACCTTGCAACGCATTCTGGCCAAGCGCAGCCCGCGCTGAGGGATCGGTGATGACAGACGCGGATCCACTGGGACCCGAGAGCCAACCGCTGCCCGATGGCGGCTGGTCGGAACAGATCGTCACGCTCACGGGCGCCACCGTCGTGCCGCCGGAAGAAAGCGCTTTTGTCCAGCCGGCGGGCGTTCTGGACAGTGACGGGCGCTATTGCCCGCAGGGCGCGCTCTGGCGCAAGTACCGGCCGCTGACCACCGAGCCGCCGAAGCCCGATGGGGTTATGGCGACCCTGCCGGGCCGCTGGCTCTGGGGTGGGGTGCTCTGGGCGCATTTCGGGCATTTCCTGGTGGAAAGCACCGCGCGGCTCTGGGCACTGGCACATCTCGACGCCCCGGTGGATGGTATCCTGTTCATTCCCAAACGCCCCCGCGTCGGCGAGAGCGTGCGCGGATTCCAGTCCGATTTCATCGGGCTGATGGCGCCCGGCCTGCCGATCAAGGTGGCCGCCGAAGCAACAAGGGTGGAGGAGCTGGTGGTGCCCGGTCAGGGATTTGGCCTGGGCAAGATCACCGCCGGCACGCAGAAGTTCCGCGATGCGATCCATTCGCGGTTCGCGCTGGACGTGACGCCGGCCGGGC
>Ga0209692_10004925_pt1 | contig 11754 bp, 10 predicted proteins | sample tdDd472_FD_187129 | JGI IMG/M metagenome (GOLD analysis project Ga0209692, IMG submission 187129) | Marine sediment microbial communities from the Atlantic coast under amendment with organic carbon and nitrate - tdDd47.2 (SPAdes)... | ecosystem: Environmental > Aquatic > Marine > Coastal >...
CCTCGAACAGCGAGACCAGGTCGTAGGTCACCGGGCCGACGACGGCGTCCTGGAAATCCAGCAGACCGACGCAGCCGGGGCTCTGGCGTTCCGGCAGCCACATCAGATTGTCGACATGGTAGTCGCGCAGCACCAGCGTGTCGGGCACGCCGGCGGCCCGCGGCAGGATCGAGCGCCAGGCCTCCAGAAAGGAAAGGCGGACCGCGTCGGGCACTGGTCCGCGGATGGCCGGCAGGTACCAGTCGGTCAGCAGCGAGGCTTCGCGCAGGTAGAGCGCCTCGTCATAGCGCGGCAGACCGCCTAGCGCCGCGACATCGACGCGGCGGTAGAGTTCCGCCAGGGCTTCCAGCGCCTGGGCGTAGAGCGTCGCTTCGTCGCCGCCCGCGGCGAGAACCTTGGTGAAGGTGTCGTCGCCCATGTCCTCCAGCAGCAGGAATCCGTTTTCCACGTCTTCGGCAATGATTTCGGGCGCGCTCAGCCCCGCCGCGCGCAGGATCGTCGCGATGCGGATGAAGGGGCGCACGTCCTCCTTGTCCGGCGGCGCATCCATCAGCACGGCGCGGCGCCAGCCGTCCTTCAGCCGGTCGTAGCGCCGGAAGGACGCATCGTCGGCCAGGATGCTGCGGTCCTCGTTCCGCCAGCCATTCGCCGCCAGGAATCCTGTCAGGGCCTCTTCGCGGGTCTTCATGCGGATGCCCCTTGAAGCCCGATCTCGGCCAGCCGCTTGTGCCATTCGCCGGGCGGCGCCGACAGCGTGGCCTGCCGGCCGCCATCCGTCTGGTCGATCCGGATGTCGAGCCGGTGCAGCGGCAGGTGGCCGCCCATCCGGTCCGGCCATTCGATCAGGCTGACCGCTTCGACGAAGGCGTCCTCCACCCCCAGTTCGAACACGTCCTCGGCATCGTCCAGCCGGTAGAGGTCCATATGCCAAAGATCGTAGTCGGGAAGCTCATAGATCTGGACCAGGGTGAAGGTCGGGCTGGGCACCTCGATATCGTCGCCCATCGCCGCCTGGACCAGCCCGCGCGCAAGCGTCGACTTCCCCGCCCCCAGATCGCCCCATAGGGCGATGATATCGCCCGACCGCAGGATCGGCGCGAGGCGGGCGCCGAGGCCGCGCGTGGCCTCGACATCCGGCAGGGCGAGCGACGCGATGCGGTCCTCATCCGGAATTGCCTGATTATCTGTCATGAAAACTGCCGGTCCGACGGTGCGCCAATGAAAAACCACTCCATGCCCGAATTTATAGTCGATTCCCGGCGGCAACAGAAACCCCCACCGGCTGCCTGAAAGAACCCAGTCGATTGACCAATCGGGCGGGACGCACTACCCCAAATCCAGCATGAGCACGAATACCGAAGCCGGACCGACCTTCGAAACCGACGCCGTCATCATCGGCGCCGGCCCCGTCGGCCTGTTCGCCGTCTTCCAACTGGGCATGCTGGGCATCAAGGCGCATGTGATCGACGCGCTGGACGAGGCCGGCGGCCAATGCACGGCGCTCTACCCGGAAAAACCGATCTACGACATCCCCGGTTTCCCGCGCATCGATGCCGGGGATCTGATCGCGAATCTGGAAGAGCAGGCCCGTCCCTTCCACCCGGTCTATCATCTGGGCCGCCGGGTCGAGGCGGTCGCCGGCGACGCGGCCAGCGGCTTCGCCCTCACGACCTCGAAAGGCGAGACCATCGCCTGCAAGGTGATCCTGATCGCCGCCGGCGGCGGCGCCTTCGGACCGAACCGGCCGCCCCTGGACGGGCTGGAGAGATTCGAGGGGAAGAGCGTCTTCTACCTGGTCAAACGGCGGGAGGATTTCCGGGGCAAGCGGATCGTCATCGGCGGCGGCGGCGATTCGGCGGTCGACTGGGCCGTCTCCCTCGCCCCGATCGCGGCGAAGGTCTCCATCGTCCATCGCCGGGACACGTTCCGCGCCGCGCCCGAAAGCGTGCGGCAATTGCATGCCCTGGCGCAGGCCGGGTCGATCGATCTGGTCACGCCGTTCCAACTGGCGGGGCTGGAAGGGGCGAACGGGGAACTGACCGCCGTGCGGGTCAAGGATCTGGACGGGAACGAGAAGCTGCTGCCGGCGGACCGTCTGCTGCCGTTCTACGGCCTGGCCAACACGCTGGGGCCGATCGCCGATTGGGGGCTTGAGCTTCACAAGCACCAGATCGCGGTGGAGAGGTCGACCTGCGAGACCAACCGGCCCGGCATCTACGCCATCGGCGATGTCGCGGACTATCCGGGCAAGCTGAAGCTGATCCTGCAAGGTTTCGCCGATGCCGCCGCGGCGGCGCACGCCGCCCATCCCAGGGTCTTCCCGGACCAGGCGCTGCATTTCGAACATTCGACGACCAAGGGCGTCACGGAACTCTGACGCGCGCTGGGCCGGCAGGTCCGCTCTATTTGCGACGGATCAGCGTTCCCGAACCGTGGGCGGTGAACATTTCCAGCAGAATCGCATGCGGCACGCGGCCATCCAGAATGACGGCGCCGTCGACCCCCTGATTGATGGCGTCGATGCAGGTTTCCACCTTCGGAATCATGCCGCCGGTCAGCGTGCCGTCTTCCATCAGCCTGCTCGCCTGATCGACATCCATGTCGGTGATGACATGGCCTTCCTTGTCCATCACGCCGGCGACGTCGGTCAGCAGCAGCAGGCGGCGCGCATTGACCGCCGCCGCGATGGCGCCGGCGACGGTGTCGGCGTTGATGTTGAAGGTCTCCCCGTTCGGCCCCAGGCCGATCGGCGCGATCACCGGGATCAGATCGGTCGAGCGCAAGGCGTTCAGGATGGTCGGATCGATCTTTTCCGGTTCGCCGACGAAGCCCAGATCCAGGACCCTTTCGATGTTCGAATCCGGGTCCTTCTTGGTCCGTTCGACCTTGCGCGCGCGGATCAGCCCGCCATCCTTGCCGGAAATGCCGACGCCGCGGCCGCCGGCCTCCGCCAGGGCGGCGGCGATGCCCTTGTTGATCTGGCCGCAGAGGACCATTTCGACGATCCCGACCGTTTCCCCGTCGGTTACGCGCAGCCCGTCGACGAATTCGGATTTGATCTTCATCTTTTCCAGCATCGCGCCGATCTGCGGACCGCCGCCATGGACCACGATGGGATTGATGCCGCATTGCTTGAGCAGGACGATATCGCGGGCGAACAGCTTCGCCAGTTCGTCATTGCCCATCGCGTGGCCGCCATATTTGATGACGATCGTCTCGTCATTGTAGCGGCGCATATAGGGAAGCGCCTGCGTCAGGATGCCGGCCTGGGCCAACCATTCAAGGCGGCGGCGGGACTTGTGCTCCTGCCGGTGGGCCAGATCGTCCTTGTCATGTTCGGGCATGCGCGTGTCCTCAGCGTTTCCTTAGACCAACCTTCTCATCGCCGCCCCATGGTCCAGTTCAACGCGGCCGGACGGCTGGGCGGGAGTTTAGTCGGTGCCCGCCGGTGCCGCCAGCATTGCCATTTCCGCCCGCAATTCGGCGAGGCCCAGCCCCTTGCGGGACGAGGTCGCGATGACGGTCGGAATCGCCGCGGGGTGCTTCTTCAGGACCACGGCGATATCGGCGATCAGTTTTTCCAATTGCGGGACGGAGATCTTGTCCCGCTTGGTCAGCACGATCTGGTAGGAAACGGCGGCCATGTCCAACCCTTCCATCAGGGAAATGTCGGAGGCCTTCAGCCCGTGCCGCGCGTCGATCAGCACGCAGAGCCGGCGCAGCGACTGGCGCCCGCGCAGATAATCGAAAATCAACTGGGTCCAGCCGTCGACCAGATGCTTCGGCGCCTTGGCGAAACCGTATCCGGGCATGTCGACCAGCCACATCGCCCCGTCGGAAAGGTCGAAATAGTTCAAAGCCTGCGTCCGGCCCGGCGTGTTGCTGGTCCGCGCCAGCGCGTTCTGACCGACAAGCGCGTTCAACAGGCTGGATTTGCCGACATTCGAGCGCCCGGCAAAGGCGACCTCGACCGGACCGTCCGGCGGCAGGTCCTTGGTCGAGACGACGCTTTTGACGAAGCTGCACGGGCGGGCGAAGAGCAGGCGGCCCGCCTCCAATTGCTCGTCGGTATAGTCTACGGTCGGGGCCGGCGCATCGGCCATGGCCAGTCCTCCAGAACTAATCCGGGTCGGCGCCCCGGCGGTCAGGACTTCGCCTTGCCGCCGCCGATGGCAACGCCCATCCGGCGCATGATGACATATTGCTGCAGGATCGAAAGCGAGTTGTTCCAGGCCCAGTAGATCACCAGACCGGCCGGGAACCCGCCCAGGATGAAGGTGAACATCAGCGGCATGAACATGAAGACCTTCGCCTGGATCGGATCGGCGGGCGCCGGGTTCAGCTTCTGCTGCAGGAACATGGTCACGCCCATGATGATCGGCCAGATGCCGATATTCACGATCGTCAACGCCTGCGGCACGTCCCAGGCGATGAAGCCGAAGGCGGTCAGCAGACCCAGCGGGTCGGGCGCACTGAGGTCGTGAATCCAGCCGAAGAACGGCGCGTGGCGCATTTCGATGGTGACGAACAGCACCTTGTAGAGCGAGAAGAAGACAGGAATCTGCAGCAGGATCGGCAAGCAGCCGGAAAGCGGATTCACCTTTTCCTTCTTGTACAGCTCCATCATCTCCGTATTCAGCTTCTGACGGTCGTCGCCGTACTTTTCCTTCAGCTCGACCATTTTCGGCTGCAGCAGCTTCATCTTGCTCATCGACTTGTAGGATTTGTTGGCGAGCGGGAAGAAGAGCAGCTTGATGAAGAAGGTCAGGCCCAGGATCGCGAGGCCGAAATTGCCCAGGATGCCGTGCAGGAAGTGGATGCCGTAGAAGATCGGCTTGGTCAGCCAGTAGAACCAGCCGAAATCGACGGCCAGATCGAAATTCGCGATGCCCAGATTGTCCTGATAGCTGTCCAGCAGCACGGTTTCCTTGGCGCCGGCGAAAAGGCGGTTCGTCACTTCCAGCGTCTGTCCCGGCGCGACGGTTTTCGCGTCGGTCAGGAAGTCGGCCTGGTACCGGTCGTTCTTGCTGGCGCGGTCGCCGGTGAAGCTGGTCTGAACGGTTTCGTTCTGATCGGGAATCAACGCCGTCAGCCAATACTTGTCGGTGATGCCGAGCCAGCCGCCGGTGGTCGGCTGCTTGCGTGCGGGCTTGACGACGCCGTCTTCGATCAGGTCCGTGTAGTCGATTTCTTCGAGCGCTTGGTCGAAGACCCCGATCAACCCTTCATGCAGGATGTAATAGCCGAGGATCTTCGGCGTTCCCGTCCGCGAGATGACGCCGTAGGGCGACACGGTCAGCGGTTCGCCGGCCTCGTTCACCACGCGCTGGGTAATGGCGAACATGAAATTCTGATCGAGCGTGACGACCTGTTCGAAGCGCACGCCCTTGTCGTTCGTCCAGCTCAGCGTCACCGGATCGTTGACCGTGAGCACGGGTTTGTCGGCGGTCCAGACCGTGTTCCGGTTCGGCACGTCGCCGGTCTGGCCGAGCCAGCCGAATTCGGCATGGTAGGGTTTTTCGGTCCCGGCCGGATTGAGCAGCACGATATTGGCGCTCTCCTCGTCCACCGTCTCCCGATAGTTCCGCAGGGTCAGATCATCGATCCGCGCACCTTTCAGGGCGATGGAGCCGGACAGGCGGTTCGTCTTGATTTCCAAACGCGCCGTATCGTCCAGCACGTCTTGGCGGGTCTTCGGGAAACCGGCGATGGACTGGATTGCCTGGGGCACCTCGGCGCCGATCTTGGGCTGGGCGGTTTCGCCCGCGCCCGACTGCGCCTGTTCGGCGGCCTGCCGCTGCTCGGCGGCCAGGCGGGCTTCCTGTTCGGGAATTGCGATGAAGAACTGCCAGCCGATCATGATGACCGCGGACAATACGATCGCCAGTATCAGGTTTTTCTTGTTGTCGCCGTCCATGATCCCTCAAGCAGCCTTCTTATTCGGATGAACCGCGGCCGTCTTGCCGCGAAGGTTGGCGGGCTTCCGGCGCCGGCTTCCGGTCGGTGTCGCGATCCCGTTCGCCGGAACCGTCATCGGAAGACCAGGCCTTCAGGCGCTTCATCGCCTTTTCCAAGTCCGTGCGCAGATCGTCGAACAGTCTGTCGAGCGTGCCCGCCCGGGCGATCAGCACGTAGTCGACGCCGCTTTTCGCATGCGGCACCAGGACCTCGTCCACAAGGGCGCGGAGACGCCGCTTCGCGCGGTTGCGTTGAACCGCGCCGCCGACTTTCTTGCTGGCCGTGAAGCCGACCCGTACCGCCGTATCGGGCAGGCCGGGCGTTTCCGAACCGGGAAGGTCGCGCCGCTTCGCCGCCTGCAAGACCAATCCCGGTTGCGCGGTGCTGCGCTTGACGCGGGAAAGGGCGACAAACTCGGCCCGTCGCTTCAGTCTTTCGACGGCGGGCCGGCTCATCACTATGCGGACAGACGCTTACGACCCTTGGCGCGGCGGGCGGCGAGAACGCGGCGGCCGCTGGAAGTGGCCATGCGCGAGCGGAAACCGTGACGACGCTTGCGGATCAAGCGGCTGGGCTGAAAGGTACGTTTCACCGTTCTTCTCCTACATTCCCCGCCGGAACGGACCAAGCGCCGCTTCACCGGGGGGATCAATAAACTCTCGTGTTTCTGTAGCTTCCAGGTTGGTCTGGACCGGCCCCTGCGACAGACGCAGAAACGCGGCGTCCGGCCCTTTTGGACCCGCCGTACCCTTGAAAACGACGCCGGGGTATAGTCCGGCAAAGGGACCAAGTCAACGCAGTTCGCGGGGGGAAAGGGCCAAACCGGGCGCGTCATTCCCGCACGGCGCCTCACGGACCGTTGACTGGTGGTGATCGGAAGGCCGGTCTAAATCATGCCTTAACCTTCCCGGTCCATGGTATCGGACGGATACGGGCCGGAAAAGGGGACATGCGATTGTGACGACGAGGCCGAGGCGAAACCACGTGAGCGACATTGCCGAACAGGGTGCGGGACAGGCCGGCGCGCGAAAATCGCCCTGGCGCTTCGCGCCGCTGGCGTTGATCGCCCTTGGCTTCGCGGCTTTCTTCGCCTTCGGGCTGGACCGCTATCTGTCCTTCGACGCGCTGCGCGAAAACCGGCAATGGCTGGTCGACACGGTGGCGGCGAACCATCTTCTGTCGGCGCTCGTCTTCATCCTCGTCTACGCGGCAGCGGTCGCTGTTTCCCTGCCCGGCGCCTCGCTGCTGACATTGATCGGCGGGTTTCTGTTCGGCGCCCTGTTCGGAACCGTCTATGTCGTCCTGGCCGCGACGCTGGGGGCGGTCGGGATATTCCTGGCCGCGCGGACGGCGTTTTCCGATGTCCTGCGCGCCAAGGCCGGTCCCTGGCTGAAAAAGCTGCAAGCCGGATTTCACGAGAACGAGCTGAACTATCTTCTGTTCCTCCGCCTCGTCCCGGCCTTTCCCTTCTTCATCGTCAATATCGTGCCCGCCTTCCTGGGCGTGTCGCTGCGCACCTACACGGTCGCGACCCTGCTTGGGATCATCCCCGGCACCGCCGTCTATGCGGTTTTCGGCGCCGGCCTGGGCGAGATACTGTCGTCGGATGCGGAACTGTCGCTGTCGGGCATCCTGTCCCCGGAACTGGTGATCGGCATGGTCGGCCTCGCCGTTCTGGCCCTGGTTCCCGTGCTGGTCCGGAAATTTTCCCGCAAACCCGCCGGCGACTAGGCGCGGGAAGCCGGGGAACCCGATGCCTTCCCCACCGGCCGGAACAGGTTTAAGTCTTGCACTGAGCCGCGGGCGAACTCACGTTTGTCTTCGATCTACACGGGAAGGCCTTCTTCGGCGGGCACGCAAAACGATGACGGTCAACGACATGCAGGGCCAAAACACCGATCCAGGTCCTCTTCGCGGCCTTTACGCCGGCCCGGGCGGCCGCCATGCATAGCCTGTCCGCCCGGCTGCTGGTCCTGACCGCCGTCTTCGTGATGCTGGCGGAAGTGCTGATCTTCCTGCCATCGGTCGCCCGTTTCCGGCAGGACTACATGGTGCAGCGGATCGGCGACGCGCATCTGGGCATTCTGGCGCTGGACGCCACGCCGGACGGCATCGTTTCCGACAAATTGAAGCAGGAACTGCTGACGCATGTGGGCGCGCACGCCATTTCGGTGCGCCGAAGCGGCATGAAGCTGACCCTGATGGAGGACAACCCGCGCGCCGTCGACGCGACCATCCGGCTGGAGGAGCTTTCGCCGCTGGACATGATTTCCGGCGCGCTCGATACGATGATCCTGCAGCAGGACCGGGTCCTGCGGGTCGTCGGCTACAGCCCGAAGGACATGGACGCCGAAATCGAAATCGTCATCGACGAAACGCCGATCTCGGCCGCCCTGCTGGATTTCGGCTGGCGTATCTTCCTGCTGTCGCTGGTCATTTCCATGATCACCGCCGGGCTGGTCTTCCTGGCGCTGCATTGGCTTCTGATCCGGCCGCTGCGGCGGATCACGGAGAATATGACCGCCTTCCGCGACGATCCGGAAGACGCGACCCGCATCATCACCCCGACCGAACGGCGCGACGAGGTCGGCGTCGCGGAACGGGAGCTCGCCTCCATGCAGCAGGGCCTGCGCATGGCCCTGCAGCAGAAGGAGCACCTGGCCGCGCTCGGCACCGCGGTCGCCAAGATCAACCACGACCTGAAGGGCATCCTGTCCCGCGCCATCCTGGTCTTCGACCGGCTGGAGGAATCCGACGATCCGGAGGTCCGCCGCATCGCCCCGACGCTGATTTCCGCCATCGACCGCGCCATCGCCATGTGCAGCCAGACGCTCAACTATGTCGGCCAGGAAAGCCCGAACCTGAACCGCAGCCGCTTCGCCCTGCAGGACCTGTTGGACGAGGTCTGCGCCAAGGAGGTCGACGGCGTCGCGCTCAACGCCGAGCGGGTGAACGGGTTGATGATCGACGCCGACCGCGACCATCTGTTCCGGGCGCTGTCGAACCTGATCCGCAACGCGGTCCAGGCGGGCGCGCAGGAAATCCAGGTTTCCGCCCATCACCGGGATGAATGCACGGTGGTGGACGTTTCGGATGACGGGCCGGGCCTGCCGCCGCGGGCGCAGGAAAACCTGTTCAAGCCGTTCAAGGGATCGACCCGCGCCGGGGGAACCGGACTGGGCCTTGCCATCGCGCGGGAATTGCTGCGCGGCCATGGCGGCGATCTGGAACTGCTCCAGACCAGCGGGTCCGGCACCACCTTCCGCCTCAGCCTTCCCGACCGTGCGGCGGCCTGACCGGCTTTCAACCCCATCCGGGTTTGATTTGCCGCGCGCACCGGGACAAGGTTGCGCCTGACCTGTAGTCAACGAGAGTATCCGGCGCGATGGCGACCTTCCCTTCCGACCCGCTTCACGCCCCGAAACCGGGGCCTCTGAACCTGATCACCGACGTGCCCGGCCTGACGGTCGGCAACGCGGAAGATGCCGGCCTTGCGTCGGGCGTCACGGTGGTGCTGGCGCAAGGCGGCGGCGCCGTCGCGGCCGTCGATACGCGGGGCGGCGCGCCCGGCACGCGGGAAACCGACGCGCTGCGCCCGGGCACCCTGGTCGACCGGGCAAATGCCGTGGTGTTGAGCGGCGGCTCCGCCTTCGGGCTGGACGCCGCGGGCGGGGTGCAGTCCTGGTTGGCGGAACGCGGGCGCGGCTTCACGGTCGCGGGCCATGTGGTTCCCATCGTGCCGGCGGCGATCCTGTTCGACCTGGCCAATGGCGGGAATAAGGATTGGGGAAGCGAACCGCCCTACCGGCGGCTGGGCATCGCGGCCTGCGAGGCGGCGGGCGACGCTTTCGCCCTGGGCAATGCGGGGGCGGGTTTCGGGGCCATCGCCGGGCCGGTGAAAGGCGGGCTGGGCAGTTGTTCCACGCTAGACCCCGCCAGCGGCTATACGGTCGGCGCGCTGATCGCGGTCAATTCGGTCGGGTCCCCGATCACGCCGGACGGGTCCGGCCTGTGGGCCTGGCCGTTCGAGCTGGACGGCGAATTCGGCGTCGCGCCGCCCAATCCCGTCCGGACCGGCGGGGCCTATGTGACCAAACGGCACCGCCGCGCGGGGGAGAATACGACGATCGGCGTCATCGCCACCGATGCGCCGCTGACGGTCGCCCAGGCCGAGCGCCTGGCCATCATGGCCCATGACGGCCTGGCGCGCGCCATCCATCCGGTCCACAGCCCCTTCGACGGCGACCTGCTGTTCAGTCTGGCGGCGACCGACGGCAAGACCGGCGATGTCGACCCCGACCTTCTGATGCATCTGGGCGCCTTGACCGCGGATGCGGTCGCCCGCGCCGTCGGACGGGCCGTGGTCGAGGCCCGGGACCTGAACGGAAAGCCTGCCTTTATTGGCCGCTAGAGGACTGTTTTAAATAATTATATCAACGGTCTCTTATCTTGATTCCGGCCCCAAGGGGTGACTCCCGCCGGTCGCCGGGGTATCATGCTGCATCGCAACAAAATATGAGGTACGCGGCATGACGGTCCTGACCCGCGCGGAGGACATATCGAACATCGCATTCGGATTCATGGGGTCCAAGGCGCTCTTCGCAGCGCTTCACAACAAGGTTTTCACGCATCTTTCCGGTTCCCCCAAGACGCCGGAAGACCTGGCCGAGGTGACGGCGCTCGACCCCGGGCGCGCCCAAACGCTGCTGACGGCGCTGGCCGGTCTTGGACTGGTCTCCGTCGAGGACGGAAAATTCTCGAATTCGCCCGCCGCGGAAGATTTCCTGGTCAAGGGCGCGAAATACGATTTCGGCGACTATCTGCGACTGCAGGTCGACCGGCAGATGTATCCGCTGCTGGATCAGATCGAAAAGGCGCTGGTCGACGAATTGCCGGAAGACGCGACCGGGTCCTATGCGGATTGGTTTTCCGATCCGGAGGAAGCGCGGGTCTATTCCGAGAGCCAGCATGCGGGATCGCTCGGTCCAGCGCGCGGCCTGGCCAGGCAGATCGATCTTTCGGCGGCGGCATCCCTGCTCGACGTCGGCGGCGGGACCGGGGCCTATTCGATCACGCTGTGCAACGCCTTTCCGAAGCTGAAGGCGACCGTCATCGACTTCCCGAACGTCGCCAAGCTGGGCCGCGACTATGTCGCCGAGGCCGGGTTGGCCGACAGGATCCGATATATCGACGGCAATGCGCTGGAGACGGTCTGGCCGAAAGGCCAGGACGCCATCCTGATGTCCTATCTGTTTTCCGGCGTGCCGGATACGGAGCACGAGCGGCTGATCGAACAGGCCTATGACTGCCTGAATCCGGGCGGCATGGTGCTGATCCACGATTTCGTCGTGCATGCGGACCGCACGGGCCCGAAGAACGCCGCCTTGTGGCAGTTGCAGCACACGGCCTTCACGCCGCAGGCCCGCTCGCTGGACGACGAATGGCTGGCGGAACGCCTGACACAGGCCGGATTCGGCGAGGTCACGGTGGCGCCGATGATCCCCGCGATGACGATGCTGGCCAAGGGCCGCCGCCCGCGCTGAGCCCGGATTCGCTTTTCCCCCTCCCCGGTTTGGGTATGATGCGATCCGCCGGATCCGGAGCGCTGTTTCTGGCATACTGGCTTGAGGCGGAATGGCGGGGGCAGGAGGCCAGCGCCCGTCCGTCCTGTTAACGGGAGGGTTTGTGATGCGCAGTAAACGGTTTGGGCTTGCCCTGGCTGCCGCACTTGCACTGGCGGCTGGAAACGCGGCCGCGAAGGATACATTGACCTTGGGCGTCGGCCTCGAGCCGCCG
>Ga0209692_10004929_pt1 | contig 11750 bp, 9 predicted proteins | sample tdDd472_FD_187129 | JGI IMG/M metagenome (GOLD analysis project Ga0209692, IMG submission 187129) | Marine sediment microbial communities from the Atlantic coast under amendment with organic carbon and nitrate - tdDd47.2 (SPAdes)... | ecosystem: Environmental > Aquatic > Marine > Coastal >...
AACCTCAGCTACCAAACCACCTGGCATTTTCGTTTCATCTCGATTTGGCACTTTCAATTTCAGTCCATTATCTGAAAATCGCAAATACGCACTATCTCCATCATTTAAATAAAGTTTACCATTATCGTTTACTCTAATATTAGGAGCTGATATATCTTCACTAAATACAGGACATGTCCTTCTATTGCCAATTACTCTTTTATCTTCAATATTGATTATTGCAGTATCATCTACATCAACTATTGCCAAGCAAACTTGCCAAAGATTAGGTTCATCTGTTAGGTTAGGTAATTCTGGATCAGTTAAATCCTCTACTCCTTTAATTATTTTAGCTGCTCCCAAACAATTTTGTAAATCAAACTCAACAACAATCATATCTTTTCGTAAATACCCAGCTTGAGCAGCTTCCAAAGTCAGTATTCTGGGACTAGCTCCATCTGATGGCTCATCTTGAATATAGGTTCTTCCCTTTGAAACCATTGCACCGTCTTTTACTTTTACTTGCAATGCACCATATTGTATCACTTCCAACTTATTTAAATAGCCATAAGCAACTCCATCTGCTTTTACTTCTTCTACTTGTGCAAAAGCTGCACTATCATAATATGGGCTTCCGTTTGTTGCATCAACAAACCTTAAATGTTCTGCCATATAATTTCCTTTCATAAGTTCTAATGTAATGATTTCTATATTTAAAACAGACTATCTAGTAACTATTTAATTTATGTATCATTATTATATTCAAAAACACTTTCTTTTTCTCTTAAATAACTCCATTATCTTGCAGTATAGATATGCACCTAATGCTATAATTAAAGTGATCGACACTATACTGCTAATTTCAAAAACTTTATATTATGTACCTTCTACCTTCTCCTTCATCTTTTTCCATCCTTCGTACTCTTTTTGAGCTTGTATACTTTTTTCTCTTAAATATTCTTCTCGCATTTCAAGCTCAGCTTTTTCTTTTCTCTGAAAACTATCAAGCTGAAGTTCGCTTTTTGCTTTATTTCTTTTTCTAAAGACCTGCTTTTTTTGCTTAATATTATAGATGATTTCTGTTATTTCGTTGCACATTGTCACATCTCCCAAACTTGTATTAATGAGCCAGCGACAAACTCATCTGTCATATAAAAAGTTAAAGATGTTATTTCCTCACTCATTTTCCCCTCGCTTCTATACGTACCTATTCTTTGCAATCCTGAATCTATTATCTCAAATTCAGAAATAACACTTGTATTATAATCTGTATCCTGTGTAAGAGTCGCTTTAATCATACCGCTCTTACTTTCGTCTGTTTGTCCTAAAGGAGCAGCAAGTGAAAAATAAGCATACCAGTCATTTCCGCTTGGAGCTGACATTGCTCCATTTGTAGTTCGTATATCATAAACCTGTGAGCGTGCTGCATTAAATGATTCAAAATTATTCGGTTTCATAGCTGGAAAACCTACACCTGTTCCACTTCTATTTTTAGCTTTTATAATAATGCATAACGCTCCATTGTGAGAGAATATGTCTAAACCATCTATAGTTATAGATGATGCCTGTGTTTCAACCTTTACGCTTGCTACTAAATTACCTCTTGAACTTGATGATACAAGTGCATCATAATCCATATTCCTCGCAGTAATATCTGCTATCAAAGTATCTTCCACATCAAAGTTTAAAATTACATCAATTTGCGGTATACTTTCCTTACTAAACTTATACTTTAGTTTTGTTACCTGTGCCTCAAATAAAGAACCATTGGCATCAACGCTAATAAAGTCACCTAAATCATAATCATCTCCAACCTGATATGCTCCTAAAGTATTTGCTTTAACAGATACAGATCTTGTCTTTGCAATTTCAGAAAGTTTTTGTGCTCCACGAGTTGATAGTTCATTATCATTCTCTATATCTCTAGCCTCTGTAAATACTTCACGTCTTTCATATCCTGTTGGTTCATCCTCAGGTGCTCCTAAGTGAACCTCTTGTATAGTACGATCTGCACCTTCACCTAATCCTGCTGTCACAGAAAGATTTTTATAGCTTAATTTATCATCAACATCTTTTACTTCAAGAGCAGTTTTATTACCCAAAGATAATACTATACCTCCTGCTTGTTCAATTTTTGCAGTTTTATCTTCTCCAACATCCACATCAAATGTTATTTTTTTAGAGTTAAGCTCTAATTTAGCTTTTAATCCCATTCCCATACTAGATAATAAAGAATAAATTTCTGTAGATAAATCCTTATACCTTGCAGAATAATTTATCGTTTCAGTGCCGTCTTTTAATCCTCTATTTTGATTATTAGCAACAATTAAATATGGGATTTGTCTTTTTTCTGAAGCAACTCCAACACCTATCAGTCCTTCAGATTCACTACCTGATGCATTTTTTTGTATTAGAGACTTTACAATGGTTTCCATATCTTCACTTGTATAGCTATCGCTTTCTAGGTCCTTAGCAGGATATATTACCCTGTTAAGTCTATCTTTTAATTCAACACCCTCTGCTATGATAAACTCACCAGATTTATCTGTTTTACGATCTATTGTTATCTTCTCAATATATCCTATCTTATCACTATCAATTAGTACGATTTTATCTATTTCTAAATACTTTGCATTATTATTGTTAGCGTTTATCTTTATTTTAAAGCTACCTTTACTATTCCATGCTCTAGTAAATTCAATGCTTTCATAGCCAGTTACTATTCCATGCAAAGCAAGGTCATTATTAATTATTTGTAAGTTCATAAAAAATCCTTATGTATAATTCTTATTGTTAAATATATTAATCTTTTTTAAATAGTTTTATTACTGTTCCACTTTTAAAGTAAGATGACGATTGCATTTTAAATGTTAATTTGGTTATGTTACTAAACGTATTTACAGAGTCTAAATCATACATTCTTCTCTGAATAGAACCATTTGTATCATAATTACATCTACTTTGACATATACATTTTCTAGTTATAGTATTTAGCCATATATTCCCATGTATTTGCCCTTGATTTGAACTAATAGCTCCAATACTAGCATCATTATATCTTCCTCCACTGGATGATGTAGAGTAATCAAGGTTATACTGGCGATAATAATTAGAATCTGTAATATCATCATTAATATATAAAGATATAGATGCTCCAGCAGTTGCTTTTCCACTTATCCAAAATTCATATGTATCACCATCAGCATTAATATCTAAATTATCTATAACAATAGATGAGGCATCAGAATCCAACACTACTTCTGCAACCAATCTACTTGCTATTTCTGTTTCTTCCTTGTTTGGTAATTTAAGACTTAATTTATCACTTTCATATCTTAAATAAGCACTCTCATCATCATTTAAATAAAGTCTACCATCATCATTTACCTTAATATTCGGAGCAGATATATCTTCATTAAATACTGGATTAGTTCTCCCATTGCCTATTACTCTTTTATCTTCAATATTAGTTATAGCTGTACCTTCTACATCAACTACCGCCAAACAAACTTGCCAAAGATTAGGTTCATCTGTTAGGCTAGGTAAAGCTGGATTAGATATATCCTCAACTCCCTTAACTAGCTTAGTTGCTGCTACAGAATTTTGTAAATCAAATTCAACAACAACCATATCTTTACGCAAATAACCAGCTTGAGCTGCTTCCAAAGTTAGTATTTTAGGACTATCTCCATCATATGGCTCATCCTGTATATACGTTCTACCATTAGAAATTAGTCCACCATCTTTTACTATTACTTGTAAACCTGTATATTGAATAACTTCCAATTCATTTAAGTAATTATAGGCAATTCCTTCTGCTTTTACTTGTTCAGTTTGCGAAAATGCCGCACTATCATAATAAGGACTTCCATTTGTTGCATCAACAAATCTTAAATATTCTGACATAATTGTTCCTTTCTATAATTTCAAAATATTAATAAATATATTTTGCATATACTATCCGTTTTGCTGTATTTGGTTAGACATTATCATTATAAAAACTCAAATTGATGTTAATTTTCATTTTTGTTACCTTTATTATCTATTCCACATTCACCAAACTCTGCTTCCTCAGTTCACTTTTTCTCTTTCAGCAATCTCTTGTTTATTTAATGTCTTACTAACTTCCTTTGACTATCTTGAATGTTGTCCCTGTGTAAAATGTTCCATTTTGCATTTCAAGTTTTAAGCTAGTTATATTAACTTCTGAAGGTATGCTTTCTTTATAAACTTGCGCAAAAGTATAATTGACTAGAGTACCCCCTACCGTTACGTACATACCCTCAGTTTTACACATAGGTATACCATTTGATAATGCTATAATATGTTTAGCTTTAAATGCTCCTGTTCCAGCTCGACCTGCTCTTGCGTCTTCTATATTATTTGGGCTATTAGCACCTGTAAAAGCCATATTGTATTCAGCCTCATAGTCTGTACTTGAAACGTTACCATTATATTCAATATTATAGTATGCATTTTCGTCCGCATACCCAATTACATATACTTTATACATTCCACCATCAGCATTAATATCCAAATTATCTAAAATAATAGATGATGCATCTGACTCAAGTACGACCTCTGCAACTAATCCTCCTAGCATTTTTGTCTCATCACGGTTTGGAACTTTTAAATTCAAGCCATTATCTGCAAATTGTAAATACGCAGTCTCATCATCATTTAGATAAAGTTTACCATTTTCATTCACCTTAATGTTGGGAGCAGATACATCTTTTTTAAATGCTGGATTTGTTCTTCCGTTTCCTATTACCCTTTTGTCTTCAATATTTGTTATGGTTGTTTCATCAACATTTATAACTGCCAAACTAACCTGCCAAATATTTGATTCCTCTGTAAGAGCTGGTTCTATTGGATCAGATATATCTTCTACACCTTCTACTATTTTAGCAACTGCCAAAGAATTTTCTAAATCAAACTCAACAACAACCATATCTTTTCGCAAATAGCCAACCTGAGCAGCTTCTAATGTTAGTATTTTGGGACTATTCCCATTTGATGGTTCATCCTGAATATAGGTTCTACCCTTTGAAACTAATGCTCCATCTTTTACTTTTACTTGTAGTCCTTCAAATTGTATAACTTCCAGCTCATTTAGATAGTTATACGCTATACCATTAGCTTTCACCTCTTCTGCTTGTGCATAATCTGCACTATCATAATATGGACTTCCATTTGTTGCATCTACAAACCTTAAATGTTCTGCCATAATTCAGTTACTCCTTCTATCTTACTATTAGAAATTAATAAGTTGAATTTTTTCTATTATAAAAAAATATTTAATAACAAATTGTAATTATCAATTTTCATACCATTGTATTACTTTTCCGTAAAAATTATATATTACCAATTTCTCTCCGACTGCTGATGCTAGGTTTGTCACTCTATAACGTATGTTATCTATACTTAGATTTCCTGGTAGTTCAAATGTATAAGATTCAGTTTTCGTATAATTATAAATTCCAAAAGTTTTATCCTCTATAAATGTCCAATTTCCATCTTTTTTATACTCCACTCTGCAATATGCTGGTATTCCATTTGAGTGGCCATATGCTGATATATATATATATATTTTTAATGGTCTTATCGAAGGAGATGTTGTAACGTTTGCTGTATAAAGAGTTTCTTCTTTATCCCTGGTACCACTTGCACTTGCATACATAATGGATCCTGCAAGAATATTTTTGTAGAATACTCTATTTATTGACCCTTGTGAGGGTGCAACGTAACCATATTGAATTTGCTTATCTATAGCACCTTGAGAATCTGCCACCCATATCTTACTTACACTTCTATCTATCGAACCTTGTCCATCTGCTACTTTAATTCCACTCATAATCAAGCCTCACAATCAATCATAATCCAAGTAAATTGTGTTTATTGGATAATTTTCTGTAGGTGTAGGAGCAGATGAAGATGTTCCAGCAGTAACCATAGCAATCTGAACTTCATCACAGTCTGGTAATTTAAGCCATAACTTATTTACATTAGCTCCATATCTTAAATATGCAGTCTTTTCAGCATTAAAGTAAACCTTACCCCCTTCAGCAACAACGTTAGTTGCTGTCAAATCTCCAGTTACTGAAATATTTGGAGCTGAAATATCCTCCATAAAAGCAGGGTTAACTCTAGCATTGCCTACTACTCTTGCATCTTCTATTCCTGTTATTCCAGTACTGCTAACATCAATAATAACCAAGGGAACTTGCCAAACATTATCTGAAGTCCAAGTAAACGTTGGCTCGCTAGGATTATCTGGTATAGGAGCTCCTTCTTTAACCTTTGCTTGAGCAATAGCATTATCTAAATCAAACTCAATAAATACTATATCCTTACGTTTTAATCCTTCAAATGTTACAGGTATTTCTAACGTCTTGGCATCATTTTCGGTTGATGGTACATTTTGAATGTATACTCTTCCTTTTGATATCAACGCACCACTGTCAACTTTAACCTCATTATGAGCACTTTGAGTAATTTCTAATTGATTCAAGTAGCCGTATGCTACACCATCTTTTAATTTCGTCTCTTCAACTGCTGCAAATTCAGCACTTGTGTATTTATATGCACTGTCATCAGGATCAGGTGCATCAACAAATCTTAAATACTCTGCCATATTTTTCTCCTTAAAAAGCCTATAAAAGGCATACTGTTAATATTACTTTAAACATTTTGCTGTAGTTAAACTCACCGAATGTCACACATTACTTAAGCAAGTTCCATTCTGGGATAAGCTATCGTAATGCGTTGCCAATATTTGTTTCTGTCGTTAAATGTTTTAACCATATTGTAGCAATTAAGCTCATTACATGGCACACATTGTTTACGTAAATTTACTTCGCAAATAAACAACCACAATGTGTAGCCAACATATGTCTAGGTTAATACATCTTTTAATGTCTTGTAAAGCAAGACATTTATACACCAGCATAATGTTCTCTATAATTCAAATATACTTCAGGGTCTCCATTAGAGGCCGTAAATTTGAATACGTTTAAACCTCTTTCACTTTCGTATTTATCAATATATAATTGAAAAAAGGTAGATCCAAATTCCAAACTCTCCCACTCATCAAACTCTGTTCCGTATTCATCTACAAAGGTAATCGATGGTGCATCTGGGTTAGTATCAACTAATATCTTTTGATTAGCTCTTAATGTTTTTTTCACTTGGATATATTCACCTAAATGGTTTTCTACTCTTGGATTTTCTACATCATCTCCACCATCAATTACACGGAAATCTAATATTACTGAAGCAGGGTTGTCTCCTTTATAAGTAATTCGTCCATCACCTGAACGATCACCAAATTTAATGGGGAATGCTAAGCCGAAAGTCAATCCTCCAACAACATCTACCATTTTTATCTGCTTACTTTCTGTCAGCCAATCAGGTTTAGGACACGATAACACTACATCAAATGAGCGTGACATCATTATGCTATCTTCACTGGTTTTATATATTTCAGGTTTAACTACAACAACAGCATCAATCATATATTTGCCAGTGTCATCTTCATATGTTATTTGTCCCATACCTAATCGAGGATTAAAAATCCTTGTAATATACTTTTGCTTTTCCTTACATTCAAGTTCAGAACTATAATTAAAACAAACAGTCATATTCAATGTTCTTACACCATCCAAAGTACCATGATAGTACATTCCGTTTTGGTTAAATCCTTGAGCCATTTGTGTCGTTACTTCATTGCCTGAAAAACCTGAATATCTTTTTAATAAGTAAGGAAAAGTAGAACTCATTTCAATAGAATCACCTAATGCGTTTTTAAATGTTACCTTAAGCATATGCTCTCCTTATCCTGTTTTCAAAGTCTGCCATGTTTACTTGTTCGTTGTCTGTTGTTGCTGCCTGATATGTAGTATTATAGGTATTATGATTTACATGGCTATAGGAATTTGAAGTAGCATTATTCATACCAGGACTTGCCATCAATCTATACGCTTTTTCAACATCTGGCATTTGTCTTTTCAAACCTATAGCAAATCCTTCTGTTGTATATGCTCCTAATTCCATCATTACTTTAGATGGTGACTGAATTCCAAGGAAATCTTTTAAACCATCTGTTATGCCTTGCCCTATTTCCTTTACAGACTCCCATAGTTTGCTTGCCATATTCTTTATTCCATCTATTAACCCTTGTATTAGGTCTCCTCCTATGCCTGACATATCTTCGAAGTATTCGCTAAATGCATCTTTGATTGCTGTCCATATTTCAGGTATTGCTTTTACAATTCCTTCTATTATTTGAGGCATTGCTGATACTAAAGCTATAAACAAATCAATTCCTGCCTGAATTAAATCTGGTATAAATCCTAATATAGTAGAAATTATTGAAGGCAGCATTTCAATAATTGTAGTTATTAAAGTAGGCAATGCATTAATAATTCCCATTATTAATCCCATCATTATTTGCAAACCAGCGTCCAATATTAAAGGTAAGTTCTCCAAAATAATGGTAATAAGACTTGATAAAAGAATTATAATAGTTTCAGTAATTAGTTCTACATTTTCAGCAAGACCGGTCATAAGCATTATTAATATATCCATGCCTGCTTGAAGTAGCACAGGCAGTTGCTCTTGCAATATTGTTAGCAACTGTGGAATTATCTCCGTTATTGTTGCAATCATTTCTGGTAACGCTGTTGCAATTCCTTCTATTAGAGTAGGCAATACAGTGGATAATACATTAGCTAGCTCACTAACTACTAAAGGAGCAGCTGTACTTAAACCAGTTGCAATTGAAGGTAATGCTGTTGCTAGCATTTCACCAGCTCCTGATACTATGCTTGATATTGTGTTAGCAAATTCATCGCCATCAATATCACCTCCGCTTAAAAGTACTTGGAACTGACCTTTAAGCCTTTCTATGCTATCTCCTATGCTATTATATTTGGACTCTTCCATATTGCCCATTTCATTATTTACTTCTGATATAGCACCTTTAGTATCAGTTAATGCCATAATAGCACCTGCACCTAAGTCTTCAAACTTACTACCAAATAATGCAACACCTATTTGATTTTGCTGTAATGGTTTTTCAACAGAAGACAATGCCTGAGCAGTTTTTTCAAATGCTGCCCTTGCCTCATCTCCTCCTGCTGCAAAAGCCTGTGTCATTTCATCAGCATCTAGCCCTAATTGGGAAAATGCATCTCTTGTTTGTGCAGAATTATCCTTTGACCTAATGCCAAACTCTTTCATTGCATCATTCGCATAATCAAGCTGATATACACCATTGTCAACACTATTTGCTAGAGAGTTAAACATTTCCTCAGCTGAAAAGCCCATATCCTGCCAAAGAGGTGCATACTCTGCTATCTGGTCCGCTAAATCACCATTTTGGTTTAATCCATTCTGCGCACCTTGTGCCATTAGATTAAATGCAGTTTCACTGTCCATACCAAATTGCTGCATCAATGCATTCGCTCCACGCAAACTCTCATTAATGTCCATTCCAAAGACATCCTGCATCATGTATGCACTTTTGCTAATATTTTCAATTTGATCTGGTGATAAATTGTCAAATTGCTGGGAAACTAATGAAACAGTGTCTGCAATATCCTCAAAACCAGAGCCATAGTTATTAGACATTAGATTGTCCATAACACCTTTTAGCATATCAGCATCTTTTGCAGTATAGTTGGTCGCAGAAATTATTTGGTTCAACCCTTTTTGGCTTGCATCACCTGCTGATAGTATAGAACCACCAATACTTAGCATGGATCCACCAATTGATCCAACTACGTTTGAAATCGGTCCTATACTTGCCATAAATGCATCTGCAAGTTTTTTAACCCCCTGTATTGCCATTTGGCTAAACTTGCTTTTTCCTACTTTATCCAAAGCGCCCCTTAACTTTGAAGCACCTTTTATTGCAGCTTTGCCAAATTTGGTCTTTCCTAATTTGCCCATAGAGTTCTTTAGCTTTTTAATGCTTTTTTTAACCTTGGACATACCAGTAATCATTTTCTTTAAGCTTTTTCTTGTGCTCTTGCTAGATTTAGATATAGCTTTGCTTAAAGTGCCAGCAGTTTTTGCTATTTTCTTAAGACCTCTACTACCAACTTGACCAGCTTTTGTAATAACTCTAGACATGGATTTGGTTAATAGAGATGTTTTACCTAAGCTTTTTTGACTGCGCTTACTAGCTTTTGACATTGCCTTGGCTAAGCCATTTGCACCTTTAGCTATTTTCTTTAAGCTCTTTCGGCTATCCTTGCTAGCATTTTTAATTTTTTTAGACAAAGATTTTGCCATACTAATTGTTTTGCTCAAACCCTTTTTGCTTTTAGTTCCAGATTTGGCCATTGATTGCCCCATAGCTTCAGCCACGCTATTTAGTGTCTTACCACTTGCTTTTACAATTTTTAAGGCACTTTTGATCTCTTTTTCTAGTTTGCTGCTATCTGCAGTTATCTCTACCCGTAATTCCCCTATAGTTTTTCCCATTTAATCACCCAATTTCATCAATATATCTCAAATCTCCAACCTCCTTGGCTTCTACATTTAGAACTTCAAAAAATAAACCTGCATCTTCTTTATCCAACTGGCTAGGGAGGATACCGAATTTAAAGAGCAGGTTTTGATAAATTATAAGCATTTGCTCATAGTTTTTTTTAGCTTGTATTTTTGCTTGTTCAGGTGTTAATCGATGTCGGTTTTTTTTTCATCACTTTTAATACTTTCGCCATCTGTCAGAATCCATGTAGATACTTTTTCGAACAAGTCATTAAAATTATCAGTCTCCATTTTATCTAAATCTTCTGTACTCATTTTGGGGAAAGCTGATATAACGAAATTATACATTTCATTAAGTAAGCTAAAATACACTGTAGCATCTTCCCTAACTTCCGATTCCATGTTTGCAATAGCTGCAGCCCTACGTTTATGCCCCATTGTAGGTTTGTCATAAGAATTGAACATTTTTCTATCAATCTTTGTAATTATTTTCATATTGTCCTCCAACGCTTTATTATTTTCCAACCTATTAAAATAAAGTAGGTGCGGTTGGAATACACCTACTTATTATTTGCACAATCACAGTAGCCACCTGTTTTTGTACATAAAAAAGGACTGTTCAAGATGAGCCAGTCACAATATTTATATCGTAATTTAATTGTATTAAAAAGCATACCCTAAATGTGCTAATTATAGGTATTAAAAAAGCACCGTCTAGGTGCTTTTAGGCTGTTCAGGTAGTAGAAACAACTAAAAAATATAAAATACTATTCTCTATTTTCTACAGATGAAAAACATATTTATCACTAACTCTAATCGACTTTGAACTAGCAGTAGGAAAAGGTATTATTATTCACTATCGCGAAGGCGCAAAAAGCCTAGACTTTATATCAGTCTATAGAATAATACTGCCTTTTCCGTCAAGCTACATTGAAAAGTCTTGAAATTCTTTTTTTGGTTCGGTTTCTTTCTTACTTCAAGGTAAGAAAGAAATGAACATAGGTTTAAAATCTTCTCAAAATATTCTTATTAAAATCCTTTTCTTATTTATTAATTAATAGAATTTATATACAAACTAGGTTATTATCCATCTACAATCTATCATCACCCAACTATTCTTTATAACTCAAGTAAAACACCTGTACAGTACTTATAGTACCTTCCAACTTCTTTTTAGCATCAAACTTACCAAAAGTATATGTTTCATCATATTCTTTATCTATAAGTGTAAAGCCTAACATGCCCACTTCAAAACTAGATTGAAGAGCCAATGT
>Ga0209692_10004931_pt1 | contig 11744 bp, 5 predicted proteins | sample tdDd472_FD_187129 | JGI IMG/M metagenome (GOLD analysis project Ga0209692, IMG submission 187129) | Marine sediment microbial communities from the Atlantic coast under amendment with organic carbon and nitrate - tdDd47.2 (SPAdes)... | ecosystem: Environmental > Aquatic > Marine > Coastal >...
AAATACAAAATAAATATACTTTTATAATTATAAGTTATATGTAATATATAAACACATGTAGTCACTTTAATATATAATTTATGCAAGGGATACGAATAGAAAAGTAGTTAATCTTATTATATTGCTCAGTGAATAATTATTATTGCAAGGAGATACCATGAAAAGAAAACTATTGTTAATCGCATTGCTTACGTTCATTCTAATTATTATTATTTCGCCATCTGCTTTTGCAGCAGATGCTACTATTTCTGTTGGAGGTAGTTATGAGATTGATACATTATATGGCAACTCTTCAACCATAACGATTACTACAACAGATATGGTTATACTGACACAAGATAATTTGTCAACTCCGCTATCAGATTTTCAAATAGTGTATTCTGTAGCAGGAGCTAATTTAGTCCTTGATGGTATTTCAATTAATAACAACGTAAATCCGGATAAGTGTGCACTAGCATTTATGGGTACTGATAATAATCTTAATATAACTTCATTATCTGGCTTAGAGTCGGGAGAAAATCAACCAGGAATAAAAGTGGAAGATACAACAAGACTTATAATCAATGGTAGTGATACACTTCAGCTTGATGTTATAGGTGGAACGTATGGGGCTGGTATTGGCAGTGGCAATGATAAAGATGCTGGATCAATAACAATTAACAGTGGTCTAATCTATGCATACGGTGATGGAGGCGCAGGAATTGGTGGCGGTCTTTACGGAGATGGCGGTACAATAACAATAAATGGCGGCGAAATCTATGCATATGGTGATGGCGGTGCAGGTATTGGTGGTGGTGTAAATATATATCCTGATGATACATTTGATGATGCAACAGGTGGCACTATTAAAATAAAGGGTGGTATAGTACATGCTATGTCAGTTGCTAGTGCAGCAATTGGTGGTGGCATTGGGTCACATGGTGGTAACATTACAATATCAGATGGCGAAGTATATACATCAGCTGAAGGTGGTGCTGGTATTGGAGGCGGAGCTTATGGCGATGGCGGTAACATAACAATTACTGGTGGATATATAGAATCAATATGTCATGAAGATGGCGCAGGCATCGGCGGTGGTTACCGTGGAAATGGTGGTAATATTACAATAACTGGCGGGCAAATATTAGCAGTCAGCGAATATGAAGGTGCAGGAATTGGAGGGGGCGACGGTGACCCATCTGAGACTCTAGGTAATCCAGGCAATGGAGGCACTATTAAAATATCGGGCGATGCTTATATAGATGCAATTTCTGAAGAAGAAGGTGCAGGAATAGGTGGCGGCAACTGGGGTGCTGGAGGGAATATAACAATTTCAGGTGGAGACATCTATGCTTTTGGATGTGATGGCGCAGCAGGCATCGGTGGTGGTGATGATGGTGACGGTGGAAGTATTACATTCTATGGTGGACTGTTTTTTGCTGAAGGAGATAATAATGACATCGGAAGCGGTATTAACGGAACCCCTGCTACAATAAAAATAAAAGGTGATTCTGTAGTATTTTTGTACAGAAATCTAAGTGACCCAATAACAACATCCACCCATTCATTGCATGACTATGAAATGTATGATGGAGTAGATGCTTATGGATATGAGCTAACTTGGTGGGATAGTGGTACAGCTTATGCATACAAAAACAATTATGCTGGTTCAAAAATAGGAGACCTTTATGGAACGTTGACAGACAATAGTGGAAATAAATTAGAGGGATATAAGATTACTATTTATTCTACACCAAGGACAACTACAACAAATACAAACGGTGTATTTACATTCTCGGATATACCATACAGCAGACATATACTGCAATTAAAAGATTCATCTGGCAATGTAATAGACCAGTATAATTTAATATTTACACAAGGCAGGTCAACAGGAACAACAGTTAGTGGAGACGACATAAACATAACATTTGCTAGCTATACAACGTCTGTACATTTATCATTCCAAGGCAATGGAGCACTAGATGCTTTTAACTTTAATGGAGCAACATTTACAGGTAATCCACAGACTGAGGAACAGACTTGGTTTGAATGGATAGTAAGCGCTATATCAAACTTATTTAGTTAACAATAATCATATAATAATATAAAAGCATTCATTGGAAAATGAGTGCTTTTATTAAAAAACGTGAAAGATGAAGGAGTAGAAAATGAAGAAGTTTATTGCACCAATAATTTTTATTTTAATCGGTATTATCTGTCTTATTTCATTTAATGTTATAGGTTCTGAAGTTGCTTCAGATGGTCAGATTATAGAGCCTTTCTTTTTAATTCCAATAGGAGGACTTACGCTTTTTGTTGGCATAGTGTGGGCTATTGTTGCAGGCATTATTGCCATAGTTAAATCTGTTAAGAAAAAAAGTGATAATTAGCTATTACATAGCTTAAAAAGGGTGGAAGATGATATTAGATAATTCGGAATGGTTTCTATTAGGTGCTTTTACAATACTGTTTTTATACTTTATCACTCACTATTTTACAAAAAGGTGTGAAAAGTATAATCTGTATTTTGCTTTAGGCTGCTTTATAAGTATAGTAAGAACCTTTACCGATAATATGTATCCCGTAATGGATGGAACTGAATCATACTATAGGACTATTGTAATAGTTGATCATTTATCTTTTATATGGGGACCATTTTTGTATATATTGATGGCTGATAGCTTATTTCCTAGGACAATAAATAAAATACTTGTACGCACATTACTAATCATCATTGTACTTGAAAGTATGTTTATTATTTTCGTACCACTAAGTACTTTTCCTTATTATGTAATATATGATTACTTAATTATGGCGTGTATAATATATGCCACCTACATCTTTACTATAGCATTTAGAAAGAAAAGGCAGTTTGCTCTATCCTTATTCATAGCTAATACAATATTTATTATAGGGGTTGTTTATGATGTGTTAAGAGGCTCAGATGTTTTTGTATCTCCAATAGGTGAGATCCATGGGTACACATACTTTATATATTTATATATTACATCCGTTGTGTTAGCTAGAAAGTATTCTATGATAGACAAGAAGCGTTTGGAATCACAAGTTAGCTTTCTACATGCTCAGATACAACCTCACTTTTTGTATAATACTATCAACACCATAATAGCATATTGTAGAACAGATCCAGAACAATCACGAGAGCTTTTAACACATCTTAGCACATACTTAAGAGGTAAGTTTAAAAGTGAAAATAATCTGTTCACATCTTTAGAGGATGAAATAAACCTTATTAAATCATATCTGATTATTGAGCAAGTTAGGTTTAAAGAAAAATTGTTGGTCGAATATGATATTGATAAAGAGTGCAATATTTTAATACCATGTTTAATATTGCAGCCACTTGTCGAAAATGCCGTAAAGCATGGATTGATGCCTAAAAAAGAAGGAGGCACATTAAAAATATCTGTAAAAAGAATGGATGAAAATGTAGTAATAAAAATAAAAGATAATGGCACTGGGATGGATATAAACAGGTTGCCAGACATCTTAAAAGGAAGCGAAGAAGGTATTGGCATAAGTAACACAAACGAAAGACTAAAAAAGTACTATAATACGGAAATTAAAGCTAAAAGTGAAGCAGGCAAGGGCACAGAGTTTATAGTGACTATTCCAATCGGTAGAGGTAAGAAAAGATGATGAAGTGTGTAATAGTTGATGATGAAAAAGTAATACTGGATGAACTTTGTCTACTAATGAAGCAAACAAATAAAGTTTCACTTAAAGGAGCATATCAAGATCCGCATCTAGCTTTTGAACATATAAAAACATCAGAACCAGATGTAGTATTTTTAGATGTTGAGATGCCTGAGTTAAGCGGAATTGAATTAGCTAAAAAGATAGCTAAGATAAATCCTAAGATTCAGATAGTATTTGTAACAGCATACGAGCAATACGCTTTAAAAGCTTTTGAAGTATCAGCTATTCATTATTTGCTTAAACCAGTAACCATAGATAAACTAAATGAAGCGATAGATAGGGTACAAAGAGCTGGAAAAATAAGTGTTCAAAAAGGCAATGTAGACAAACCTATATTTTTTAATAATAAAACTGGTGTAACTGATAGAATAAGCGTAAGGGATAGAGACAATATAATAATTATAAAGATAGATGATATTCTTTATTTGAGATCTGAAGGCGGTAAAACAATAATATCTACAAAAGAAGGCAGCTTTAAGTCAAGAATTGGACTAAAGTTTTGGGAAAGCAAGCTTAATGAATCAGGATTTATTAGGTGCCATAGAAGCTATATCGTTAACACCAATTATATATCCAAGCTGATACATATTTTAGGTGAGTACAAAGAACTTATGCTTAACAATTGCGATGTAAATATACCAATAAGCAGACAGAAAGTTATAGAAGTGAAACACTGGTTGGGAATAGTGTAAAGTTGATTAAATTAAATATAATCAAAAGGAGGTGTGGTGTGTATCAGCCTCTTCATAGTATGCTTTTATAGCATGATTATAGTTAGCTACACTAATTTACTTATCCCTTAAAAACCTCCATTCATCTAGGTTTTCCTGCTATTCGTTTAACTTAGATTGACAGTAAAATTATATATACTTAAGATTATGTATATATATAAACTATCTTTATAACATACTTATTATGCTGTTTAAGTATTACTAAAGAATGTACAAAATGTAGGAGTATTAGTATGAAGAAAAAACTGCTTTTCATTGCCATTATCGTATTACTAATTTTGATTTTATCTAAGCCTACTGCTGTAGCAATAGAGATATATAAATATATGCCATATTAAAATTACAAATAAAGAGTACTAGATAGACACTATATTTATAATAATATCACATGATGTCGTCAAAGCTAATATAACGGTAATAATTAAGGAAGGTGGATATACGGATACCTGTAGAGTTACTGTAATAGATTCAACTGTTTTAAAGTTGATAAATACGCCAACTTAATTGGTAAAATCCTACAAAATGATGGCAGTGGACTAGAAAATTGGGATGTGACGCTTTATTCTACCCCTGTAAGCATTACAACAGATGTAAATGGCTCTTTTGAATATACAGGTATTCAGTATTCCCACCATGCTTTGGTATTTACAGATGCATCAGGAGCAGAGTAGGATAGATATACTCTTAATTTTGCTTCAAGTGCAAATCCAGGCTATAGCATATCAGGAGATGTAATTACTACAAACTACACAGGTAGAACGTCAAATGTAGATTTAGAGTTTAGTATGAATGTAGTAGATACTGAGTTTGAACTTATAGATGCTGTATTTACAGAAAGGGCTATAAACCAGCTACTAGAGAGCAGACATGGCTTGAATGCTTTGTAAGTTGGCTTAAGAAATTTCTAAACTAAATAAATATCTGAACTATTAACGCACTCACTTAATGTGGGTGCTTTTTTTATGAATGTAATACAACTGTACTATTTGTATGATAATATATGGATATATACTTATATTTATCAATATTTATTAGAGGTTAATTATGAAAAACAAACTGCTTTATTTATCTTTTATACTAATAGCCATATTTATTGTAATGCCAACAACAGCTTTTGCAGCTGATGCAACTATATCTGCTGGAGGCAGCTATGAAATAGACACTTTGTATGGAAATAATTCTTCAATTACAATATCAACTGCAGATCCAGTAACATTAACTCAGAATGATTCATCAACTGCGTTAACAAATTTTCAGATTGTATATTCTGTAGGTAATGCAAATTTAGAAATTGCTGGATTAAAAATAGATAACTCTTTAAATGATGATAAGTGTCCTATAGCCTTTGTAGGGACAGGCAATGTTTTAAATGTTCTTGGAACAAATACATTTACTGCTGGCATTAATAAACCAGGGGTGATGGTAGAGGGCAACTTAAATAGTTTAACTATACGAGGAAATGATTCAAGTGCACTTATTGCTATAGGTGGAACTAATAGTGCAGGTATTGGTGCATCAGGAGATGGTGTGAATCCAAACCAATCAGGTACAATCATTATGGAAAGCGGCAATATTGTAGCTCAAGGAGGGAAATACGGAGCAGGTATTGGTGGTGGTTATCTGGGAGATAATGGTACAGTTACAGTTGGATTAACTGCTAATGTTATAGCATCAGGTAATGAAGGCGGTGCAGGCATAGGCGGTGGATTCGGTGGCGGTGGAGGTAGTATAAACATCTATAGTGGTACAGTAAACGCTTTTGGAGGAACGGACGTATCAGGTCATGGAGGAGCAGGCATCGGTGGTGGAGTAGGAACGTTTGAAAGCGGTTCTTACTATGGAGGTAACTTTACATCTATTAATATAACTGGAGGAAGTGTTACAGCTACTGGAGGTACTAGAGCAGCAGGTATAGGCGGTGGATATCATCAGCTAAGTACTTTTATAGGAGCTGGAGGCAGCATAACACTTGGAGGAGGAGCAATAACAGCAATATCAGATAGATATACAGAACCAATTGGAGCAGGCTATACAGGAAGGCCAGCCTCTATAACAATTGCATCTGGGGCAATAACTCCTGCTGATACAAGCAGAACTGACGGAAGAGTATATGACCTTGATTCATATAATCACTCAACAACTCTAACAATAACTGCAACAGATGAAGTAACACTGTTCCAAACTGATCCAACATCACCTAAATTAGACTTTCAAATCTACTACCCTAGTGGTGGTGCAAGGCTAACACTGGATGGAGTTACTATTCATAATGGAGCTTTTGCAGACAAATGCGCGTTGGAGTTTAATGTAGTTAACAATATATTAAATGTAAAAGGGGAGAATATATTAATTTCAGGGGATAATCAACCTGGCATAAAAGTTGAAGGAGGCATTAGCGGCGATTTAATAATACAAGGTGAAAATACCAGTGTGCTAAATGTAAGAGGAGGTATGCATTCTGCTGGTATAGGCTGTGGCGGAGATGGCATTACTCCAAGTGAAACAGGAATTATAATCATACAAAGTGGTAGTATAATAGCTCAAGGTGGCGACTATGCTGCTGGCATAGGTGGAGGGCATTTATCACAAAATGGTACAGTGCAAATCGAAGGTGATGCAAATATAACAGCAACAGGCGGGGAATATGGTGCAGGTATAGGTGGCGGTCGTGAGTCAGAAATATTTGAAGTAAAAATTACTGATAATGCAATCGTTAATGCAACAGGTGGAGAATATGGTTCAGCCATAGGCAGCGGTATGCTAGGCACTGTATATAAAATAGGTATCTACTCCAGCGCTCATGTAACAGCTACATCAAGTGGCTTTGGTGCAGGCATAGGTGGTGGTGGAGGCAGTGACAGTGGAGAAATAACCATTGGCAATACTCCTACTGTTATAGCATCTGGCGGCACTGGTGCTGGTGGAGCAGGTATAGGAGGAGGATGGATACTGTTTGATTCCTCTAACAATCCATATGGTGGAAACTGTGATTCTGTAAGAATATACGGCAGACCACAAGTAACAGCAACTGGTGCATATGGGGCAGCAGGCATTGGTGGAGGACTTGGTGGTAATGCATTCATTAATGATGGCTCTACAGATAGTGTTATAAGTATTAGTGGTGGCACAGTGGTAGCAACTGGTGGTGATGAAGGTGCAGGCATAGGTGGTGGCGCAAGGATATCCCACTATGGCAATTATTATGGATCAAAAGGTGCTGATGTTACCATTAGTGGTGGTGAAGTCTATGCAGAGGGCTTAGGTGGTGCTAGAGACATTGGATACGGCAATAGAGGTACTGATAGTGGCAAAGTATTAACTATAAACAATACCGTGGTAGTATTTTTGCGCAATGGAGCATACGTAGCCATAAACACACCAACCCATAAAGAATTTGATGATGAAAACATTACAGCAGGTCAGGCATATGGATACACTGTGCCATCCTTGTGGACTGATGGGGACACAGCATATGCTTGGCTGGTGGGATATGAAGTACAGTATAGGTCTGGATCAAATGGTAGTTTCGGCGTTGGAGATACAGAAGAAATTGTAATAGCAGGAGGCTCACCTGATACTCCGCCACAAGTAATCCCGGATGCTAGTTATCAATTTGATGGGTGGAGCGATTCAGTAATTACATCAGATAATCTTAATGATTTTACTATAAATGCGGATACAACATTGACTGCACAATATTCTCCAGTATCAGTTACAGGAATAACATTAGATAAAAACAACGTTACTTTGGATATAGGAGATACAGATACTTTAGTATGCACAGTAAATCCTAGTGATGCATTGGATAAAAGCGTGGTATGGGCGAGCGATAACACTTTGGTTGCAACTGTTATACCTATAGACAGTGCTTCATGTACAATAAATGCCAATAATGTAGGTGTTGCATACATTACTGTTACAACGAACGATGGGTCATACACAGACACGTGTAAAGTTACTGTTTGGGATTCTACTGTTTATGATGTAGATAAATATGGTGGTTTGTCAGGAACTGTACTAGAAAATGATGGAACAGCATTGGAAAACTGGTATGTGACTTTATATTCTACTCCTGTAAGCATTACAACAGATGCTAACGGCTCTTTTGGATATACAGGTATTCAGTATTCCCACCATACTTTGGTATTTACAGATGCGTCAGGAACAGAGTTCGATAGATATACTCTTAATTTTGTATCAAGTGCAAATCCAGGCTATAGAATAACAGGAGATGTAATTACTATAAATTATACAGGTAGAACATCAAATGTTGATTTAGAGTTTAGCATGAATGTAGCTGGAAATGAGTTTGAGCTGATGGATGCTGTATTTACAGAAAGGGCTGTTAATCCACGAACAAAAGAGGAGACTTGGTGGGAGCTTGTTATAAACTGGCTGAGTAAGTTATTAGACTAAAATATTTTTAAGATATATGCAATCATTAATAAAAACCAAATAGACAACTATAAAATAATATAAAAAGTGTTTGTTTTTGACTGAATAAATGCTTTTGGACATATGACAAAATAATACTAGAATTATGCCATTTATGTGGTAAAATGTAATTAAGGCTATAAACTGGGGATTAGGGTATATATATATATTTAAGCCTTATCCCAATAAACAGTATTATGATATTTTTTTCGTTCTTACTATTTACAACTCAAAGAGAAGGTTTGCCGAATAGGGATTTGGCGCACTAACACCATATCAAGCAAAAGTTTGATATGGTGTATTTTTATGTTTTTTAAATCCATTAATTCTATTTAGTATGTGACTTCATGTCATATACTGCCTATTTTTCTCATAGATTGCATATATATAAATTAACATATACATTCTTATATTTATTATTTAATACATAGCATATAGATTAAATAGGCCATGTGTGTATATTTTTTTGTATATACGTAATACAAATTTTTTTGTTGCAGGAAATTAAATGGGAGGATTTTTATGAAGTATCCAGTATTAAAATTGTCGATTATATTTACTATTGTATTTCTGTCTATGATGCTGACAGCTGGTGTAGCTTTAGCTCAAGACCATAATTTAGTAGATGGTGACTTACTAAATCTATCTACAGGATTGTTAACTCATGCTGATAGCACTACAGAAACACTAACTATTTCAGCAGGAGATATAATACATATTGCTGAGGATGCAGATGTAACGATAACGGGAAGTAACGATGAATTACAGATATTATGTGGAGCAGGAGCAAGCTTAAGTCTTGATGAAGTAACTATTAATAATACAATTGATGACTATTGTCCAATTACATTCACAGGTGAAGATAATGATTTAATACTATCAGGCATTAGTTCATTAACTGGTGGAGCTAACGAGCCTGCTGTATGCGTAGAAGATAATGCTAAACTATCTATATCTGGAAATGGTAGCTTAACTGCTAATGGTGGAGCAGAAGGAGCAGGAATAGGTAGTGGTTTGGATAGTGAGTGTGGAAGCATAACAATAGTTGAGGGCACTATTGTAGCATATGGCGGCAATAGAGGAGCAGGAATAGGTGGAGGAAAGAATGGTAGTGGCGGATACATTGAAATACTAGGTGGAACTGTAGAAGCTTATGGCGGTGCATATGCAGCAAGTATCGGTGGTGGTGAAAATGGCAACGGTAGTGGTAGTGGAACCGATGATAAAATATTGATTTCAGCGGGCACTGTTACAGTTGAAAGCTATGATGAAGCTGCTGGTATCGGCGGAGGCTATGATGCAAATGGCGGTGTAATAGAAATAACTGGTGGAACAGTGACGGCTACAGGTTCGCCATATGGTGCAGGTATTGGAGGAGGTTGTTATGGAAGTGGTGGATCAATATTAATATCTGGAGGTGAAGTGACGTCCATTAGCCCTGAGCGTGGAGCAGGCATTGGTGGTGGTTATGAAGCAGAAGGTGGCAGCATTACAATTTCTGGTGGTACTGTAAATGCTACAGGTGGTAAATATGCAGCAGGAATCGGCGGTAGTGAAGATGCTGGCGGGAGTATAATTAATATATCAGGTGGCATTGTAACAACTACTGGAGGCGAAGATGCATCAGGTATTGGCGGAGGGGTTAATGGAGCAAGTGGTACGATCAACATTTCAGGTGGTAAAGTATTTGCAGAAGGTAACTCAACCTATGATATTGGAGATGGAAGCTCATACTCTGGTACATCAGGAACTTTAAATATAAGCTCTAGAGCGGTAGTGTTCTTAAAGAATGATAGCTCTATTGGAGTAACTACTACCACCCATGAAAAGTTCAATGATGAGACAATAGCAAATGGTTTAGCTTATGGATACTTTGTCCCTTGGGATGACGGAGATAGTGCCTATGCATGGATTGCTGTACATGAAGTTACATATACAGCAGGTGTAAACGGAAGCTTAGGAAGTGGAGATACAACAGAATCTGTCGTAGATGGAAACACTCCTAATGATCCACCTAGTGCTATTGCTAATGCACACTATAGATTTGCAGGATGGAGTAATGGATCAACAACATCTAAAAACTTAGATAACTTTATCATAACTGAGGACACAGTATTAACTGCTATTTTTAAACCTATATCTGTATCAGGAGTGGATATAGATTTAGATACTGCAACACTTGTTTTGGATGATATGGATGAAACAAACGATACTGTGACATTAACAGTAGAAGTATCCCCTAACTATGCATATAATACTAGCGTCGCATGGAGTTCATCTGATGAAGACATAGCAACTGTAAATCCAGTTGGTGTTGTAACAGCAGTAAGTGGAGGTACAGCTACTATTACAGCAACTACTTTAGATGGGGCATTTACGGATACTTGCTTGATAACTGTAGAGCAAAGTGCTGTAGTAGTTGCTATGGTACAAACTGAGATAACAGTAGATGTAGGTGAAACAGTTGATATTGCATGTGTAGTATCACCACAAAATGCTACTAACAAGTCAACTTCTTGGGCTTCTGATAACAATGTGGTAGCTACTGTAACACCAAATGGTGATGAAAATGCAACACTAGTAGCAAGTGCAGTAGGTAAAGCCAACATAACAGTAACTACAGTGGATGGAGGATATGAATCTACATGCAAAGTAACAGTAGTAGATCCAACCACTCATCCATCTACTAAATATGCAAGCCTATCTGGCAGATTGTTAAAAAACAGTGGAGCAGGACTAAAGGATTGGGAAATTGCATTGTACTCTTCTCCTTCAAGTGAAATAACAAATGATAATGGTGTGTTTTCATTTAACTATCTTCAGTATTCTCAACATACAATGGTATTTACATCACCAGTAGAAATGGAACTTACTAGA